>Ga0210380_10000055_pt1 | contig 70374 bp, 51 predicted proteins | sample PLM4_5_coexredo_FD_155476 | JGI IMG/M metagenome (GOLD analysis project Ga0210380, IMG submission 155476) | Groundwater sediment microbial communities from an aquifer in East River, Colorado, USA - PLM4_5_coex redo | ecosystem: Environmental > Terrestrial > Soil > Riparian zone | place: USA...
CGTTGCCGGCCGCGGCCCCGCCGCCCGTGCCCAGCGTCTGATCGCGCTGGGCCAGGCGCGCCTCGGCCGCCTGCAGCCGCGCGTCGGCCACGGTGACCGTGCGGCGGGCCTCCTCGAGGCGCCGTGCCGGCACGGCGCGGTCGGCAACGAGCCGCTCTGCCCGCGTCTGCTCCGCCCGCGCCGCATCGGCCGCCGCCTGCGCCTCGGCCACCTCGGCCGTCAGGGTGCCCCGATCGACGCCGGTGGCAAGCCGCGGCTCGATGCGGCCGAGCGCCTGCCCTTCCCCGACCGCGGCGCCGATCGACAGCAGCGTGTCGGCGGCGAAGCGGCCGGCCACCGGCGCGCTCACGATCGCCTCGCCTCCGGTGACCGGCTGGATGACGGCGGGGACGCGAATCGAGCCGCGCACGTCGGTCTCACGCACGAGCGTGGTCGCGAACGGGTTGGTCCACTGCTGCTCTTTCAGATAGCCGATCGCCGACGGATCGTCCTCGCCGTGCCGTTCCGCGTCGGCCACCGCCGCCGCCTGGTCGGCGAACACCGTCGCGATCCCGAGGTCGTGGCGATCGGAGAGGCCTGGCGCATCAACGACCAGCGCCCACTTGTATCGGCCAGCGGGCGGCACCTGACCCTCCACGCGGAATGCCCCTGGCCGCAGCGGCTCCGAGCCGGTCAGCGTGACCGTGGCACCGCCGCCTTCGGGCACCATCTCGATGCGCGGCCGCCCGGCATTGAGCGCGCTGAAGTCGCCGAGCCGGGTGAGGTGGACCGCAAACCGTACGGTCTGCGCCGCGACGAGCGGCGGATACTCCATGAACAGCTCGCTCGTGTCCGTCCAGCTCGTGATGTCGAGCGAGGGCACCTCCGGCGGTGGTGCAGCAGGCGGTTTGCGGCACGCGACCGCCAATCCCATCGCCAGCGTCACCGCCGCCCAGAACGTATTCCGTCTCATCGCACGCATCACCGAATCTCCCATCCGCTGACGAACTCCAGTTCGATTTCCGCGTCGCGGGCCGCGGCGTCGAGCGCTGCCTGCCGCACGCGCGCTGACGACGAGGTCCGGAAGGCATCGAGCAGCTCGAGGATGCCGCGCTCGCCCGCGTCGTAGCTGACCTGCGCGATCCGCTCGACCTCGCCGGCGTTCTTCGAGGCCGCCGCGCGATAGGCTTCGGCGGCGCGGCGCCGCTCGACCGCCGCGCTGCGGGCGACGACGATGTCGGCCCGCAGCACGATGCGGAGCGCATCGAGCTGGGCCTGCACCTGGTTGGCGCGAGCCTCTGCCAACGCGTGCTCCGCCTGGCCGTGGTCGAAGATCGGCAGCACCGCCTGCACGCCAATCACGCTGCCGATGTCGCCGCCGCCGAAGTTCGACCACTTCGTGCCGGCGCGCACTTCCGGCTCGGGGATCCAGCGCCGGTCCGCGGCGCGCATCGACAGTTGGGCCGCGTCGGCGGTCTTCTGGAGCGCCAGAAGCTGACCGCGCTGCTGTTCGGCTCGCACCACGAGCGCGTCGGCCGCCGGAAGGTCGCGAGGACCGGGCATCGGCTCGACGGCGACGAGCGTGGCTGGATCCGTGCCGCTCGCGAAGAAGCTGGCCAGCCGCGCTTGCGCCCGGGCGCGATCCGAGGCGGCAATCATCCGGTCGGCGTCCACGTCGATCACCTCGCGTTCGGCCCGTAGTCGATCGAACCCAGCCGCGTCGCCGGCCGCCTCACGCCGTTCGAGAATCCGCGCCAGCTCCACAAGCTGGTCGCGGGATCGGGTCAGTTCCCGCTCCCGGACCTGTGCCGCCGCCAGTTCCGCATACGCGTGCCGGAGGTCGGCGCGTGCGCGCCGCACCTCGTCGTCCGCCCGCAGGCCCGTCGCCTCGGCCAGCGCCGACGCCGACCCGCGCTCGAGTTCACGACGGCCGGTGATCGGCAGCGGCTGCAGCACCGTCGTCATCGTTTCCCGGACGCCGGCCGCCGACTCGCGATCCACCGTGAGCCGCGGATTGGGCCAGCGCCCCACGGTGAGCGCGTCGGCCCGCGCGACGTCGGCCGCGGCGCGAATGGCGCGCGCGCGGGGGCTGTTCAGGGACAGGCGCGCGATCGCCTCTTCCTCCGACAAGACGGTCTGACCCGCGGCCGGCACGCTGACCAGCAGCAGCGCGGCCACGCACCACGTGCGTGTGGACATACAGCTCCTTCGAACAGACGGGTACTTGCACGACAGCCCGGGGCGGGCCGCGTGGTCAGACGGCGGGAAGGGAAGGCGGGGCGCGCGGCGAGGCGGGCGCGCGGGGCGGCCCGTGAATCAGCGGCTCGACGTACTGGACGTGTCGGTGAAACGAGGGAACTGCCGGCGGATCGACAAAGGCGACGACGTCAACTGGCGGGGCACTGACGGCGAACACTGGCGCGGGGATGGTGAAGACAGCCGACAGGGTGAGGATGGGCTCGTCGTCGCCCTCGACGTGGCGGCGGAATCCGGCCTCGGGCAGCACCGCGTGCGGGGACAGGTGCTGGTGCACCAGCCGATGGACGTGGCCGTGCTCCTCGGCTTCGTGCACGTGCTGGGCCGGCAGCAGCGGCGCCACCGCCAGGACCGCCGCCACCAGGGCGCCCGCGACACGAAACCCGGTCACAGTCGCCATGGTACGCGATCCCCATCGGCCTGGAACTTTCGCAACGTAGAGGGCGGTCTTCAGACCGCCCTGGAGCTACGCCGTCGACAACGGCTCGATCGGCAGCCGCCCCGTGCTGTCGCCCAGCGTGTCGATGGGCACGCCGGCCGCGTCGAGCACCGTGAGCAGCAGGTTCGCCATCGGCGTATCGGCCGGATAGCGCAGGTGCCGCCCGGGCTTGAACGCGCCGCCCAGCTTCCCTGCCATCAGGCACGGCAGATCCGCGTGCCGGTGCAGGTTGCCGTCGCCCATGCCACCGCCGAAGAGAATCAGCGAGTGGTCGAGCAGCGTGCCATCACCGTCCGGCGAGGCCTGCAGCTGCTCGAGCAGGTACGCCAGCATCTGCGCCTGATGGAGGTCGATCTTCGCCTTCTTCGCGATGAGGTCCGGATCGTTGCGGTGGTGGGACACCGCGTGGTGCTGCTCGGGAACGCCGATGTGCGCGAAGGTCCGCGTGCTGAGCTCGCGCGACATGATCATGCTGAAGACGCGCGTGACATCCGCGCGGAACGCCAGCGCCTGCAGGTCGAACATCAGCTTCGTGTGCTCGTCGAAGCGCTCCGGGATGCCGAGCGGACGCTCTGGCAGCTCGATGTCGAGCGGCTGCGACTCGGAGTTCTGGATGCGCTGCTCCACCTCGCGCACCGAATCGAGATACTCGCCGAGCTTCACCCGGTCGCCGCCGCCCAGTTCGGCGTTGACGCGGCTCACCTCGGCGCGCAGCGAATCGAGGATGCTGCCCTGGCCGCGCAGGCGCGCCTGACGCGCCGCGGCGCTGCCGCCGTCGCCGAACAGGCGCTCGAAGACGACGCGGGGATGGGACTCGGTCGGGTTCGGGGTCGTCGCGTTCCGCCACGACACGGTGTTGATGTAGAAACAGTCGCCCGAATCACACGCGCCCTGCGTGGGGAAGTCCACCGCGAGCTCGAGCGACGGCAGCCGCGACGTGCGCCCGACGGCGTTGGCAATCATCTGGTCGGCGGTCGTTGCGAGGCGGACTTCGACGCCGGGCAGGGTGCGGTCGTAGGCGTGGACGCCGGTGAGCCAGACCGCCGACGCGCGCGGGTGATCGCCGGTGCCGTCGCCGAACGTGTCGGCCTGCAGGTGTGAGAGGCCGCTCAGGACGCTGACCTGCTCGCGAACGTTGGCAAACGCCTGCAGCGTGGGGGTGAGCTCGAAGCCGGCGCCAGTCGTTGCCGGAATCCACTGCTTCTGGATGACGCCGTTGGCGATGTAGACGAAGCCGAAGCGCGGCACGGGCTTCGGCGCGGCGCTGAGCGCCGGCACCATGGCGTCGAGCATCGGCAGCGCGACGGTGGCCCCGATCGCGCGCAGGAACGTCCGCCGCGGCAGCGCCCTCTTCGCAACAAACATCAGGAAGCCTCCCGCATCACGAACGGCCGACTCTTGACGACGCCCAGCACCAGCGAGCCCAGCGTGTAGCGGCTGGGGGCGCCTGCGCGCAGAATTTCGCGTACGGCGGGCGCGTCATAGTATTGCAAATTTCGCCCCACGGCATACATCAGCAGACGCTCGGCTACGGTGCTTGCGAACTGCTCGGGATGGCGCAGCAGCTCCCGCTTCAGCCCGGCCACACCATCGAATTTCGTGCCGTCGGGAAACACGCCGAGCGTGTCGATGGGCTGGCCGCCGTCGGTCTCGCGCCACCGTCCCACCGCGTCGAAGTGCTCCATCGCGAACCCGATCGGGTCCATCCGGGCATGGCAGCTGGCGCACGCCGGGCTGGCCCGGTGCCGGGTCATGGCGTCGCGCATGGTGAACACCTCACCGGGTGCGGCGCCTTTGGTCTCGAGCGCCGGGATGTTGGGCGGCGGTGGCGGCGGCGCCGCCGACAGGAGGTTCTCCAGCACCCACTTGCCGCGCAGCACCGGCGAGGTGCGCGTCGAGTACGACGTGATCGTCAGGACGCTGCCGTGCCCCAGCAGCCCGCCGCGCGGGCTGCCCTCGGGCAAGGTGACGCGGCGAAAGTAGCTGCCGTGCACGTTCGGCACGCCGTAGTGCTTCGCCAGCCGCTCGTTGAGGAAGGTGTAGTTGGCGGTCAGCAGGTCCACGACGCTGCGGTTGCCACGGAAGATGCTCTCGACGAAGAGCTCCGTCTCGCGCTCCATGGCCGCGCGCAGCGTCTCGTCGAAGTCCTGGAAGAGCACTTCGTCGGGGAGCTTCGCTTCGATGTCGCGGAGGTAGAGCCACTGCGCGGCGAAGTTCGTGACGAGCGCCGACGACCGCGCATCGGCGAGCATGCGGCGCACCTGGCGCTCGAGCACCGCCGCGTCCTTGAGGCGGCCGGCCACAGCCACGTCGAGCAGCTCGTCGTCGGGGATGCTGCTCCAGAGAAAGAACGACAGGCGCGAGGCGAGCTCGAGATCGGAAACGGGATAGACCTGAGGCGGGTCTGAAGACCCGCGGCCCCGTCCACCCACGGGCGGGTCTGAAGACCCGGCAGTACGTGGCCCCGGGTCTTTAGACCCGGCCAGGGGCGGGCGTTCGATGCGGAAGAGGAACTGCGAGCTGACGAGCATGCGCTCCAGCGCCTTCTGGATCCCGAGATCGAAGCTGCCGGCCGCGCGGCCTTGCTGGAAGAACGGCAGCAGGTCGCGCAGATCCACATCGGTCACCGGCCGGCGGTAGGCGCGCCGGGCCAGCGACGACAGGATGCGGGTGGCACACGGCATCTCCTCGGCCGCCGTGGCCGGACGACAGACGAAGATGCGGCGGCGACTTGGCGAGTCGCCGGGCGCCGTCGGCGTATACGGACCGCTGATCGTCACCGCCGCGATCGCCGGCTGCGTGCCGCGGCTGCGCGTGCGCGGCCGCAGCGTGGCCTCGTCGCGTGCCTCGGTGCGCTGCACGAACGCCACGCCAATCAGCCGCGGTCCCGCCTTGAGCGGCAGCGGAAACTCGAACCGCGGGTCTGGGGCTCCCCCGCCGCGGCCGCCGCGGCCACCAGCCGGCGCAGCGCCAACCGGTTCCAACCTCGCACGCGCGCCGTCTACCGTCACCTCGAGCTGATGCGATTCGCGCGGCGTGCCCGCGAGCTCCACTTTCACCACGTAGGTGCCGTCCACCGGCACGTCGCTGCGCACCGCCAGGCCGCCGCGGGTGCCGAACGGCAGGTCATCCACACGTTCGTCCTGCGGGTGCTCGGGGTCGAGCGGGTGGATGTTCACGAGCACCGGCAGCGTGGTGTCGCCCACGGCGAGGCGGCTGATCTTCTGCGCCGCATCGAGATAGCGCTCCATGGCGCTCGGTGAGACGAACAACAGGTCGGCGATGGTGTCGAAGCCGCTGCTGATGTTGTCGGCCGGCAGCAGGTAGTCGATGCTCACTTCTTTCGGCAGGTCGCCGAGTGCCAGCAGGTCCCGGACCGCGTTGCGGTATTCGGTGCGACTGAGACGATGCGCGAGCGGAAGCTTGCCGATCTGCGGCCGCGCGGCCGCCGCCCGATCGAGCACCGACTCGATCGCGGACGCCACCGCGTCATAGGTGGCGTCGTCGGGCCGCGGTGCTCCTGCGGGCGGCATCGAGGTGGTGCGCAGTTTCTTGACGACCTTCTCCCAGCTCTCCGCGTGATCGGCGGCAGCGGCCAGTTGGGTGGGATCGATGACGAAGCCCGCCGTCTTCAACCGCTCGTTGTGGCACGTCACGCAGTAGCGGGTGAGGATGGCGGCCGGGTCCGAAGACCCGGGGGCACTGGCAGGTGCCTGTCGCTGGGGCGGGTCTGCAGACCCGCGGCCACCACCCAGGCCTTGGCTTGACGCGAGGCCGTGCGCGCCGAGCCCCGACACGGCGAGGGCGGCCGCGGCCAACACGGCCATACGGGATCGAAGGAACAGATGCACGGGTCGATACCGGAATCGATCGCCGGTCCGGCAGTAAGATACACCCGCTCTGGAGGACCCGATGAACCGCATGGCCACGCGCCTCGTCGTCGTGTGCTGCCTGACCGGCCTGGCCACGTCCGCCGCCGCCCAGGCGCCATCTGCCCTCATCGACGCCGTGAAGCGTCAGGATGCCGCTGCGGTCCGGACGCTGCTGGCCAAGCGCACGGACGTGAACGTCCCGGCCGCCGACGGCTCGACGGCACTGCACTGGGCGGTGCAGCGGAACGACCTGCCGCTCGTCGAACAGCTGCTGCGCGCAGGCGCCAGCGCCAAGGCCTCCACCCGCTACAACGTGCCGCCGCTCTACTTCGCCGCGCTGAACGGCAGCGCGCCGATCATGGACCGCCTGATGGCCGCCGGCGCCGACGCCAACGCCACGGTCTACGAAGGCCAGACCATGCTCATGACGGCGGCGCTCTCGGGGCGGGCCGACGCCGTGCGCCTGCTGCTGCAACGCGGCGCCACGGTGGACGCCACCGAGCCCTACCGCGGGCAGACGGCGCTGATGTGGGCGGCGTCCGAGGGCAACACCGACGCCGCCGCGGTGCTGCTCGAAGCGGGCGCGAACGTCGCGGCCAAATCAACCGGCGGCTTCACGCCGCTGCTCTTCGCGGTCCGCAACGCGCGCCTCGACACCGCCGCGATGCTGGTCAAGCGCGGGGCCAACGTGAACGACGTCGCCCCCGACGGCTCGAGCGCGCTCGGCATGGCCGTCGTCAATGCGTACTACGAGCTGGCCGCGATGCTGCTCGACCAGGGCGCCGATCCCAACCTGCCGGATCCGCGCGGCTCGCCGCTCCACACCATCGCCTGGCTGCGCAAGCCAGGCGCCGACGGCGCGGCCGGCGTCGGCCAGACGCCGCAAGGCACGCCGGTGCAGACCGGCGAGGTCACGCCGCTGCAGCTGGCGAAGAAGCTGCTCGAGCACGGCGCCAACCCGAACGTGGGCGTCGAGTGGAAGGAGCCCACCTTCGGCAAGGAAGGCGGGATAGCCCGCAACCCACCGAACGTGCGCCTCGGCCGCCACCTTCTGAGCTACATCGGCGCGACGCCGTTCTACGTCGCGGCCAAGAACGGCGACGCGCCGCTGATGCGCCTGCTCGCCGAGCATGGCGCCAACCCGACCACGACCACCAAAGCCGGGATCACGCCGCTCATGGTGGCCGCCGGACTCGATTACTGGGAGGGCGAGAGTCCCGGCCCGTTCACCGGCGTCAGCGAGGCGGAGCGGCTCGAAGCGGTGAAGCTGGCCGTCGAGCTCGGCAACGACGTCAACGCGCACGCCAACTTCGGCAACTACCGGATGGACGGTGACGTCGAGTACACGCTGCTCTACTACCCGCACAACATCGACGAACTGCTCGAGCTGGGTGTCGGCGATCCGCGGTGGAGCGGCAGCACGCCGCTCATCGGTGCGGTGGTGTCGGGTCAGCCCTCGATCGTGCAGTACCTCCTCGATCGCGGCGCGCGGCCGGATGCCCAGACCGCGCTCGGCTGGACGCCCCTCCGCGTCGCACAGGGCGTGTTCTTCGCCAATGCCAAGAAGGAGTTTCCGGCCGCGGAAAAGATTCTGAAGCAGGCGGTGACGCCGCCGGCAAGACCGTAAGATTTCGTCGAGCAACCATGAGGTTGCATGTACCGGCGCATCGCTCTATATTTGCAACCGTGAGGTTGCACATGCAGACATCAGCGACGGACCGCATCGAGAAGACCGCCGTGCTCAAGGCCCCGCGCTCGCGGGTCTGGCGCGGGCTCACCAACGCCGAGGAGTTCGGCACCTGGTTCCGCGCCATATTCACCGGGACGTTCGCCGTGGGCGCCGTCCTGCGGGCGCAAATCACCTATCCTGGCTACGAACACCTGACCATGGAGATCCGCATCGTGAGCATGGAGCCCGAGCGCTACTTCGCGTTCCGCTGGCATCCGCACGAGGTGGATCTCTCCAAGGACTATTCCACCGAGCCGACGACGCTGGTCGAGTTCACGCTCGAGGACGCGCCGGACGGCACGAAGCTCACCGTCGTCGAGTCCGGGTTCGACGCGCTGCCCCCCGGGCGCCGCGACGAGGCGTTCCGCTCGAACGACACCGGATGGACCGAGCAGATGCAGAACATCGCCCACCATGTCGCCGGGGCGTAGCGCGAGCGCCGTGACCCTGCGGGAGTCGGCGCCGGTGTTTGCTGCACTCGGCGACCCGACACGGTTGCGCCTGGTCGCCCGCCTGAGTGCCGACGGTCCGCTGTCCATCACCCGCTTGAGCGAGGATGTGGACGTCACGCGGCAGGCGGTGACCAAGCACCTGGTCGCGCTCGAGGCTGCCGGCCTGGCGCGGGCCCGGCGCCAGGGACGCGAGCAGATCTGGCAGCTCGAGACCCGACGGCTGGCCCAGGCACGCCGGACGCTCGACTTCATCTCGGGGCAATGGGATTTGGCGATCGGCCGGCTGCGGACCTTCGTCGAATCGAAGCCCTGACCCGTTCGCGCGGCTGTCACATCGGCACGGGTAGAATCGGCTCATGTGGCGTGCACTCGTCGTGACGTGCGTGAGCGTGGTGGCGGCGGCGCTCCCCGCTGCGCCGGCGGCCCAGGAGCCGCGTCCCGTGTCGCTGGTCGTGATCCTCGTGGTGGACCAGATGCGGGCCGACTACCTCACCACGTTCGCGTCGCGGTGGCAGGCCGGGTTCAAGACGCTCCTCACCGGCGGGACGCAGTTCGTCAACGCCGAGTACCCGTACTGGAGCACCGTCACCTGCGCGGGGCACTCGTCGATCGCCACCGGCTCACTGCCCAGGACGCACGGCATGGTCCTCAACCGCTGGTGGGATCGCGCTGAGCGCCGGGTGCTCACCTGTAACGACGACGCGAGTGCGCCCCTCGTGTCGTATGAGCATCGCGCCACGGCGGGGGCCAGCGGCCGGCGGATGCTGGTGACGACGCTCGCCGACGAACTGCGAACCCAGAAGCCTGGCGCGAAGGTCGTCTCGCTGTCGCTCAAGCCGCGCAGCGCCATCGGCCTGGCCGGGCACGGCGGCGATGCGGTGGTCTGGTTCAACGAGCCGTCACGATCCTTTGTCACCTCGACGGCCTTCGCGCCGGCGCCGGTGCCGGACGTCGCCGCTTTCATGGCCCACGACCGGTTCGCGGCCGATGAGGCGCGCGAGTGGCGGCTGGCGGCTCCCGTCGACAGCTATCGGTACGGCGACGCCATCAGCGGCGAGCGTCCCGACGCGGGATGGACGGCAGTGTTCCCTCACCCGATGGCGGGACGCGCACCGCTCGACGCGCTTTTCAGCAATCACTGGCAGAAGAGTCCCTACGCCGACGCGTATCTGGCGCGACTGGCCACGGCGCTCGTCGATCAATGGCAGCTCGGACAGCGCGAGACGACCGACTTTCTCGGCATCAGCTTCTCGGCCCTCGACATGGTCGGGCACGACTTCGGCCCGCGCAGCCGTGAGGTCGAGGACCTCCTGATCCACCTCGACGCCACCATCGGCGCGCTCATCGATCACCTCGATCGCGCGGTCGGGCGCGACCGGTATCTGCTGGCCCTGACGGCAGACCACGGCGTGGCTGTGATTCCCGAGCAGGCGGGCTCCGGCCGCCTGTCCAACGAAGACCTGGGAGCGGTGGTCGAGCAGGCGCTCGTCGAGCAGTGGGGACCGCCGGCCCGCCCCTATGTCTCGGCCAGTCTCGGCGGCCAGATCTATTTCGACGGCGCCGTGTTCGAACGGCTCCGGGCGTCGGCGGCGGGCCTGCGCGCGGTCGAGCAGGCGCTGACCCGCATCCCGGGCGTGGAGCGTGTGGTCCGGCGCGACGAACTGGACCACGATGATCCGATCACGCGCGCCATCGCGCGTGGGTACTACGACGGCCGCAGCGGCGATCTGTTCGTGGTGCCCCGTCGTGACTGGATCATCGAGCAGCGCGCCGACGGCGACGCCACGACCCACGGCACGATGTACGAGTACGACCGGCACGTGCCGCTGCTGCTCTTCGGGGCCGGCGCGGCGCCTGGCCGCTCGACCGACGGTGTCAGCCCGCTCGACATCGCGCCAACACTGGCGCGCGCGGCCGGCATCCGGTTCTCGAACCGGGAGGGGCGGCCACTCCTCGGCGATTACGGGACGCGATGAGGCGGGTCTGAAGACCCGCGGCCACATCTGGTGAGGCGGGTCTGAAGACCCGCGGCCACAACACGGTCTTCAGACCGACCGTCGATCGCGCGCGCTCGCCGGGCGGGTCCGCGGCGTCGCGGCGGGCGGGTTGGGCTGCGGCAGCGTCGGGTCGTCGCGGAACACTTCGGCCAGCTGGTCGCGGAGCCACCGGCTCCGGGCTTCGTTGTCGAACCGGCGGTGCCAGTGCAGCCTCAGGTCGAAGGTCGGCGCTTCGAACGGCGGCGGCACACCGACGAGCGTGGGTGACAGGCAGGCGAAGTGCAGCGCCACCGAGTGCGGGATCGTGGCGATGAGGTCGGAGCGCGACACGAGGAACGGCAGGCTGAGGAAGTGCGGCGACAGCAGCGCCACGTTCCGCTTGATGCGGCGCCGTTCCAGGAACCGCTCGAGCACCTCCTGACTGCGGCCCTCGGCGCGCACCACCACGTGTTCGGCGGAGCTGAACGCCGCCAGGGTCAGCGGCTGCGACCGCAGCGGATGATCGGGCCGCATCAGGATCGACCAGTGCTGCGTCGACACGCGCCGCTGGCGGACGGTCTTGAGCGACAGCGCCGGGAAGTAGCCGACGGCCAGATCCACCTCGCCCTTCTCGAGCTCGTGCGCCAGCTGCGCCGTCGGCACCGAGACCGAGCGGATGCCGCACTGCGGGGCGCGCGCGCGGAGCGCGGCCATCACCCGCGGCAGGAAGGCCATTTCGCCGACGTCCGACAGGGCCAGCGTCCAGGTGCGCGTACTCGACGCCGCATCGAAGTTCTCGCCGCGGAGGAGATCCTCCTGGAGCCTCCCGAGCAGCGGCCGCGCCAGCCGCACGATCGCGTGGGCACGAGGGGTCGGGGTGACGCCGCTCGGCACGCGGATGAACAGCGGATCGTCGAAGGCGATGCGCATCCGCTTCAGCGCCATGCTCACGGCCGGCTGGCTCATGCCCAGCAGGCGCGCGGCCCGGCTGACGCTCAGCTCGTCGTACAACGCAAAGGCGATGGGCAACAGGTTGAGATCTGGGCTCTTCATCGGGTCGCCGGCGAATGGTTAGCCCTTAGTGGCCGATGTGGATCTGACCGCTCCGGCTCGCCAGCCGCACTATCGGACCGCCGCCGCCCACCGTGCCCGACACGCGTTCCTTGGCCGTGAAGCCCTCTACCGCAATCCCCGTGAGATGAACCGAGCTGGAGCGGCTCGAGGCGTCGAGCGTGTAGCGCGCCGCCGGCTCCAGCCCGACGTCGATGACGCTCGAACCCGTGGTGACGTTCCAGGCCGCCGTCGGGTTGCCGCGCACTTCGACGCGGCCGCTCTGCGTCCGCACCGCCAGGCCGCCCGAAAGGCCGTCGATCTGGATCGCGCTCGATCCGGTTTCCACCTCCGCGGCGCCCGGACCGGCAAACGACGCCCGCACCGCGCCGCTCTGCGTCCGCGCGTCGAGCGGGCCGCTCAGCCCCCGCAGCGTGATCGCGCTGCTCTGGGTCACGACGCGCAGGCCACCCGCGGCGCGATCCACTTTGACGTCTCCCGAACCGGTCTTGATCTCCGTCGTGCCGTTGATGCCGCTGAGGGCAATGGACGAGGACTGCGTGGTGACGAGCAGCGACCCGCCGACGCCGTCCACGTTGATGGCGCCCGAATCGGTGGCGATGACGACCCGGGTGTCGCGCGGCACGAGCACTTCGTAGCTCACGGTCACGGCCCGAAGCTCCTCGGAGTCGAGCGGCGGCCGCAGCCGCACGACGTTGTCCGCCACGTCGATGCGCGGCCGATCGGCCACGCGCTGCGCCAGCTCGAGCGCATTGGCAGGAACGTTGATGCCGCCCACTCCGAGGCGCACGGTCACGGTGCCGTCGATGCGGATTTGACGGCCGTTGTCGGCGCGGACCGCGACCTTGCCGCGGATGGTCGACACGTCGAGCGTCGCCCCGGGCGTGACGTCGATCGCGCGTTCGAACTTGAGGCGCTGCGCGGCCGCGGGCGCCGCGACGAGGAGTCCGACGGCCAGAGCGACGGCGAGGAGCGACAAATGTTGTGTGCGCACGCCTCAGTCTAGCCCCTGAAGGCGGCCCTGCAACGCCGCTTCGCGGGCCGCCGTCCAGCTCGGGCGCGCTGGGGGTATCATCCCGGCGGCCGGGAGCCACACGCGATGCCCGCCGTCGAACCCCACTCCGTGCTGGTCCGCGTGACCCACTGGGTCAACGCCGTCAGCTTTGCCGCGCTGGTGACGAGCGGCGTGGCGATCCTGCTCGCGCATCCCCGCCTGTACTGGGGCGAGACGGGCGCGTTCGGCGCGCCGTCGCTCCTCGACCTGCCCCTCCCACTCGTGCTGACGGGACAATCCGGGTGGGGCCGGTCGCTGCATTTCCTTGCCGCCTGGACGTCGGTGCTGGCCGGTGCCATCTATCTGCTCGGCAGCGTCGTATCGGGGCATCTGCGCCTCGAGCTGCTGCCGGCGCGCCGGGATCTCGCGCACGCCGCGGCGCACCTGTGGCCGCGACGTCCCGCCGCCACGAGTGATCTCGCCTACAACCCGGCGCAACGGATCGCCTACTTCAGCGTGGTGTGCGGGCTCTTCCCCGTCATGATCTGGACCGGGCTGGCGATGTCGCCGGCAGTGACCTCGGTGTGGCCGTGGCTCGTGACCATCGCCGGCGGCCAACAGTCGGCGCGCACGATCCATTTCGCCGCCGCCTGCGCGCTCGTCGTCTTCTTCGCCGGACACGTGGCGATGGTAGTGCTCTCGGGATTTCGCGTCCGGATGCGCGGCATGATCACGGGACGGCGGCAGGTGAGCGAGGGACGGGCATGAGCCTCATCACACGGCGGCGCCTCATCACCACGAGTCTGACCGCCGCAGGCGTGTCGGGGCTGGCCGTGGCCGCACGGCTCGCCGGCCGCTACGGCCTCATCCCGCCGGACTCCGGCGGCCTCTACGGCGTCGGGGAAACGCTGACCTACGCTGCGCAACGGCTGCTCACGTCGCGGCACTCGCTGGCGCGCGAGTTCGACCGCAGCCAGATCTCCCGCGTGGCGCCGATGAACGGCCGCATTCCAGACAACGACGACTATCAGCAGCTGCTGCGCGGACGGTTCGCGGAGTGGCGCCTCGAGGTAGACGGCCTCGTGGCGCGGCCGACGTCGTTCAGCCTCGCCGAGCTGAAGCGGCTGCCATCGCGCAGCCAGATCACCCACCAGGCCTGCGAGGAAGGCTGGTCGTTCATCGCGGAATGGACCGGCGTGGCGCTGTCGGATCTCCTCGCGCAGGTGGGCGTGAGCACACGAGCCAGGTATGTCGTCTTCTATCCCTTCGACACCTCCTGGGACAGCCTCGACATGGCCGACGCCTGGCATCCGCAGACGCTGCTTGCGTACGGCATGAACGGCCGCGACCTGCCCCCGGGGCACGGCGCGCCGGTGCGCCTGCGCGTCGCGCGGCAGCTCGGCTACAAGAGCGTGAAGTACCTGGCGCGGATCAGCGTCGTGGACACACTGGCAGACGTTGGTGACGGCCTCGGGTCGGCGTCGCCCGCGTGGGGCTATTCGTGGTACGCCGGCATTTGAGGAGTCGATGACGCGACGACGCATTCCCGTCCGGCATCGCCGCCGAATCCTTCAGGGTCTCGGGGGCACCGTGATGGCCGCAGCGCTGCCGGCGAATGCAACAGGCACTTCCGCCGACGTAGCGGGTCCCGCCAATGTAGCGGGCGGTCTTCAGACCGCCCGGCAGGACGCCGACGTCACCGCACGGCTGGCCGCCTATGTGGCAACGGCCCGCGACCGCGTGCTGCCGCCGGAGGTGGTGCGGCACACGGCCGATCGCATCCTCGACACGCTCGGCGCCATCGTGTCTGGCGCGCGGCTCAAGCCCGGCGAGATGGCCGTCCGTTTCGTCCGCCAGCAAGGCGGGACGCCCGAGGCGGCGGTGTGCGCGAGCAGCCTGCGCACCTCGGCGATCAACGCCGCGCTCGCCAACGGCATGTTCGCGCACGCCGACGAGACCGACGACTTCGAGCCGGTCACCAAGGCCCACCCCGGCTGCGCCGTCGTTCCGGCGGCGCTGGCCCTTGCCGAACGTGACGGACGGTCCGGCACGGAGCTGCTGCGCGGCGTGGCCGTGGGCTACGACGCGTGCTGCCGCTTCCTGCTCGCACTCGGCGCCGATGCCGTGCGCGGTGCGCACCGCAGCGCCGAAGGGATGAGCTCGACGATGGGCGCCGCAGTGGCCGCCGCCTCGCTGGCCCGGCTCGACGAGCGGCAGACCCGCTACGCGCTGTCGTACGCGGCGCAGCAGGTCTCGGGCGTGTGGAGCTGGGAGCGCGACGCCGAACATGTGGAAAAGGCCTTCGATTTCGCGGGCATGGGCGCGCGCAATGGTGTGACCGCGGCGCTGATGGCACAGGCCGGGTTCACCGGCGTGGACGAGGTGTTCGACGGCGAGCACAACGTGCTCGAAGCGCTGTCCGCCGCACCGCGGCCGGGAGAGATGGTGGCCGGGCTCGGCACGCGGTTCTTCGTGTCGGAAACCGCGATCAAAGTGTTCTCGGTCGGCTATCCGATCCAGGCGCCGCTGCACTCGTTCCTGGAGCTGCTGCGCGCCCACCGGCTGACGCCCGAGACCGTCGAGCGCATCGTCGTGAAGCTGCCCACCGACGGCGCGCGCATCGTGGACAACCGCGCGATGCCCGACGTCAACTGTCAGTACGCGATCGCGGTCACGCTCGTGGACGGCGGACTGTCGTTCGAGAGCAGCCACTCCTACGAGCGAATGCAGGATCCGCGCGTGCGCGCGGTGCAGGCGCGAGTGCAGCTCGTGGCCGACCCGTCGCTCATGGATCCCGCGGCGCCACGCAGCGGCCGTGTCGAGGTGACGCTGCGCGACGGCCGCACCGTGAGCCACTTCACCCGCCACGCGCCCGGCACGCGCGAGAACCCGCTCGACGTCAAAGCCGTGGACGCCAAGGCGCGCTCGCTCATCGTGCCGGTGCTGGGCGCCGCGCGGGCCGACGCCATCGTGGCGGCTGTGCGCGCGCTCGACACGCTCGCAAGCGTGCGGCCGTTGATGGAGTTGCTGGCGTAAAGCGCGGGTGAGGACACCTGATGTAGGGGCCGCCTTCAGGCGGCCCTGGGCCGGCTAAAGCCGGCCCCTACGGCACTGCGTCACTTTCTGGGCGCAGCGTCGCGGGCACTAGTCTCCGCGTGCCCCGTTTGCGCCGTCGGGCGACGACGGCGGTGATGCCGCCGCATTCCGTCGCAACAGCCACCCGGCTGCGCCGAGCACGGCCAGGCTGACGGCGCCGCCCCGAACAAGCTCCCACGCGCTCAGGCGCCGCGCCTCGTTCGCGGACAGCAACTCCTTGTAGGTGTCGATGGTCTCGCGGTTCGCCGTCTCGGCGTCGGGCGGACGCTGGCGAGCCCGGCGCTCCGAGGCGGGCACCCACCGCTTGATGAATGCGAACGACTCCGACGCGCAAATCGGGCAGTGCGCCTCCTCGTGAATCTCGTCGCAGTCGAGGCAAAGCCTGGCATTCCGCAGTTGCATGTCTTTTAGTGTACGCAGACGGGCGCGTTCCCCAAGCCCGACCGTAGCCTGGGTTATCGACGCCGCCGGTAGTGAATCGCCGCATAAAGCCCGGGAATCGCCAAAAGCGTGACAGGCGTGGAGAGGGCCAGCCCGCCGATGACGGCGAGCGCCAGCGGCTTCTGCAGCTCCGCTCCCGCCCCGAGCCCCAGCGCGAGCGGCAGCAGGCCGAAGAGCGTGCAGAACGTCGTCATCAGGATGGGGCGCAGCCGGATGCGGCCGGCGTGGGCGATCGCGACGTCGAACGATTCGCCCTCGCGGTGGAGGTGCTCGGAGAAGTCGAGCAGCATGATGCCGTTCTTCACCACGAGGCCGACGAGCAGGATCGTGCCCATGGCGGCCGAGACGTTGAGCTCGGTGCCCGTCGCCACCAGCAGCAGCAGAGCGCCGCCGAGCGACAGCGGAGCGGCCAGCAGCACGAGCACCGCCGGCAGCCAGGCGCGGAAGTGCACGACGAGGATCGTGAACACGAGCACGGTGCCGATGCCGAGCACCATCAGCAGCTCCCGGAACGCCTGCTGCTGCGACGCATACTGACCGCCGATCTCGTAGGTGTAGCCCACCGGCAGTTTCAGGCTCGACAGGCGCGAGCGGATTTCCGCGACCGCGCTGCCGATGTCGCGGCCTTCGAGATGGCCCGAGACGAGCGCCATCTGCCGGAGGTTCTCGCGCAGCAGCTCTGCCTGGCTGTTCACGCGTTCCGGATGCGCCAAGGTGGAGAGCGGGAGCAGGCTGCCGTCGGCGGTGCGGATCAGGGTCTGCGGCAGACGGTTGGGATCGAAGCGGAAGCGGTCGTCGAGCCGGACCCGCACGGGCACGCGCCGATCGAGCAGGCGCAGATCGGTGGCCACCTCGCCGAGCCACGCGGCGGACATCTGCGCCGCGACCTGTTCGACGGTGAGGCCGGCGCGGCCCGCCGCAATTGGATCGATGGTCCACACCACCTCGGGGCTGCCGCGCTGCATGCCCACCACGTCCACGACGCCCTCCACCTTCTCGAGTACCTCTTCGACCGGGGCAGAGAGGCGCAGCAGCGTGTCGGGGTCATCGCCGAAGATCTTGATTTCGATCGGCGTCGGCGCACCCTCGAGGTCCCCGAGCATGTCCTGCAGCAGCTGAACGAACTCGATCTCGACCAGCGGTGCCGCGGCGTGCAGCCTGGGGCGCATCGCGGCGATCACCTCTTCGGAGGACCGCTCGCGATCGGCGCGTGGCTTCAGGCGGACGAGGATATCGCCGCTGTTCTGCGCCGTAGCGAAGAGTCCGAGCTCCGAGCCGGTCCGCCGCGAGTACGACGCCACCTCGGGCGTCTCGGTGAGCACGCGCTCCATGGCCCGCACCTGGCGATCGGTCTCGTCGAGCGCCGACCCTTCCGGCGTCAGGTAGTCGATGACGAAGCCGCCCTCGTCGGCCTTCGGCAGGAAGCCGGTGCCGACCACGAGCGCCAGCGCCACACCGACGGCCGCCAGCACCAGCGAGAACGACACCGCGAGGATCGGCCGGTGCACGATCGTGTCGAGGGCTCGCACGTAGAGGCGCACGACACGCCCGTCCTCAGCCTCGGGCTCGTCCGGCCGCTGGTGGCGCACCGCCCACCGCGCCAGCATCGGGACGACGCTCACCGACAAGGCCAGCGACATCAGCACCGCCACCGAGAGGCTGAGCGAGAGCGCGCGGAAGAACTGACCGATCACGCCCGACAGCAGACCGAGCGGCGCGAACACGACCACCGTCGTCAGCGTCGAGCTGAGCAGCGGCGCCATCAGCTGCTGCACGGCGTCCACCACCGCGCCCTCCCCTTCGCGCGCCCTGCGGTGGATGTTCTCCACCACCACGACGGCGTCGTCGATGACCAGGCCGATGGCCACCGCCAGGCCGCCCATCGACATCAGGTTGATTGAGCCGTGGAAGACGCGGAGGAAGGCGAAGGTCGGAATCACGGCCAGCGGCAGCGAGAGGGCGGCGATCAGGGTGAGCCGCGCGTTGCGCAGGAAAACGATGAGGACCACGATCGCGAGCAGGCCGCCCAGCAGGATGGCGTCGCGCACGCTGGCAATCGAGTTGCTGACGAACTCGGCGAGATCGTAGACCTTGGTGATGCGGATGCCGGTGGGGAGCGCCGCCGCCAGCGCCGACATGGCCTCGTCCACGCCCTGCTTGACGGCGAGGATGTTGGCGTCGATCTGCTGCGAGATGCTGATCGAGACCGCGTCGCGGCCGTTGCCGGTGATCAGCATCGTCCGATCGGGCGAACCCGCGGTCACGACGCCGACGTCCGACACCCGCACGACGCCGTTGTTCCGCACCGCCACTGGAGCGGCGGCAATCTGATCCACGGACGTCCACAGGCCGGATGCAAGCGACAGGAGTTGCTGGCCCGCCTGCGGGAACCGGCCAGCCGGCAGCAGCTGGTTCTGCGCCTTGAGCGCAGCCGCCACCTCTTCGACCGAGACCCCGGTCGCGGCCAGGCGCACGGGGTCGAGGATCACTTCGATCTCGCGCGTGTCGCTGGCCAGCACCTCGATGCGGCCGGCGCCGGGCACGCGCGCCAATTCAGGTTTCACGACGTAGTTCGCGTAGTCGTGCAGCTCGGGCGTTGGCAGCGGCCCGGTCATGCTGAAGATCAGGATCGGGAAGACCGCGGGCGTCAGCCGCTCCACCGTGAGATCGGTGCCCGGGGGCAGTTCGCCGCGCGTCTCCGCGACGCGGTTCTGCACCTGTTGCAGCGCCACCACCATGTCGGTGGCGGGGTCGAACTGCGCCGAGATCTCGGCCGAGCCGCGGATGCTGCGCGAGCGCACGCGGCGGATGCCGGGCACTTCCATCACCGCGGTCTCGATTGGCCGCGTGACCGTGAGCGTCATCGACCGCGGCGGCAGGGTGCCGCTCTGCGCGATGATGACGATGCGGGGGAACTCGAGCGGAGGGTAGATGCCGCTCGGCAGCGCCCGCGCGGCGATCACCCCGGCCACCACCAGCGCGATCGACACGAGCGCGGCGGCGCGGGAGTGCCGCACCGCGACCGTCGCGACGTTCATTCCCTGGCGCCGGCCTCGCCGGCCTCACCGGTGGCCGGCGACGCCGTGACAATGTCGGCGCCATCGGGCAGCCCGTTCTGCCCCACGGTGATCACGGACTCGCCCGCCTTCACACCGCTCGTGATTTCCGTCTGCGAGCCGTTCTCGAGACCGAGGGTGACCGCGCGGCGCATCGCCTTGCCGCCGGCGGCCACGAATACCGCCGTGTCGGATCCCTCGCGCACCACCGCGCCCGACGGCACCAGCACCACACCGGTATGTGTTGCGCGATCGATCTCGATCTCCACCGGAGCACCTACCGGATAGCCTGGCGAGCCTGAGAACGCGAGCCGGATGGCCACCGTCACGGTGCCGGGCTGCACCGCGACCGGGCGCGCCGCCACCTTGAGCGACGGACCACTCCCAGCGCCGACGATGCGCGCGGCGGCGCCGGGCTTGATTCCGGCAGCGTCGGTCACCGGCACCGACGCCACGACCTCGAGGCGTCTCGGGTCCACGACCCGCAGCACCGGGTCGGCGGAGGCGGCCTCGACCACGTCGCCGGGGTTGTGCGACCGCCGTGCCACGACACCGTCGAACGTCGCGTGGACCACGCTGCGATCCGACACGACCTGCGCCGCAACAGCCGCGGCCTGCGCCGCGGCCAGATCGGCTTCGGCGTCAGCGAGGTCGCGCGCCGCCTCTTCCACTTCCTTGCGCGCGGCCACCCCGCGGTCGAAGAGATCGCGGGCACGCGCCTGCGCGGCGCGGGCGTTGGTGATGCGCGCCTCGGCCCGGGCGATCTCGGCCTTCTGTTTCCCCACCTCGGCCGCGGTCGAGGGAATCTCGAAGCGCACGAGCACGTCGCCACGGCGCACGGCGTCGCCCTCGGCGTGCGGGATCTCCAGGATGCGCGCGGATTCTGGCGCGACCACGACGAGGTCGGCGCCAGGCGCCGGCATCACGACACCGGTCACCCGGGAGACGCCGGTGATGCTGCCGGTTTCGGCCATCGCCATCATCACGGGCACCGGCGCTTCACTTTCGACCTCGTCGGGGGCCTCGTGCGCGCATGCGCTCGCGACGAGCGCGGTGCAGGTGAGGAGGATGAACGGCAGGCGTCGCATCATGGCGTGGGCGTCGGCGCCCCGGTGGCGCGTTCGAGATCGGCGAGCGCGGACTGCAGATCCGCGGCGGCCTGAATCGATCGCAGTCGCAGGTCGCGCGACGCCTGCAGGGCCTGGAGATAGGCCGCGATGCCCGTCTGCCCCAGCTTGTAGGAGTCTTCCGCCATGCGCTCGACCTCGAGGGCCTGCGGCAGGATCTCGTCGCGGTAGCGAAGGTACTGGAGCCGCTGCGATTCCGCCACGGCCGCGGCCGACGCGACCTCGCCGGAGATGCGGGCGGCCGCCGCGGCCCGTTCGCTCGCCAGCTGCGCGAGCGTCGCTTCCTCGACGCGCACCCCGGCGCGATGCGAGGTGAACACCGGCAGCGTCACCGCCACGCCGGCGCGCCAGCCCGTGTCGAACTCGGGCTCAGCCCGGCGTGTGAGGGTGGCTTCGGGCGTAATGTCGGGCGAGCGTAGCGCCTCGGCGAGCGCCACCCGCGCGCGCTGTTCCTCGACGCGGCGATCGATCGCCGCCAGCTCGGCGCTCGCGGTGCGGGCGCGCACGAGGGCAGCCCCGGGATCGAGCGGCGGCCCCGGATCGAGCGACGCCTCCACCGCCGTGGGGGCGTCGAGGGGCAGCCCGATCGCGGCGTTGAGGGTGGCGCGCGCGGCCGCCACGCTTCCGCGCGCGGCGGCCGCCTGGTTCTGCATCTCGGCGAGCGCGAGCTGCGCCTGCAGCACCTCGAGGCGCGGCACGCCGCCGGCGTCGAACCGCGCCTGTGCCGCGTCGCGGGCCCGCTGCGCCAGCTCCTGCATCTCGTCGAGCAGCGATTGCCGGCGTTCGGCGACGAACTGCGCGAAGTAGGCGCGCCGGACGTCGGCCTGCACCTCGGCCACAACCTGATTCAGCTCCGCGTCGCCGGTCAGAATGACGGCCTCCGCCACCTCCGTGCGCCGCGCACGCTTGCCGCCCAGCTCCCAGGGCACGGCCACCGTGTAGCCCTCCTTCGGGGTCTCCTTGGCCAGCTCGACGCGGAACTCCGGATTGAGCCGCTCGGCCGCCACATCACGCGACGCGATGTTGACGTTGCGGCGAAGCCTCGCGGCCACGAGACGGGGATGCGAGGCGAGCGCGCGCTGCAGGGCCGCCTGATAGGTGAGCGGCGGGGCGCCTTGGGGTGGCGACTGCCCCGCCTGCACGCCGCCGGCCTGGGCCAGTACTGAGACCGCCAGCACGACGGCGCTCCGCATCCGCCGGGCCGAGCACACGGCGATCCCCATGGCTGCTGTTGGACGAACCATCACTGGCTACTCCATCGCTGTCGCATGCGCTGCCGTGGTGCAAGCAGACCCCGGGCCAGCCCGGATGGGTGGCCCAGTCAGCAAGGTACTCGATTCTCGAGCTTGGAAGCGCGGCCGATGGCCGGCGCCACGCGGGACGACTACGGCCGCGGCGGACGCAGCGCGGCCACAGCGACGTCGGGGAAGTCGCCGAAGATGCCGTCCACACCGAGCTCGGCGAACTGCCGGTACTCGCGGGTCGGGTCGCCGCCGTAGCTCGGGGACAGGAACGCCGGCTCGCTCCGCAGCGTCCAGACGTGCACGAGCAGGCCGGCGCGGTGCGCGTCGGCGACGAGCGACGTCGGCTCCCGCAGGGTGCCGTCGGCATTGGCCGGCACGATGAGCCGCGAGTTGGGGCCGATGCCGTCGGCGAACGTGCGGATGTCGGCGAGCCGCGCCGGCGAGACGTCGGCCGTCGCTTCGAGAAGCAGGATCAACCGCAGCGTGGTCTGGGGCCGCAGCATTTGCAGGTTCGCCGGCTCGAACGACTGGATGAACACCGGCGCCGTGCGGTCGCGCTTGCCGTACCGAGCCAGCGTCTCGAGCAGCGGCGGCTCGATCGGCAGGCCGATCGAACGGAAGTAGGTCGGGTGCTTGGTCTCGGGGTAGACGCCGATCGTGCGGCCGGTCTCGCGCGACTTCGCCTCGACCAGCGTCAGCACCTCGTCGAAGGTCGGAATCGGGTAGAGGCCGTCTCGCTCGTGCGACCGGAACGGCAGCCGCTCTTTCGCCCGCAGCGTCTTGATCTCGGCCAGCGTGAAGTCCTCGCTGAACCAGCCCGAGATCGCCTGGCCGTCGATGGTCCTGGTGGTCTTGCGCGCCGGAAACTTCTCGGCCACGTCGGTCGTGCCGCCGATTTCGTTCTCGTGGCGCACGATGAGTACCCCGTCTTTGGTCGAGACGAGATCCGGTTCGATGAAGTCCGCTCCCATCGCGATCGCAAGGGTATAGGACTCGATGGTGTGTTCGGGCCGGTGCCCGCTCGCACCCCGATGGGCGATGATGAGGATGTCAGGCATGGCAGCGGCGTTCACGAACGCCGCCGCCAGTATGACGCCGCCGGCCGTCACGCGTCCTACCACAGCACCTTCAGTCCGAGCTGCACCTGCCGCGGATCATATGCCGCGGTGATGGTCCCGATCCCAACGTGGCCGCGGGTCTTTAGACCCGCCTAATTGAGAACGTGTTATGGCCGGTCGGGCAGCGCGTGCGGCTTCTGGCCGCTGGCGCTGAACTCGATGCCAGACGCGTAGAAGCCGGTGCTGGTGAGGGTGACGGTGATGTCGTCGCTGGTAAGGTTCTCCCAGAACCAGCCGTGAATCCCCGAAGTGGGCGCGAAGAACGAACCCGACGCGCGCTCCCCTTCCGACATCTGATAGCTCTCGGCGTAGCCTTTCGGCGCGCCTTCCGGTTCGCCGTGGAAGTCGAAACGCACCTTCCCGGTGGACGTCCAGCGGTAGACGAAGCCGGACCCCTTCTCCATCCGGTATTTGTATTCCATGCCTTCGTAGGGGCCGAGCTTGAAGGTCACGGTGTCCTGCTTGAGCGGCACCGCCTGCACTGTGTTGGCTCCCGGCCGCACGGGCTCGAGCTCCTCCGGCGACTGCGCGCTGGCGTCGGTGCTCTCCCCTGCCGATGCAGACTCCACCTGGGCGATGCTGGTGAGCCCGAGGAGCTTTCCGGTGCCGATCGGATCCACCCCGTACTCGGCCGGCAGGATCGCCGTCATGAGGATCACGCCGGCCACGAGGATGGCTCCCGCAGTGGCCAGCGCCAGTCGCGCCCGCATCTCGGCAGCGGCGAGTGCGGCGTCAGTAGCCGGCTTGCCCGGCTCGTTCGCAGGAAGTTGAGTCACGTTGTGCTCCGGTCAAGCCGGCCCGCCCCGCGAAGCGGGGCAAGGTCAATACTGGCGACTAGCGAGGCGGAGCCTTCATGCTCGTCGGTCCGCGGCGGAGCCTCGCTAGTCATTGGGCGCTCAGCATGTAGCCGGACAACTGATAGCCGACCAGGAGAAAGCCGCCCGTCATGAGCAGCGTGTTGGTCATGAACGCGTGGCGCAGGAAGCCGGGGCGCGTGCGCCACCACGTCAGGCCGATCAGCACGAAGGTGAGCGCCAGCATCTGCCCCAGCTCGACGCCCACGTTGAAGCTGACGATGTTGGTGACCAGCCCTTCCTGCGTGAGCGCGAGCTCCTGGAGCTTGGTGGCCAGGCCGAACCCGTGGAACAGCCCGAAGATCAGCACCGCCGCCCGCGTATCCGGCTGCCGCCCGAGGAAGTACTGGAATCCGCCGAGGTTTTCGAAGCCCTTGTAGACCACCGACAGCCCGATGATCGCGTCGATGATGTAGGGATTGGCGTGGATGCCGCCGAGCACGCCTGTGAGCAGCGTGAGGCTGTGGCCGATGGTGAACAGGCTGACGTAGAGCACCACGTCCTTGAGCCGGTAGAGAAAGAAGATGACGCCGACCAGGAAGAGGAGATGGTCGTAGCCGGTCACCATGTGCTTGGCGCCAAGGTAGAGGAACGGGCCGATCGCGGCGCCCTTGATGCTTTCGACGAACGACGCATCGCGGCGCGACACGCCGTGCGCTTCGGCCAGCCCTTCGAGCGCGGCAAGCGCGAGAAGGATGAGGCACCCGAGCAGGAGCCGGCGGTGCTGCAGTACGCGCATGGATCTCCCTGGTCTACTCGACCGCCACCTGGAACTTGCGGTGGCAGTTGTCGCACGAGTTGTTCAGCAGCTCGCCGGCCGCGAGGATGCCGTCGGCGTCTTTCTTCTGCGCGGCGGCGCGCACCTGCGACGCGGCGTCGCCCATCGCCTTGGCAATCGTCGCCCAATCCTCCGACTCGCGGGCACGGCCTTCGACGGTGAGCAACTGTGCGGCCTCGATGAGCGCCGCGGCGTTGCCGGCCACGCGCTGCCACTCGCGGTCGTTCTTCGGCCGCGTCTCCTGCACGCCCTCCCGGGTGACGGTCGTCCCCACCGAGTCGTAGACGACGCCCGCGGCCGGCGACACGATGCCGTCCATCAGCTCGAGCACCGACGCCACCGCCGGCGCAGCCGGCTGCACCGACGCGTTGCGCATCCCGGCGAGGACGAACCAGATTCCGAACACGAAGAGCAGCAGGCTGACGATCAGCAGGCCGTAGGTTGTACGCATACCAGTCGGGAGGCATGGTACATCGGGCGGGACGTCCCTACGTGGGCCCCAGGATCGCCCCGGGAACGTCCGTGGAGAGGCGGTCTTTCGACCACTCTGCCGCTACGCGCAACGTTTCGACACGATCTCGTCCCGCTTGGCCCTGAAGGCGCTCACCCACTCGTCGATCGTCGGAAACCCCGAGAGGGCATGGCCGGGCTCGCGCACCCGTAGCGTGACGCGCGCGACCTCGAACAGATCGTGGATCTGCTTGTCGGAGAGCTGCGTCAGCAGGGTCGCGAGAAAGCGGCGGCCACTCTCCGAGATCACGGGATCGTCGAGCGTGCCGCTGAACGACTTCGCCAGGTTGCCCACGCAGCCGGGACCTTCCTTCCACACCGGCGTGCTGCGCCACCGTCCGAGATTGGCGCCGCCGGCCTCGTTGGCATTCGCGCGGTTGGCGCCGCCGAACGTGAGGCCGACGTCGTTGATCATCAGGAACGGACGGCTGCACGCGCCCGAGTCGGACACGCCGCCCAGACAGAGGATGCGTTGCTGCTGCCGCTTGGTGTCGGTGTGCTGCAGCATGACGGCGAGCAGCGCCAGCGCCTCGCGATGCGCCCTGGGCGCGCCGCCGGCGCGCGGCACCGTCTGCAGCATCTCCTCCCATGACCACCCGGTCTCACCGCCCGCCGGCCACTCGCGACCCTGCATCTTGCGTTCGACGACCGCCGGGTCGAAGCGATATTCCTTGCCCGGCCGCTCGATGCCGCCGAACTCCTGCGGGCAGCCGCGACAGATCACGTTGACGGGATACATCGCGTCGGCGCCGAACCCGAGCGCCCACAGCAGACGTGTGGCCAGCACCTCCCCGTACACCTCGGCGTTGGTGCTGCCGTACTTCACCTTGATCTCGTCGTCCTCGCCGAGCCGGCACGCGAACTTCGGCGAGCGGCCATCGAGCTTCTTGTCGAGGTAGTCGCACACCACCGTGGCGTTCCGCCGGAAGCTGCCCGGCCCACCCGGCCCCGCCATCACGTCCATGGCGCGAACGGTCACCGGCCGCCACACCTGCGCCCGCGCCAGCACCGCGGCTCGTGCATTGTCGTTTCGGGGACCAGTCGAGGGTGGGGATTGCCGGCGCGCCGCGAGCGTCGCGCACGAAACCAACGAAAAGACGGCCATTACCAGCAGCACCAGCAGCCGAGTTTTCATGGCGCTTGGGATACTGCAAGAAGCCTTCCCGCGCGCCTTGCGTGGTGGCCGGGCTACCTGAGTGCCCGGCTCGCGAGCGCGGCGCCCTGGCTCAGCGACCGCAGCTTGGCCCAGGCGATTTGCGGATGGGTGCGGCCTCCGAAGCCGCAGTCGCTGCTCGCGATCACCCGCTCGGGCCCGACGAGCCGTGCGAAGCGCTGGATGCGCTCCGAGACCAGCTCCGGGTGCTCGACGAGGTCGGTCGAGTGGGTCACGACGCCCGGCAGAATGACTTTCCCGGGCGGGAGCACGACGCGCTCCCACACGTGGTACTCGTGTTCATGGCGGACGTTGGCGGCTTCGAACGAATAGAAGCGCGCCTTCACCGCGAGCATCACATCCACGAGATCGGCCATCGGCAAGTCGAATGCGTGCGGTCCGTGCCAACTGCCCCAGCAGAAGTGGTAGCGCACGCGGTCCTCGGGCACGTGGCGCAGCGCGTGGTTCAGCGCCTCCACGCGGACGAAGCAGCGAGCCTTGAACGCGTCGAGCCCCATGCCGACGCCGATGCGATCCCACAGCGCCGCCGTCCACGCATCGTCGACCTGCAGCAGGAAACCGGCGTTGACGATCGCCTCGTACTCGACCCGCAGCGCCTCCGCGAGCGCCCAGACGAACTCCTCCGGCGTCTTGTAGTACTCGTTGCCGCGGTACGGCTCGAGGCTGGAGGGTGCCGTGCTGGTGAGAAAGCACTGCGACGGATCGCCCACTACGTCCTTGAGCGTGCCGATCTCGCGGGCGAGCGCGTCGGTGCCGGTGTAGGTGATCGGACCGGTGGCGGCGGTGTAGCGCCGTACCAGCTTCATGCGGTTGTCGGCCACGAAGAACAGCGTCTGCCGTTCCGCAGCATGGCGGTAGAAGTCGGCGAAGGCCTCGCGATCCTGGCCGCGCGCGACGATCGAGCCTCCGGCCGGTACCGGGCGCTCTTCGAATCCGCCGAGCCGGTGATCCATGAACGCGAGCCAGTCGCCCTGCTTGGTCAGCTCGCCTTCGTTGATGATGTCGAGGCCGGCGGCGCGCTGCTCCGCCACCACCCACTCCACGGCGGCCCGTACCGCGGCGTCGTCCGGCGATGCGGCATCGAAGCCGGGTGGGGCCGGCAGGCTGCCCACGTGCGTGGTCAGGATCCTCACGCGGGGAGACTACATCAGGCGGCGATCTGTGGCACGATTTCGCCATGTCCAAGCCCAGCACGCGCCGCTCGATTCTCACCGGCGCCGCCGCCGCAGCGGCGGTTTCACTCGCACCCCAGAGCGCGGACGCGCAGGCGCCGGCGCGCGCCTACCAGCCGGCCCGGCACTCGCAGGACGAATGGCTCGACGGGGTACCCGGCCAGCATCGGACGATCATCGACTGCGCGAGTACCGCCAGCGCGGGCGCCGGCATCCTGTACGCCAACAACCTGTACCTCGCCAACGCGAGAGGCTACTCGCTCAAGGAAGCCGACGTCGCCGTGGTGGTCTGCCTGCGGCACCTCGCGACCGTGTTCGCGTTCAACGACGTGGTCTGGGGCAAGTACGGCCAGGCCCTGAGCGACGCCGTCACGTTCACCGATCCGAAGAGTGGACAGGCGCCGTCTATCAACCTGCTCGACGCGGCGGGCTATGGGATGGCGCTGCCGAACGGCGGCGTCACGATCGCGTCGGTGGCCAAGCGGGGCACGCAGTTCGCCGTGTGCGACATGGCGACGAACAGGCTCGCCGGCCTGATCGCAACGTCCACCAAAGGCGTGCAGGAAGCGGTCTACACCGAGTTCGTCCGCAACCTGATCCCGAACAGCCACCTGATGTCGGCGGGGGTGGTCGCGGTGACGCGCGCCCAGGAATACGGTTACACGCTGCTGACGGCGGTCTGACGCCCGGCCGGCGGGATCCTCTACACTCGCGCCGATGACCCGACGCTTCGGCTTCGTCCTGTGGCTCGCCGCCGCCACGCTGCTGGCCGCGCCGTTCTCGCCGCACGCCCAACAGGCCCCGACGCAGTCGGCACCCGCCTACACCGCCGGGCAGGCCGCGGCCGGCAAGACTGCCTACGACACGAGCTGCGCCAGCTGCCACGGCGGCAATCTGGACGACGGTGCGCTGGCGCCGGCGCTCAAAGGCGTGGCCTTCGTGCAGAAGTACGGCGGCAAGAGCGTGGAGAACCTGTTCGCCAAGGTGGCATCGATGCCGCCGGCCAGCCCCAACTCGCTCGGCGCCGCCGCCACGGCGCGCATCACCGCGTATCTGCTCCAGGCCAACGCCATCGTCGCCGGCGCAACCGAGCTGCCATCCGACCAGGCCGCGCTCACGCGCATGGTGATTCCGGTCGGCGGCTTCAGCGTCACCTCGTACTCGCCCTACGCTCCGGCGCTCCCCGCCGTGAAGCAGGCGAATCCGCTCGACGCGTTCACCCCGGTCTCCGACGCGCAGCTCGTGGAGCCCGCGGCACAGGATTGGCTCACGTGGCGGCGCGCTTACGACGCGCAAGGCTTCAGCCCGCTGACGCAGATCACGGCGAAGAACGTGGGCGGTCTGCGCGTGGCGTGGAGCTGGACGCTGCCGGTCGGGTCGTCCGAGTCCACGCCGCTCGTGCACGACGGCGTGATGTTCGTGCAAGGTTCCAACGACCGCGTGCAGGCGCTCGACGCGCGCACCGGCGATTTGCTGTGGCAGTACGACCGCCGCCTGCCCGAGGGTGTCGCCGGCAGCTTCAAGCGCGGTCTCGCGCTGTACGGCAACCGCCTCTACATGGGCACGTCCGACGTCCACGTGATCGCGCTCGACGTGAAGACCGGCACACTGCTGTGGGAGCAGACCGTCGGCGACCCCAAGGTGCGCGAGCAGATCGGCGGCGGCCCACTCGTCGCCAAAGGGAAAGTAATGATCGGGACGGTCGGCACCGGGGTGGGCGCCAAGCCGGGCGGCCCCGAGATCGTCGGCCTCGACGCGGAGACCGGACGCCTCGCGTGGCGCGTCCATACCATCGCGCAACCGGGCACGCCTGGCGGCGACAGCTGGAACGGCGTGCCGCTGCAGCAACGGAGCGGCGCTTCGGTGTGGACGCCCGGCAGCTACGACGCCGGCACCGGCCTCGCCTACTTTGGTACCGGCAACACCTACGACACCGGTCCGCTGGTGAAGCCGATTGGCACGCCCGGCGTGACCAACGACGCGCTCTACACCGATTCGACGCTGGCGATCGATCCGGACACGGGCACGGTGAAGTGGTTCTTCCAGCACCATCCCAACGATCAATGGGATCTGGACTGGGCGTTCGAGCGGCAGTTGATCCGGCTGCCCGTCAACGGCGAGACGCGCACGGTGACGCTGACGGCCGGCAAGATCGGCATCTACGACGCGCTCGACGCGAGGTCAGGGCAGTACTTGTTCTCGATCGACCTCGGGCTCAACAACCTCGTCACCGCAATCGACCCCAAAACCGGCGCCAAGACCACGAAGCCGAGCCTGGTGCCCGGCGACGGTCAGGTGAAGATGGTGTGCCCGCACGCCGCGGGCGCGAAGAACTGGCTGCCCGCGTCCTACACGCCGCTGACGAAGACGCTGTTCGTGCCGCTGGTCGAAGCGTGCATGGATCTCTTCCCCGTGCCGGGCGGCGGGCGCGGCGGGCTGTCGACGGGTGTGAATCTCGGTGTGCGGCCCCGCCCCGACAGCGATGGCAACTACGGCCGGCTGCAGGCCGTGAACCTCGAGACACGCAAGACGCTCTGGACGACACGCCACCGCGCACCGATCACGACCGGCACCCTGGCCACCGCCGGCGGCGTGGTGTTTGCGGGCGCGCTGGACCGCTCGCTGCGCGCCTACGATGCGGCCAACGGCAAGGTGCTGTGGGAGACGCGCCTCAACGACGTGTCGAGCGCGGTGCCAATCTCGTACGCCGTGAACGGCAAGCAGTACATCGCGATCGTGGCCGGACGCGGCGGCTTCCACTACGCCAGCTACGCCCCGCTCGTGCCCGAGCTCGCCCCGCCGCCCGACCGCAGCTCGTCGCTGTGGGTTTTCGAACTCCCTCCCCCCACGCGGTGAGTGCTCCGTCGTGGTCGCGGGCGCTTTCGTGGCCGCGGGTCGCTTCGCGTGGCCGCGGGTCTTTAGACCCGCCTCTGTGAGTCTTTCGTAGTGACCGCCCTCCGCCCCCGCGAAGGAGACTCGATGGATACGCCCGTCACCGGCACGCCGCGACTGCTCCTCCGCCTCGAAGGGCTCGTCGTTCTGGCATCGGCAATCCTTGCCTACCGCGCGCTTGGCGCGCCGTGGACACTGTTTGCCTTGGTGCTCCTCGTCCCGGATCTCGCGCTGCTCGGATACTTCGCCGGCCCGCGTTTGGGCGCGTGGTTCTACAACGCGGCGCATGTCTACCTCGCGCCTGGCGCGATCGCGATCGTCGCGTTTGTCGCGAGTCAACCGGCGCTGTGGCCGATCTGCGCGATTTGGATGGCGCACATCGGGATGGATCGCACGCTGGGTCTGGGCCTCAAGTTCTCGACCGGGTTCAACCGCACTCACCTTGGCACGGTGGGCCGCGCTGCGCCGACAGCCTAGCGTGAACGTTTGAGCGGATTCGCGTCTTCCTTGACCGCGGGGGCCGGCGGCGGCGAGACTGCATACGCATGAACCGCCTCCGGTACCTTGCCGCGGCGCTGATCCTCGCGGGCTCCGCCGCGGCGCTGGCGCAGTCCCCGCCGATCGACAGCAAGGATCTGCTGAACGGGCTCGCCAACCCGTCCCGCTGGCTGGTGCACTCCGGCAACTACGCCAGCACGCGCCACAGCCCGCTGACGCAGATCACGCCCGACAACGTCTCCCGGCTGGCGCCGGCGTGGTCGTTCGACACCGGCCTCGGCTACGGCCGGCAGGCGAAGTTCGAGGCGACACCTATTGCCATCGACGGCACGCTCTACGTCACCGGCCTCTACAACAACGCCTGGGCGATCGACGGCCGCACCGGTACGGTGATCTGGCACTACGAGCGCCAGCTCACCCCCGCTCTGCGCGTGTGCTGCGGCATGGCCAATCGAGGGTTCGCCGTGCAGGGCGGTCGCCTCTTCATGGCCACACTCGACGCACACGTGATGGCGCTCGACCTCAAGACGGGCAAGCCAATCTGGGACGTGCCGCTCATCGACTACCGTCTGGGCTACTCCTCCACCGCCGCACCGCTCGTGGTGAAGGACAAGCTGATTGTCGGCATGGCCGGCGGCGAGTTCGCGACTCGCGGCTTCATCGACGCCTACAGCCTCGGGGACGGCAAGCGCCTCTGGCGCTTCAACACGATTCCGGCGCCCGGCGAGCCCGGCGGCGACACCTGGCCAGCGGGGCACTTCGAACGCGGCGGCGGCGCCACGTGGATCACGGGCTCGTACGATCCCGGACTGAATCTCGTCTACTGGGGCGTCGGCAATCCCAATCCTGATTTCTACGGCGGCAACCGCAAGGGCGACAACCTCTACACCGCGTCGGTGGTCGCGCTCGACCCCGACACCGGCAAGCTGCGCTGGCACTTCCAGTACACGCCGCACGACGAGCACGACTGGGACTCGAACCAGATCCAGGTGCTGGCCGACCTCCCGATTGGCGGCACGCCGCGCAAGACGCTCGTCACCGCCAACCGCAACGGCTTCTTCTACGTGCTCGATCGCACGAACGGCGCGTTCATCCAGGCCAAGCCGTATGTCACGACGACATGGGCCGCGGAAGTGGACGCCAAAGGACGCCCGATTGAGCTGCCCAATCAGCGTCCGACGCCAGCGGGCACGCGCACGTGTCCCGACCTGGCCGGCGGCAGTAGCTTCACCTCGCCGTCGTTCGATCCCGTGCGTCGGCTCTTCTTCGTGTCGGCGCGCGAGACGTGCCAGGTCTTCACCGCGAGCGCGCCGCCCGAGAACTACCAGCTCGGATCGATGGTGATGGGCGGCGGAACGCGCAATCGCGGCGGGACGGGCGCGTTGCGTGCGCTCGATCCGGTGACGATGGCGCGGAAGTGGGAGGTGCCCTACGGCGGGCCCTCCTACAGCGGCGTGCTGTCCACGGCCAGCGGGCTGGTGTTTGCCGGCGACGACGAGGGCACGCTGATGGGGGTGCACGCCGACACCGGGCGGGTGCTGTGGAAGCACGAGATGCCGGGCATGTTCTGGGGTGCGCCGAGCACGGTGATGGTGGACGGCCGCCAGCTCGTCCTCATGGCCGCGGGCCAGACGTTGACCGCGTTCGCCCTCCCGAAGTGAACGCTGAGGCGAGTCTTCAGGCACACTCCAGGGCGGTCTGAAGACCGCCCTCTACATTGCTCTACATGAGCTTCCAAGGGGCGTATAGTGGCGTTCTGCTCCAAGACACGGGAGGTGCCATGGTTCAGTTCCTTCGTGGCCAGTGGAAAGACCTCACCGACATACTCGACCGCTACTCGATTATGTACATGGAAGGCCTTCTGCTCGTTCCGGTCGTGATGTTCGCGCTGTTCTATCCGCTCCAAACGATGACGAGCGTCGGCGCCGTGCTGCTCGTGGCGCTCGTTGCCTTCGAGATTTTCGAGTGGGTGCATCACCACTCGCATCACGCGCGGCAGCGCCGCTCGTCGTCGAGCTCACACTACCCGCTCTGATTCGCGCCGAGAGGCGTCTCCATCAGATCGCGCGGTCGGCGGCCCGTGGCTATTCGTGTGCTCAGCGCCGGGCGGCCGCGGCGGCGCGCTCTTCGGCGCGGTGGCCCGAGAGGATGTTGGCCATCCCGTAGTTGCCCTCGTGGCACGCCACCTCGTAGAGCGAGGTGTCAGTGCGATCCATCGACAGCTCCACGGTCCACGGCTTCGTGAACACCGTCGCATCCTCGATCGTCGCCTGGTAGGTGATCGTGTTGGCGTCGGTGCGGGTGAAGCGTTCGACCACGCGCAGGTTCTCGTCGCTGAGACCGTTGAGATACCCGACGCCGAAGCGGCTCTTGTCGTTGAACTTCAGATTGCGCGTCTCGACCACCAGCGTGCGGCCTTCCCAGCGGCCGCGCGAGTCGCCGGTCCACTGCTGCACGCGGTCCGGCAAATGCGGACGTCCGTCGAGCGGGATGATGCGTGTGTCGTGGTTCATCTCGACGCTGATGATCACGTAGCCCGGCGTCTGGACGATCGCGTAATTGTTGTTGTACGGCTCGGGTAGCATCGGCACCGTGGCGCCGAACAGGATGCAGCGCTCGGTGAGCCACCGATCCTCGGGGCGGTCGGCCGGACTCGCCGCTTCGTGCCGCTGCCGCGCCTCCACCTTCTGCTGCGCCTGCGGCGTGAGCGCGGGAATGCGGCCATCGGGGGGATCGATCACGAGCGAGGTGCGGCGGCTCTTCACGCCTCCCGTGCCGCGCTCGAAGAAGGCGTCGTTGTAGGCGCCCACCTCGCCGGGACGGGCCGGACGGTCGGCGTTGGTCTGCTCGAGACGCTGCTTCTCCCAGGCGGCCGCTTCTTCGGGCGTGAAGAACGCCTTCGTGCCCAGCTCCGCCGGACGCTGCAACAACGTCAGCGTGGCGTTGGTCCAGGTGCCTTCGAGGTCGGGGTCGCCCCAGGGCAAGCGGGCCTCTCGCGCGGGCGTTTGTACAGGCGTTTGGGCGGGCACGGCCGAGGCGACGGCCAGCAGCATCCAACCGACACTGCACAATCTAGCTGGATAACCCATTCCGGCTACCTCCGCGGCTGCGTTGCGCGAAGAATACACCCGACTTACACTCTCCACGAACGCGGTCCGCGAAGGCCGGCTCGGCCGCTGCCAGCAGACATCGAACAGGTTGCACATGCGCACGATACGGTTTGCCGTCTTCGCGATTCCGGCCTTCGTCGCCGTGTCCGCGCTGGCTGTTCACGCCCAGGCACCGGCCAGGTTCAACCCGCCGCGCACGGCCGACGGCAAGCCCGACATGCAGGGCTACTGGTCCAACGCCACCTACACGCCGTTCGAGCGGCCCGCCGAGTTCAAGGATCAGGAATTCTTCACCGCCGCAGAGGCCACCGCGTTCGCGAAGCGGGCGCAGGAGCGGTTCCTCTCGCAGCCGGACGAGGACCCGCACTACGACAACTCGATCTGGATGGTCGAGAAAGGCCTCAAGGGGGTCTCGACCCTGCGCACGTCGATCGTCGTCGATCCCGCCGACGGCAAGATTCCTGCAGTGAACGACGAAGGGCGCAAGCGCGCCGAGGCGCGCGCCGCGGCCCGCCGGGGCGTCGGCCTGTTCGACTCGGCGCAGAGCCGTGGCCTGTCGGAGCGGTGCATCTACTGGGGGCACGAGGGCCCGCCGCTGCTGCCGACCGGCTACAACTCCAACCTGCAGATCTGGCAGTCGCCCAGCGAGTTCACCGTGATTCCCGAGATGATGCCGGTGGCCCGCGTGGTGCCGCTCGACGGGCGGCCGCACATCAGCTCCGCGATCCGCAGTATCCGCGGCGACTCGCGCGGCCGGTGGGAGGGCGACACGATGGTCGTCGAGACCACCAACTTCACCGATCGCACGGCGTTCCGCGGCTCGTCGGAGCACCTCACGGTGACGGAGCGCTTCACGCTGGTGGACGCGAACACGATCCGCTACCAGTTCACGATCGAGGATCCGCACACGTGGGACCGGCCGTGGACGGGCGAGTATCCGATGACGCGGTCGCAGGATCCGATCTTCGAATACGCCTGCCATGAGGGCAACTACGGTCTGCCGAACATCCTCAAGGCGCAGCGCGCGGTGGAAGCGCAGGAGCGCACGGCTGCGGCAACCAACAGCTCGCAGCCCTGAGCCGGGCTTCCGTCGGCCCGGTCCCGGTGGTCCCTCAGAGCCCGGCAGCCATGGCGACCAGCCCCGCGAGGGCACCGCCCACCAGCGGGCCAACCACCGGAATCATCGCGTAGCCCCAGTCCGCGTCCCGTTTGCCGGGAATGGGGAGCACGGCGTGCGCCAGGCGCGGTCCGAGATCACGCGCCGGGTTGATGGCGTAGCCGGTCGGGCCGCCCAGCGACAGCCCGATCCCCCACACCAGGCTCCCCACCAGGAACGGTCCAAGCCCCGGCGCCAGGCCATTCGCTGCGACGCGGCTCGAGAAGATCGCGATGGCCACCAGCACCAGGACGAACGTCCCGATGATCTCGCTCGTGAGGTTGGCCCCGGCGTGGCGCACGGCGGGAGCGTTGCAAAACACGCCCAGCTTGGCATCGCGGTCGGTGGTCAACCGCCAATGCGGCAGGTAGTGCAGCCAGACGACCACGGCGCCAAGGAAGGCGCCGGCCATTTGCGCGGCGCTGTAGGGCACGACCTTCGCGAAGTTGCCGGTGGCGACGGCCGCGCCGAGCGTCACCGCCGGGTTCAGGTGCGCGTCGGGGCTGCCGAATGCCAACGCGGTGAACACGCCGGCCACGACGGCCAGGCCCCATCCGGTGGCGATGACCATCCATCCGGCGTTCTCGCTCTTCGAGCGCTTCAGCAGCACGCCGGCGACCACGCCGTCGCCGAGCACGATCAGGATGAAGGTGCCGGCGAATTCGCCGAGAACGGGAGATGACATGGAGTTCGCTCCTGGCTTAGGGCTTAGGGCTTACGGCTACAGGGCGGTCTGAAGACCGCCCTCTACATTGACAGAGGGCTTAGGGCTTAGGGGTCGATCCAGTCGAGCGAGCGGGTCACGGCCTTGCTCCACTCACGCACGAGGCGTTCGCGATCGACGGGGGTCATCGCCGGCGTCCAGCGATGGCTCTCCGCCCAGCGCGCCCGCAGGTCGTCCGCGTCGCGGAACACCCCGGCCGTGAGGCCGGCCGCGAAGGCGGCACCAAGCGCCGTCGTTTCCTTGACAGCCGGGCGCACCACCACGCGATCGACGATGTCGGCCTGGAACTGCATCAGCAGCCCGTTGTCGGTCATGCCGCCGTCCACGCGCAGCGTCTCGAGGCTGACGCCCGAGTCCGCCTCCATCGCCCGCAGCACTTCCCAGGTCTGAAACGCCGTGGCCTCGAGCACCGCGCGGGCGAGGTGTCCTCGCGTGACGAACCGCGTCAGACCGGCCACGACGCCGCGGGCCCGATCGTTCCAGTGCGGCGCGTACAGTCCCGAGAACGCCGGCACGAAGTACGCCCCGCCGTTGTCGGGCACCGATCGCGCCAGCGCCTCGATGTCGGCGCTGCTCTCGATCAGCTTCAGGTTGTCGCGCAGCCACTGGACCAGTGCACCGGTCACGGCCACGCTGCCCTCGAGCGCGTAATGGGCCGGCTGGCGTCCAATCTGGTAGGCCACCGTCGTCAACAGCCCGGACCGCGACTGCACCGCGGTTCCGCCCGTGTTCATCAGCAGAAAGCAGCCGGTGCCGTAGGTGTTCTTGGCCTCGCCGGGCCGGAAGCACGCCTGGCCCACGAGCGCCGCCTGCTGATCGCCGAGGATGCCGCCAATCGTGACACCGCGGATCGGGTCTGTCACGGCGGCGCCATAGCGCTCGCTGCTGGACCGGATCGACGGCAGCATCGCACGTGGAATCGCGAACGCGTCGAGCAGGTCCGCGTCCCAGTCGAGCGTCTGCAGGTGCATCAACTGGGTGCGGCTGGCATTGGTCACGTCGGTCACGTGCAGGCCGCCGTGAAGGCCGCCGGTGAGGTGCCACACGAGAAACGTATCGATGTTGCCGAACAAGGCGTCGCCGCGTTCGGCCAGGGCGCGGGCCCCGGATACGTGGTCGAGGATCCAGCGAATCTTCAACCCGCTGAAGTAGCTGGAGAGCGGGAGGCCGGTGCGGCTGCGAAAGAACTCCACCCCTGGGCGTTCGACGTAACGCGGCAAGTCGTCGGCCACCCGCGTGTCCTGCCAGACGAGCGCGTTGTAGAGCGGCGCGCCCGAGCGGCGATCCCAGACGACCGTCGTCTCACGCTGATTGGTGATGCCGATCGCGGCGAGATCCTGCGGCCGCAACTGCGCCGTGCGCATGGCGTTTGCGATCACGGTCTCCGTGTTGCGCCAGATCTCGAGGGGATCGTGCTCCACCCAGCCCGGTTGCGGGTAGATCTGCGCGTGCTCCATCTGCGCCGCCGACACGATGCGGCCGGCGTCGTCGAAGACGATGAAACGCGTGCTGCTGGTGCCCTGGTCCAGCGCCCCGATCAAGGCGGACATGGCGTGGCCGCTGGCCTACGGCTGGCGCCCGCCGGCGCCGGCGCGGCGGTCCGATACGATGCGTCCGCTCTTGATCGTCGTGACGACCCGCAACAGGTCGGTGACGTTGGCGAGCGGGTTGCCGTCGACGAGCACGAGGTCGGCCTGCTTGCCGGGCTCGATCGTGCCGATCTGATCCTGCCGGAGCGTCGAGCGCGCGGCGCCCTGCCCCATGATCTTCGTGATGTCGAGCGGAGAGAACGTGAGGCTCAGCGCCCGCAGTTCGTCGGCGAGGGACTGCCGCGGCGGCCACGCGGTATCGGTGCCGTAGCCGTACGAGATCCCCGCCTCCCACAACAGGCGCGCATTCACCGGGCCCTGCCCGGCGCTTGAAATCGTGTCCCACGGGAACGGCTGGGCATCGCGGAAGAGCGGTGTGTTCTCGCCGCTGAAGTGCGGCACGAAGACCTGCAGTGTGGACGTCATGGGAATACCGGCCCCGGCGATGCGCTTCACGGCGGCTGCGTCTTCCTCGAGCCGTCCGATGTGCGGCGTGTGTACCAGCACCGCGGGCATGGCCTCGACCGCCGCCAGCGTGTCGATCACGCTGACCGCGTGCGTGATCGTCGGCAGGTTGCGCTTCTTCCCCTCGTCCACGATCAGTTTCAGCGTGCGGGTTTCCGGGCCGCCCGGCGTGGTGGTGATGACGGTCTTGATGTAGTCGAACTTTCGCGCCGCCACGCTCTCGACGGCCTTGATGATGTCGGCGTCGGGAATCGCCCCGGCGGGAGCCGTCGGCCGCAGCGGCGGCCGAGAGGTATCGAAGCGAGCCGGATCGCCGCGCCCGCCGCCCGGGACGGCAGCCCGCGCCAGCGGAATGATGCTGCCGAGCAGCAGGCGCGGACCCTTCACGGCGCCCGATTCGACGCGCTGCCGCATCTCGATGGCCTCGTCCGGACAGATGGCGCAGAGCACCGTGGTGAACCCGGCGTCGAGAAATTCCTGCAGTTGCGGCGCACCGGTTTTCGCCAGCCATTCCTTCGCATCGCCCTGCACGATGTGGCGGTGCGCGTCGATGAATCCGGGCATCAGGGTGCGACCCTGCGCGTCGATGCGCTGTGCGCCGGCCACGGCCGGTGCCGCGCCCGCCGAGGCCGAGACGATCTTGCCGTCGCGGACGACGACCGAGCCGCGCTCGATGACGCCGCCCCTGCCGTCCACGATGCGGGCGTTGACGATGACGAGATTCTGGGCAGCGGCCGTGGCCGCCCACGACGCAGCGGACAGCAGGCACACCAAGGCAACGACGGCTCTCATGCGCATCTCTCCAGGGGTGAACGTGCGTGAGCGGCCGCGATCAGCGCAGCACGCGGCTCTGCTCCGCCTGGGCGACGAGGCGGTCGGCGTCGTCCTGCAGCAGGAACCCCTCCGCGACCTGCCGCTTCGCGGCGTCCTTCACACGCACGACGTAGGCGTCGTGCGTCCCGTAGCGCTCTTCGAGCGACGGGCGCGGGTCGCCCGACGCCAGCCGCTCCGCCTTGGTCTTCGCGAACGGGATGTAGCCGCCGCCCAGCGACTGGATGTGCCCCTTGAAGAACCCGTTCGCGATCGGGTTCCAGCCGGTGTAGGTGCCGAGCGGCGCCTCGAGCAGCACGCTGCGCACGCCGGCCAGTTCGTTCCCGTCGGCGTCAACCTTCGGCACGAGCGACGGCAGCGTCTGCCGCACGACCGGGGGCTGGTGCGCGACGACGCCGGACACGTCGGCGCTGCGGAAGCCCGAGCCGAAGTCGTAGTCGTAGAGCGGCACGAACACGCCGTCGGGCAGCGGCTGCCCCGGGATGAGCGGGAACCCCGTCGCCGCCTGCGTCGGCGGCACGAGATCGCCGCGATCGAGACGTGGATAGCGGCTCGGTGGCGGCGGCGTGTCTTTCACCACCCACTCGACCAGCGCCTTCATCAGCGCACGATTGCTCTCGGCCGACGGGTTGGGATTGCCGGCGAGCATGCAGCACGCGTCCACGGGCGTCTCGTGCGAGAAGCCGCCGGCGCCGCCGCCGTGGCGCACGCTCGGCGAGTAGTAGCGGCGCACGTTGGCCGGCAGCGGAATGTCCTTGTCGGCCCGGGTGCCGACCAGATTGGACGACATGCGCAACGAGTAGAACTCGGCCGAGCCGAACGTCTCCACGATCTTGGGGCACGTATCGCTGGCACGGCAGCGCGACAGGAGGCTCGCCGCCTGACGGCCGCGCGCGGCATCGGCGTAGTCGTCCCACCACAGCACGCCTTCGCTGCCGGGCTCGAACATCTCGGCCGCACCGCTCGGCGCCGCAAAGCGGATGTTCATCGCGAGCTGACGCGCGGCGATGTTCGGGTTCATGCCGTCGAACACGCGGCCGCGGCGCTCGTCCTGGTTGAAGCCGAGGTTGAGGAAGCTGCGCAGGTAGTTGCCCGACTGCGACGTGCCCTGCGCAATCGCGAAGCGCGTCGTGGCGCCGAGCGGGTGGTCCGCATCGTGCCGGCGCAGGAAGGCGACGAGATCGCGCGTGGCGGCGAAGCCGATGCCGTGCACCGGCGGGTCCTTCGCGACATAGGTGAGCTCGTAGAGCGAGGCCGGATCGAAGCCGTCCTTGAGACAGAGCTTGACCGGATCGGGCTGGCCGGGAAACGGCGTCTGTGCGCAGTCGGCGAACGCCCAGGCGCTCGACGCCACCGGCACGCGCGCGCCATCCTCCGACAGCCGCCGTGTCAGGGTGGCCTTCGTCGTATCGAGGCTCGCGGGCGTGGCCGTGCCGGAGACCCGCCCGCGGATGATCGGCTGGGTGGTGGCTCCCGGAGGCGCGTCGTAGAAGCGGGCCATCACCGGGCCGGTGATGCTCGAGCCGTCGCGGTTGTGCGCCACGGGCGTCACCATCGTCTCGATGCCGGCGCCCGGCGCGATATCGGCCTGCCAGCCGCTCGCAACCAGCACGTGGCCGCTGGCGCGGAAGTCGGCGAAGTAGCCGGCGCCTTCGATATTGGCCCGGCCGCGATTGGGCACCTGGTATACCAGCACGCCGGTGGCCTTGCTCATGTCCACCGGCTTGAGGATGGTGAAGGTGGCCGAATACTCCACCATGCCGCGGGCGTTGCGCGGCGCCAGATCGATGTCGGTGATGACGGCGTTCCCCGGCTGTTTCGGATCCAGCTCGCCGAAGAAGCGCCCGGTGAGCTTCTCGTAGGGCTGGGTCGCGTTCGGGAACGGCTGCCGCTGCTCCACCTTGAGCTTGGCGACCTCGGCGTGAGCGGCGGCGGCGGTGAGGAGCGCCACGGCGGCAAACGACAGGGTTCGATTGATGCTGGCCATGCGGCAGATGCTACGTCAAAACGATGACTTTGGCGTGGCAGCGGCTCTCCTGGATGTGGCCGCGGGTCACTGAACGTGGCCGCGGGTAACTGAATGTGCCCGCGGGTCCTCTGGATGTGGCCGCGGGTCTTCAGACCCGCCCCTTGGAGCGGCTCAGCTCGGAATGAGCCTGTTGTCGTCGATGATGGGATCTGGCCGATGCGAATCTTCCACTGCGATCACTGCGACAACCTCGTGTTCTTCGAAAACACTTCCTGCGTCCAGTGCGGCCATGTGCTGGCGTTCCTGCCCGACCTGATGGAAATCGGGTCGCTCGACCCGGCGGGCGACGCGACGTGGCGCTCCCCGCACCCTGCGGCGCAGGGGCGGACGTATCGCCTCTGTGACAACTATGCCGGGGCGCAGGTGTGCAACTGGGCGGTGGACACCAGACAGAACGAGACGCTGTGCGAGGCCTGCCGGCTCACGACCACCATCCCCGACCTGACCATCGACGGACATCAGACCGCGTGGTACAAGCTCGAAGTCGCGAAGCGGCGTCTCGTTTACACGCTCCTCAATCTCCACCTGCCGATTACGCCGCGGTCGCGAGATCCCCGCGGCCTGGCCTTCGAGTTCCTCGCCGACCCCGCGGACGGACAGCCGCTGGTGCTGACCGGCCACACCAGCGGCGTGATCACCATCAACCTTGCCGAAGCCGACGACGCCGAACGCGAGCGCCGGCGTCACGCGCTCGGGGAGCCGTACCGCACGCTGCTCGGCCACGTGCGTCACGAGGTGGGCCACCACTACTGGGATCGGCTCATCGACGGCACCGACCGGCACGACGAGTTCCGGGCGCGCTTTGGCGACGAGCGCGACGACTACCAGGCGGCGCTGCAGCGCCACTATGCCAGCGGAGCGCCGGCGGACTGGCGGGCGCGGTTCGTCACCGCGTATGCCAGCGCGCACCCGTGGGAGGACTGGGCCGAGACCTGGGCCCACTACCTGCACATCACCGACACGCTCGAGACGGCAGCCGCCTGCGGCGTGACCATCCGCCCCCGGCGGCATGACGAGCCGACGCTCACCAAAGTGCCGTCCACCGCGGGCACGCTGGCCAGCACGTTCGATCACCTGATCGCGAGCTGGTATCCGATGACCTACCTGCTCAACAACCTCAATCGAGGTCTCGGTCTCGCCGACGGCTACCCGTTCGTCCTGTCGCCGCCGGCGGTCGAGAAGCTGCGCTTCGTCCACGACACGATCGCGCTGGTGGCATGCCCGCTACCGGCCGGCGCCAGCGTTGCCGAGCGCGAGGCGGTCACGCCGTCGCAAAGTCGATGAAGCCCTGATCCACGTCAGTCGACACGAGGCGCACGTCCACGCGATCGCCGACGTCGAGGCCGGCAAACCCCTGCACCACACGGCCTTCGACCGGCGTGCCCAGCGTGCGGACCCACGTCCCCTTGTCGGACGCGCCGGTGACGATGCCGTGGAACCGCTCCCCGACGCGCGAGTGCAGGAAGAGCGCGGCCGCCGACTTGCGGACCTGCCGTTCCACCTTGGCCGCCTGATCCTCCTGGGTGGTGCAGTGCAGCGCGAGCGCCGTGAGGGTGTCGCGATCGTACGCGGGCCGGTTGCCGGCGATCGCGGCTTTGACCAGCCGTTGCGTGATCAGATCGGGAAAGCGGCGGTTGGGCGCCGTCGAGTGCGTGTAGTCGGTCGTGGCGAGCCCGAAGTGCCCGGCGGACCGGCCGCCCGGAGCCTCCACGGCGTACTCGCCGGACCCGAGCATCTTGACGACCGACAGCGACACGTCCGGGAAGCGCAACGGGTCGGCCGCCCGTCGCGCCTGAAGGAACGCGTCGAGCGCCGCCGCGTCTGGCGATGCCGGCAGATGCTCGCCGAACGTCGCCGCCAGCGCGACCAGACGATCCCACCGCCGCGGAGCCCCCAGCACCCGCCGGATCGACGCGAACCCGGCGCGCTCCAGCCGTTCGGCCGTGGCCGCGTTGGCGGCGATCATCAGGTCTTCAATCAGTTCCTTGGCGCGGTTCTTGGTGTCGGGCCGCAGATCGGTGATGTCGTCACCCTCGAAGACCGGCCGCGCCTGCAGCGTTTCGAGCGTGAGCGCACCGCGCGCGTGACGCCGCCGGCGCATGGCCTGGGCCACGTCATCTTGCAGCCGCAGCACGTCGGCCAGCCCTGCGATGCCCGCGGCGTGCGCCGGCAGCGGTCCAGATCCGGTCAGCCAGGCACCCACCGCGTCGTAGGTGAGCCTCGCCTGGTTCCTGACCAGCGCGCGATAGATGTCAGACCCGGCGACGGCTCCCTCGGCATCGACCGTCATCTCCACCACAACCGCCAGGCGTTCCTCTCCTTCGCCGAGCGAGGTGAGATCGGTGGAGTACCGCTCTGGCAGCATCGCGAAGATCTCGGCCGGCGTGTAGACCGACGTCGTGTTGGTCCGCGCGTGATCGTCGGCGGCCGACCCGGCCGGCACCAGCGCATCGACGTCGGCCACCGCCACGAGCAGCGTCGTGCGGCCGCCGCCAAGGACCGCGGCCGCCGAGAGCTGGTCGAGATCGCGCGAGTCGTCGTTGTCGATCGAGGTCCAGAGCAGGTCGCGTGTGTCGCGTACCGCCGGGTCGTGGGACGTCGCGGGCTGCGCGTGGCGGGCTTCGTCGAGCGCCGCCGGGGGGAACTCCGGCTCGAGCCCGTAGCGAATCATGGCCCGGTGCGCGATGTTCTGGAGAATGTGGCGGTGTCCGCCCGCGCCGTTCTTCATCACGCAATCATACGTGCCTCCATGGTCGAGCCGGGGTGGTTCGCGAGCGCACGGCGGTGCTAGTGTTTGGGCTATGGCGACGACCTCGAATCTCGCGTTCCGGGTACTGGGCGCGGACGACGTCCTGACCGGACTTCGCGCGCTGCGCGCGAAGCAGCCGGTCCAGTTCGACGCGTTCTACTCGAGCCAGCTCGGTGGCATCGTCACCGATCCGGCGCTGATGGTCATCCCGTTCGACGACCACATGGTCCACCGCGGCCACGGCATCTTCGACACGGCGGGAATCGTCAACGGCCGCATCTACGATCTCGAGGCCCATCTCGATCGCTTCCTCGGCTCGGCCGAGCGCTCGCGGCTCACGCTGCCCGGCACGCGCGCGCACATACGCGAGATCATTGTGAGGACCACGGCGGCGACCGGCCGGCGCGACGGCGCCATCCGCTACTGGCTCTCGTCGGGCCCCGGCAGCCTGGAGTTGAGTCCCGCCGCCGGTGCCGAACCCGGCTTCTTCGTGATGATCTTCGGCGGGCTTTCCTACCCCGCGCGGTGGTACTCCGAAGGGCTGAAGGTGATGACCACGACCTACCCGATCAAGCCAGCGCTCTACGCCATTACCAAGGCCACCAACTATCTACCCAACGTCCTGATGCAGATGGAGGCCAAAGCGGCCGGCCTCGACAACGGGGTGTTCATCGACGAGCTTGGCTTCGTGGGCGAGAGCTCGAACATGAACGTGGCGTTCGTGACGCCCGACGGCGTGCTGCGTCACCCGAAGTTCGAGCGCGTGCTCCCGGGCTGCACTTCGCTCCGGGTGCTCGAGCTGGCCTCACCTCTCGTGGGGCGCGGCGTCCTGACCGGCGTCGAGGTGTGCGACATCCGCGCCGACGACGCGCGTGCGGCGCGCGAAATGCTCCTGCTGGGAAGCTCGGTCAAGGTGGCGCCGATCGTCGAGTGGGATGGCAGACCGATCGGCACTGGCAAACCCGGACCGGCTGCCGCCGCGCTGCTCGCATTGATCGAAGAGGACATGCGGACCGGCGATCGATTGATCGACGTGCCGTACTGATCGCGGCCAGCGCGCCAGCGCCGCTTACCCATGCCTCGCCTCATGGCCGCTGGTCCGCGGCTGACCCTGCCACGGTTGCGCGACCGGATACGTCCTGGCGTGCGCGTGCTGTTCGTCGGGATCAACCCCGGCGTCCGCTCGGCGCTCACCGGCCATCACTTCGCCGGTTTCTCGAACCGGTTCTGGAAGCTGCTTGCCGACGCGCGACTGGTGCCGGAGCCGCTCTCCTACGAGGACGACGTGCGGCTGCCGGACTGGGGATACGGCATCACCAACCTCGTGCCGCGGGCGACACCAGGCATCGACACGCTGGAGCGCGACGAATACCTCGCCGGTCGCCTCACGTTGCGCCGGAAGATTCTCCGCTATCGACCGGCGGTCGTGGCGCTCATCGGCGTCACCGTGTTTCGCGGGCTCTTCCCCGATCGGCGCGGAGCCGTGGCGCTGGGACGGCAACCTGAGCGCATTGGCGACTCGGTCATCTTCGTCCTGCCCAACCCGAGCGGCCGCAACGCCAACTACTCCTACGCCGAAATGACGCGCGCATATCGTGCACTGGCGCGTTATCTCCGGCGCCTTCCCCCGGAAGTCCCCGGGAGCATCTCCGCGCCAGGCGGGCGATAGCGCCAGGGAAACAGCGGCGCTTTTTCTCAGGCGCGAGGCATCCTCCAAATTCGTCGCTTGCAGCGTAAGTGCCGACGCCATGAAACTCCAAGGTCAGAGACCATGGAGACATCCGCTATCAGCTACCGGGTTGCCGACTTCCTGAAGCAGCATCCCCCCTTCACCGCCATCGACGAGGCCGATCTGATTGCCCTCGCAGACTTCGGGCGCGTCCGCTTCTTCGCGGCCGACGAATTCGTCATGTGGCAGGGTGAGCCGCACAAGGCGCACGTGTTCGTCATCCAGCAGGGCACGGTCTCGCTATGGGACGAGCGTGACGGCCGGGCAGAGCTCCGCGACGTCCGGGGGCCGGGCGACCTCGTGGGCGGCGAGCGCTTCACCGGCGAACGAGCCTGCCTCTACACGGCGCAGGCGACGACGGACGTCGTCATCTACGGGTTTCCGGTCAACGATTTCGAGGCCGTGCTGGAAAAATATCCCTACGCGGCCCAGTTCGTTGCCGCGCTCGGGACGATTGGCAGCGACTTTCAGCGGACCGACGAACACGCCGATCCTCGACTGCGGTTCCTGCACGAAGTGGCTGGCCCGCTCCTCACCTGTCAGGCTCACGAGACCGCGACCGACGCGGCACGCAGGCTGACCGAGAGCCGCGTCGAAGCCGTGGCCGTCGTCGACGGCGAGGCCAGGTTGACCGGACTCGTCACCGCGGATCTGCTGCTGTCGTGGGTCGCAGACGGCAGGGCCGGTTCCAACCAGCCCCTGTCGGAGATGGACGTGGTCCAGCCGGCGACCGTCGGGCCGGATGCGTCGCTCGTGGACGGCGCCCTGGCCATGGCGGACCACGGCGCCGTCGCCATGACCGCCGACGGCAGCCCGGGCGGGCGGCTCCTGACCGTGGTGACGACCCGCGATCTCACGCGGGGATTCGGCGATCACCCGGCGGCGATTCTGCCCGAGATTCGCCGCAGTGCGGACCTGCCCGGCCTGCGGGCCCTCAACCATCGGGCGCGGAGCTGCGCGCTCAAGTACCTGACGAGCGCGGCGTCGACGGACTGGGTCGTGCGCTTCCTCCAGCGCGTGGACCAGGAGATTCTCGCGCGCGTGTTGGCGCTGACCGCACCGCGCGACGCCGGCGACTGCTGGTGTGTCTACGGGAGGTCCGGACGCGCGGAATCCACCACCGCGACGATGCCGCGCCTGCTCGCCATCCAGGCTCCGGACACGCGAGAGGGCGACCTCGCCGACGACTACGCGCGCGTGGTCGCCGCGCTGGGAGAGTGCGGCTACCTGCCAGGCCCAGAGGCACCGTTCGCGGTGTCGTTCTATGTCGCCGGCCTGGCGGAATGGCAACGGCGCTACGACGCCTGGATGCGCAACCCGGTCATCGAGGGGATGCAGCGCAACCGGGCGCTGTTCGACCTGCGACCCGTCCGCGGCGACGCGGCGCTCTCGAGCCGCGTGGGTGAGACCGTGAATGCCGCCGTGGACCGCGATATCGTTCAGATTCTGGCGCACGACTGCCTCGCCGACTTGCCGCCGCTGACGTTCTACGAGGGTGCCGTCATCGAGCATTCCGGGGACCGGGCCGCCACGTTTCACCTCCAGCGCAACGTGTTGCAACCGCTCGTCGATCTCGGCCGCGTCTTCGGCATGGCCGCCCGAACCGTCATGGGCACGTCGACGCTCGAACGCTTCGCGCGGGCGCGCCGTCTGTTGCCCGAGCACGAAGCCATCTTCCGCGAGGCCTCCGACGCCCTGCGCATCGTTCTCTGGCAGCAAGGCCGTGTCGGCATCAGCCAGGGGACCACGGGATCGGAGCTGCCGCCGGCCGTGCTCAGCCGTCACGACCAGTACTTGTTGAAGAGCGCCTTCCCGGTCATCCAGCGCCTTCTCGAGTTCACGGCTCAACCCACGTGGCTCGACTCGATTTGACGCCGCTCATGACCGCGTACCAACGGGCGTTCGAGGCCACGTGGTCCGACGAGACGCCGATCGACGACGTGCGCTTCGTCGTGCTCGACTCGGAAACCTCCGGTCTCAACCCCAGCGTCGATCGGATCATCACGATCGGCGCAGTGGCCGTGCAAGCCGGTGAGATCGTGCTCGAGGATCAGTTCGCGTCGCTGATTCGTGTCGACGATACCGGCCCCGTCACCGTGCACGGCGTGACGCCGGATCAGAGCCGCCGCGGGATCGAGGAGCCGGAAGCGCTCGAGCGCTTCCTCCCCTACCTTCGCGACGGGGTGATCGTGGGCCACCATATCGGCCACGACATCGCGACATTCGATGCCGGCTACGAACGGCACTGGGGTATGCGGATGTTGAACCGCAGCCTCGACACCATGGATCTCACGCTGCATCTGGAGCGGGACGGTGCCTTCGCCGATCGGCCGGCGATTCGCGAGTTCACCCTCGACGCGCTGTGCGAGATGTTCGGGGTGATTCCGCACGATCGGCACACGGCCAGCGGCGATGCCTTCATCACCGCGCAGGTGTTTCTTCGCCTGCTGAAGCTGGCCGCCAAACACGGGCGCACGCGTCTGTGCGACATCACCCAGGACTTCGTCGTCCCGACTGACCAGACCGCCCTTTGAACTCCATCGCCTCGCAGGGGATCAGAGGGTCCTGCCGGCCGACTACGAGCGCCGCGAGCGCCAGCGACGATGAAAAGCGACGAGCGTTGCGCGTCAAGGGCAGACCGCGCGCGAGGCGTTTTTCCGCGGCGTCGAGTCGGAGGCCGGCGGGACCCTCTGGTCCCCTGCGAGTCGCGAGAGTGTTCATCCGTCAGGGCGGGTCTGAAGACCCGCGGCCACATCCTCAGGGCAGTCTGAAGACCGCCCTCGCGAGCCACTTCATCGACTCGCAGGAGATCAGAGGGTCCTGCCGGCCGACTACGAGCGCCGCGAGCGCCAGCGAAGATGAAAAACGACGAGCGTTGCGCGTCAAGGGCAGATCGCGCGCGAGGCGTTTTTCCGCGGCGTCGAGTCGGAGGCCGGCGGGACCCTCTGATCTCCTGCGAGTCGCGAGAGTATTCATCCGTCAGGGCGGGTCTGAAGACCCGCGGCCACACGCGAACGAATCCACGGCGATGCGGACCGATGAGATGATTAGGAGCAGGATGAGCCGGTGCTAAGCTAGCCACGCCGCTGTCCACTCGATCGAGGAGATCGAGGCGGCCTCTCGGGGCCAGTGGCTCGAGGTTTCATGTCCCAACCTGCGCTCGTATCCCAGCGGTTCGTTGCACGGCTGGCCGCGGTGGTTTGCGTGGCCTGGGTTTGGCCCGGTCCTGCGGCCGCAGCCGACCTGCAGCCCAAGACGGTTGCCGCGTTCGACCGCTACGTGACGCTCACCGAGGCCGGCATCGACGCACCCGGGGGGCCGGCGTTGTGGATCGATTCGCTTCCCGCCTCACGAAAACAGGAGATCGGCGATCAGCTGCGCAACGGGATGGTCGTCGTCGAGCGCGTGGTGACCAAGGACGGGACGCGCGACATCGACATCCCCGACGGGCTGGTGCACCACTGGGTGGGCACCGTGTTCGTCGCCGGCGCGCGGTTGCAGGACGCCGTGGCCCTGCTTCAGGACTACGACCATCACGCGAAGATCTATGCGCCGGCGGTGCAGCGTTCGAAGCTGCTCACGCGTGACGGCGATCGCTTCACCGTCTCCCTGCGCTTCTATCAGAAGAAAGGCATCGCCGTCGTCCTCAACAGCGAGCACGAGGCGAGATTCGTGCGCCGTGCACCCGGAGAGGTCCGCAGCCGGATCCATAGCACCCGGATCGCCGAGGTCGAGGAGCCCGGGACGCCGGCCGAGCGCGAGAAGCCAGTCGGCCGCGATGGCGGCTACCTGTGGCGGCTGAACACCTACTGGCGTTTCGTCGAGCGCAACAACGGCGTCTACATCCAGTGCGAATCGGTCACACTGACCCGCACCATTCCGACCGGCCTCGGCTGGCTGGTGGGCCCATTCGTGAACAGCGTTCCGCGAGAGTCGCTCGAGTTCACGCTCGATACCACGCGAAAGGCCCTCAAAACACCGACGCGCTGATCATGACCCATGCGCGCTGACGAAGCCCTCCGCATTCTCGGCCTCGCCGCCCCGGCAACGCCGGCGGCGATCAAAGCGGCCTACCGGCAGCGGGTCAAAGCGTCGCATCCAGACCGCTTCGGCGCCGACGCACGCCTGCGCGCCGACGCTGAAGCCGAGTTGAAACGGATCATCGAGGCGTACCAGCGCCTTCAGCGCAGTGACGAGGCGCCCGACGCCTCGATGTTCACGATTCACCCGATGCCCGCCCGGCCGCGCCGGCGCCGCCGCACGGCTCCGGCCGGCGAAAGTCGAATCTGGACGCGCGGGTTCGCCCGGCGGGCCGGCGTGCTGGTGCTGGAATTGGCTGTGCTCCTGGTCCTCTGGCAGGCGTTCGCGTCGTGGCTGTCGATGCAATCGAACGGCACGCCCGAGCCGCCTGTGTCATCGCCGGCAACGGCGACTCCTGTGGGCCCTCTCGTTGGATCCTCCACGCCGCCACTGCCGCTGGCAGCGCAGGCAAGCCTCGGTGATCGCGCGGCGTGTTATACGCAAGACTCCGCGCCCGACCAGTACGAGAAGTGTCTCGAGACTCGGATCCGGGAGCGCCGCATCTTCTCCGCCGCCACGACCACCGCGCTCGATAGCACGCCGGAGTTCCGCAAGCTCCTGTGCAAGGTACTGCAGGCCGACTTTTCCGAAGCGGCGTACACCGAGTGCGTCGCTGAAGTGGTGGAACGTCGCCGGCGTCGCTGACCGCGGATCGAACACCGTCCGGCGGGGCGGGTCTGAAGACCCGCGGCCACGAAAAAAGGCCGGCGGTGTGAACCGCCGGCCCTGTCAGACCCACCCGCCTTACCCGCCCACCCGCCTTACGGCGAGCGAAGCGAGCCGCCTCAGAAGTCGAACTGCGCGCTGATCTTGAACAGGCGCGGATCCAGGATCGACGTCGGGACGAGCCAGGACGCGTAGGCGGCGTTGACGGCGCGGACCGGGTTGCTGTTCAGGATGTTGTAGATGTCCAAGTTCACCCTGACCACGCGCGCCTGCCCCATTCGGAAGTCCTTGCTGAATCGCGTATCGAGCTGGTTCAAGCGCTCGCCGTACATCTCCCCTGGTGTCACCAGGTTGATGGTCGCGTTGGCCGCATTCCCCGACAGGGGCCGTCCGAGCGACGGGATGATCACGGCGTTGGTCGCGATGTAGTTGGCCGCGATGAGCGGCCCCGGCAGGTTCTGGAACGTCGCCGAGATGCCCACGTCAACCTTGGGCACGTTGTAAATGGCGAACAGCTTGCCCTGGGTGAGGAAGGGCGTGACGACGTGGCACATGTCGGCGCTCTGTACCGTACCGACCGTCGTGGTCACGGCCACCTGGGGATTGTCTTTGACGATGGCGCAGGTGTCTTGCGTGATCCTGCCGGTGCTGATGCCGCCGCGAAGGATGACGTCCTTCATCCGCACGTTCGCGCTGAAGTCGAAGCCGTTGAACACTTCGCTCTGGCCGCCGAAGTTGTCGGCTTCCGTCACGTATGTGTCGACCAGCCCGAACTTGGCCGGATTGATGTCGCGGAGGCCGCCGAGCGTCTGGCCGCTGTTGGGCAGACGCGGATCGACCGGCACGGGGATGCTGTAGGTGGTGTAGTCGGCCGGCGTGACCGCGCGGTTCTGCGAAACGGTGAAGTTCCGGTACCACCGCCGGAAGTAGCCGACATCGACGCCGACGCCCCTGACGACCTCGTGCTGCACGCTGGTCGAGAACTCCCAGTTGTTCGGCCGGGCGTTCCAGCCGGTGAGAACGGCCGGGTCATAGGTGACCGCGCGGGGGATTTCCGTCCCGAATCGGAGGTCGGAGATCTGTCCGCAGAAGTCCCCGCCACTCGCGCGCAGGTCCTGCACCGACGGGTTGATCAGGTCACAGTCCGGGGTGAAGTCGCCGTCGGCATCGGTCCAGGTACGGGTCACGCGAGGGACAATCCGGTCGCGGGCCGGAACGCCCTGGGTCGGATCGAGTGCCAGCCCGTACTTGCCGATGTTCGCTTTGATGGCCGTTCGGCCGTTGCCGAAGATGTCGTAGGCGCCGCCGACGCGCGGCGAGAGGTCGTGGAACTTGTAGAAGTCCTCCTCCTCGACCGTGAAGTTCCGGTTCGGCACCAGCGGCCCGGGTCCGAAATGGTATTCGTCCCAGCCGGTGTGGTTGTAGTCGTATCGCAGGCCGCCATTGACGGTGAGCCGGTTGATGGTCCAGCGGTCCTGGACGAAGAGCCCCATCTCAGCGCGCACGCCGCCCTTGATCCCCATGTACTGGTTCTGGCGCTCCGTAATCTGGTTCGGAATGCCATTCAGCATGCGGATGTTGTAGGCGTTGTTCAGCTCGGGCGAGTTGTAGGTCTGAATGCCATGGTAGTCGCTGATTCCCACCTTCAGGGCGTGGCTGCCGGTGATGTAGGAGACCGAGCCCCTGAACTGGAAATCGTCCGTCAGGATCTGGTCGTTGGCCGCGATGCCCGTGTCGTTGGTGTTCGACCGCCCGCGGTAGCGGAAGGTCCCGATGGACCCGATGCCGGGGATGACCTGGTTCTGCTCGACGACGCCGATCAGATTGCGGTACGGGCCGTTCGGGTCCTCGTCGTAGAAGTTGAAGATGTCCTCTTTGTGCATGCCCCCGCGGACGTCGACGAGCATCTTGTTGCTGACGGGGGACGACCAGCCGCCGTTCACCTGCCACAGCCGCGGGAAGTCGTACTTCTGCTCCGACTCGGAAGAGACGCCGACCAGGGAGGCAAGCCAGTACCGCCAGCTGTTGTCGAAGTAGACGTTGAACTTGTTGCGCGGCGAGGCCTGCCAGGTGACGCGGCTGTTCACCGTGTTGCTCTTCAGGAAGCTGGACGTCTGATTGTCCAGGTCGGCCTCGTAGAGCCACTTGGAGAGGTCGCCGGCGTTCTTGTTCTCCCAGAGGCCAGCGATGTAGCTTTCGCTGCGCTGGAACCGTGCGCTCGAGTAGAACCACACCTTGTCCCTGGCGATGGGGCCGCCCACTGAGGCGTTGTAGTCGAACAGATTCTTCAGCTTGTTGGGCGACCGAAGGCCCTGCGCCTTGAGCTCGTCGGTGTAATTGCTGTTCTGGAAGTTGGTGTTGGTCTGGCTGCCGAAGACCGAGCCCGAGAACCGGTTGCCGCCCTCTTTCGGAATGAAGTTGAAGAGCACGCCCCCCGTGACGGCCTCGGCATTGCCGGCCGCATAGTCGATCGTCATTTCCTGGCTGGATCCGACGTCGACCACCGTGTTGGTGGAGTTGCCCTGGCCGGCCACGTTCCTGAGCGTCAGCCCGTCCACGCTCTGGCGCTGGTCGGTGCCGCGGCCGCCATGGATTGAGATCGCGCTCAGCGACTGGTTGTTCGAGCCGCCGACGTCCTGACCGCCGGCCGTCATGCCCGGGATGAGCACGGCCAGCGCGGACTGACCGCGCCCGGCCGGAATGGCGTCGATGATCTCCTTGCTGAGCACGCGCTGCAGCGACGCGGACTGCACGTCGACGACGGGTGCCTGGCCGGAGACCGTGATGGTCTCTTCCACCGAGCCCAGCTTCATCTCGGCGTCAACCGTGGCCGTGAACGACCCCGTCAAGTCGATGCCGTCGCGCTTGAACGTGTTGAAGCCAGGCAGCGTGAAGGTGACCGAATAGCTGCCTGGACGAAGATCGACGATTCGATACTGACCCGCGCCGTCGGTCACGACGGAGCGGACTTTTTCGATCAAGGCCGGGCTCGAGGCCTCGACGGTCACGCCCGGCAGCAGGGCACCGGTCGCATCCTTGACGGCACCGGCGATGGAGGCCTGGGCGAAGGCGAGAGCCGGAAGGAATAGTGCACACGCAGCAACGAAAGCTACCAACCTGGTCGATCGAGCCATACTCTTACGCTCTCCTTTGAGGACTGACAACCCGGGCAATCCGAAGGGGTGACCTGGCGTCGGCGCTGTAGGGTACGCCGTTCTTCCGGATGTAGCCAGGACGTATCCGGGTCCTCACCACTTGCAGCTGTCGGCCGCCTCATTGCGTTCAGCATCACACTCGTTCGCCGAGAGAGGCACGGCCCGGACCCCGTTGTACCACCAGCTGAGCATGAGAAGCGGGGACATTGTAGGGATTTACTGCTGGACACGCTCTCCCCTGTTTAGGTGATTCGCACGCGCGTCCGAACCGGTCCGACCGAAGGGCGTCTGCTATAGTTCGCGCGGCCGCGGCGCACGCCGCGCGAACGCGCCGGGGGCCGCTCAGGAGGACGCGATGGCGGCACGAACGAGGCTGGCACTGACCGCAGCGATCGCGCTCGCGGTTCTGTCGGCGGTTTCAGCGGCACAAACGCCCCCGGCGGCCGGCGGCGGCGCTCCCGCGGCCCTGACCGATCGGGACCGGTCCGACATCCGGGACCTCGTGGCGCGATACGCCCAGGCGCTGGGCAGCTGCGCGGCCGAGGACTACGCGAAGCTCTTCACGCCCGACGGCACCTTTACCACCGACGACTTTCGCGGTGCGAAGCACCGGGAGATTTTCGGATCGCGAGGCACGTTGCGGGGCCGGGACCAGCTGGTTCGCCTCGTTCGCACCGAGGACTTCTGCCTGGATGGGAGCCGCCGCGCCGCCACCGGCTCGCGACCCGTGCCCACGGTGACGATCGAGCCGGGCCCGGACGGTGCGCGCGGGTCGGCCCCCATCGGCGCCGACGGCCGCTACGACGACGTCTATGTGAAGACGGCGGACGGCTGGCGCTTCAAGAGCCGAACAGTCACGATGCCGTCGCCGGCACCGGCGGCCGCGCCCTCCTCGAACGCGTCACAGCCCGGCGGATTCTTCACGACCAGCGACGGCGTCAGGCTCCACTACACGGATGCCGGTCGCGGCCAGCCGATCGTGTTCATTCCAGGATGGACGATGAGCGGCGAGATCTGGGAGCCTCAGCTGCGCGCGTTCTCGTCGCGCTATCGCACGGTGACGCTCGATCCGCGCGCACAGGGCGCGTCGGAGATGACGGGCGAAGGGTTGTATCTCGGACGCCGGGGTCGCGACATCGGTGAACTGCTCGAGCACCTGAACCTGACCGGCGTCGTGCTGGTCGGCTGGTCGATGGGCGTGCGCGAGGTGATCACCTACGTCGGCGCGTCGGGCACGAGCCGCATCGCCGCCCTCGCGTTCGTCGAAGGCAACCTGTGGCCGCAGGGCCCGCTGGAGCCGGCACTCGAAAACCTCCGGCGCATGCAGGCGGATCGCAAGCCGTTCACGCGCGACTTCGTCACGAGCATGTACGTGCAGCCGCAAACCGAGGCCTACCTGAACCGCGTCACCGAGATGTCGCTCAAGACGCCGACCGACGCCGCGGCGATGCTGATGTTCGCCAACGCCTTCGGGAAGGACACCGACATGCGGCCGCTGTTCGGCACGCTCGATCGTCCCGTGCTGTTCGTCGGCGTGCCGTCCAAGAAACCGCAGGGCGAGGCGCTCAAGGCCGTGGTACCGTCGGCGCGGATCGAGTACGTCGAGGGCGCGGGCCACGCCCTCTTCGTCGATCAGGCGGACACGTTCAACGCGATGCTCGAACAGTTCATCGGCACGCTCGGCACGCGCTGACCCGTCGCAATTGGTACGTGGCCGCGGGTCTTTAGACCCGCCCCAGGGAACGGCCTGTTCCAGTGGCCGCGGGTCTTTAGACCCGCCCCAGGGAACGGCTTGTTCCAGTGGCCGCGCGCCTTCAGACCCGCCGCTGTTCCTCAGGCCACGGCACGATAGGGAGGCGTGGGAGTTTCCGCGAGCCGCTTCTCGACCGCGCCGGAACCCGCTGCGATGCCGAACCAATCGCTGGCCGCGTCGCGAAAACACCCACGCCTTCCCGATCGGGCCGCGGCTCATCAGGGGCGGGTCTGAAGACCCGCGGCCACGAAGCCTGCGCTACCACGAAGGCCTGCGCTACGGTGCCTGACAGGTGAAGTTCGCCGGATTAGCAACGTCGCCGCTGCCCTTGTAAGCCGACACCTTCGGATAGGCGCAGACGAGCCGCTTCCGCGCCGGCCATCCCTCGCCGGATGTCTCGACCACGATCTGGTCGGGGGCCTTGCCCGTGGCCTTCCACTGCCGGACGGCCTGCACCGGATCGAAGTCCACTTTGTAGGCGCCGGGGAACACGCCGCCGAAGCAGTGGTGCATGCCGGGGACCATGAACAGCCGCACCGAGTCGCGTACGCCCTCGCCCATCGTCTTCACGACGCTCTCGTAGTAGCTCACGACGTTCTGAGGCGCCAGGTCGTCCACCCATCCGCCGACGAGCAGCAGCTTGCCGCCCTTCTTCACGAACCCGCGCAGGTCGGGATTGGTCTGGTTGATCGCGACGTTCGCCGGGCTCTCGGACCGATCGATGTCGCTGCCGAAATTCGGCCGCTGCTTGTCGTAGGTCCAGCCCGGATCCTTGAAGACCAGGTTGCGGTAGTACGCAACCGCGTAGCGATACGGTTCGTTGGCGCCGATCATGTCGGCCCACCCGAGCTCGCTTCCCCGTTCCATCGGACCGTAGATGCCCTCGCCGGTGCGCTCGTGCCGCGGCGTCTCGTACATGCGGCGGACCGCCGCCACCTGACCGGTCGTCAGGCAGCTGGCGTTGTCGGCCGCCTTGCACTGCAGCACGGCCGGATCGAACGTGCACGCCTTGGGATTTTCGATGATCCGGTCCTTGACGCCATCGTTGGCGTCGCAGGCGTTGAGGACCGCCTCGTGGAGCATCGGCAGCTTGCTGGTCGGCAGCAGCGCGTCCGGCGACCGGTGCGTCGCGTCGTAGAGCCACATCTGCGACACACCGTGACGCGTGCCGTAGTTGGTGAAGTTCACGGCGACGGCCGCATCCAGGTCGTTCGGGAAGCGCTGCACCATCGCCATCACGTCACGCGAGCCGCCGCCGCCGCACTCGTTCATCACCGTGAAGGTGGGGCCGCTCGGGTAGTACGACGCCGCGAGCGTCTTCGCCCGCTCCACCACGACGTGGAGCGGCTCCATCTTCAGGTTCTCGAGTTTCTCCGGGTGGTCGAGGGCGAAGCTGGGGCCGGCGAACCCGTCGATGCCGAGATTGGTCCCGACCGTCACCGCCCCGGTGTTCAGGATCTCCCGCATGCGCGCGAACGGGAGCGGCCCTCCCCAGAAGCTGCTGCCCGCAGGCATGACATCGCCGGTCCAGCGCTCGGTGGGCAGCCACACCTCGAACCCGACGTCGGAGCTCAGCACACGGGTCGAGGCGATCACGCGGCAGAACGCCGGCAGCTCCGAGAACGGTTGCGCCGGTGCGGTCCCCGGCGCTCCAGGCGGCGTGAACGCGCCGGCCCGCACCGTCTGCTCCGACCTCATCGTGGTGTTCGGCAGCGCGACCGCGCTGAGCCGCTCGCACGCGGTCGAGGCCGAGCGGGTCTGCGCCTGAGCGCCAACGGGGGAGAGGAGCACGGCGACCATGGTCGGCACCGCGAGCGCGGCCGTGAGCCGCGATGCACCAGGAGCAGGCACGCTGTAACCGGGCATACGCAAGTCCCTCAATGACGTCGTGTAGAATAGCCGCGAATTCCCCGCACGTTCAGCCGCACTCTCGAACACGAGTCGACATGGAGCGCAGCCCCGTCCTCGGTTGCGGAGCGACGGCGGCGCTCCTGCTGCTCGCGCTCACCACCGCCTCTGCCGCGCCCCAGTCTCCCGCACCCTGCCCTGGCGCCGCGTGTGTGCCGGCGGCACCTCGGCAACCAACCACCGCCCGCATCTACGAACGCAAGCAGGCGTTCGTCGCCGCGGTGCGGCAGCTCTCGTTGTCGCTCGCCGGCCGTTTCGGCGACGAGGGGCGGCGGCTCCGCGCCGATGTCGATGCGATGGAATCTGCACTCAGCGAGTGGGACCAGGAGATCGCCGCGCTCGAGACGGCGCTCCGGAGCCGGCGGCTCGACGCCGAGGCCTACACCGCGCTGGGATCCGTACAGCTGGACCGCTATCGCGTGCAGGACGCGGTGCGCGCGTTCAATGCTGCGGCACAGCTGGAGCCGAAAAGCGCGGACATCCAGGAGCTCCTCGCGATGGCGCACGGGCTCGCCAGGCAGCCGGCGGCCGCGGTCCGGGCGTTGGGACGCGCCGCGGCACTTCGGCCCGACGATGCCGCCGTGCGCTACGAGATCGCGCGGTACGCCATGGAGTCGGATGCCGCGCTCCGATCCACCGAAGTCTTCACGACCTTTCAACGCGTGGCGGCCAGGCAGCTGGCGAGCGGGGCGGGCAGCATCACGTTCGCGCGCCCGGGCTTGTTGCGCCAGACCGCGGGCGTCGCACCGATCTTTCCCCCGGCTTCGTACCTGACCGCCTTCGCGGCGCTGATGGATGGCCGCTTCGAGGACGCGATCGCCGAATGCCGGCGCGCGCTCGCCAGCGAGCCGCTCCTGCAGCCGGCAGGCGATGGCGACCTCCTGGCTGCTGGCGCCGGCGCACTCCGACAGGGCGATGTTCCAGGCGCGCTTCGGCAGCTGACCGCGGCCGTTGCGGCCGCGCCCGGCAGCCCGGAGGCGCACCGAATCCTCGGCACGGCCTACCGGCTCGACGACCAGTGGGAGCGGAGCATCGAGGCGTACACCAACGCCATCCAGCTGGCGCCCATGGACGAACGCGCGCGGATCGGCCTGGCGGACGTCCTCATCGACATGGAGCGGCTCGACGAGGCCGAGCGGGCGCTGCGCGACATGGTCCGAGCCGTGCCGCAGGGAGTCCTCGGGCACTACCGGCTCGGACGGCTGCTGCAAGCGCGCGGCAAGTACGCGGAGGCGCTCACCGAGCTGGAGTCGGCCGCGCGGCACGCCCCGCTCGTCGGTCAGGACGCGCTGCACGAGATGGTGGCCCTGCTCTATGCCAATCAGGCCGACTTCGCCAATGCAATCAACGCGCTCCGCCGGCAAGTGGCGGTCAATCCCGGGAATGCCGACGCGCATCGCCGTCTCGGAGATACCTACGTCCGCCAGGGTCGAACCATGGAGGCGCTGGCGGAGTTCACCGTCACGCTGCTCGTTGATCCGCGCAACGTCCTCGGCTTCGTCGGGCTGGCCCAGTTGCATCTGAACTCCGGCAACCACGCGGAGGCCGTACGCGCGGCCCGGGCGGCCATCGCCCTGGATCCGGCGCAGACGCAGGTGCACTACGTGCTGGCCACGGCGTTGACGCGGTTGGGGCAGGCCGACGAGGCCCGGCGGGTACTCGCGGAGTACCAGCGGCTGCAGGCCGCGGGCGCGGACGCGTCGAAGCGCAAGTTCGAACGCGACGGCCTCGCGCGCCAGATCGCAGTGGCGATGACTGCCGGAGATCACCAGACCGCCGTCTCGTTGCTGAGACAACTCATCGCGCTTGAACCGGGAGTCGCGGCGCATCAGGTCACGCTGGGCCAGGCGCTCGCCGCGCGCGGCCAGACGCTCGACGCGATTCAGGCGTACCGCGCCGCCACGGAGTTCGACCCCGCCGACCCAAACGTGCACCGCTACCTGGCCGAGGCGTATATCGCCGCCGGCCAGATCGACGCGGGCCGCCTCGAAGCGGCCCGCTACCGGGAGTTGGTCGAAGCGGCGAAGCGTCAGCGCGCGCTGCGCTACGGAAATCCGTAGGGATTCATATCGGCTTAGGGCTTAGGGCGCCTTAGGCCTTAGGCCTTAGGCCTTAGGCCTTAAGCCTTGAGCCTTGAGCCACTCCCGCGGCTCACTCCTTCAAACGAGCCGCGTCTCAGAAATCGAACTGGGCGCTCACCTTCCACAACCGCCCGTCCACGATGCGCTGCGGTTGCTGCCACGCGGCAAAATTGTTGTTCAGGATGAGGTCCGCGTTCGAATTCGTGACGTTGTAGACATCGAAGTTGAGCATCGTGCGCCGCCGGCCTCCGAGCGCGAACGCCTTCGACACTCGCAAATCGAACAGGTTGGTCCGCTCGCCGTAGAGGCTTCCGGGCTCGACGATGCTCAGGGTGGCGTTCGCCGCACCGCCCGACAGCGGCCGTCCAAGCCCAGGCTGCACCACAGAATTGGGCGCGTTGTAGATGGCGAAGATCTCGGGCCCCTGTGAGCTCTGGAAGGTCGTGGCCAGCTGCACGTTGATCTTCGGCACGCGCCACGTGGCCAGCCCCTTCACCTGCGTCAGGAAGTTCGTGTCGACGGCGCAGTACGGATTTCGCAAGTCCGTGTACAGGTAGAGACCGTTGTTCGGCGTCATCGACACTTCCGGCAGGTTGCTTCGCACCTCACACAGGTCGAACGAGGTGAGCCCCGTGCTCACGCCGCCTTGCAGGACGACGCTCGCGGCGGGACGCCCCACCAGCATGACGTCCACGCCGTTCCATTTCTCGGAGAACGAGCCGTAGTTGCTGGCGAGCGTGACCAGATTGTTCACCTGCCCGACCTTGTCCGGGTTCAAGTCGTAAATGCCGTCGATCGTGTGGCCGCCGCCGTCGGGCAGCCGCGGATCCACGGGCGCCACGATGCTGAAGCGCGTGTAGTCGGACGCGGCCGTCGCCAGGTTGTCGGTGACGCGGAAGTTGCCATACCACCGGCTGAAGTAGCCGACGTCCACGCCCAGCCTGGGCAGCAATTGGTGCTGCACGCCGGCCGAGATCTCCCAGTTGTCCGGGCGGATGTTCCAGCCCTTCGAGCTCTCGGGATCGAACTGCGTGCTGGGCCGGATGCCGCCGAAGCTCAGGTCGGAGATCGTGCCGCAGAAATCACCGCCGGTCGCCCGGTTGTCCTGCGCTGTATAAACGCCCAGATTGCAGTCGGGTACGAAGTTGCTGTTGGCGTCCGTCCACGACCGCGACACCTGGTTCGCCGACGCCGACGTGGGGCTCACCGGCGCACCCATGGTGGCGTTGTTGGCGCCGCCGGACGCCTGTACGTAGCGGCCGAGGCTCGCCTTGATCGCCGTCTTGCCGTTGCCGAAGAGATCGTAGACCACGCCCAGGCGCGGCGAGATGTCCTTCCAGCTCACCGAGTCGGTCTTCGGGAACGTCACGTTGCGGTTCGGCACCCACCGCGCCGGCCCGAGATGGTTCTCCGGAAAGTACCCGCTCAGATAGTCGAAACGCACGCCGGCGTTCACGGTCATCTTCTGGACCGTCCAGCGATCCTGGGCGTAGAGGCCCAGTTCCCCCGTCATGACGTAGCCGCCGTCGAAGTACGGCGTGGCGCGCTGGTAGATGAGGTTGGGGATGCCCCGGTTGAACTGGTAACCGAGGTTCATGTTCACGTCGTCGTTGTACTGCGTGGACTTCGCCCAGGTGTGGCTGTAGCCGGCCTTGAACGAGTGCGCGCCGGTCACGTAGGACACGTTCGCGAGCCACGTGCGCAGGTTCTGGTTGATACGGGGCAGCCCCGCGACCTGCGCACCGACCGGGTTGCCGAAGGTGCGCGCCGGCGCCTTGTAGAAGAAGCCGGTGGACTGCTCGTACACCGGGATCAGATCGCCCAGCGGCGCCGCGTCGAGATAGCCCTCCCCCTTGATCTGCAGGCGGGCGTCGAGCAGCAGGCGGTTGCTGACCGTGGAGGTCCACCCCAGCTGAGTGATGAACAGACGCGGGAAGTCGTACTGCGTCGTCGCTTCCGGCGAATGGATCGGCCTCGAGTCGTCCCAGTCGCGCCACTGGTTGTCGCCGTACAGAGTGATCTTGTTCTTCTCGCTGGCCTGCCAGGTGAGCCGCGCGTTCACGTTCTTCTGTTTGGTGAAGAAGACGGCCTGCTGCGAGGGGTCGGCCACGTAGGTCCAGCTGTTGGGATCGCCGGCGTTCTTGTTGGCGAACGTGCCGGCCACATAGCTCTCGTTGTCCTGCCAGCGCGCCGCCGAGTAGAACCACAGCTTGTCGCGACGGATCGGCCCGCCGACGCCAACGTTGACGTCGTAGGTGAGCTTCATCGCGTTCGGCGCGGTGAGGCCGCGCGCCACCAGCTCGTCGTCGAGATTGTCGGACTGGAACTTGTCGTTCACCCCGGTCCCGAACAACGAGCCGGACAGCTGGTTGCCGCCATCTTTCGGGACGTAGTTGAGGCGCACGCCGCCGGTCATCTGTTCCGCCGAAATCGCGGCGTAGTCGATGACGAGCTCCTGGGTGCTGCCCATGTCGGGAACGTAATTCGTGAACTCGCCGCCCGAGCCGGCATTACCGATGCGGATGCCGTCCACCATCAGCCGCGTATCGAAGCTGCGGCCGCCGTGCATCGTCAGCGTCATGTTCTGCAGGTTGTTGGTGCCGCCGACGTCGGCGAGCGTGCCGCGGGTGCCCGAGACGTTCACCTGCAGGCCCGGCACCAGCGCCGCCACGTCGAGATGGCTGCGGCCGGCGGGAATCGCGTCGAGCACCTCCTTGGTGAGCACGCGCTGCCGGTTGACGCTCTGCACATCGACGACAGGCGCCTCGCCGGTGACCGTGACCGTTTCCTCGAGGCTGCCGAGCCGCAGCTCGACACTCACCGTGGCGGTGAAGGTACCGGCGAGCTCGATGCCGGTGCGCCGCAGCGTGTTGAAGCCGGGCAGCGTGAACGAGACGTCGTAGGTGCCGGGCCGCAAGTCGACGATCCGGTACTGACCGGAGGAATCGCTGATCGCCGTCCTCGTCTTTTCGATGAGGGCCGGGCTGCTGGCCTCGACCGTGACTCCGGGCAGCACGGCACCGGAGGTGTCCCTGACCACACCCGTGATCGTGGCTTGCGCGCGCGCCACCGCCGGCGCGAACAGGAGGACCGCGACGACCGCTGCGGCAGTCAGCCGCGCGACGCGAGCTCCTCGAAGATCACCCTGGTCCCCATGACCTGCACCGTGAGGCTCGAACATGGACCCTCCAGACGAAGCCTCGCGTGACCGGCTCGCCGGGGAGTCGCGCATGGAGGCCGCGCCGAAACGCTGCGATGACCCGGGATATTTGGAAAGCGCCCTCCGCCTGTGTGTTTCGCGTCCGAAACATAGGGCCGCTCCCTGCGGGAGTCAAGGACGCCGTGCCGCGGTGTTCGTCAAACATTCGTACCCAACTTTGGTGGTGGGAACGTCCGCCGGCGGCAGTTTCTGGCCGATCGCGTGAAATGAGCGCATCATGTCGCCACGCGAGAGGAGACTCATGCTGGGCTTGAACAGTCGTCTTGGACAGGTGGTCGCCGCCGGTGCGCTCTGGGCGCTGGCTGGGGTGCTGGCAAACGGTCAGGCGCCATCCGCGGGCGCGTCGCAGCAGGCCTTGGTGATCGACACGGGAGCCTTGACCCCGTTCGTCGAGAACATGGATCGGTCGCTGGCCTTCTATCACGACGTCTTCGACATGGAGGTGCCGCCGCTGCCGGCCACAGGCGGACCGCGCCCGTACAACAATCCCAACCCACGGCTGTTCGCCTTCTTCGACATCCCCGGCGCCAAGGAGCGGCATCAGTCGGCGCGCGTGAAAGGGGTCCGCACCGGCATTGAACCGATGGAGATTCAGCAGGTGCCGTTCAAGACGGTGAACCTGCGGATTCAGGATCCCGGCAACGTCACGATCGTGCTCTGGGTGCGCGACATCGACAGCACGCTGGCACGGGTGAAGAAGGCCGGGTATCCGGTCGTCTCCACCGGCGGCGCGACAGTCACCCTCGGCGATGGCACGCGCGCGGTGATCGTCCGCGACGTCGACAACCGCTTCCTCGAACTGCGCCAGCCGGCCTCGATCCCGGCAACAGCCCCGCCGCACAACGTGATCGACATCAGCGCGATGGTGACAGTGGCCGACCTGGCACGCACGACGCAGGTGTATCGCGACGTTTTCGGCTTCACGATCGATGGCGAGAAGAAGTCGTTCCTGCCCGACAAGCCGACCCGTGCTCTGGCCAACCTGCCACAGGCCGATTTCCGCTGGGCCCGAGGCAAGGCGCGCGACTCACAGCTGTGGCTGGAGTTCGTCGAGTACAAGGGCGTCGATCGCACGCCGCTCGCGATGAAGATCCAGGACCGCGGCGCGACGCGGCTGCAGTTCCGGACCCAGAACATCGACGGCGTGGTGGACCTCGCCAAGCGTGCCGGCCTCAAGATCGCCACGGTCGGCGGCGCGGCGACGCCGATTCCGCCCAACTTCAAGGGCGCACTCATCGTCGACCCGAACAATTTCTTCGTCTCGCTCTTCGAGCCGTGCGACGGCTGCGCCCCGCGCGAGTCGCCGGCCGCGACCGCCCAGGCTCCAGCCGCCGCACCGCCCCCGGCCACGCGGCCGCCGCTCCTCTACAAGGAGGACTGGAAGGAACCGCCGATCACCGGCGAGCGCACCGACGAAAACCAGCGCGTCGGCTTCGGCGTGGTGACGAACCCGAATCTCGAACTGAAGGTGTACGGCTCAGATGCCAAGGTGGTGCGCGCCGCGCGCCACGAGGGGCGCATCGACCTGTGGACGGGGCTGGCAACCTCGCCGATCGCGCTCACGCTGCGCGACAAGCGCAACTACGTGGACCTGACCGGCCTGGCGCGGCTGCGGTGGATGGTCCGCACGAACGCGATTCACACGCTCTATCCGGTCGTGAAGCTCGCCGACGGGTCGCTGATCGCGGGCAATCGCGCGATCACGACGAATGACGAGTTCTACGCGACGGAGGTCAGTTTCATGGGAATGCGGTGGTACAAGCTCGATCCGATGAAAGTCGTGGTGATGGCCGAGGTCGAGCACCCGGATCTGAGCAGGGTGGACGAAGTGGGGCTGGCGACGCTCGCGCCGGGGGGCGGACACGGTATCGCGGGCTCGGCCAACTTCTCTGGCGTCGAGCTCTTTGCGAAGGCGGTGCCGCGATGACCCGGTGCCTGCGGGGCGGGTGTGCGGCCGTGGCCCTGACGCTCGTCGCGTCGGCGGCGCCGGCGCAGGCGGTGATGACGCCCGGACCGTTGACCGACCAGGACAGGGCCGAGATTACCAAGCTCTGGAGCACCTATAGGGACACGCTGTTCGCGTGCAAGGGCGAGGGCTACGCGAGCCTGTTTGCGACGCCGGGCGGCTACTTTGCGAGCGCGCCGCGCGGCGAGGTACGCGAGAAGCGAGCGCTGATGGAGATGGTGGTCGGCTACGACCGGTGCATGCCGGACACGGGCAAGCCGTCAGCCGAACCGGCGCCGAGGAACCCCACGCCGGTCGCCGGTGAAGCTGCTTCGAAATTGCCGACTCCCGTCATCGAACCGGCACCCGAAGGCGCGAAGGCGCGCATCGTCAACAGCCGCGGCGGCGGCTACTACGACGACGTCTACGTGAAGACGCCGGCCGGGTGGAAGTTCAAGTCGCGGACGGTCATCTCCGACACGGAGCTGGCGGCCGGGTTCAATACGCAGGATTTCATCGAGATCCGCGCCCTGGCCGGCGACGACCATGGTTACTACGAGGACCTCTTCGGTGACTACAACAGCGCCCTCTTCCCGCGTGGAAGCGGCAAGCCGGGGCTGCCGTTCCGCACCTCGGGCCTCAAGCTCACGCCCGAGAAGGATGGCACGGTCCACGGCACGGCCTACCTCCGCAACAACGGCGGCCACTACGAGGACGTCTACGTGAAAACGCCCCAGGGCTGGCGCATCAAGGAACGGAAGTACTTCAAGCCCTAGCAGATTCCTGGGCCGGTAGGCAGGTAGGCAGGTATTCGTGGCCGCGGGTCTTCAGACCCGCCTCACAACGATCGAACGTAGAGGGCGGTCTTCAGACCGCCCTGCAAGTCGGCATCGCGTCGGAGCGAGAGTGTGTTCCGCGGGCCTCCGGCTCGACACCGCGGAAAAACGCCTCACGCGCGATCTGCCCTTGCCGCGCAACGCTCGTCGTTTTTCGGCTGTCGCTGGCGCTCGCGGTGCTCGCAGTCGGCCCGCAGAACACACTCCCGCTCCGCCGCGCGGTGGCCGGACGTCGAAGGCGGCCCCTACTTCGCGCCGAAAGCCTGCTCCGCCCAGGACGTGGCCGCGGGTCTTCAGACCCGCCTCAATCTGATCGAACGTCGCGGCGGAGCAGGAGTGTGTTCCGCGGGGCCTCCGGCTCGACACCGCGGAAAAACGCCTCACGCGCGATCCGCCCTTGCCGCGCAACGCTCGTCGTTTTTCGGCTGTCGCTGGCGCTCGCGGTGCTCGCAGTCGGCCCGCGGAACCCACTCCTGCTCCGCCGCTCGGTGGCCGGACGTCGAAGGCGGCCTCTACTTCTCCGACGAGGATTCATCAGATCGCTTCGGCCACGGCCAAGCAGACGGGAGGCGTGCCCAGGGGCGGGTCTGAAGACCCGCGGCCACGTCAGGACGAGAAGTTACGGTGTCGCGCTGGAGCGCGGCGTGGCGGCGCCGGCTTTGGCCGGCTCGGTGGTGGCGGGCGGTGCAGCAGCCTTGGCGGGCTCGCCCGCGGGCGTACCCGGGTTGCCGCCGAGATCCTTCAGCGCGGCAACGACGTCCGGCCGCAGCTGGCGGCTGCTCCGATCCGTGCGCGAGAGCGCGATGCCCAGCGGCGTCTGCCCGCGTTTGTTCTTGGCGTCGACGTTGGCGCCGTGCGCGGCGAGATACTTCACGATGTCGCCGCTGTGGGCCACATGGAGCGCCGTGTCACCCTGCTCGTTGGCCGTATTGGGATCGAGCTCGAGCTCCTCGACACACACCTTGACGGCCCTCAGCAGCTCCTCGGGCGTCCCCTTCTCGAACTCGAGCGCGTCGGCGTTGTGATCACCGCGACGTCCGAACCCCGAGGCCAGCATCAGCATCGTGTTCCCGTTCTTCTGCTTCAGCGTCGGGTCGGCGCCATGCTTCAGCAGCGCGCGCATCAGCGTGACGTCGCCAGAGGCGGCCGCGCGCAGGAGCGGCGTCGTCCCCTCGCCCAGGCTCTGGGTGCTGGAACTGTTGTGCCGCCGCAGCAGCGGCGTCTTCAGCTTCTGGTTGGCGTCGGCGCCATGCGTCAGCAGCACCTCCACCATGTCCTCGATGCTCACCTTTCCCGAGGCCTTGGGATAGGGGCGGCCGTGCATGAACGGCAGCGTGTGCATGTCCACGGTCGCATAGAGCGCCGCCATGCCGCTCGAATCGGTGAGATTGGGATTGGCCCCCTTCTCGATGAACAGCGCGGCGACGTCGTAGTGGCCGTTGATGACGGCGAGGATGGTCGCCGTCATGCCATCCGGATCCTGCACGTTGAGGTTGGCGCCGCCATCGACCAGGGCCTCCGCGGCCGCGAGCGCGCCCGAGCGGGCGGCGTACATGAGCGGAGTCATCGACCCCACCGGCAGCGACGTCTGGCCGGCGACCTTGCGGGCGAACTCCATCTTCTTGCCCGCGAGGTCGGCCGTGGCACCCGCCTCGAGCAGCAGCCGCACCGCATCCGAGTGGTTCTCCGCCGCCGCCCACATCAGCGCCGTCTCGCCGAACCAGCGCTCCTGCGCGTTGGGATCGGCGCCGCGCGCCAGCAGCAGGCGCATCGCCTCCACGTTGCCGGTCCGCGACGCGGTCATCAGCACCGTCTCACCTTCCGGCGTCGCCGTCTTCGCATCGGCACCGCCCTGCAGCAGGGCGTCGATCACGCGCGGGTTGCCGTTCTCCGCCGCGAGCTCCAGCGGCGTCGTGCCGTAGCGGTTGGGGGCGTTGGTGGCGCCGGCCTGCAGCAGCGCGCGCACCAGCTCGACGTCGTCGACCTCGACCGCCCAGTGCAGCGGCGTCGTACCGTCGGGCTCGGTCTGGCGCACCGGCGTGCGCTGGCGGATGAGGGCCAGCGCCGCGCGGCGATCCTGCTTCTTGATCGCGGTGACGAGGGCGGTCTCGGCGGTCGCGGTGGTGACCGCTCCCGCGAGCGTCACCGCGACCATCGCCGCCCCGATCAGCACGGCCCGGCGCGTGCGCCGGCGCTCGATACCGCGATCGTGACTAGACCAGCGAGACACGTCCCGTGCTCTCTCCGTAGATGTGTTCGGGACACCCGAACATGTCGGCCACACTCACCCAGAGGTTGCCCAGGGGCGTGTGGTCGGACGTCACGACGTGACGGTACCCCTTGCCCTGCCAGCCGCCGAGCGCCACGAGCGGCAGCGGGTACGGACCGTGGACGTTGGCGTTGCTCATGCCGCTGCCGTAGAGGATCAACGAGTGATCGAGCAGCGAGCCGTCGCCGTCGGGCGTCGCCTTCAGTTTGCCGATGAACTTCGCGAACAGCGACATATGGTAGGCGTTGAGCGTCGCGTGCGCCATCTTCACATCCGGCTTCTCGCGGTGGTGCGAGATGGTGTGATGCGGCTCGGTGATGCCGATCTCCGGATAGGTCTTCATGCTCGCCTCGCGCGCCATCATGAAGGTGGCCACGCGGGTCAGGTCGGCCTGGTAGGCCACGGCGAGCAGATCGAACATCAGTCCGACGTGGTCCTGATACGACTCCGGAACGCCGATCGGCGCGTCGAGCGAGATCGAGGCATCGGCGTTGTTGCGCGCTTCGGTCCGCTGAATCCGCTGCTCGATTTCACGGATGTTGTCGAGGTACTCGTCGAGTCGCACCTTGTCGCGCGGGCCGAGGCCGCTCTCCAGGTCGCTGAGGTCCTCGGTGACCGAGTCGAGGATGCTCGCGTCCTGACGGGCGCGCGCCGTGCGCTGGGCTTGCGTGCCGGGCCGGCCGAACAGGCGCTCGAACACCACGCGCGGATTGATCTCCATCGGCACCGGCGTCGTTTCCGACGACCAGGAGATGGTGTTCATGTAGGCACAGGCATAGCCCGGGCTGCACCCGCCGACGTAGCCGTCGAGGTTTTCGGTGGCAACCTCGATGGACGGGAACGGCGTGTCGCCGCCGATCTGTTTGGCGATGACCTGGTCGATCGTCTGCCCCAGGTGGAAGTCCTGGCCCTCGGTTTTCTTCGCGATCGCGCCGCTCAACCACGCGGCCGACGCCGTGGCGTGGCTGTCGTCGATACCGGGGCGGTCGAGATTGCTCACCACCACCAGGTTGTCCTTGTACGCCTGGAGCGGCTTCAGGATCGGCGTGAAGTCGAACCCGGTGCCAGCCTTGGCCGGCGTGTAGCGCTCCATGATGGCGCCATGCGGAATGTAGACCGCGCCAAACCGCTTCTGGGGCGTCGCGGCCGTCTTCGCCAGCGCCGTGAAGGACGGCACCATGGCGTCGAGGAACGGCAGGGCGACGGCCGTGCCGAGACCACGAAGAAACGTCCTGCGCGGCAAATGCATCTTGAAGATCTGCATGGCGTGTCGGCCTTTCCTACCGTTGAGAAACGCCGTCACGGCGTTCCGGGAGCGACTGCGCGGTTCGAAGCGCCGGATCCGCCCCGGCCTTCAACCGCATCTGAAACGCCGGGCTCTTCACGATACCCAGCACGAGTGACGAGAACCGGTAGTCCTGGCGCTCGACGTCGCGGACGATGGTCCGCACGGTCGGCATGTCCGGAGCCTCGACACCGCGCTCGAGCGCGTAGGTCATGAGCTTCTCGGTCAGCGTGCCCACGAAGACGTCGGGCCGCTTGAGCAGCGCCTGGCGGAGCTGCACGACGCCGTCCACGTGCGTGCCGTCGATCAGATCGCCGCTCGCATCGATGGGGCCGGCGGCGTCCCTGGTGCGCCACTGCCCGATGGCGTCGAAGTTCTCGAGCGCCAGCCCGATCGGATCCATCAGTTTGTGGCAGCTCGCGCACACCGCGTTGGCGCGGTGCGCGGCCATCTGCTCCCGCATCGATCGCGGCTTGTCGGCGGTGCCGGCCGAATCGGCCAGCGGCGGCACGTTGGCCGGCGGCGTCGGCGGCGGCATGTTCTGCAGGTTGTCGAGAATCCACTTGCCGCGCACCACGGGTGAGGTGCGGTCGGCATTCGACGTCACCGCGAGGATCGCGCCTTTGCCGAGCAGGCCCTTGCGCGCGTCGTCGGTGACCGGCACACGGCGGAACTGGCTGCCGTAGACACCGGACATGCCGTAGTGCCGGGCCAGCCGCTCGTCCACGAACGTGTAGTCGGCGGTCAACAGCTCGAGCACGTTGCGGTCCTCGCGCATGATGGCCGAGAACAGCAGCTCGACCTCTTTGCGGAAGGACTGCCGCAGGTTGTCGTCGAACTGCGGGAACAGGTCGTTGTCGGGCGTCACGCGCTGCAGGTTGCGCAGCTGCAGCCACTGGGCGGCGAAGTTGTCGACGACGGCGCGCGACCGCTCGTCGCGCAGCATGCGCCGCACCTGCTGCTCGATCACGGCCGGCTCGCGCAGGCGGTTCTTCGCCGCCAGCGACATCAGCTCGTCGTCCGGAATGCTGCTCCACAGGAAGAAGGAGAGGCGCGAGGCCAGCTCCACGTCGCTGATTCGATAAGCCGTTCCCGCCGAAACCGTTTCGGGATCGCGCTCGACGCGCAGCACGAACTTGGGGCTCGCGAGGACGCGCTGAAGGGCCAGCTGGATGCCGGCCTCGAAGCCGCCGTTGGCATGACCCGCACGGTAGAACTCCATCGCACGCGTCACGTCCTGGGTCGACGCGGGCTGACGGTAGGCGCGCCGCACGAGCGTCGTCAGGATCTGACGTGCGCAGGGCTCCTCCTGCACCGCCGTCGCCGGACGGCAGGTGAAGATGCGGGCGCGGCTCGGGGTGTCGCCGGCGTCGTCCACCGCGAACGGCCCTTTGACGACGAGCGTCCTGATGTGCGGATAGCCGGACGCGTCGTAGGTGTCGAACGAGCTGCGATACGGCTGCAGCTTGCGCGCGTCCGCGGCGCGCGAGCGCTGCAGGAAGGCGGCGGTCACGACGCGTGGACCCGCCTTCACACGCACCCGCACCTGCAGGCTGGCGTCGATGGCGTCGGAGCGCGAGAGCAGACGTCCGCGGCCGGTGGCGGCTTCGTCCACGCCTCCGGGATTTCCCGGCGGAGTGCCGCCAATGGTCTGGAGGAACATCCGCTCGCCGTCCACGGCAATCTCGACCTGGTGCGTGTGCTCGAGGCCGCGCGTCTGATCGACGTTGGTGCGATAGAGCGTCGCCTGCAGCACGTAGTCGCCGTCCACGGGGAACGTGTGGGTGGCCTTGATGCCCCCGACGGTGCCGAACGGCATTCCGTCGAGGTGCTTGTCCTGGGACAAATCCTGCCGGGCGCTGTAGGTATCCGAACCGGGCACGACGTCGCGCGAGCCCACCGCGAGCGCACTGATCCGGCCGGCCGCCGAGAGATATCGTTCGAGGAGCGTCTGCGAGACGCCGAGGAAGTCGGCAATCGTGTCGAAGCCGTACGCCGCGTCGTCGGCGGGCAGCAGCGACGAGACGTCGCCAATGTCGAGCGCGAGCAGATCGCGGATGGCGTTC
>Ga0210380_10000056_pt1 | contig 69629 bp, 90 predicted proteins | sample PLM4_5_coexredo_FD_155476 | JGI IMG/M metagenome (GOLD analysis project Ga0210380, IMG submission 155476) | Groundwater sediment microbial communities from an aquifer in East River, Colorado, USA - PLM4_5_coex redo | ecosystem: Environmental > Terrestrial > Soil > Riparian zone | place: USA...
AGTTTATCTGGTTTATCTGGAGTATGGACCATAGGCGAGAATACAAACGCCGCACGATCTGTATTGTAGCCACGTATTCCTGTTGCTGCGTAACCGTGAGAGATGGATCTCTCAGAGAACGAGAGAGGCTTCCAAGGCAACACGGTCGTATCATCCGTAGTCCAAGCAATAGCCATCGGGAAGAATAACAAATCCCTACTCTCAGAAGAGACTAGATGGGCGATGAAGGCGGTGTCAATCTTTGGATGCTGCTGGATGAGCCAACCCTCAACCTCCGGGACTTCAGATGAATCGACGTAGTTGCGTCCAAGCAACTCAGTAGTCCGGGCTTGATGTGCCCGGATATTGTATTCGATCCATGTTGTGCCGTGCGGTAATCTAGCGTTCATGCGGAGCGACTCAAGCATCCGCATTAGCAAGGCATGGTTCCCTTGCTCCTTTTGAAACGCTTCGATTGAGAGGTCAGAAAGGAACCTCGACATATTATCATCAAGGACGAAGCGACGGGCTTTTGTGATCGCATCACGCCATAGGCCACGCGCCTCAACAGGCCACAAGGTTGGGTTAGGAGAGTTACTGAAGCTGGCGCGGAATACTTCATCGTACAACGTTGGCGATTTCGGTCTCATAGCACACCCATCAACCAGCGCTGGCCCTTCTCCAAGCCAAGCTCATAGAGTTTTGGAGCGGTCTTATTGGCGTAGAAATAATCCAACAAGCCATAGCTATTGTTCTCGCGGATCGCCGCAGCGAGATAACTGACGTGGAATGGAACGCCGAAATAATCCGAGATGTGTCCATCATCGCCATTTCGGACAGTCGGATCAACGACAAATCCATCGTCGGTAACGCACCAAGCATGGTCGATAGGTAAACCATAACAAGCGACCTTGCCCTCAACGTAGGTCAGTTTACTATTCCTGAGGGCGAGTTTGGCGGCGTTCATGAAGCATTGCTTCCGTGCGCCGCGACGGCCCTTGTAGGTATCTGGCCCAATCTGATAGTCCCGTCCGTGAGTAAGCATAAACCTAGAATAGACGTTATTGCCACTTGGACGGCTGAGCCTGAACAAAGTCTCAATCGTCTCAAAATGCTCTCGCATATAGCTCATTGGTGTACCCTTTGTGTTTGTGTTTAACGCTTACATCTCCAGTATTGATAGCCGCCGCGCTTTGTATAGTAGGTACGGCCCTTACCACGACAGATGTCGTGCTTTGGAGATGTCTTTGGTTTACGAACCTCATCATACACGGGAATGGGAGGCTCCTCATCTTGAAGTGGCTCAGGCTTGTACTCCGGTAGCTCCATAACGATCCGTTCAGTCTTGACCTTGACCGGAGTAGCGAGCGCAAGTGGCACGATTGCTTCTTGCCATTGACGCTCAAACGGTATTGGCGTTGGAGTAGGAAGTGACCGGAGCGAGAATGCCCCGGCCACGACCATTATGAACGCTAGTAGATAAAGCAGCCTAAGCGGCGGCTTCTCCATTTGTCGTAGCTTCTCCAGAACCTTCCTTCTTGAGAAGCTTATTGATCGTGAAGCGAGTAGTGCCGTCATCATAACGTACCTCACTCTGGTCCGGTCCTTCCGCGAGCAACACACCGGACTGTTCCAGGGCCGTGTCATAGACACGGGGCTTGGTCGAGTTCACGTTGACGTTCTTTACCTCGCCCGCTTCAGCCTTAACTGCTTCTGCGCCCTTGGCCTTTGACGATTTGAACTTGGCCTTGGTCTCGCCAGCAAGCTTCTTCTCCAACTTGGCTTGAGCCTTAGCAAGCCGCAGGCCTTTGAATTTCTCGCTGATCTCCTTTGCCTTGATCGCCAGAGCGTCGGCTTTCTCGGCTTTTGCCTTAGCCTTCTCTGGAGTAAGTGGCTTGGCCTTTGCTACCTTGATCTTGACCTTTTCAGAAATGGCCTTGGCCTTATCCTTGACGGCCTTGGGAAGCTTCGGCATCTTACTAATAAGCTTGCCGCTTTGACGGTCCCAAGACGCAGTTAAGTTTCGCGCCCGGTTTTCCTTCATGCCGATCGACACACCATACTTGATTGCGGCTTCGCGTCCGCTCTCCTTGTACTTGACTTCAAGCTTACCAATCTTACTGCCTTCCTTACGCTTCTTCATGCAGCGCTCCTTGTGAATGGGATAGCGTGATCTTGTAGAGTTTGTCGCGACTGATAGAGATTGTGATTTGGTCGTCGCCTTCCTTGAGGTGTCTTATTAGGTCACCGACCTCATGGAAGAGTTGCTTCAGAACCTCCTCGACTTTCTCTGGTTTGACTTTCAACACGGTACTCATATCGTAGTCCTTCTAGCTTTTGAGTAAGCAAAGCGACTTGCTTAGCGATAGGGATGCGACCGCTGGTCGCCTCCTCCTCTGCGAAGCTATCCAATTCAAGGATAAGCAATCGCAATAGAGCCTCCGGGCCATAAGCCCGGAGGTAGGTTCCAACTTCAATCCTCATCTATCGCCTCATCACATTCGTAGTGCTCATGAATGTCTTTGCGATAGCGCGACATCTTTTCCTTCTCACACTTCAAGCAAGTGTAAGTTAGAAAGATACCGTAGCCGTCAAACTGCGGCTCGTGGATTTCTCCGGAGCCGCAGTTACAAGGTCTATGGCTATATTGTGCCATCAGATTACTCCGCTATAAAGTCCCGCCAGCAGAAAGACTACCAGCAAGAATACGGTCACAGCGGATAGCTCAAGCGTCGTTTCGATTAGTTCGCGCATGTTAGTCCATCCTTGATACTTCGAACGATCCATCCTTTTGGAGGATCATAACGATTGCGTAGTCGTAAACCACGATCAATTCATCGCGGAACGGAATAGCAACCATTGGGTGTAGCATTGGATCACCCGGATAGCGCAACACGAGACTATCCTTGATCAATGTCCATCCATCCATCAAACGCCAGCCACCCCCAAAGGAGTATTTGTCGTCAAATTGCACACAAGCTGGACGAGGGTCTTTGAGATCAAGGAAGCCTGGGATGATTCCGACATGATGCTCGCTCGCTCGCTTATTGAGGCTGACCATCACGATTGTGTCCTGTTGCTTCATTTCGCCGCCTCCGGCTTCGTGATTGTGACGATGCCGTGCTTGTTCCACCAACGCAGGATACGCTCGACATGGTTGCCGTATTTCTTGAAGCGGCCAAGTTTGCCCTTGGCTTCGCCTACGGTCTTACACGACTTCACCGCCTCGAACATTTTCGCGACAGCGGTCCCTTCGCGATAGGTCGCAGAGTTCACGACCTTCAACCGCGCATCGTCCACTAAGAGACGGCGAGACGGACGCCGGGCATTGACCTTCGCCTTTACCGCAGTCTTAGCCTTCGCAACGATCTTCTTTGCAGCTGTAGCCATTTTAGTAATCCTTCTACACGGGTTATGGAGACACCTTCTGATGCTCCCCATTACCGCGCTCCTTAACGCGGCAACAGGCAACAGTTCAGTCTATTGTCGCCTTTGCGCGGCGTTTCTTCGCTTCCGCCGCCATCGACTCATCCGTGATGCCGTCTTGGTAGCCTTTGAGATACGCTAGGCTGCGTACCTCCTCGATCCATTTGAGGATCACTTCCGCGTCGGTGGTACTATTGAGTAGCTCATAGACCTTATCAGCGAAGGCTTCCGCCTCCTCCTCTGTTCTATGATCTGGTTCATCTCTATGCGCCATTCTATTCCTCCTCCCGGACGGGCAAAGCCGCCTTCATCTCATCAGCCCACTTTATAAGGTCATCAGCGGCGCGGAGATATTCTCCGCGCTTGTAGATTTTCTGCGTGATGTTCGCCGCAGCGCTCATCATCAGCTTTGGCGAGTAGGAACGATTCACCTTCATCCCGGTCTTAGCGTAAAACCGGAGAGCGCTGGCTATCGTTATCGCCCGGAACGCCGCTGTGGCGTCCGGTCCGACATAGGACGTGATCTTGCCGTCCTTGACTCCGAGATAGTTATCATCCATGTTCAGATCCTCAATGCTACGACTTGGCGAGCCTTGTCGTAAGTCTCGCCGTCGCAATCGTCATCATCCAGGAGCGTATCGGTCCCGTGATAATCGGAACGCTCAATGCGCGCCTCGCCATCGACGCTCCGGACCGGAGGAGCCAGAACGGTCCGCCAGTGGTCGTTGGCGGAGTAGGTAACGTGGACTTGAGCCTTGGGATCTTCATTGCTGAGGAGTTCGATTAGTTCTTGAACGGTCATTTCGATATTCCTTCTGTGCGTTGGATATTTTAGGTATTACCTATTCTCCGGGAGGCCTCCCGGAGGGTAGGACGGTCCGGAGGCTTTCGAGGCCTCCGGAAAAAGGGACGGATAGGATAGGCACTTTATCCACCCGGAAACAGCCCGTAGGCGCGATTTACCGGGAGAGGCACCCTACCCTAGCGGGAGGCTTAGAAAAGCGCCCTAGGAAGCCTCCCTAGGGCTAGGAATAGGAGGCCTCCCGGAGGCTTAGAAGCGCCCTAGGGAGGCCTCCCGGTCCGGGAGGGTAGTAGGAGGCCTCCGGGATAGGACGCGCCTACCGGAGGCCTCCGGTTAGAAGCCCATCACCCGCGCGATGTCGGGCCACACTCGCTTAACGTAGGACGGATCGGCGGATTTGGACCGGCCTCGATTGAAATTGGATCGGTCCGCGTACCACCACGAGCATTCGCTCAGAAAGGTATAACACATCTCATCGCTATCCATATAGCTTCCCCAGAGCGTCATCACGGCACGCTCCATCTCTAGGCCATCGACCGTTAAGAGGCGCTGGACCTTTTCCTTTTCCGGGAGCGGCAATCCTAGGTTCGATCCACCGGCCACAGCGGATAGGACGATCAAGGTTCTCAAGTCCATTATCGTTTTCGTTTTAGATCGGGTCATGTTTCCGTTCCTTCTTAATCTGGTTGATGAGGTAGCGAAATAAATCTGGATCGAAAGCTGGCCGGTCTTTTTTGAAAACGCGGCACAGCTCATCGACCATCTCACGAGACGGGTCATCCAATTCGCGGATGAGGTAGTCATAGTGCTTCTTTCCGAATAGTGGATCGGTAATTGGGAAGGGACTACTCATCATCCCCTCCCCCAACATACTCCTTCAAGGTCCGCTTCACCCAACCCACCGGGTCAGTCGTCATTTCGTCCGTCAGGAAGATCGGCGGGACGTAAAGTATCTCTTGGCCTTCGAAAACATTCGCCAGCCGCTCCTTCGCGGTAGCCTGATGCCTCCGAAAGTCTCCCAGCGGCCAGCCGCCGCCAGTCTCAAACTTTTCAGTAGCCATCTCGTATCCAAATCCGCGCGCAATCGACGTGGAGGCGATACGGAACGCCGCACGGGCCAGATCCAGCGGCGCGGTATCTATCCGCCACGCCACCGTTCCCGACACGCCATTATAGCCGCCACCTAGTCCGGTGCCGACCCAGAGCTCAACCGCGCGATGGTCGCAGAGGAGGCGAACCAGCGCCAGTAGTACGGTCCCGCGATCCTGGATCCTTTTCGCGTCGATGCCGGCGCTAGAGGTCAGGTCCATATAGATAACCAGCGGCGCGTTATTCTTCGTCACTCGCTTCCGCCGACGCATACACATCGGCTGGCCCGCCAGATAGGCCGGGATATTCGGAAACGCTCCAACGACGTCATCAACCGTCTGGTATCCCTTCGACATTGGAACTTGGTCCTCGATTTTTTCCAACATCGCCTCGGACGCAGCGACCAGCGTCTCGTCACCGAGCATAATCTTATTCAGAAGCTCATCGAAGCTATTCCCACCGGACCAAGAGCGGTTCCGGGCGAGATAGCCCGTCAACCGCTTCTCAATCGACTTCACCGCCGGGATTACCTCATCACTTTCCAGGAGCAGGTAACGGTCCGGGCGCTTATCGTAAGTCAGGTCAATCTGTCTCATGTTACACCAACTCAATCTGTTTGCGTTGTTCGGGCTTCAGGTTCGCGAGGTAGGTCAACTCCGCCGCTTCATCGGAGGAGAAGCCACCCTCATCGATCAAGGTAGAACCGGCGAGCGAGGTACGCACGTCGATCATCACCTTCAATCCAACGGCTCGGGCATTCGCCCTAGCGCGACGGACACGGGCCAGCCATTCTTTATTATTTACGATAGCGAACTCCAGGTCCAGGTCGATGTCCCAGGAGATCTTAACCGGGAAGCGCGACAGGAACGCCGCGTCCAGTTTCGTCGCACCGGAATAGTTCGCGTCCATTCCCAAGCCCCAAGTGTTAGCGGTACAGATAATGATACAATCCTTGTGCCGCTTCACTTGCTTATCCGGGAAGGTCGCGACGCCATTCGCCAAGTGAGGGTTAACGGCGAGCAGCGCGTTCGGATCAGAGCGATCTACTTCATCGAACGTATACACGCCGCCAAATTCGTAGGCGTCGCGGAAAGGCGTCCGGTGATAGGTACCAGCGCCATCGATGAAGCCGAGCATCTCGTGTGGGAGAGAAATGGCCCCGTTAAAGTACCACTTCAATCCAAGCGCCTCAGCGACCTGCTTCGCTCCGGTCGTTTTACCGGAGGAAGCTTCACCGGAGAGGAAGATGCCGAGACGCTGGCCGTCCACGCCGCGCAGAGAGGCAATCTTCAGAAGCCTCTCAAAATTCTTATGGCGCGCACCGACAACCTTAATCGCCTTTCCAGTCTCAGCATTCTTTACGACGATCTCAACTTTCCGAGGCAGCCGCTCATCGAGCGTCTTTACCACGGAGGCAACAACGCTATCGGAAAACTTTCCGTCGATCTTTTTCAAGACCGCGCCAACGATCAGCTCAGGATCAATCTTCTCCTTGCCGACCTTCTCCATAACCTTATCGACGATCTCCTCCACGTTTACGTTCGTGCCGGTATTAACGTGGATGTTAGCCTTAATGTGCTTCCGGTTCGCCCTAGCGAGGAGCGTCCCAACGAACAGTTCCTGCTTTTCGGAAAATGTTCGATCATTCTTTCCCATATAGATAAAGTCGCGAGCGGCCTTCACGCTATTGGGCTTAACTAATCCAGCCTTCTCCTTCTCGATCAAAATCGGGAGAACGGACTCAAGAGCGGCGAGGTTAGCCTTCAAAGAAGAAGAGATCATTTTAGTAGTTCCTTATTTGCTCCGTGCCTCGATGGGCTTGGAGTCTTTCGGTGGAAGGAAAGGGACGCTGGGTCATTCCAGCGTCCCCCAGAGGTAGTCAGTTACTTAATCTTCACCGGCGTTCCGGCCAGCGCCCAGTTCGCATCGATCAGTTTCAGAAGAGCCACCCGCAGGGAGCGGTCCAGCTTCTCCTCCGTCTTATCGTACTGGTCGTCCAGTCGCTCGGCTTTATCGAAATTATTTACATAGAGCCTCTGAGCCTGGTCGCCAATCTTTTCGTTCGCAGCGTAGGCTTTCGCAAGGTTCAGAAGGGTGGTCGCTTCTTTAATCGTTATCACGTTCAGTCTCCTCATCGGAGCGGTATTGCTCCCCGATGCGCCGCATCCCGTAGGTGCGACGCACTAGGAACAATCCTCAACATCCCTACTACGGCCACGGAGGGCATTCGGGATTTCCAACAGCCCACCGCGATTGGGTGGGGGCTTCGAAAAAGTTTTCGTCCGTACTGCGGTCGCGGTGGACATTCGGGTGGCGTCGATGCGCACTCGAAAACTTTTTCGCTTCTTCTCTCTCGCGGCATCCCGCTCGATTTACTAACCCTCGCAGCGCTACCGATCCAGGTTCTCGGCTTCACTCCGCTCAGGCGCTTTTGAGTCCGCTTTCCGGGAGGGCTTTCCTCCCTGCGCTCGGGTTAGTCCCGAGTAACCTTTTTATCTAGCGTCTCACGACGGTAGAACGTCCGGTAAAATAGCCCTTTTTCGAGACAGATGAAAAGGGCTTTCGTAAGCCCTTATAAAATAACGCTTTTTTAGGTGCTAGTAAGAAGGTGTCATCCCGGAATTGTGAAAAACACCCAGTAAGGGCTGATTTCACAGGCACCGTTTTAAGTTTGAAATCCGATATGCCGTTCTATTACTTCGCCGTGCGTAGGACGGAGGAAATGACCTCCCAATTCCACATTTTCGGACCACCATCGGCGGCATAAACCCAAGGAGTTTTCTTCATCATATTTGGATCTGCGTCGCTGCCTTTGTAAATATAAATCTCATCGGCATCCCGGTTCTGGCGGCGGATAATTATGAAGCTCCTTCCTCCGTGGCGAGCGTAGGCGGAGTGCCAGCCGATTTGCTCCGGACGAAACCGGACGACCATCCCGGAGGTGGCTTTGTATTCGTTCCAGCCGCTTATCCCGGAGCTACACCAGTAGTGATCCGGGACACCGCCACCGCTCATCGGCGTCTCGATCACGACCCAAAAATAGTCGCGCAGTTGCTTCCGGAACATTGGGCGTAATCCGCCATCCATTAAACTTCCTCCGCCAGCCGCTCCTGGTCTTCACGGTCCATCCACATCGCGGATTTAATCTCGTGGCCGCGCCTCTTGGCGGCGAGCCGATAAGTCTGGTACAGTGGCCTTGAGATACGCTTGCCGTGGCGGTATTCGCCGAAATGCTTCGTGATCTGCGCGTGGACGCCGACAGTGGTAAGATAATCTTGGCTGTAATTTTGATTATCTGTGAGGTGTTTGCCGGACCGTCCGCTTGGAACGAATATCTTTTTGCTTGGATCCTTTCGGAGCGGAGTATTGAATGTCTTGGCGACATAAAAGCCGTTGATGAGAGAGGTAACGAAAGTCGCCGGATCAGATCCACCGCCAATTACGTTAAGACGCGGATCAATAAGTGGTCCATAGGCGCGGTCCTTGCCGCGCATGACGAGGCCACAGGCCGTTTCATAGAAGCCATTGAAAAATGGCTGGATGTAGCGTCCGGAATTTGCTCCGCCAAGGAAGCCCGTCATCTGGACCAATCCACATTCGGGATATTTCTTCAAATAATAGACAGCATCAGAATAACGCCGGCCAGTGGATACTCCAAGTTGTGTCGTGCTGCCGTTCGTGAAGCGGAAGTCATCATCAACCCATATCAGATAGTCAGCCTCGGCACGTTCCGCGAGCCAAAAGGAATGGAGCCGCGCCTCGACAAAATTGAACAGTGGCCCTTCTGGCGGCTTGCGATACGCAAAGTTGAATTCTACTCCTTTTGGAAGTGAGCGATCTATTTCAGCAAGATCATTAACCGTGTATGGATCTTGGTACGAGAGACATAATTGATATTTGTGCGATGAAACCATCGCGTGCCTGAACGTCGCAGCGACGCATGTCTTCATTTTCTCTGGACGATTAGAGATAACAACAAGGGCGATTTTCATTATTCAATCCTCCAACAACGCCATTTATCATTCCATTTGCGAACCGTGAACTTGTTATTATGTTTCCGGGCATAGCTCAAGGCCGCAACCCGGACCTTCTGATGCTCGGCTTTACTATCAACCTCGAAGCTGTCGCCAACCTCCATTTTATTGAACGGATATTTCCACTTGGCTCCCGGAGCAACCTTGGGAACGTCAATGCCCTTTGTGATTGGATAGTCCTTCATTGGTCTATGTCCCCCAGATATTTGATACGATCTACTGATATCATCCTGAAGTTTGGCGGGACCGTTCCCTTAATTGCGTAGATGGCTTTGCCTGGACGGCCACGCTCGATTATCGGCACTGCGTATTGTTCAAAGTCTTTGCGGTCCACCTTAACGAATATTTCATCAGTGTCGTCGCGGAAAAACATATTTAGATACTTGGTCGGTCCTGTTACGACTTCACCACCACGACGCCTGATATTGACTTCCTCATTTTCATCGCGCGGATTTATCCTGACTGCTATGGCGATCGCAAGGATCGGCTCGAACCTGCCGAATTTACCGCATTGTATGTCAATGAGATTATGCACCTTGCTGACGATGTTGATACTTTCTAAATCGGGATAATTGCGCTCGATAAATGCCTTGACGGGATAGAGTGTCTTGATATCTGTCTTGGCTTCCTTAAGACGATTGGCGATTGTTGGTCTTAGCGGTATGCCTTTCTTGCGGGCGTTGATTATCTCGTTGACGAACGCCGGTCCGATGCCCTTGATTGAGGTCAATGGTCCGATTAGCTTATTGTTAGCGATAGACCAAAGCTTGCCGCTGTGGTCCGGATCGACATCAACATAGTCGATCCCTTCGCCTTTCATCTCGCGCAACAATTGAATCTGGCGGTCTGGCTCGCTCTCTGCGTCCAGCGTGGCCGCCGCAAATTCCAGCGGATAATGCGCTTTCAAATAGCAGCAATAATAAGACACCAATCCATAGGCAACAGCGTGCGCCTTGTTAAACGCCCACGATCCCATCGAGCAAAGATCATCCCACATCTTGTCGGCGACACCTTGCGACATACCGCGTTTCATCGCGCCGATTTTCCAAGGATCACCGAACTGGTTAAAATATTCAACGCCCAACGACTTACTCATTGCCTTCCGCAATGCTGTGACTTGTGCCCAACTTAGGTCGCCTATCTCCCGGCCCATCGTTAAGACTTGCTCTTGATAAATCACAATGCCAAGTGTCTCTTTTAGATATGGCTCGACTATGGGATGATTGTAAAGAATTGGCTCGCGCCCTGTGCGCCGCTTACACCAGAGGTTTGCTCCTCCGGTAGCCAATGGACCTGGACGTGCCAATGCCGTGATCGCGATGATATCATCAAGATGATTAATGTCTCGGACCTGCTTGACGAGATTTTGTAGGGCGATACCATTGAACTGGAAGATACCGGCGAACTTAAAGTCATTGAGGATTTTGAATGCGAGCGGGTCATCCAGTGGTAGCTTCTCAAGATACCCATTGACTGATTTCTCTCCTATCAGCTCAAGTGTCCTTTCGAAAATAGATAGTTGTGTGAGGCCCAGAGCATCTATCTTCAACATATTGAGCGATTCAGCATCGTATTTATCACACATCGCGACATTGGTCTGCCCGTGAACGGCGACGTGATCGAGTATTGGGCTTTGCGTAAGTAACAATCCGGCCGCATGCTGCGAGGAGGAGTTCGGATGCCCCTCCATTTGCTGAGCGAGCTTCATGCTGGGAAAATCCTTGATCATAAGCCGGCCAGCGTCCGTGGACTCCAAGGTGTCCTCGATGGTTTGCCAAGCCCGCGCATCTCCCAGCGATCTTTCGACAATGGTATCTGATACCTTCGTCACCATCCATTTCGGTACACGGAGCGACGCACCGGCTTGGTTCAAGGCGGATGTCGGCTTAAAAAGAGTTACAGTTCCAAGACGTGCCACATGGTCCTTGCCGTATTTCTCCTCGGCATACTTGAATGCTTCAAAGCGCCGCGCATCAGAGAAGTCAATATCAATATCCGGTAGATCGGCACGCGTTGTATCGATGAATCTTTCAAAGATCAATCCATATGGAATAGGATCCACCGCGGTGATGTTGAGGAGGTAACATACCAATGATCCGCACGAACTACCTCGCGCAGGACCAACGATCATCTTGGTCTTTGCGTAACATACCAGATCAGCAATGATGAAGAAATAATCCTCAAACTTTTTCTCTTCGATCAAGTCTAGCTCTCTATCTAAACGATCACCATAAATGGGATCGGTTAGATTGATACCTAGTCTTTCAGCACCATCAAGGCATAACTCGCGCAATGTCCGGTTTTTCCTCGGAGTAAGTAGCTCGGCAGGTAACAACTTGGCGTTACATTTCGCAAAAACCTTTTTGCGGTTTGTGATTGCCTTCGATTTATGTAAATCGGAAGCAATCCTAATAGACTTATCCCATTCATCATCCGATAGGATGTACATTGGATAGCTTTGTGTATTGCTACGCTTACCAAGCGCAACGCGATATATCTCCTTGTCCTTGGCTAATGGATAATAATTCTCCGAACAGGCAATGAATTTGAATTTGCGCTCGACTGCTTGCGTGTATAAGCCTTTGGGCAATGCGGGACTAAGTGCCATATACAAATCTTTGTCAGATGGATCGAGCAGTTCAAGTTGCGCCCGTTCACCAGCGATCTTGATAACACCTTCTGCGTTATTAACATCCTCGTAACGGAGATGCGGGGTTTTGGCGGCGATGCTAGTCGCTAAGTGTACGAGTTGATTGAGAGACTTTAAGTTGTCCTTGGCGAGGAACGTCATATTGTCGATTGCTGGAAGCTTTTGCCCGATGGCGGCAGCAACACTAAGCTCAACGCCAAAGAGCGGAGCCTTGACTAACTTATTCCACGATGTGAAGCCAAACGTTGAATCTTTGTCTGTGATGGGTTGTCTGGATAGTTGAATTTCATTCAATCGTTCAGACACCTCCTCCAAATGCCCCCACGCAGTCTTAAAGGAGTAACCTGTTCTTATTCTTGCGCTCATATCACTCCTCTCTTGAATAGCTCCAACGTACAGCGTATCAGAGCCTGACAATCTGGCTTGGCTCGATGCGCGTCCTTGAATTGCGTTCCGAAAAGATACTCGTGCAGCTTTGTTAGGGAAAGCCTTCCGCCGTTTAGATAGGCGGAAGCCTCGACCGTACAGATAACATCCCGCCACATCAAGGATTGCTTGAGGCGTTCATATTCAATGTCGATCATCTCGCAGTCGAACGAGACATTGTGGGCTATCACACAGGGAGAGGCAAGGAGTATGTCCCTTACTTGATCGGCTACGTCCTTGAATGATGGTTGGTCCTCGAGCATCTCGTTGGTAATGCCGGTCATTTGGGTTATGGTTTTCTTATCACCAAAGGCTGGAACATCAGAAAGCTTCCGGCTTGGCTTGATCAATGTTTCAAATTCGCGGAGTATCTCACCAGTATGCATATTAACCATCGCCGCATAGAACTCTATGACCTCAGGTTGTTGATTGAGGGACATGCTATGATTTTGGATAAGCCCTGTCGTTTCAGTGTCGAATATCACAGCGATCATTTCGCTTCCTCATCTAGCTCCGCTAGCATCATACAATAAACGGCGATGTCTCTAAGACTATCAGCATGACCGCCTTTATGAAAGTTTTTCATATATCGGCCATACTTTGCCGCGATCATAACAGCAATATCATAACGACTGAAGTCAATTTCCTTAACAAGGTTTATCCCATCAGGGAGGTGGCTGATCATCATCTTGCCATGGCTCTTGTAATCAGCGCCATATTCCTTATTGCGTTCTTCGAATAAATCAGCAAGATCAATAAATCGCTCTGGAACAGTTTTAACCACCCACTCCTCCTATGTTGACTTGAAACAACGCACAGCGGACGCCTGATTCCTTGATTGCACTTATAACATCATCCCGGTCGTCAAAGAGTATCACAGTCGGCGTCTTTTGTAGACCGGAAAGACGATTTATCACCTCTTGCCTTTTGAACTCTGCTGCGCCTTGATAGTTATCATTTGGCCGCATAATGAGTTCATCGAGAAAGACACCGTGCTTGATGCACCAGTTAATAGTTATCGCCCGCCATTTCTCCGGACGCGCAGTCAATCCTATCGTCCACCATCGATCAGAGTTCAAACTTGCTAACAAGGCGACTGTCTCTGGGATAGGTTTATCATCGACCGATAGCCTATGATATTCATCCCAGTCGCCAAGTTGGGCGTCCCGCCAAGCCGCATTGGAGAATGTATGATCAATGTCTGTGAAACAAAACTTATGATACTTGAGGTCGGCGTCTTTTGTTCTTATACTCGACCTTGAACGTGTGGCAGTTGCGACAGGTTGCAGTCCGGTCAGCGTGGATACGCCAGCCGCGTTTTTTGGCTTGATTCCTGCAAGTCTGGATAGACCGGCCATTGAACGTTTCAGAATGCTTCTCATTTTTATTGCACCAGAGTTGTAGGACTACATATGAGACATATTTCATTTCAGTCCCACGTCTTTTTGAGAAGGTCTAGCTCCTTGAGCGCGTCATTGAGCTCTGGCTTCTCGACAGGCGAGCGATCACCAAGCGCATCCTTCATGATTTTGTCAATGGCCGGTGTGCGTGTACCTTCAGGAGAGAGAAACATATCCGCCCAAGGCCATAGTTGTATGGTGAGACGCTTCATCTCCGCTGCGACACTCGCATACTCGCCTTGGGCTCTGAGGTTCTCGCGCTTGGCTACGACACCTGCGAGTGAGCGCAAGTTGTACTCCGCGGTCAATGGAGAGTATGTCGCCATCGGCAATATACTGCGAGCGTCCTGCGCTGGGATACCTTCCTTGATGAATACCGAATAGAGGAAAGCTGTTGAGACCATGTGCATCTCAAAAACCTCTAGAAGCTTTTTGTTCTTCTTGATTGAGTCGGGCATTACATATTTGAAATGAGAGTTATCCACAACGCGCTGCGCCATCACGGCAAAAGATACGCCAACTCTGGAGCGTGTCATCTGGTCACAACAAGCGCGGGAGATGTCCTCGATCTTGAACGTGATGTTGACAAACTCCCAAGAACTACGGATCGTCATTGCGACGGCCTTGAGTTGGTCTAATAGCTCCTCTTGCGACAAGCTATCCATGTCCATTGGGGTATGGACGCGGGTGTTCTTGGCGCGGATTAGCTTCTTGGCGGCGTACCAGCGGTCATCAAGTCCTGCGCCGGTGTAATCAACGACTGTAACTTTCATTTTCGTTCCTTTCGATCATAACCGTGATGTTGTCCTAGCCATTTGTCGATTAGTCTTATGTCGTTAACAAGGTCATCAAGTAGTAAATCAGGCCGCCACGTAGCAAAGCGTCCAAGCGAGTAGATATTGTGATGGTCTGTCGCCCAGGCGATGAAGCGTTTGCGTGCGTCATCGTCAATGGGCGTGATCTTTGAGTATTTTTGTTCATGAAGTGTTACCTCCATAACTTGATTTGAGCTTATGCCGAGTAGCTCGATAGCCGCAGAAGCGATCCACTTGGCGCTTACTTGTTCTGGTGTTCTTGCTCTTGGTACCTCGATGATCATTTCATCTCCAGTTATCGAGATGCGGGAGATCGGGATGTTTGGGTCCGGGATAAGGAGGCTGATAAATGAATCACAATCGGCGATTTTGGCGCGGACGTTGTAGCCCTTGATTGACTTGAACTCTGTTATGTCTGGCGCTTCAGGATAGGCTAGCATCTCCATAAGCTTGGGCATCGGTAGCGTACTGATAACCGGGATGTTGATCTCGCCCAAACCATGATCGTACCGATTGTTGAGCTTGAGATTGATACTGTTAGCCATTCGATCTATCAGATTTGGTGGTGCTATGTAGCGCGGCTCAACGACCAGTCCGCTCGTGATGGAGCGGTCACTACGATACTGTCCCGTACATTTGTAGGAGTAGGCGAGCGCATCGATCACAGGATTGCGCCATTCTGCGGGACACTTAATCATGTTGACCTTGCGGAACGGGATACCTAACACATCGCCTATTATTGGCGTCCTAAACCTAAGCACTGCGCTATGGTTGTTGGGGATATGCTCTTGTTGCTCAACGACCGTTACTGAATGACGCCGCTGTAACATATTAGCGGCGAGCAATCCCGCTAATCCCGCGCCGACGATTATCATTGGATGTTCTCCTGTTCATAAGCCCGCTCAAGAACCTCATCAACCATAGCCGCCCAGACATTGATCTTGATGAGCTGTGGATCGTCATGCGGGAGTAGTACCGCCGCCATCGCCCGGAGATTTATAACAATCTGAGCGATGGCCGTGAGTTCGTGCTTTTTGATTTCAACGAGCATCTTATAACCTATCACTTTCCGGTTTGAACTTGCCCGGTGCATAGATTTTTAGTTCCTCATCAAAATAATAATATGGTCCCCATTCAACTCCTTGGTTTGGCTCTTGTCCTTTGATGGCTTCATAGACTTGATTGATAGTGTGATACCTAACCACGTTGCCTTCTTCATCTTCCATCAACAAGTATCCTTTGTCGATGTGTTTCTCAGTTTCAGCCTTTAAGATAAATTCAATGGCTGACTTATTAACAGCCCAGTGGTCCTTGTTGTTCTTCTTTACTGCAATGAGCAAGCCACGATTATGGTCCACTCCTTCCTTCTTACTTCGCCAAACATTGTGCGGCTTCAATCCATTGGCTTCGCGGTAGCTTGTTGACTTTGCTACAAACTCACCATTGGTACGATACGACGCGATGCTATTCAAGTTTGCCTTTTTCATACTAACACCTTTCTATGTTGCTAACTACTAACTTCAAGATTGTGTGGCTCCGCTCCGGAGTTACCCCACGCACAAACTCCCCGTGTAGAGACTTGGGGCGAGTATACCCAAGACGCCTCGCCTCCCCCAACACAACGAAAGGGAGGGTCATAAGCGGCAATAAGGATGAGCGGCCTCATTGCGTATTTGTGCGCGGACCACATTTCAGTTACATCGGTGCGTCGGCATCTTCACGGATATTGCCGTGTCCTTCTTCCGCTTCGCCAGTGACCTTGTTGCCGTCGCAAGCTTTCTTGAGGGCCTTGCATTGGCGGTACAATTCACGTTCGCTGTCGTTTAATTCACGATCATTTTCAGCATGCAAGAGATACCATTCGCCCTTGTCGTTCTTTCGATAGACCGTGGTGAGACGGTAACGCCACGAGTAGCTTGGAAGAATCAAGCCGTGTTTTTGCTTCTGGTTGATGATACTGTTCCAAGCCCTGGATACAGTAATGTTGGTAGACTTCATCGGGATCATATATGGCAACGCCAATCCGTCCGGCATAATCGCGAAGCCGGTCCGGTTGACCGTATCAACGAGCGTGTTACCGTTTGGCATCTCGTAGATTGGCTTGCCTGCGGCCTTTTCTCCAGTATCGATGGCTTCCTTTGGAATAGTAAAGTGTCGCGTCACAAAGCCACCACCGCTGTCTCGTGGGATCCATTCAACGTGACATCGGGAGTAATGACAAGGGATAAAGATAACACCTTCATTGCCCTTGAAGACCGGCTGCGGTGCATTCTTCAGCCATATGTCGCCAACCTCTGCGCCTTCGATGTAGGCGTCATTGCGCTTGTTGACTTGAGGAGACAGGCCTTGCAGAACATACAGCAAAGGAACAAGATTATCTTCGGCTGCTTGCGTTGTGCCTTCACCAGCATCAGCAAGCATCTCCTTAAGAAAATCATCGGAGACGGTATTTGTTGCGGGGAGTTGCTCCTTGTCCTTGACTTTCAAGGCGGTATTGTTACCATTCTTAGCCATTCTAGGTTTCCTTCTTGTTTGAACGTCGGTTGGATTTAATTCTAGCGTCAACAACATCAAGTTCTTTAGCAACTTGATGCACCATTGTACGGAGGATTTCAGATATTTCCTCCGCGCTTCTTGAGTCGCTTCCGTGGATCAACATCATAGCCATAGCGGGACGGACTAGTGCCCGTACCATCATAGCAGCAGCAACAGTCGGTTCAATATCAATGAAGTCGCATCGCCAGCGAAAATCTTCAATGAGAGCATAAAGCTTCTCATCAAAGAACTTACGCATATCGCGTTCCGCTTGACTTCTCATTTGGACCTCTTGGCAGTGATCCTGACGATCGGTGAGATGGTACCGCCGATTGTTACGATGTTTGGCGGGAGGTCTTGCGCCTCGAAGCGTTCCCGTAGCCAAGAGGAAAGCGTTGCCCAATGAACGGTCGTATCGAGGCTAACATCGAGGCCCTTAGCCTTAAACTCTTTGACGAGTTTGAGGGCTTTATCGTATTCATTCCTATCGAGGGTTATGGTGATGACAGATTTTATTAAGCTGTCCGCACCATTAGCAACGAGCCAGTCCATCGCGTCTTGCCGTTGCTCTGGCGTGAATTCCCTGGTTATTCCTGCCTTAACCTCTGTGTCAAGCTTAGCACTGTAAGCCGGGAGGTTGCCGGTGGGTTCAAGGGTCAGGGATGTAATCCCCGTCTCTTGAAAGATAGTAGGGAGCGAGTTGCGGATTTTATCGTTGATGCTTTTGTTAAGCTCAGTGAGATGTTCTTCCGTGTTTTGCTTCTCGATAAGAAGATCACGGACTTCCCGCAAATCGGACTTGACTGCGTCGAGCTTATCTTGACTAGGCTTTTCAGCTTTTATGAAACTGGGCATTGTGTTTTCCTACACGGGTGTTCAACTTCAGATAGCTTCGGCGTCTAATTACGGAAAGTAAAGTTGTTTGTTTGGATGGCAAAGAAAAATCTTTACTAACAATTTGAATCGGAGGAGGGTCGAGGGAATGTCATTGGGAGACGGAACATGCATGAACGAGCGCCCTACAAGATGCCTGAGACGCACAAGTTGCCTGCGGCATTGCATAATTACTTGGCGCGCATTGGCGCTGAAGTAAGGAATTTTAGAAAGTATGTCGTCACAAGAGAGGGACGCGACCACTACCACTATGATGCGAGTGTTATATCGGTCGTGGATGGTAAGATTGTCTGTAAGGAGGAGGAGTATGCGCCGACCAAGGAGGAGGCAGCGGCCATTGAGCTTGAGATTGAACACGCAACGAAGAATGGCACATGGCCCCGGCAGATTGACGCTGGTAATTCTTCTAACCGTGGGCTACGCATCGACGGTCTCAGGGCTATGGTTGGTGGGGACGCGCAGCTATTTGAGTACCGTGATATCAATGGCGAATTAAACTTTGTCCAACAAAGGATAAGAAAGGAAGATGGTACCAAGGAGGATTTTCCCTGGAGCTACTGGAGTGACGGACGTTGGCGGATGATGGAGCCTGATGGTCTGTTGCCATTGTACGGATTGGAGAAGCTTAAGGATGCTATTGAGGTATATATCCATGAAGGGGCGAAGTGCGCTGCGGCAATGACCAGCGAGTTCCTAGAAGAACATCCCTGGCGGGATGAACTTCTAGGAGACGGTGTAGCTCATCTTGGATGGCCTGGAGGTGCCCCAAACCCGCACCGTGTTGATTGGGAGCCGATCCGCAAACTAGGACGGCATATCAAGGTTACCATTATCGCAGACAACGATATATCCGGCAACGATGCGGTCCCTAAGATTAGCCGCATCATTCAAAGAAGTGCTCTTGCGATAAAGTTTAGCCACCGCGGTTTCCCGCCGCACTTTGATTTGTCTGATCCTTGGCCAGAAGGCAATAAGACTAAGTTTGATGAATGCGTCACAGGGGCGACCTGGGCCACGCGCAAGAGTGGCGAGGACAAAAAGTATTTTGAGCTTCGTGAGGAGTTCATATCGGAATGTAACTGGATTGTGAAGCCGAGCTTGTTCATCCACAACTCACATTTCGATATGCCGTTCTCTGATAAGGAGTTTAATGGATTGTTCTCGTCGTTCTCTGACGCGAAGAATGTCGCAGGATTATTACAGAAGAGCTTCCATGCGCGCTGCGATTGCTTGGCCTATGAGCCGGCGTTCCCTATGGGGAGTGTCGCTTTGCCTAATATTGGGAGCGCGTACAATATGCATTGTCCGACTTTGTTAACTGCCCGGAAAGGCGACCTTGGTGCTTTTGAGGAGTTCCTAGCGATCTTGTTTCCTAATGAGAAGGAGCGCCATCACATTAAGTGCTGGATTGCTACGTTGGCGGCGCGTCTTGATATACGAATGAGGTATGGGCTATTGATGCCGCATGAGACGCAGGGGATTGGTAAGAACACTCTTGGTAACATAGTCGCGGAATTGGTAGGTCCGCACAATGTAAGTTGGCCGAATGAGGAACAATTGTTAGATAAGTTCAACGGCTGGGCAAGGAACAAAAGGCTCGCAATCATTGGGGAGGTCTACCAAGGGCATAGTAGCAAATTATATAATCGCATGAAAGATGTTATCACGGATGATACCTTGGACATACGATTAATGCACCAGGATACATTTACCATTAGGAACCACGTCCATGTGATTGCGTTCTCCAATAGCAACCGACCAATCAAGATGGACGCTTCTGACCGGCGTTGGTATGTTCCGACTTTGGGCGGTGATGTTCGGACCGAGGCCTATTGGAAAGGCTTCAACAAGTACCTGCGTGAAGGAGGCTTTGAAGCGATCCTTGCTTGGGCGAAGGAGTTCGTGAAGGATGAGGCAAACATTATCCCGACCGGCCGCCACGCACCAATGACCGATGGAAAGACCAAGGTGATGTTGGCTTCACTGAGCGATGGTGAAGCTTTGATATGGGAGTTGGCTACCAAAATGAAGGCTATGAAGGGACAGAAGAATGTTATTATGCGGCTTGATGCGGTCCGAGTATGGCTTAGTGATCGTAAGGCAGGATTGAGCGCCAAGTACAAGGATGGCAACTTCTTGGAGAATGCGGAAACCATCTCTAGCATTTTCCGACGCAATGGGATGACTGTTCCAGAAAAGAGGTTCGTCAGAGAAGGGAGCCGGTTCAGAATCATTTCCAACTATGATTTTCCTGATAGTGCAAATTGGGTTGATCTTGAAAAATCGTACATGACCCCTGACGGGTTGATGGGAGAGGAGGCTTGGTGATGATGTTACAACTGAAAAGCCCGGTAGCCCGGTTCATACCCCATTTCCTACTTATATATATTTCTTCTTCTTCTTCTTCTTCTTAAAAGAAGAAAAAGAGCGAGGTAAAGTCTGCCTTTGTAACCGGGCTACCGGGCTGAAACGTCCGTCCGTGATTTACTAAAAGGTTTAGTTTTCAAACAAAAATTCCGAAAACAACTTTACTTTTCCTCGAAACAGAGGCCTAAGTTCAGGCCACGGAGTTCCTCGTGTTGGGTTTCAAACGCTCCTGTTGTTGGCGGTCTCCATGTCGGGCTACTGGGCTCTTGTAACAACTCAGCCGAATTGTGAACGGATCGCAACCCGCAACTTAGGCTTCCAAGATATTGAGAGCTATGCGCCCCGCTACCGCAAGCAATACTTCCAACGCGGCAAGAAGCACGAGCGGTTGTTGTACTTGTTTCCTGGCTACTTGTTCGTCAGAGTTGCTGGGTTCTGGCGTGGGTTGTTATCAACAAGAGGCGTCCTTCAAGTCTTGGGTGGAGCAAGGCCAAGCATAGTACCAGACGCAATGGTTGAGGATTTGATGCACAAGGAGAAGATTGGGCAGGGATCAGTTCCCCTGCCTTGGTATGTCGGGCAAAAGCTTCGCGTCAAAGATGGAGCATTTGCCGGGGAGTTGGTAGTGTATGAAGGAATGGGAAAGCATGATCGTGAGCGCGTATTGCTGATGGCAATGGGCGGTTATGTTCCGATAGAGTTGAGTGGATCTAACCTAGAAGCTGTTCGCTAGTCCGCGCGTACAACAATGCCTTGCCTAACAGAGCGCAAGCATGAGCGGTAGCCAACAACGAAAGAGTACGCGCGGCCCCAATGGAAGAACAACGTAACAACACCGCGATTGTCGTTGCTAATGATCCACCAGGACGTCCAGCTGGTATTCCAAACAGAGCAAATCTTTTGCTCAGAGAAGCAGCATTGATGGCGGCAGACATTGCTGGTAATGATTTAGAAAATCCCCACGGACTTCCCGGCTTTGTAAATTACCTACGCTGTGCGGCACTAGTTGAGATGCCTGCCTTCCTTGGATTGCTTGGCAAAATCCTTCCTACTCAAGTATCAGAAAGAAATGGCGATGATGTCGTCATAACTCACATTGATCGTGTGATCATTCATGCAGATGGACGCGACTACAGAGCCATTGCTGAAGACAATGCGCCTGAGGTTAATGACGCCGAAAGTGTTCGAACCACTCCTGAGTCCAGCTAGGTTTCTTGGCGCTTATGGCGGACGTGGTTCAGGCAAATCGCATTTCTTTGCTGAGCTTGCTATCGAGCGTGCTGTAGCAAAAAAAGGTTTCAGCCTTGTATGTGTCCGTGAGATTCAGAAGAGCCTAAAACAATCAGTCAAGCGGCTTCTTGAATTTAAAATCAACAAGCTCAAGGTTGCATCCAAGTTTCGCATAATGGATGATAAGATCATAACGCCTGGTGGTGGTTTATTTACATTCACTGGAATGCAGAATCATACAGCAGAAACAGTACAATCATTGGAAGGCTATCATGCGGCATGGTGCGAGGAAGCGCAAAATCTGAGCCAACATTCATTGACCATATTACGTCCTACAATACGCGCCAGAGATTCAGAGATATGGTTCTCATGGAACCCTAAGTCACCCAAGGATCCAGTAGAGCAATTGTTGCGAGGAGATAATGCGTTCCCTAATTCAAGAGTGGTTCGTGCCAATTGGACAGACAATCCTTGGTTTCCGAAAGAGCTTGCTGAGGAAAAAGATTGGGACCAGCGACGCGACCCAGATAAGTATGCACACGTCTGGTTGGGTGAGTATCAGAAGCATTCTGAGGCGAGGGTCTTTAAGAACATCAGCATCGATGAATTCGAGACACCGGACGATGCGCGCTTTTACTATGGCGCAGATTGGGGCTTCTCAGTTGATCCCACCGTACTTGTACGATGCTGGATCAAGGGGCGAACATTATTTATTGATCGCGAGGCGTGGAAGATCGGTTGTGAGATTGACAGGACGCCGACGTTGTTCGACACCATCGACAATGGACATGCTCGAAATTGGCCTATCATTGCCGACAGCGCGGACCCGCAAAACATAAGTTACCTGAAGCGCAATGGCTATCCAAAGATGCAACCAAGCATCAAGGGACCGAACTCCGTTGAGCAGGGTATTGAGTTCTTGAAGAGCTATGACATTGTCATTCACCAAAGACATTGTACGCATGTTGCTGATGAGTTTACCAATTACAGTTACGAGGTTGACCGTAAGACCGAGGAGGTATTGCCGAGGCTCAGTGATCGTAAGAACCATACCATTGACTCTTGTCGCTATGCAGTTGAACCATTACGGACCGCATCCATGAGACCTGCTATCGTCAACTCTGGAATTTACTAACAATGGATATAACCATACAACATCCGCGCTATGCAGAGTTTGCCGGCTTTTGGCAGCTGATGCGTGATGCGTTTGATGGTGAGGACGCAGTCAAGTTGCGTGGTGAAACATATTTGCCTATGAAGTCTGGCACATACGCCATGACGGACTATGCGTTGCGCAATCAGACTTATTTGTCGTACAAGTCGCGCGCTGAGTTTCCTGAGTTGGTTTCGCCTACTGTGCGCGGCACTGTTGGGATCATGTTAGAAACCCCTGCTGTGGTCGAGCTACCAAAGAAGATGGAAGGCTTGATAGAGAAGGCCACGAGGAATGGTTCCACGTTAGAGACTTTCCATCGGCAAATTGCTAATGAGCTAATGATTACTGGTCGCTATGGTATCCTCCCTGGGATAGATCAAGATGGTGAAGGCTACCTGGCTGGGTACACAGCTGAGTCGATTATTAATTGGGATACGCAAGATGAAGTTCCAAATTACTTGGTACTTGATGAGTGTGGAATAGAGCGCAACCCAGAGACAAATATCTGGACCACGAAAGAGCGTTACCGCGAATGCTACATGGAGGATGGACGGTACACCTCCCGTGAATGGGAGCGGACTGCGCAAGGCCTCTGGTCCCCTGTTGCGAATGTTGTGGCACTTAAGCCTCCCAAGATGGGACAGGTACAGGGATTGGAAGAACTACCATTTGTGTTTATCAACACCAACGGCTTACAAGCTGACCCGGACGATGTACCATTGTACGGTCTAGCAAAGATCGCCTTGAGGATTTATCGCCTTGACGCGGACTACACATTCGCCATGCATATGACATCTGAGCCGACGCCTGTTGCGATGGGCTTTGATGATCCCGCAGAGGCAATTAAATCGGGAGCAGCGCCATCTTCAATTGGTGCATCGAAGCTTTGGATCTTGCCGAAAGGCGCAGATGCTAAGTATCTAGAGTTTAGCGGCGCAGGGATAGGCGCACAGAAGGATGCTATACAAGCGTCCCTTGATCGTGCTGTAGCATTAGGCGCGCAAATACTGACCGACCAAAAGCGATCAGCAGAGAGCGGTGAAGCCCTCAAGATGCGGCTCGGCAATCAGGCCTCTACCTTGAAGCAAGTCGCAATGACCAGTGCTGCTGGCCTTGAAAAGGCGCTCAAGAACCTAGCAGTGTGGATGAATGTCGATCCAGAATCCGTGTCGGTTGAACCCAATTTGGACTTCTACGATCACACGCTCAACGCGCAAGAGATTGGTGCTATCGTCAAGGGCTGGCAAGATGGCGCCTACTCCTGGCAGACCTCCTTTGAACGTCTCCAAAAGGGTGGCGTGATCCCGGAGGAGCGCACCGCTGACGAGGAGCAAGAGCTCATTGCTGAGGATCAGGCAAACATGGATCTTCAAGCAGAGCAAGACATCGACCCACGCACAGGTCTACCAATACCTGCTGCGGTCGATCCCCTGACTGGGTTGCCTATCAAACCACCCAGTCTCAAACCCAAGGAGCGTGTTGCTAATGGCTAGGAAAGCATCTGGAATGAAAGCAGCCAGCAAGGGAGCAAAGAAGGCTTTTGGCCGCAAGGCTGGAGTAGAAATAAGCGGCAAGGGCAAGCGTGGTACGTTGCCCAAGGCTGGTAGGCCTTCATTCAAGAAGGGATAATGTGCGATGGCTCTTGTCGTTGAAGAAGGTCTTGGCGAGCCTTTAGCAAACACCTATATGCTACAGGTGGACTTTGAGCTTTACGCAGAGACGTTGAACTGGGACATATCGGCGTATAGCGATGAGCAAATTGAGTCCGCTTTGATTCAAGGGACAAGAGCCATCGACAACTGGGTGAAGTATCCAGGCGTCAAGACCTATGGCAATGAGCAAGGATTGTTCTGGCCGCGCAAGGCCGGCTGGATCGAGTATGGGGTCTTTATCAATGACCCATACATGACGAACATTGTCGATGCAGAAGGATTGATCATTGATGTTGACGAGATACCACGGCCTCTTCTTCAAGCTACTGCGGAAGCAGCTTACCGTGAGCTACAAAATCCCGGATCCATGCAACCAGATATGGAGCGCCAAGTTAAATCGCTCAAGGCTGGTTCAGTATCAATCGAGTATGAAGGTGGCGGGACGGGCGCAACGAATTATACTATAATTGATAACCTTGTCGCGCAAGTCGCCGGTCAAGCGGCGGTTGGTGGGACGGCAATGGTTGACCTATTGAGGGCATAATGACTTATCAAGAAGAGCAACTAAGAGAGCTCATGCTAAAAGACGCAGAGGTGCATAAGGCCTTGCACCAGCGGCTCGATGGTACTGGCTCTCTTCCGTCTGGCAAGGAGCGCCAGAAAAAGAAATGGCTTGATAGTTTGGAAGAGGTTCAGCCAGATGCCATTCAAGAAGATTATGAAAGGCAAGGGCCAGGGCAAATATAAGTCGCCTTCTGGTCGCGTATTCACGAAGAAGCAGGTTGCGTTCTATCACGCAACAGGCGGCTTCAAGAAGAAGCTACGCAAGAAATGAATTGTTATGAGTGACTTTGAAAATAAAAAGGTAGAGGCTATGAATATGGTCCTTTACCTTTTGAAATGTTATCCAAATTGCGCTGATGAAGGGACGGAAGATCATAAAGACTTCATCAACGATATGAGCGATATGCTCGCACTATCTAACATGCGACTGAATGTCGCAAACAGGAGAATACCCGATGGGTTTGAAAGCAGTACTTGAGACAGAGGCTGATGTGCCTGAGACGCTCAAGGAGTTCTACAAGAAGGATGAAAAGGAGAAAGGCAAGTTTGTCCTTGACCTTGATATGATCGACGATCATCCAAAGGTCCGTGGTGTGATCACCGCCAACAAGGAGAACGTCCGCAAGCGTGATGAATTGAAGGCCAAGGTCACCGAGCTTGAAGAGAAGATCGCAATTATTCCGGAAGGCTTTGACCCTGAAAAATACGCGGAGATGGTCGCGCATTTCGCCGATGATGCTGGCGATCCAGAGAAGAAAAAGAAGATTGCTGATGAGCACATCCAGTCAATGAAGGCGGTCTATGAAAAGAAGATTGAGAACCTGACGAAGAAGTCCACTGAAAAAGAGACAGCGCTGATGCAGCAGATCGCTGAACGCGATGGCTACATTGACAAGACCACGGTCGATGGCCGTTTGAAGGATGCGCTGCTTGAAGTGGGCGTCCAACCAGAGCTGCTTGAAGGCGCAATCGCCAGCCTCAAGCCATCTGTCAAGGTTACTAAGACCGAGAAGGGCGACCGTGTTCCTGTATTCACTACAGACATGGGCGAGATTGAAGTGCCTACCTATGTCGCTGATTGGGCTGGCACGAAAGGCAAGGCATATCTTGGTAAGCCATCTGGTCCTGGAGGGCGCGGCAATAACGGCCAACATGGCGCAAAGACCATGTCGCGTGCTGACTTTGATAGGCTCACGCCACAAGAACAAATGACCAAGATGACGGTCGATAAAATTCAGCTGGTCTGATAGATCGGTTCAATTATCTCCGCTGACGGCGGCACGCTTGACTAGGCCGATGGCCCCACCATTTCAATTCACTCAACTCATAGGAGCCATCATATGGCCAATACCTTGACTGCTGTCCTTCCCAGTCTGTTTGCTGGATTGGACGTTGTATCCCGTGAGCTTATCGGTATCATCCCTGCGATGCAGCGGGATGCCTCGATGGAGCGCGCAGCTGTCGGCCAGACAGTAACTGTTCCTGTTGTGCCAGCGGCAACTGGCGGCAATATCACTCCATCTTCTGTACCTCCGGATGACGGTGACGTCATTGTTGGTACACAAGCTGTGTCAATCACGAAGTCAAAATATTCGCCGGTCCGTTGGAACGGTGAAGAGCAACGCGCAATTGGTCCTGGTGGACAGTACAATCAGATCCTTGCTGATCAGTTCGCACAAGCATTCCGCTGGCTCGCCAACCAAGTTGAAGTTGACGCGGTAGCGGCTGCTGCCAAAGCAGCTTCACGCGCCTACGGTACAGCGGGCAATACCCCATTTGGTACTGCCGGCGATCTGACTGACTTTGCCGGCCTCAACCAAATCCTCGATCAGAACGGCGCACCGCAATTTGGTCGCCGGTTGATCATTGGCGGTGCCGCAAGGTTTAACTTGGAAGGCAAGCAAGCTGTTCTCTTCAAGGCAAACGAAGCCAACACCGATGACTTCCTGCGGCGTCGTATTCTTACGACTGTCATGGGCTTTGGTATTGGCTACTCCGCTGGCGTTGGCGTCATCACCAAGGGCGGTGGCACAGCGTACACCTCGACTGCTGCTGGCTTCCCAATTGGTACGACTTCAATCCCGGTCATTACTGGCGCTGGTACAATCCTGGCCGGTGACGTGGTTACGTTCGCCGGTGATACCAACAAGTATGTCGTCAAGACCGGACTTGCGGCACCCGGCACGTTAGTCATCAACGCTCCTGGCCTCCTCCAGGCAATCCCAGCAGCGGCGACAAACATGACGATTGGTGCAAACTTCACCGACAACGTAGCATTTACGCCGAATGCTCTTGTTCTTGCGGCGCGTGCCCCTGCCGCTCCGGATGGCGGTGACTCTGCTGATGACTCGAAGATGGTGACCGATCCAACGTCCGGCATTAGCTTCGAGGTGCGGTTGTATCGCGAATATCGCCGCATTCGCTATGAGGTCGCTCTTGCTTGGGGCGTTGGCGTTGTTAAGCCTGAGCATATCGCTTTGCTGCTTGGCTAAACAAAAGGTGTAGCGCCAGGGAAACTTGGCGCTGCTAGCTACGTTATAAGTTATCGTTTCATCTTCTTTCGAAAGGAGCTTCCCATGGCGGGAACAGTACGAGTCAAGCACAGCGACGAGCACGGCAACGAGTACAAGGTCATCAACCAAGAAGATTACAAAGAAGGCGAGCACGAGATATATGAAGACAAGCTCGACAAAGATGCCAAATCAGCGGACGCTGATCGGCCGATGACTGATGCTGAGCGACAGGCTTACGAGGATCACAAGGCGAAACGCCGCATCGATGCCAACTATGGTGTCAATGAAGGCGGTGGGCTGGTGGCAACGGACAAGAATCCGTCCGGCACCTACAGTGAGCCAACCCCAACCGACATCCGCTATCCTGACAAGGACGCCACGGAGTTCGAGAACAACCATGGCGCGTTCATCGGCAAGTCGGCTGGTCAGATGCGTGAATCAGTTGGCATGGAAGACAAGCCTGGCGGCTTGCGTCCAGAGGTCCATGAGAAGGTCCAAGAAGCCACAGAGGCCCTGGTTGCTGCAGCGACGATTGGTCGTCCGCCAAATCCGAATGATCCTACAGCAACCAGGGCCAGGGTTGCTTCTGGCCGTGCGGCTTCCGGCGCCAACAAAGCGCAAGGCAGTGAAGATGAAGATCTGGAAGGCATGACTGTCGCTGAGCTCAAGGAACATGCCGAACAGAACAACATCGACCTTGGCGATGCCTACTTGAAAGCAGACATCATCAAGGCCATCAAGAAGCACAACAAGAATGCGAACAAGGTCACGGAGTAAGGGCTGTTGCCTTCCCAGCTCACTCTTATGGAAGTGACTTTGTAGGTGAGTTCCACTCCTCAGCTCACCTAGGACCGGAGGTTACACCCTTTTCCTCCGGTCCGCTTTCCTTCCCTTTTCAATTCAAATCAAATGAGGCCATCATGCAAGTAGGAATTATGGTCACCAATGGTGGCCCGCATCCCGCTGACAAGTGGGCAGTTACCACCGCTGGACAAATCATCCAGTCTGTGTTCAGTTCTGGCGCCGCGGACACTGTCGGCGCGCGCAAGTTTGAAATGGCGCTTCTTGATCTCTTGCAACCGCACCACGAGAATGTACAAACCAGTGAGCGCGGCAAGATCGAAAGAGGCGGCATGAAGCGTCTCGCTGAACCGATTGATCCAAGGGAACACTGTGACGCAGTTGTTGCTGAGGTTGCTGCCGCTGCTAAGAAGGTCGGCAAGATCAAAATACCCGATCCTGATACCGGAGGTGAGAAGGAGGTTGACCTTGGCGAACATTTCGCCAAGAAGGAAGTCCAAGCTGTGCTTGCTGGTATGATTGGCTCGCACTTTGCCACGGCAATGGACATCGAGCGCAGCTATCATGCCGACAAGAACGCTAGCAATCCAGAAGCCAAGGCTTATCGCGAAGCCCGCGCTAACCATGGCGCTGCTAACGTTCATGCGCACATAAGTAAGTATCTTCAGAAGTAACAGTTTCACCTCGGCCCTTTCAATCGGAGAATTAAATTATGGCAACAACCGCCGTCTGCGTGTCAGACAAGCAAGAGATGCTACAAGCCGCGCACTGTTTCAATGGACCATTGTCCTCCTTGGCTGGCGCGGGCACGTCGGGTCAGTTCACCCTCACTGGTCTGGCTACTACTGCCGGTATGGCCGTTGGTATGGCTGTAACAGGCACCGGCATCGCCGCTGGTGCTGTCATTGCGTCGATTGATTCTGGTACTGCGGTGACGCTTTCAAAGGCGCACACTGGTACTGTGACAACCGGCACTATTGCTATGACTGGCGATGCCTTCAAGTTGCTTTTGATCAAGGTGACGCCAACGCGAACCTTCGACGGCACGCAAACTAACGTTGGTACGCCTGGTACGGCAGGTCCAACAGCGACAAACGTTGGTACGGACGAGGCATCTGGCACAGGCTATACATCAGGCGGCATGGCGCTGACCAATGTGACACCAACGGTGTCCGGTTCCACGGCATTCACTGACTTCTCGCCTGATCCATCTCTTACGACGGCGACCATCTCATGCACAGCCGGCATTATCTACAATACATCGGTGCGGCTTGGTCATGCGACAGGTATCACGCCGAATGCCGGTGGCTCAGCGATCAATCGCTCGGTGTCGGTGCATGACTTTGGTGGCACACAGACAGTGTCGGCTGGTACGATGACCTTCGTGTTCCCGACGCCAGACGCTTCCAACGCCATCCTGCGTATCGCCTAATGCCTTCCCTTCCTCCGCTCACGTTCCAAGGCAGCAAGGCCGTCTTTGACATGGGCGGAGGCCAGAAGGTCTACATGGAAGTGACCACGCTGAGCGTGAAAGACATCATTACGGATATCAATCATCCGTTCATCGAACAGTTCACGATGATCCATCGTTGGTTGACGCAACGTGGCTACACTTTGTTTAGTCTCTCGCAGAACGCTACAGAGCGATCCGATTATGCCGCTGCCAATTACACGATAACATTGAGCGCATAACCATGGCCGCATTTTCTCGATGGAGTGATCTGCGGACTGGTAGCGCCAACAAGATGTCGCCGTCCAAGATAATCAATGGCGTCCCTAACTTGACGACAATGGCGTTCAATAATGCGTTTGTGTATGGCACTTCTGGCAATTGTTTTGCTGGTTGGTTTCTCGCTCAAGAGACAGGAACACTGACCGACGTCTGGGTTTACGTTGCATCGTACAATGGGACGTGGGGATCAACGGACGGAGTGATCAATGGTCAAATCAGGGAAGGAATGGCTAGCACATTTGTCCCTGGGACGTTGGTTGGTTCGGCCTTCACCATCACACTTAATGGAACGACTGCTAATTGTTGGGTGAAGAAAAGTGGATTGTCTATTTCAGTTACAGCCGGCAAGCTTTATTCGTTCGTTATTGGTGATCAAGATGGAGGCGCAACGAACTACGTCACGATGAACCGGGACAATGGCGTTAGCTCTCCACTGGCTTCATCGGCTAATGGATCATATAGTGCGTCTGGATTCAATCCTGCAACAAATCAATTCACTGGCACGATGATGATCGTTAAGTATGCCGGATTGCTGCATCCGCTCGGCACATTGCTCGATGAAATGGTCACAACGACTGGTGATGTGAATGAACGCGGATTGCGCTTTAAGCCAGATGAAGATGTTGTTTGGGTTGGTATGGGTGGTTATCCTGACTCTGGCGTCACATGTAATGAAGGTCACATTTGGAAGATTTATCCGGACAGTTCTTTGCCTAAAGGTACTACGCTAGGAACATATACCAATCAAGCTGGCTCTCTTGGTGGTTCTGCTCCAGTTCCATTGGTGAATGTATTCTCAACTGCCTCGCATCTTTTTCTACCGGCTGGACGTTGGTATCGGTTCACTATGCTTCCAGCTTTTGCCTTTTCTATTCCTCGCAAGATAAGACATTTGACAACTGCGACAATAGATGCCGACGTTCAAGCTGCGGCTTTGGCATTCAATGGCAACTGTTACTGGACAGAGGAAGTCATTGGCTCGCCTGGTTCATGGACTGATGATGTACGAGCAATTGGTAATATATCGCCGGTGTTTATTCCAGCAGCAGGATATTCCGCGCGACCGTCATTCAACCTGGGATTATAGAACATGGCAGCACCATATAATCCTCCGGTCAAGAATGAAGATTTTGTTACATACATTTCACTTGTTGATCCAGCCAATCCTGGTTCATTTAAAAGCAGTCCAACGTTAGCAGCTGGTGATTGGAAAATTTCAAAAGACGGAGGAGCATTGACCAATTTAGCAACATTGCCTGTGGTGGAGCCAGCAAGTTCAGTGTCGGTCAAGATTGCGCTGACGAGTACTGAGATGAATGCCGATAACATCTTCATCGTTGGCATTGATCAGACGTCTCCTAAGGAGTGGGCTGACTTTGTCCTTGCAATTCCAACGACGGCTTAATTGTTATGTCGCAGTTTAAAATATTCTTTGGTTATCGAAGCAGCATTATTTATGCATTTATGAGGCCTGATGCTGATGTGAGCGATGGCACTTGGGCTGGACAGGATGCTGGCGCCAATTTGTTCTCGTACATTGATGAGGCATCAATCAATGATGCTGATTATATCCAATCATCGCTAGCCGCTAATGATACGTGCCGAGTCAGCCTCGGTAATCTTGCTGGCGGTACGACATTGGTCGATCCGGTCACGGTCAGCTATCGCTACGCAAAATCAGGATCTGGTGGCGTAGCAGATTTGCTCGTTCGGTTGATGCAGGGTAGCACTGAGATCGTCAGTTGGACGCATACCGGCATTTCTGCAACATTCACTACTGTTGTGCAAACATTGACGGCCCCGCAACTTGCAGCGATTACCAATTTCAATAATCTTGAGCTTGAGTTCACGGCCAATCCGGCTGTTGGTGGGACGACGACGGTGACTGCTCCGAATGGGATGTCCTGGACGTTCCCTGGCACAGTGACCAATGGCACTTATGTCAACGGCGATGTCTGGGTCTACACGGCCACGACACTGCCGATGCCGACAATGTCCACTCCTCCAAGCGGAACAGGAGTCAATACAAAGAACGGCGGAATGATAAATCCGACGTTCAACACGATGGTTGAAGTGGCGCTGGATGGTAATGGCTACACTACGACCATGAAGCAGGGTTATGACGGAAGGGCGACTGAGAACGATACTACTTTATTGCCGCATGGTCCGTATGCTAACGCCATCGATTATGACGCATCTTATAACGCCCACACCAATGGTTCGGTTTTGCACCCAGGCGACTCTCTCGTCTCTTCTGTTTCTATGGACGATACGCAATACAATTTACAGACGTCAAATGTTCAGACTCTGATGCGTATGGCATGTTTGACTGTCGTCAACTACATTCCGTGGGCTGATGAATTTCGCCCGGCTTATTACGGCGCAATAAAGACCCGCAGACGTTTCAGTGAATTGAATACCAGTCTGTTGCCAAATCTGACCTCGCCTTTTAATCCTAAGGGCATTACTTCTGACGCTTGGCACATTGATGATGACTCGGTTTATATCGGTGCTGATGGCGGTTACATTCCGTTCATGACTCAGTACGAGCAGATGCGCAAAGAGTCATGCGAGGATTTGCAATACTTTATCACCCCGCATCGCACTGCTCGTAACGGTTATACTATGCTGTCTCCGGCAATGAATATGAATTGGTATCCACGCGACCGTGGCGGTTCCTGGGGCAAGTTGGCCTGTTACGTGTTGCACGATGTTTCTGATCGAGACAAATTCCTGAAGCGTCTCATCCAGATTGCTATTGATGCTTATGCAGTAGCTCAGTTTGTTGGTGCTGCACCGTTCTCGTGCGGCGCAGGTTTTTTTATCACTCCGCTTTGGCTCATTCGGTTTGCCGGCTTGTTGTTCAACGACACTGGTATGAAGAATGCCGCAAGCATTTCCACTGGCAAGATAAATCTTTTTGGTGAAACCGTCTACAAATGGGGCGAGCAGACTCGCACGTTCTGGTGTGCTACTCCGTCAGTGGCATACACGATGCCTGCTGGGCATACTGGAGACTATCCGCTGTTCGGGGATACGGCATTCCAGGATTATTCAGCCGGTCAGGGCGGCAATGGAACGGCGCGTTATCCAAGTCTGACCTATGATGTTTATCCATACAAGGATCAGCCATTATATTACTGTGATTTTGTTCAAGTTAATTCAGCAAACGCCACAACATTTAAGATAGTCAACGAGGTGTTATACCCGACTTTGTTTAATGTTGATGGTATGTTCGTTGGTCGAACCATCTATGGCTACATAGACGGAAGCTATGAGAAGAAAACTTGCACCGCTTATAACGGAACGACAAGGGTATTAACAGTCAACTCAGCCTTCTCGGCTAATCCTGATACTACAGACAAATTCATTATCTGGAATCCAGACTTTCCAAATTCTCGTGAGGGCACTTATAACCAACTGTTTGATCCAAATGAGCCGAATTGGCTTGGAACTTATATGGCTGCCAATCAATACGGCCATCAGGGATTGTTCATGGCCTCGGCCATCATGGGAGATGAAGCTTCCTGGGGCGGAAACGGATCGGTTGCAGCGTTTGCCAGAAGATATCTAAACGATCCCAAGATGTGGGAAAATTGGGGTCGTTACTTCGACGATAGCACAGACTTCTCGACCTTTGTCGGAAGTGGCAAGTTCCACCGTGACATAAAGGGCTTCGGTGGGTCTGGCAACGGTTGGATGTGCGATCTATGGGATTCATTCACGTTTGTTTCTCGTGATGGGATCACTGCAGTATTCAGCGGAAAACCTACAACCGGCGTCTACGTCGATGGCAGCCCGTGGGTTGTTGCGCCTTCTGGCGGCGCAAGGTTGTTGAACTTTGGTATTGATACGACTGGAGCCGTCGCTCCAACTGGTGACCTTGCTTACGTGGGTCTTGGTTCCTACAAGGGCAAGGTCATGGTCGATCCCCAAGGTTTGTTGCAGGGGATGGATGATCGAGTGCATCCTGTTAGCAATGTTGGTCCTGGAAGTAACTATAGCGCAGCCTTGTCGATAAGTTTACCAGCAACAATTGATCATTATCCAGACGGGAGTCCAAAGACAATTTGGCTTTATCGCGGCTGCGACAATGTACAAAGCGGCGGCGCGTACAACGCTTGCTATAACATTCTTGAGATCACTGTAGTGGCGAGTGCTCCACCAGCCAATGCGATTAAGCCGACTGGTCTTTATGTCGCATCGCCAGGCAAGCCGACATACACCACTAGCGATATCAACTATAGCCTTTACACGCCGGTCACGCGGCCAGTCGGATACGAGGAGCCAAACTGGAACGGGTATAACATGCTTGACCCATTCCATGAACGGCCTCTGGTAAGATTTGGACCGATTGTTTACTACACGTCATGGTGTCCTGTCAGATCGCAACTTGCCTATCCAGCGTACCAAGCAATAAATACCAACAGAATGATTCTTGGGGCGTTGTCAGATAGCCCAAGCCGAAATGAACTTATCAACCGCATCGTGCGTGATGGCTTGATGGCCTATTCGCATGTCGCGCTGAATATGCCTTGCAATATCGCGCTGGGTGGTTTTGGTCCAGGCATGAAGGGCTTGGCATTCTTTGCTGGACGGTTCCTTAATGTCCCGGCGATGTGTGTGAAACCTGGAAACGTCACTGCAGGTATTTATCCTGACCAAGAGTTCTATCACGAGGATGGTGCCTTCTGGTATGGCGCCCATGAAGACCTGTATGGCTCCAGGGCTAATCCGACATTGGGAACGCCAAAGACTTATCCCGATAACCATGAGACACGGGATGTTGTTTATGGCCTTACCGATCCGACAGGAATAGTTAAGGGCTATGGTATAGCTCAGGGCGGGACGGCTGATTCGATCCAGCTTGCAGCTTCACTTAACGCTGATAGCGGAAACCCTTCGCTTTTTTACAACATGGAGATCACCGGCGGCACTGGTTCCGGACAACAGGCCGAGATGATTCATTATAACGACACAACTAAGCAGTTGCTCGTTGCTCCGTTTCAAGCGTTCACTGACGGCGGTGGCAAGGCGCAGACGGGTGGTACATCGACCATTACTCTGCAAGCCGACAAATCGCCCAGCATCATAGCTGGTGATCATATCTTCATCTGGTCCGGGACGGGTGAAGGACAGATGCGGACGGTGGCTTCATCAGGCTGGAACTCCAGTACCAAGGTCGCAACGGTCACTGCTCCGTGGACGACGCAGCCAGACAATACAAGTTATTACCAAGTTCGCAGAGGCTCGGCATTCTCGCCTGCTCCTGCTAGCGGTAGTGCTTATCAACATCACAATTCGGCTACTTATCAGATCATCGGTTCGCAGAGCTGTTCAGGATTAGCAATCGCCTTGGTTCTGGCTAGTGAAGTTGGACGTTGGGGTTATGATTCGTTCTTTGTGTACCTGAAGCGATGGATTGATGAGGAAGGGCAAGTTCGTCCACCAGCCCCGCCGATCTGGAACTCTTCAAATTATGATTACGTCAAATGGGGTGATACGACCAACTGGACAAAATTGTTCTATGACGTGGCTGAGCCGCTTTGGCCGACTGGCGGTCTGCGTGGCGTTCAAGCCAGAGCCTATGCTGGTTCATTCAGCATTACAGGAGCAGAGTTCACCGAGAATGGCGTGACGTTTAATGGAAGCACTTGGTTGACTAAGAGCACGCAGCTTGCTCCGACTGATGGCAGAACGGCGTTGATTTTCATAAGCGTTGATTTTGCTTCTGTTGTTGGCGCAGACCCTAATTATCTAATATCACAGTTAGGTGGTACCAGTGGCACTTGCCGACATCCAGCACTATCGGGTTCACTCAGCACTATCTGGCGGGATACCGCTGCCGCTGCTCCAATTATTATGAATAACACTACGGTGATTGGCGCTGAGCGAGCTAACATTCTTATCTCACTCGATGCTGATGGCACGTCGAAGATACGCGTGTGGCGTGAGGGTTCTGGTGCATGGGTCAATGACGGTGTCGATGATACTTCAGGTAGTACGCTTGATTTTGAGTTCACGGCTGGAGGTTCTTCATTTGCGATAGGCTCGCGTGAAGGTATATTCCCGTTCAATGGCCTCATGTATCGGGCTGCGATGTGGACTGGCGTTACTGCTGATGTTGGTAATTCAACCGTTCAGAATAATTTCTGTAATCCTACGACGGGCGTTCTGGTCAATCCAACAACATCGCATAGCGCCTATGGGACTCCACTTTTTGACTTTTACGGTAACGCCGCACAGTGGAACGCTTTGACGGCTAATCATGGTTCCAGCACCGGCTGGGTTTGGACCGGCGCAGTATCATGAACCGCAATGTTGTCCCGTGTGGTTCCTGCAAGCTGTGCTGCCGGATGATGACCGTGATACGTCCGGAGATGGGCGATGATGCCAGCCAATATAATACCGCGAAATGGTACCGCGACGGGCTGGACAAAGAGCCCATCACGATCCTCGACCGACTGCCGAACGGAGATTGTTGTTACCTCAATGAACGTGGTTGCTCGATTCACGAGCGTGCGCCCTACGAATGTCGTCAATATGATTGCCGAGAAATGTTCCGTAACAGCGACCGAGCAGGCAGGAAACTGGCAGTGAAGAATGGTGTGGTGCCCAAGGGCATCTTTGAGCGGGGTCGCGAACTGATCGAGCAGGGCTGATGGCACTGCCCGTCACCATCACTGGTATCTCGACGGCGGTTGCGCCAGCCGGGCCATTCAAGGTGGCGGCTGGGACTTATAGCGCGGTTGGTCAAAGTGGAGTAACGACCACAACTAACAACGTGACGGCTGGTGCATTTACTTCACACATCGCGGCTCAGACATTTACGCCATCGCCTGGTTATAGTTTAAGTGATGTTTCAATCATACTGGCGGGGACTGGCCTTCCCGCCGTTCCTATTGCAAATTGTTACGTTGAGCTCAGGGACCACGCAAGCTTATCGGTCGGTGCTCCTACTGGTACAGTGTTGGGGACCAGTGATTTAGTCTCAGGCACCTTAACTGCAAATGGCGGCAATACTACTATTTCGTTTCATTTCGCTACTCCGGTTGCGCTGACAAATTTAACTCAGTACGCGCTTGTGTTTTATATCCTTACTTCTGGTGCTGCGAATAGTGTTCGTTTTGTCGGCAATGCAGTCAACGACATTACCGGCGGTCTGGCTTATACGCCGCTTGATGGCAGCAGCAACACCGTTGCCAATCTAGCTGGTCAGAGTGCCGCGCCATTCGACTATGCGATCACTTATTACAAGGCTGTCACGGTCGCTTCAGATCAATATTACTTCTTTGGCCGCGATGGTACGACTGGTACGACGCTGCAGGCGTTCAAGGCCACCGCGCCGGATACATCGTGGGCGAGTGTTACTACCAAGACCGGCTTCACTACCGCGATCCTGAGGGTTGATGCGTATCAGGTTGGCTATACGGTTCATTTGCTGGTGCAAGACGGCACGGCGTCAACGTCTCAAGCGGTCAAGTATCTTTCATTTGATGCGCTAACAGATACTTTTCTTGCTACTGTGGAAACGGTCTCAGCAGCGGGTTCTGTAGCTGGTCAAATTTCTGGCGCTAATGCTAATGCTTCGCTTGTTGTTCGCGGTAACGGCGAGGTCGTTGCGTTCTATAATGGTTTGCAGACCAAGACTTCAGGCACGTTCCGTGCCCGCATTTATTATCGTCGCCGCACAGCGGTCAACACTTGGTCTACAGAAACCCAGGTTGATGGCAATACTGCAATTGATACTTCAGCTCCGACAGCAGTCTTGGGTGCTGCTGACAGAGTCCATTTTTTGTTTCAGCCAGCCGCATCAGTTAATAGTATTAGGACATTGTCAGCCGCCAATACGATGAATACGGCGGTATCGCAAGGAGCTTGGGGTGGTCCTTGCGATGCTGTTAGCTACGACCGGTCAGGTACCACCAAAGTTGTTGCAACCGTTTCTGTCGGTGCTGCGCAGCAGACCGTGTATTTTGACAGTTCGGATAATCCGACGCTTACTACTGCAAATCAAAGTATTGCGGCTGCTTCAACGCCGCATCGCATCGGCGTGGATATTGATACCGATGAAGTAACTATTGCTTATCGCAATTCATCGGATAGCGACCTTTACGCGATTAAATCATCGAACGATGGCGCGACGTTTGGTTCTCCAGTATTAGCATTTGCTGGAACAGTTCCTAACACAGATGCTGGCCTGTCGCGCAGCTCCAGCGGCAGTATGTATGCGCGCGGTAGTAACTATGTTGTTGGCTACATTGTCAACGACAATGGCACTCTGAAGTATAACGAATATAATATCCGCGCGATAACGGCAACGACCAATGTCAATGTTCCCGGCATCTCGGTCACGGCAAGCGCCGGTGCTTTAGACGCTCAAGAGGTATTGACCAAGCCAAACTTGATCGGTGCGCAGGTCACTGCGTCCGCTCAGGCATTGTCGGTTTCGATCTCTCCATTTATTAATATTCCTGGCGCGTCTGCTACGATGTCGGCAGGCACGATTGGGACCTCGGTTGTTTCTACGATCACGGTCAATCTTCCTGGCGCATCAGCAACGCTGTCTGCTGGAACGTTTCAGACTATTTCTGGAGCGTACCTCGATTCAAGTCGCACGGCGTTGTCGGACATTACTCTATCTAACAATTACTTGACGGCAACTCGAACTTCAGCGACCTCTAATTATCGGTTGTCTCTTTCAATTCTCAATGATGCATCTACCACTAAGTTTTATGCTGAAGCTCAGATGGCTGGCGGCGGTGTTGGCCTCTCCGGTGATGGGGTCGGTATCGCAAATGCCTCGGCGGCATTAACCAATTATTTAGGTTCCGACAATAATTCAGTTGGCATATATGTCGCTGGCAATATCTTCATCAATGGTGCCCAGGTCGGGACGATTGATAAGACGAACACTGTTGCGGGTGATTGGTTCGGCATTGCAGTTGATACTGGTTCTGGTCGCTGTTATTTCCGCAACATCACGCAGAACGGCATCTGGAAGACAGTAGGTCATGCTGGTCTCAGTGGCGTTCAGCAATCGCTCGGAATTGCCACCTTCAATCAAGGCGAAGTATTCAACGTAAATTTTAACGGTCCTTTCCTAGGTGGACCTCCGGCAGCCAGCGGCTACACCACCTGGGACGGCAGGTCCATTCCGGTCGTGGCGCTTGCTGGTGCATCGGTCACGATGTCCGCTGGGACGTTCCGTGGATATGCCGGCACTATTCTTAATCCAGATCGTAAGTTTCCAGACCTCGTATTGTCAAATAACTATCTGACAGCGACAAGGCCTAATGCTGCAGGGACTTTAGCGAGCGTTCTTTCTACACCGACGCACGGCAGCACGAAAGTTTATGCTGAGGTTCATCTTGATACAGCGAGTGGAACTTTCGGTGTTGGCGTTGCTACCACTACTTTTGATGTCACAAATGGTTCAGGTTTTATCGGTCAAGGCACCGATTCAATTGGACTATATGGTGCTACTGCGTACTACAATGGCGTCAGCGCTGGCATCACTGTTTCGCCAGCGGTTGGAACTGGGGACTGGATTGGTATTGCGGTTGATCGTATCGCAGGCACAATTCAATTCAGGAACATCACAGGTGCTGGAAGCTGGTCCGCTACAGTTTCCATTTCTAGTATAACCAGTGGTGAAATTTGTTTTGCTAGCACCTTTGCTAATCAATTTGATGCGTTTACCGCGAACTTTGACGGTGCATTTTTAGGGACGCCTCCCGCGAGTGGTTATTCCACTTGGGATGGTAAAGCGATAGCTGGCGGTGTAAATCTGCCCGGTGCATCGGTGACGATGTCTGCCGGGACGTTGGGTGCGTATCCTGCTACGTTCTTTAATCCGGATCGCACGTTCCCAACTATCATTCTGTCAAATAATTATTTGACAGCGACTATGGTTTCTGGCGACTTCTCTGACAGGCTGGCATTCTCAACTCTTAATGCGGTCGGCACTACCAAGATTTATGCTGAGGTACAATTCACTGGCGGTGGTGGTGGTCCTTCAAGTTCTATCGGTGTCGCGAATGCGTCAGCATTGGTAACGCCACTTGCTGCTTATTTAGGTTGGGATAACAACAGCATCGGTTTCTGGACTGGTTCAGGCAGACCTGTTTATGTTGGCGGTTCTAACGTAGGAACACACGACAAGGTCATTGCTGCCGGTGATTGGTACTCTGTCTCTGCTGATACTTCTGCCGCCACTGTTTCCGTTCGTAACATCACACAGAATGGTGCCTGGAACACTTTTAGCATCTCGGCGCTTGGCGGTGGCCGGTTGTCGCTTGCTATTGATCTTCGCCTCAATGGTGAGGTGTTCAACGCAAAGTTTGATGGTACGTTCTTAGGTGCCCCTCCAGCGAGCGGATATACCACCTGGGACGGCAAGTCGATTGCTGTTAGCTCTGTCTCAGTAAATCTAACTGGCGCGTCTGTCACCGCGTCGGCTGGATCGCTCGCGCAGCAGCGGGTTTTCTTAACCGGCGCGCAGGTAGCTACGTTCGCTGGTTCGATAGCTCCAACGACCGCTAGACTTGTTTCACTGACTGGTGCGCAAGCATCTGCTTCGGCAGGATCGCTGGCGATCACGGAAGCAAAGCCGCTTGTTGGTGCGTCCTGTTCTGCTTCTGCCGGTACACTGACTACTTTAAAATTCACTCCCGCTAATCTGGCTGGAGCGGGTTGTACCTTCTCTGCTGGAACCTTCCAGTTCGCTGTTGTGTTGGCGCGGGTCTATGTCTCGTGGGTAGAGGTGAAAGGTGTCTCGGCTGTTTCGACAGTTACCAATGTTGCAGTTCCAGGCATTCAGGTTTCAGCTTCTGCTGGTTCTATAAGAGAGACGATTAGCAAAACGCTACCTGGCGCATTATGCACTGCGTCTCCTGGTATATTGACGGTTGCTAAGGTACAGCCTGTTGGTCTCGTTGGCGCTCAAGCCACCGCCACTCCGGGCCTCCTCTCTGTTACCAAAGCCGTGGCAGTTACATTTACTGGTGCGCAAGCGGCTACGACTGCTGGCGTATTTAGGTTGAGCGATACGTTCGCTTTGATTGGCGCGCAAGTTACATCGACTGCGGGTACGATAACAGCAACCACGGTCAGTACCACTTTTGTATCGCTGACCGGAGCTCAAGTTACTATCTCGGCTGGCGTCCTTGCGCAGCCTGTTACAAAAGTCCTTACTGGCGCATCTGTTACTGCGCAAGCTGGGACATTAATAACTTCAATCGCTAAACTTGTCGCGCTTACTGGCGCGCAAACTACCGCCTCCGCTGGTACATTCGGTATTGGCGATGTCTTTGCATTCGTTGGCGCACAAGTTACGGCGCAAATTGGTTCGCTTGTTGTAAATACCGCAAGCACGGCTAATGTTGCGGTACCAGGCGCGCAAGTTACGGCATCGCCAGGTATCATTTCTCTTGCCGCAAGACCGCCTACGCTTATTGGTGTTGAGGCTACTGCGCAAGCTGGCGCGATGGCGGCGCTGGTCGCCAAGGTCGTTGCGCTAACTGGTGCACAAGTTACGGCATCGCCAGGATCATTTGGCGTCTCTGATATCTTCGCGCTTCTTGGCGCACAGGTTGCCGCAAGCGCTGGAACAATTACATCGGCTGCGGCAAGTACAATAAGTGTCAATATACAAGGCGCGTTTGTTACTACCTTTGCTGGAACGCTATCAGCACCGACTACAAAAGCCGTATCGCTTATTGGTGTACAAGCTACAACGTCCGCTGGATTGTTTACGGTATCCCAGGCTATTACTGCCGTGTTATCTGGGATACAAGTCCAAGTTACTGCCGGTGCGATATTTGCTCGCGTATCAGCGTTCGCAATTCAAGGCGCACAAGTTCAAGCGCAAGCTGGTATCCTTCTGCGTGGCGCTAGGCTCCTTGGTTCATTCGTCACTGCGTCAGCTGGCAATCTAACTAGGTTTGATGTTAAGGGCTTCCTGATCGGTGCTGCGGCAACGGCGCAAGCTGGTGTAATCTTCTCTGAGATCATCGTACCAAGCGACATTGCGGCCGATCACGTTGCTAATGTACTAGATGAAAGTACCATAGCTTTGCCGATGATTGAAAGTCATAGTGTGTTAGTAATAGCAGAAAGTCGAATGGCACTTGTGTTAATTGATGAAGATGCGGCATCTGTAATCCAACAACAGTGAGACGACAGTGGCATTATCAGGCAAGTGGGATAACAAAGACCCGGATGAGATTGCCGATTATAGTCTCAATTGGGCAGGAAATGCAACGCAACCGGGACGTACACTCGGTGATGTAATTCAAACATCTACTTGGATCGTTCCAGTTGGCCTCGTCAAGAACAGCGATAGCTTTACCGCTACAACGACAACGATATGGCTATCTGGCGGTACTGAAGGTGTCACTTATAAATTGATCAATCGCATCTTGACGACAGGCGGACGTACCTGGGATCAAACTGTCAAACTCAAAGTGAAGACAAAATAACATGGCCACTTCTCCGATTGCCGCTATGGCTTCGCAAATTAACAAAGCGTTCACTGACGTGTTCTTTCCAGCAATCCTAAGACGGGATACTGAGGTTGTTGGTAGTGGCGATTCAATTGAATTTGTAACAGCGACTCATTCTTGTAAGGCACTTGTTGAAACATATTCAATGTCGTTGCGCGCAGATGGCCTTGTGGCGGAGAATGAACGCAAGATCATGATCCTTGCTGGTAGCATATCGGTCATGCCTAAGGTTGGAGATGTTGTTACGATAAATGGCGGTCAGGAATTTATGGTTCTTGAAGTATCAACTGATCCAGCAACAGCAGTCTGGACATGTAGAGGGCGGATGTGAGAGAAAAACCAAAGGTTGTAAAGTTCAAGAAGCGTATTGACTCAGATCGCGAGTCAGCGATTGAGACGCTTGAGATGATTCTCAAGATGGCCAAGGCAGGAGATATAACTGAAGTGGCAATTGCCTATGTAAAGCCAAACTCGGCTATCAATTGCTGCGTTTCAGAGAACACAATCGGCAATGCTGGTTTAATTCTTGGCGCTGTCGTCATGCTACAATATCGTCTTGCTAATTTGTTAGATACAACTCAAGAAGAAACCGATGGCGAAGGCTAGAACAAATCGTCTCTTTGATAGGTTGATCGATCATTGGGATGTCGAATTACAAAAGGCATTCAATGATGCCGTCCAGAATATGCGAAAGGGAGCTGACATCCAGCAGATTGCTAGGATGCTTGAGAGTGGCGATGTTGCTGGTGCTGTTAGTGCTGTTGGTCTTGATCCCGTGCAATTTCGCAAATGGGATGCGACTATTGGTAATGCCTTTGAAGCAGGAGGCAACGCCACAGCTAGACTTATTCCTGTCACGAGGAACCCACAAGGCTTCAGGACCGTCATTCAATTTTCCGTTCGCAATCAAAGCGCAGAGCAATGGCTTAGCGCACATTCATCTAAGTCAATCACAGAGATACTTGAAGATCAGCGCAATATGATCCGGGAGCATCTAACAGATGGGATGGCTAAAGGACTCAACCCGCGCACTGCGTCACTCGATCTCGTTGGACGTATTGGCGCGTCTGGACGCCGTGAGGGCGGCACATTGGGACTCACTTCGTCGCAAGCGGAATGGGTTCGCAATTACCGGGACGAACTTGCCTCAGATGCGCCAGGGGCAGCGCTCAACCGTACGCTCAGAGACAAAAGGTTTGATGGAGCAGTGAGACGTGCGGCAGAGGAAGGTGCGCCAGTGCCTGCTGAGCTGCGGGAGAAGATGGTTACGTCTTACAAAAACCGCGCATTGAAGTTTCGCGCAGAAGCGATAGCACGGACCGAATCAATGGCCGCCTTGCATCAATCGCAGGATGAGGCGATGCGACAAGGTATCTCGCAGGGCGCTATTGAAAAAGAAAATGTTGAATATATGTGGCATGCGACGCACGATGATCGTACCCGTGACTCTCATCGGGTTATGGATGGCCAAGTCGTTAAACAAGATGAACCATTTATAACCGGCAATGGAGTTGCGCTAATGTATCCCGGTGATCCAAATGGACCGGCAGACGAGGTAATCAATTGTCGATGTTGGCGCGAACCTGTGGTTGACTTCCTTGCTGGAGTCAAATGATGCAATGCCAGAATGGATGTGGTTCATATTCATAACAGCCTCAGTGGTCGTTCTTTCTGGGGCGGTCCTAGTATTGATCCACATATTGATGGAGAAGTTTTTCGGTGGCCAATAAACTTTCATTTGGTGCGCAAATTGACGATTGGGTTCGTGCAACAGAGCAGCGCATGAATGCCGTGTTTCGCGAGAGTACAAGACGTACAATATCAATAGCACAAAGCCTAGTTCCCGTTGATACGGGTTTTCTCCGGGCTTCCGTTCAAGCGTCTGTTAGTGAGATGCCGCGTATCAGTTCGGAAAAATCTAGTGGTGGCGGTTCGCGGCGGCGCAGGACGGCCTTGCCTGGAGACGTTACGCTCGCTATTGCTGGCGCCAAGATCGGTCAAACGATCTATGTCGGTTACACCGCAAGCTACGCTGGGTTTGTGGAATATGGAACATCCAAGATGGCGCCGCGGGCATATGTCGGTCAAGCTGTAATACAATGGCCACAGACGGTGAATCAAGTCGTCAATGAATTAAAGAACCGTGTTGCAGAGAGATCAAATGGTTGATGACGTAGCAGAAGTGGCAATTGAGGAAGGGTTGCTCGTACAAGCACGAGCCTTTGCCACTTCAGTCAGTCTCCCGTTGGCTGAGCCTAACAAGGACTTCACGCCACCGACGCCAACACCAACGGCAAAATATCTGCGGGCTTCTTTTATTCCAGCGCCATCGTTCGCGTTGGGTATTCCTTATAATTCTTATCAACAACACTATGGTATCTTTCAACTTGATGTCTTCTGCGGCATCAGGGGTAGCGACACAGAGCCAAGGCGGATCGCTGCGGACGTTGCTGCTTACTTCAAACGTGGAACCACAATCATCGATGATGACTTCGTGGTAACGCTATATGAGTCTCCACAAGTCACTCAAGGGTTTACAGATGGTTCATGGTGGATCATTCCAGTGCGCCTTCTGTACCGTTGCTACGCAAGACCCACCGCTTAAAATCATCTTTGAAGGAGAAAACTAGATGGCTCTCTATCCAGTCGCAGGTTGCCATATCTTCATCGGCGGTGTGCTCGCCGATAAGCCTACTGACTTCATTGAATCTGATTTCACGTCGCAGGTCTGGACCGAAATTGACGGTTGGTCTACGATGGGCGCTATTGGTGACGCGGCGCAAGCCATCACAACCGCCATCATTAATCGTGGCCGTGACATCAAGCAGAAGGGCACGGCAAACGCTGGCACGATGCAGAACGTATTTGCGTCGCAACCGACTGATCCCGGACAGATCGCTCTTCTGGCGGCATCGCAACCGAACAACAAGAACAATTATGCCTTCCGCATCGATCTGAACGATCAGATAGCGGCTGGCGCTCCGTCAAAAAGATACTTCATCGCCCTGGCTATGACTGCGCAAGATCAAGGCGGTGGTGCTAATACCATTCGCGAGGTTAATGCTACGTTGGAGATCAACTCTAACGTTGTTCGTGTTGCCGCGACATGATCGTCGCGCTTCATCTTTATCCTTCTTTCGTCCAACTCATGGAGTTCGTCAAATGGTTGATCTCACCATAACACCGGCCAACGTCGTTGCTGCGGGCAACGCTTCAACTCAAGGCGGCATTGCTGGTGCTTCTGTCACAGCAGGACAAGTTGTCTACCGGGAAGCAGCCACGGGTCAGTGGAAACTTGCCGACAACAATGGTGCAACGGCTGAGTCTAAGACACCAGGCGGCATCGCTCTCAATAGCGCTGGCACGGGACAGACTATTGAGGTTGCTGTTTCCGGCGATGTCACGATCGGTGCAACGCTTGTCGCTGGTTCGCCTTACTACCTGTCGGAGACGCCAGGTGGTATTCAACCGCAAGCAGATATGATCACCTCGGGTGAGACGGTGAACCTTCTTGGCTTAGCAAAGTCAACGACGGTTCTGAGCCTTCGCATCCAAACACCAGGAGTAACCCTGTGAGTAATCGAAGCCTTGGACTTGACTCTTTTGATACCACAGTTGGCTCTGAAGAAGGAGCCACTATGGAAGTGCGCAGCTATATTGATGGTGAGGTACTGCGGTGGCCCGATGGGCGACCGTGGACCATTACCTATTATGGTTCTGACTCTGAGCGGATCGTGCGAGTGTCCCGTCAGCAAGCAGATAGACGGGCACTAACGATGATGCGGACTAGATCACCGCAACTCGCCTCTGCATTGGATAAGGATGCAATCGAGTTGCTTGTTGTAGCGACCAAGGAATGGGACATCCCACTGTCAGATGGGACACCAGCGCAGAATAAGCCGGATGAATACCGGGTTGCTTACAACAACCATCGTTGGTTGTTCGAGCAAGGCAACGATTTTTGTGGAGCAAGAGCAAATTTTTCGAAAGCCTTGCCGAAAAGCTAATTGATTTCGGTCGGGCTCAGTTTGCTAGTCCAAATACTGACGAGCCTCCAGAGTTGAGCTATCTGTGGTATTGGTTTCTGTCTATCAGCAGAGACAGAGATTTCGATCCAGTTAGTTTTGTCAAATCGAGCGAGTATCTTGCTTGGCAAAAACTCAATCACGTACAACTTAGTCCGTTTGAGCTTCTTGTCATTCGGCGGCTAGATAGCTATTACGTGTCATGGACGAATGGTAACAAGACAGAAGAAGTCATTCCAAAGGACATGACTCCGGATTTGTTCGATAATCTCTTGAAGTGAGAACCACATGGCGGCTACTGTTGCTGAGCTTGGATTTGCCGTTGACTCTGCCCCTTTGGATAAAGGGACAGCTTCACTCAAGGCGTTCAACAAGGAGGCACAAAACACTGAAGTTAAATTACATGAGATGGATATTCGCGCAAGGACAACGTCTGGCGGCATGGAACGACACGCCACTCAGATCACTGCCGTCAAGAATGCTATGACGCAGGTCGTTGCGCAAAACACATTGGCTAGTGGTAGCTTTGGAATTATAACAACCGCCTTACGATCATTCGGCGTAGCAGGAGTGGCTATTGCTGGTACACTTGGCGTTCTTGCTTTTGCCTTTCATAAAGCCGCAGAGGCCGCACTTGAAATGGCAAACAAGGCAGGTGAGTTAAGAGACTTTGCTGAGACCACTACGTTTACAACGACGCAAATTCAAGCTTTGCAGAAGGCTGGTGCTGAGGTTGGCGTGTCTGCTAATTCTGTCTCAAAGGGATTAGAAAAATTCTCATTTGAGATGGACAATGTTAAGGAGGCAACAGGTCCAGTTTACGAGCAGCTTCTGTTGATGAATCCAGCTATCGCTAAACAAATCTCTGAGACGACTGATCTTGCTGAAGCTTGGGACTTGGTAGCTAAGGCGGCCAAAGCTGGTTCGCAGGAACAGGCGTTGGTTCTGTCTCGACAAATCTTTGGTCGAGGTGGCGGCGGCATCTCTCGCTTGCTTGGAGCGTCGCAAGAGGGTGGCGGTCTTGGCAAGCTCACGTCTGATCTGAACATGTTGCAGAATATCACTGAGCAAAACGCCAAAAAATTCGATGACCTTGGGGACAGCATTACCAAGAACATGGCCGCAGCTCGTACAGCAATCATTCAGATTTTTTCCGGGAAGGTTTTGGAATTGCTTAATTGGGCTTCTGAGAAATTATTATCTGCTGCTACGTCTATTGCAAAGATAGCTGCGCAATCGACGGATGAGACGCAAACTCGTGGAGGAACGCGATCACCAGTAGCAATCACGGTCTTTCCAGTAGCCACTCCAGAGAAAACTTTAGAGGAGGCGAGGAAAGCCGCCATCCGGGCATACAATGAAACTAAGAAATGGATGGAAGTGCTTGGTGATGCTGCAACGCCAGCAGAGCGTCTTGCGCTCAAAGTCAAAGAGCTAGACGCAGCAGTAGCAAAGAATGGGGAATCATTCCGGGTATACGCTGACCGTGCTCTTGCTGCATTTAAGTCAAACGAGGCAATGTCTGCCCTACAAGCACGTATTAATCTACTTGGCGAAGAGGCCAAGATCACTGATATTGTTAAATTGAAACGTCTTGAGATTGAGAAGGCTAATCGCGAAGCTGGCGCTGGGATAACTTCAAGGCAGGCGAAGAACATACTTGAAGAGACAAAGGCCGTTGAAGAGGCAACCCGATCTAATACCATTCTACAGGTTCGTGCTGCAAATGGTATTGTTACTGCTGATGAGCTTATGATTCAAAAGCAAAAAGAATTAAATATTGAAGTTATGAAGGGGCATCTTACGCAGCAAGAAGCCAATACAAGTATGAGCAATTATGCCCGTCACGCCAAGGAGGCGGCAGAAGCCGCGAAGGTCTATGGATCAAGCTTGCCGCATCTGCAAAGCTTTATCAATGAGACGGCTAATTTGAATAAGCAACTTGATCAAGTGGCTATTGTCGGCCTCAGTAACATGAATAACGCTTTGCTTGATTTCCAGATGGGTACCAAGTCCGCCAGCGAGGCTATGAAGGAATTTGGATTGCAGACTATCCGCACGTTACTAAGCATGATGAATCAGATGCTGATCCTTCAGCCTATCGCTCTGGCGTTGAAAGCCGCGCTGACTGGAATTGGCGGTGGTGGTGGTATCGGTAGTCTTATTACTGGTGCTGCTGGAGCAGCAGGAGGTGGCGCAGGAGTAGGAGCACTAGGAAAATTGTTAGGTGGTGGAGGAGGTGGCGGCGATAAAGGCGTCACGGTTATGAGCGAAGGCGCATTCAGTCCATTAGATGCCAAGTTGGATCCAAGTCCATCGTTTAATGATACATGGAACTTGAATATTGAGGGAGCCTTCAGAAGAGGCGGCTTGGTCGGAAGAGATAGAGGCACACCAACATGGGTCCATCCGGCATACTTTGATAATGCCCCGCACTTTGCCAGTGGCGGTATGATCACGGACGATGGGGTGCCGATCATAGCCCATCCTGGCGAGAGGGTGCTTAGTCGCGAGGAGACACAAAGCTATGGCCGCGGCGGTGGAGTAAATATCGGCGGTACCAATATCATCATCCAGGGGGACGCATCCGAGAAAACTGTCGCAATGATTGATGAACGTATTGCGGCGCGGCAAAGGGAGATACCAAGCATCGTGATCCGGACTATGCAAGACGCCAAAAGCCGCAGGGTGGGAGGTGTATAATGGCTATTACCTTCCCAAGGGCAATACCATCTGAGCTAAGTGACCGTCTTTCTGGTCTTACATTTACCTTGAAGCCGATGCTGGAAATATCACCATTACGATCCGGTCGGCAGATTGCTCTTGATATTGGTCCAAATCTATGGCTTGGAGAATGGCGATCTGAGGCAATGGACGCTACCAAGATGGGGGTTGCGCGCGCTTGGTTTGATACATTGTCTTCAATACAAGAGTTCTATGGCTACGATCAATACCGACAATATCCATTAGCCTACGCAAATACTGGTTTCCTTGGAGGATTTACCGGCACGTGCACATTGACGTCTGTAACGCTTCCATATACCATTGTTCTTGGCAGCTTGCCTGCCGGTTTTATCTTATCGCCGGGAGATTATCTGTCATTTGATTATACCAGCGGTACGACTGTAAGGGCTTTACATCGGGTTAGTGAAGGTGGCACAGCTTCTGGCGGTGGCTCTTTAACAATTGAAGTGCGTCCTGCGGTTCGATCCGGTTTTGCTGGTGGGGCGACTGTTACTGTGTTCCGGGCTTCTGCGCGAATGATCGTCTTGCCGGAGAGCTATTCTGAAAACATAAATGCTTCTGTTGGTTCAATCTCATTCAAGGCAATCCAAACTCTGTGAGGTTTATGTGTTAGCACTAACAGCAGCACAACAGATAGCGTTACAATCGCGGCGTGTAAAGCGTCGCATTTTCATTTGGTTTGATGCTACGCTTAATGACGGATTTACCCCGCATCAAGTTGGGTTCTGGGATGACGTAGGTATCATCACGGTTAGCGGTCGGTCGTATTATGGTTCAGGCAATGTTATTCAAGTCGCTACGCTTTCGGCAAAATCAGACTTATCAATTCCTGGATTGACTATTGTAATCTCCGGTATTGCCGCTGAGTCTGTTGCGTTGGTGCGTGGCTATCAAGTCTCGCAACGACCAGTCACCGTTTCGCTCGGCATATGGGACATGGCGACAGATACGATTTTGGCGCCGCTTATTCAAAGGTTCATTGGCATTGTAGATGGTGTTGAAATACATACCGGTGAAGCTGGAGGGGCTAGCAATATTACACTAACATGCGAATCAATCGCCCGTGCTCTTACAATACGACGCACTGAAACACGATCATCAGGATCGCTCAAGCAACGATATGCAAATGATATGTTTTATGACTACACATCAGGACAAGCGCAACAGGCGCTTTATTTCGGCAAGAAGGCACCTACTGGATGATCAATGTCCGTCGCGTCATTCATGAAGAGTATCTTCGCCAGCGGTCTATTCCCTTTGAATGGGGAAAGACTGATTGTTTCTTGTTCGTCGCTGATATGGCTTTGCTTCTAACAGGCAAGGACAAGAGCAAAGGCATCCGAGGCAATTACGATAGTCAAGAAGGTGCTAACAAGATTATGAAAGACAATGAATGGACTACACTTGGTGATGGGGCTGCGGCGATGTTCCCGGAAATTCCTGTTGCCATGGCTAAGTCTGGAGATTGGGCGTTCATTCCGAATGAAGATGGGACCGAGACGCTTGGCGTTGTATTTGGACCACAAATTATAGCAAGGACGCAATCTGGCGTTGGAATGCAACCGTTGACGAAGGCTTCGCGCGCCTTCCGAGTTGTTGAATGATTCTTTTCGCTCTTATTCTCTGGTTGTATCTGTTTGGGATGTCCCCAGCAGAAGCCGCATTCCTCGTGCCGTTCATCTTGCCTATTGTTGGAGGATCGCTTCTTGCTGCGAACATAATCGCCTATGGTATTGGCATAGCAGTTAGTTTTGGTGTCAGTTATGTCGCTAGCAAATTGCTTGCTAAGAAGCCGCCAGAGACACCTCAAGAGGCGGCCAATCAAGATGTTGGTGGGGCTGAATTAAACATTAAGGCTGATTCTGACATTCCGTATTCTATTATTTTTGGACGAGCAGTGGTCGCAGGCTCAAGGGTCTATACAAATACTTATGGCAATACTGATGGTGTGGACAATTCCGACTTGGTTGAGATTATTTCGCTTGCTGATTATCCATGTACGAGGTTAGCGGGTGCATTTGTTGCTGGTCTACCAGTTGCATTCAAATCAATAGGCACGGATGAAGGTGCATGGGCTGAAGGCTACACAGACAGTATAGGCGTGCTTACGCCCGATGAATATTTTAATAAGTTTGGATTGCCAACTTATGGTAGCACAGATCAGAACGGCGCATACACCGCAGGTCCATTGACCGATTATGGTGGCAAATTGCGAGTGCGCTTTCTAGATGGTAATCAGACGGTTGCTGATTCATTTGCCTCTGGCATATTTGCTAGTGATCCTGATTATCCTTGGAATGATGGTAGTATTGGTACTGGCGTATGCTATGTCCGCATCCATTCAATTTATGATGGCGAGAAGATACAAAGCCCGTTACAATGGACTTGGGTCGTTGATGGAGCGAAGCTTTATGATCCACGTAAGGACACTACCGTTGGAGGTTCAGGCTCTCATTCTTGGGGTAATATTGCTACATATGAGTTCAGTGCTAATCCTGCGGTGATTTGCTATAACATCTTGCGTGGTATCTATTACGGTGGCAAGATTTTCTATGGCCTAGAAGGGACGCAAGCATATCAATTGCCGCTTGATGTTTGGTTTGCGGCGATGAATGAATGCGATGTGTCGATACCTCTGGCGTCTAGTGGCACAGAGCCACAATTTAGGGCAGGCGGCGAAATAGCTATTGATGTTGAGCCTCTTGAAGCTTGTAAGGCATTATTGAAGGCTTGCGGTGGACGGCTTACTGAGATTGGCGGCGTCTTCAAGTTATATATCGGTGCTCCTGGCGTTCCATCTCTTACATTCACAGACGGCGATTTGCTGGCTAATAAATCAGATACATTTAACGTGGTGCTACCGTTAGCCGAGCGAGTCAATTACGTCACCGCCAAATTCACGTCGCCAGCGGATGGCTGGGTCGAGAAGATACCGCCGCCACGCTCAGATGCGGCGATGGAATTGGAAGATGGTCGTAGGCTTCCCGCTGATCTGGTTTCAGGAATGGTTCAGTCTGAGACGCAGATACAACGGTTGCAGGTGAATTTGTTACAGAGAGTTCGCCGCGAGCGCAAGCATATTATCCCGCTACCGCCTATCGCTACTTTGCTTGAGCCGGGCGATGTGTTTGAATGGAACAGCGTCCGCAACGGCTACACAACCAAACTGTTTGAAATTGATTCAGTTGACTATGACTCAAATCTAAACGTCACAGTATCATGCACTGAGGTTGATCCTGCCGACTATGATTGGTCTACGACGCTTGAGATCCCTCCGGTTGACATGCAGATTGTTATGCGTGAACCGGGAGCGAAGATTGTTCGCAACTTTGTCGTTGTTGCTTTCGTCTATCTCGGCGCTAATACCACTAGTGAGCCAGCAATCAAGCTGACTTGGACTGATCCGGTCGATGCTGACTCGATCAATCTCCTGTGGCAGGTACGGCTAGCATCTGATCCTTCATCGACATTGATGTCTGGTAGCACGTCCAATGTCACTGGTGGCTATGTTATTATCGCTGGTGGATTAAATCCAGGGACCAATTACGAGGTCCGCGCCAAATTTGAAAGCCAGAATGGTTATCCTTCCGCCTGGTCCGCTTGGCTGCCTGTTACGACGCCTGATGTGCGAACTGTCTTGGCACATTTCTCGGAGGAGCTTCGCAACCTCGTCACAAAGCAGTTTACTGATGCTAGCGATAAGCTCGCTGCGATTGAACAAAAGATTGCCGCTGCTGCAGCGGACCAGGACGCACAGAACTGGCTCGACAACCAAGGAACAAAGGAGGTACTGCACGAGGAGATCAATGCTCTTGGAGCGCAAGTCGAGATCAATGGTGTGGCGTTTGGCACTCTTGAGAGTTCGTTCGCGAGTTATAGCATTACTACAAGCGCACAGGTTGCTGGACTATCCGCGAGCGTCACGACCAACTCAACTGCGATTGCCAGCGTCTCTGGCAAAGTCGCAGCGGCAGGCTATTCGGTAACGCTCGATGTCAATGGCTACGTCTCAAGCCTCAAGGCATTGAACGACGGCACCACTGCGAGCTGGACATTTGTTGGTGACATATTCCGGGTAGCGTTCCCTGGCGTTGGTGGCGGTGCGCCGACTACGGTATTCCAGATCGGCAACGTCAATGGTGCCGCCAAGGTCGCGCTGCGCGGCGACATGTATATTGATGGTTCTATTTCCGCGCTGAAGATGGTCACCCATACCATCACCGCGGCCAGCGCAATTATTGCTGATGCCGCGATCATGTCGGCAAATATTCAAGACGCTGCGATCACCACGGCGAAGATTCAAGACTTGTCGGTCCAAACATTCAAGATCGCTGGCGCTGCGATCACAGCACCAGGAATAGCTTTTGACCCTAATCCTGTTTCTGGTATTGTTGGTCTCGCGGTTGTATTGACGATTAACAACACCGTCACATTGGAGCCTGGATACCAATATTATGCTGTCATCAACGGGTGGTTCGATTACACCTCTCCTGTATCCGCAGGAGTAGGAGGTCAACTGTATATTAATGGTGCCTTAGTCGAGGGCCAAGGCGTCTACCAAAGCACAAATCTTCTTGTGCCACTAATTTTTGCTTATGCTCTTCCTCTGACAGGAAGTGGAGGGCCGCAAACTACCACTGCGCAACTCGCGGTATTTTCCAACTATGGTGGCATATCAATCAACACAAAGCTTCTAACAGTTGAGATTATGAAACGATGAATAATTTCCGCGTATTTTATAATCCCGCTACTGGAAAGGTCAATGGTTGGGAGTTCAGCAATACACCAACGACTAGGGAGGGTCAGGACTACATTGACCTTGAAGAGCCATTCGAAGGGCTTAGCCATATGAAGCACAAGGTCGTGGATGGCGCAGTTGTTGAGATGACTGACGAAGAGAAATACGCCGCACAGCTTCCGTCTGAGCATGAGGTGAAGGTGACCATCTTTCAAGAGCTCAACGCGACAGATTCAATGTTCGCTCCGGGACGATTGACCAATGAACAAAGTGACGCCTGGACAGAATACCGCCAGAAGCTCCGCGATCTATCGAAACAGGGATTGAGTCACATTGAGCAGATTAATGCGTGGCCGGATCGTCCGGATGGAATAGATATGGCGATGGCTCTCAAAGACCGAGTGAGGAAGAAATAGAATGGCGCTCGGGCAATTCTATAATGTCGGGACGGTGACCGTTACCAATGGTTCCACGACCGTCACCGGTTCTGGTGTGATCTGGTCAGATGTTTTGATCGGTGATTTCATTCAGGTCGGACCATATGTCTCTATCGTGTCGAGCGTTGATGCAACCTTCACAGTGATTACGCTCGCTGCGCCTTGGGCTGGAACGACGGCAACGGGCGCAACGTATTTGATCCTGAAGATGTCTTGGGAACGATACGTTGTTTCGATCACCCAAGTGATGCTGCGTGAGTTTATGCTTAAGTTAGAAGATGCTGGGGTGTTTTATGCAGTCGCTCCAGGCGAGGTCCCTGATCCTGCTGTCGGTGATGAAGGTGATTACGCACTAAGGACTAGTTCGCCTTGGACGGTGTGGCTGAAGGCTTCTGGGGTCTGGGTGGTGCAGGCCCCGCCATCGGGAGGCTCGGCACCGCCAACATCGTCCTACGATACGATGGCGCTGGCACAAGCCGCGACCATTGCACCGTCGATCCAGATGATCAACATCGCTGGATACTATTCTATCGGCGATAGCGAGCGGATTGAGTTCGTGAGGAAGCCTGGCGGACTGCCTGCTGGTTATTTTGGCTTTCAATCGGCGGATGGCGCGTGGTGGGAATACTGCAACAAGCCGTATCTTAGCGCGCTGTCGGTTGGAGCGAGGCGCGACGACAGCACCGACAATCAAACGGCATTCAACAATTGGATGAACTACTGCGCGGCGATGGGGCTTAATGCTTATTTACCGCATGGCGTGTATCGGCACTCTAACGTGATCACCGTACCGTCCGGAGTGAACATTTATGGTGACGGTGCCCGCCGCTCGTTCATCAAGATGACGCATGCCACCAACCATCAATTTAATTTACAGGGCTTTCAATATTTCCGGGATATTGGATGTATCAACTCGGTAGCACGCACTGGCGGCATCAATATCTTGACCACTGGCAATGCCATCACGATCCAGGATTTTCTTATTGCTCAGGCATGGATTGGCATTCAGATCGACAACGCGGGCTACTACCTCACTATCAAGGACGGGACTATCGATAGCACTGTGGGGAATGGTTACGGCATCGTGCTGATCAATGCCCAAGGCACTATCTTCATTGACAAGGTCTATTGCGACGGTCCAGCAACACCGTTGCCATACGCGCAGATACTGCTTCGGCACAATCCTGATAAAACTAGTATCACTGACTGCGTTTTTAATCACGCGCACTATTGCATGCTGTTTGATCCTGGATCAGGCCAGAATGTCAATCGTGTCACGGTTCAGGGATGCACGTTTGAATATGGTAATCTAGTTAATATCTACGCCGCTCCCGGCGGCAGTGGTGCTGTTGGCCGCAGCACATTTACTGATTGCAACATTATGAGTGGATCGCAACATGGTGTTGCGCTCGTTGCGACTGCGCCGTCTCTCATTGAGGGAGTAACATTCAACAATTGCCAAATGATGGGGAATACGCATTCCGGAGTCATCGTCTCCGGCAACGGTATTCATAACGTTGGCATCAACAATTGCAGCATGGGTGGCAATGGTTATGGTGTCTTTCTCTCCAACGTGTCGGCATCTCCATTCGGCAATGGAGGAACGAGGATTACTTCGAACAGGATCGGACCGTGCGGCGGGTATGGTCAAAACGGTGAAGGATTGCACTTCGAGGGCAGCACCGCCTACGTCTATGTCGAGGGCAATGACTATTATGGCAACGTGACTAATATAAATAACGTCGCATCTGGAACAAATATCCAGGTCAATCCTAATTTCTTTCGGCCATCCTGGACTCTGTATCATCCGCCGGTTGATTCTGGCGTGGGAGCAATTGGCGCAATCGGCAGAAATGATTTTTACTATGCCCTGGTTGGAAAGACATGCAAGTGGCGATACCAACTCGACATCACCAACGTTGGATCGGCTGGAGCCTGGATAAGATTTTACTTGCCGTTCCCGGCGGCGGACTATACGCCATTCCATGGCATGACCGGCGGCGCTGCTGATCTCACAGGTCTGATGTATGCCAGTTCAACCCAGTCGATCTTCTGGTATTACAATGGCACCTTCACTGGTGCTGGTACGTTTTGGCTCAGCGGCGAATATGAGATTTTGGGCTGATGGCACTCGGACAAATATACAATACTGGAACTGTGACGGTTACTAATGGATCAGTAACCGTCACAGGCGCAGGCGTCATCTGGAACGATGTGATCGATGGCGACACGTTGCAGGTTGGAACAACTCAGGCGTTCATCCTGAGTGTCGATACTGGTCTGACGGTCATTACGCTGAAAGCCCCGTGGGCTGGGACCACTGCCGCAAGCGCTCCCTATATGATCTTGAAGAACTCATGGGAGCGATATGATCCAGCGATCACTCAATCCTGGGTCCGTGACATGCTGCAGAAGATCAATGCAGCAGGAGTGATCTACTCGGTCGCCACGACGCCGAACCCGGACATCGGCAACAATGGCGACTATGCGCTGAGAACCAATTCGCCGGAGTGGACGCTTTGGCTCAAGGTCGGCGGGACATGGGTGTTGCAGGGTGACCTCCGTGAACCGCATGGCGTCCAGCAAAATGTCGCGTGGAATACCTCGATGGAGGTGTGCCAAATACCAACCGACTTCCTCACCAACAATGTGGCGCGGAATATCGTTGATGGATGGGAGGGAATGTTCAAGCACGCCACGGCTTCCATTTGGTCAACGCAAACCGCCGCATCGAGGGAGTTTCCACAATGTTGTTATTTCTCCAATGCGGCAAATTTCTCGGCTCCAGCGAGCGGCGACTTCGTGAAGTTTCGGCACAAAATTGAGGGATACCGGATTGCTCATTGGGGCTGGGGCGGTGATTCTGGTTTGATGCCTGGCAGTGTTGCGTCGCCGATTGTTGTGGCGTTCCGCTATTACAATCAGCTTGGACCTGGAACGATCTTTGCCAAGTTATCGAATGCCGATCAGTCGCGCTGCTACTATCATGAGTTCGCAATCGTCAACAACTGGAACTACGTCGCCTTCAACGTGCCGCCCGACACGGCTGGTACCTGGAACAAGAGCAACGGGGTTGGATTGACGTTTGAAATATTTGCCGATGGCAAAGAGGCTGCGCCGGTTGTGGCGCTCGATGCCTGGGGCACCTTCAACAAAGTGCAGACCTTCAACGCAACGTCAAATTTATTCAACACGGCTGGCAATGCGTTCGCGATCACTGGAGTATTTATCTCGGCTGGAACGCAGTTGCCGCTCGTGAGCGATCTGCCCAAGCTGATGCGGCCATACGACGAAGAAGTTCTCACATGCATGAGATATTTCTACAATGGCATTCCGGCGTTGGTCGGCGCAGTCTATTCGCCAACTACCGTGGTTGCGCGGGCGATGGCTTATCATCCAGTGCCGATGCGAGTTGCACCTGCCGTGTTGATGACCTCTCCGGTGTCTTTCCTGTCTGGTACTGTTGTCAGCGCAGCAACAACCATCACATCAAATTATTCAACTGCCATCAAAGCTGAACTTGACTTTACGTTGGCATCCGGCATCCAGTACAATGGCGCGGTGGCAGTAGTATATGCTGGTGGAGGTGGCAACATCAACTTTGATGCGAGGATGTAGTGTCACTCGGGCAAATCTATAATCTCGGAACGGTAACTGTTACCAACGGCTCGGCGACGGTAACCAGTTCAGGTGCAATCTTTGTCGATGTGCTACTTGGTGACACGTTACAGGTCGGAACAACGCAAGCCTACGTGTCGAGCGTCAATGCGGGCTTCAATGTTATCACGTTAATGGCTCCATGGGCAGGAGCCACGGCGACTAACTCCGTCTACATGATCTTGAAGAACTCTTGGTCACGGTATGATCCTGCGATCACACAGGCGGTGTTGCGTGACTTCTTGTCGAAGATGGCCGATGCCGGGATTATCTACGCGGTTGATGGTACTGTGCCTGATCCTGGAATCGGCAATGATGGGGACTATGCGCTCAAGACCAATGTCCCTGCTTGGACCTTGTGGCTGAAGGTGACGGGTACGTGGGTAGTACAAGGTGACGTGCGGCCCGCCCCGCCTGACCCTGCGTTATTTGTGCATAAGGCTGGCGGCGTTGATGCCGTTATGACGGGCTTGCTGACGTTGAGTGGCGATCCAACTGCACCATTGCATGCTGTAACAAAGCAATGGGCCACGCCGCTCGACGCGATGGCGTACAACGGAATGCAATACAATGGCAGCTTTGAGGTCAGCCAGCAATATGGCCACGGCAGCAGTCAGATAACGCCGGGTTACGCTATCGATGGATGGTCGCACGGTCGTGTCGGTAGCATGACTACGGGTCTTGGCGCTTATGATGATACTCATGTTCCAGGTTTGCAATACACCTTGGTGTTTCACACTACCGTGGCGCAGACGACATTAGGCGGTGGCGACTATGCCTTCATGGCTCAACAAATAGAAGGCTACCGCATTGCACGTCTTGGTTGGGGAACCGCCAGCGCCAGACCAATCACCATTGCGTTTTGGTCAGTGCATCAACGTGCTGGCGGTTACACTCTGAAGGTTGGCAACGCCACTTCTGATCGCAGCTACTGCGCTGCATACGTACAAGCTGTCGCTGGGGTTCCACAATATAATGTTATTACCATCCCTGGTTGCACGACCGGGACATGGAATAAAACGAATGGCGTTGGCATCTTGTTTGGTTTCACGTTGGCAAGTGGCACGATTTACACAGCACCAGTTGCTAACACTTGGTACAATGCCAACTACATCGCAGCCCCCGGACAAGTCAATGGCGTTGAGACAACAGCAGATGGTATTTATCTGTTCGGGGTATTTGTTTTCCCTGGCACCCAAGCACCCGCCGCCGCGCAAGCGCCATTGATCATGCGCCCATTCGATCAGGAGTTATTGATCTGCCAGAGATATTTCCGCTATGAGACATTTTCTCCTGGTGGCTTGTGGTTGTTTTCAATTGATAACTCTGCAGGCTATCGTCGCGCAACCTATCACTTTAATCCCTACATGCGGATCGCACCGGTAGTAACAATTACCGCTACTGTTGGTGGCAGTACGTTCGTATCAGGTCCGTCAGCAAGCCTCTCCACTCCGTATTCATGTCAACTTTCAGCCGATATAACAACTGTTGGTGGATATGCCTACGTCGATTCACTCCTAGCCAGCGCGAGGTTATAAGAGATGCCGAATGACGATTGGAGCTTTATGCCGCCAACGCCACCGTTTGTTATCCCTCCACCGGAGCCAAAAGAACAAGTGGTGACGTACACTTTCGCCAACGCAGAAGGCACTGCTGTGATCCGCAACGATGGCGCAGTGATTCCGAATGATCCAGACAATGCTGACTGGATCGCGTACCAGGAATGGGTCGCGCTGGGCGGCGTGACGATGCCTTACATCCAGCCACCGCCATTGAAGCCACCGCCAATTTCCAGAAGGCAGTTCTACCAGGAACTCGCTAACATGGGTTCAATTACCCAGAATTCTGCGTTAGGCACGATGAAGACTGGCGCACTGCCCAATGAGATAGATAACTACATCAAATCCTCCAACGTGCCGAATGAACGGGAGTTCGAAGCCAATATGTTCTTCGTTGGTGCGCAGACGATCTCCATTGACGATGAATGGGTGCAAGGGTTGGCGGCCTATCTCAATACCGAGAACACAACGCCAGAGGCAATGGAAGCGATGTGGCTACGCGCGGCAAAGCTATGAGAACAATCACCGGCAAATGTTCGCACTTTGGTGGTCCCCGTGATACGGGAGTATCGCCAAGCGAGGGACTGGCGTTCATCTATGAGGTGGCGGATGCGCCGCATCTATTCCTGCCGCATCAGCCTCCAGGAACAACAGGCCTCGCAAGAAGATTGAACCCAGAAGAGTTCTATGTTGCTTGCCGCTGGGACTATGATGAGACATCAAAGAATGAATTGCTCGGCATTATGGCATTGGTACGCTCGCCAAAGACCGGCAAACAGTTCATGGCCTATCCTGCGGACTGGGGACCGCATAAGGATACTGGCCGTGTTGCGGATTTATCGCCTGGGCTTATGGCGGCATTGGGCATTGAGACAGACGATGAGGTTGAAGTGACCTTCCCGTATGAATTACCAGAAGAGGCTGACATGGGCATCTATAATTCTATCGTGATGTCCTCTGGACACGGCAAATATGTCCGTGGTGCTTCTGGCTACCTCGATGAAGTTGACGAAGCTAGAAGTGTCGTGGAGAAGCTCGCCTTGGAGCTACGCATGCGCGGCTGCAATGTCGTCACGTTCCATGATGATGTGTCCAAGACGCAAAGCGAGAACCTTAATCGCATAGTTGACTTCCACAATAGCAAGACGCGGCAACTCGACATATCCGTTCACTTCAATGCGTACCAGACAACTAGCAAACCCATGGGCACGGAGGTATTGTACGTGACACAGCAATCCCTAGCGACAGAGCTATCCAAGGTCATCTCTGAATCCGGTGGCTTTATCAATCGCGGTCCAAAGAAGCGGACTGATTTGTTCTTCCTCAACAAGACATCAGCGCCAGCGGTATTGCTCGAGGTTTGTTTCGTGGACAGCGAGGCGGACACGGCGCAGTATGAAATGAACTTCAATCAGATATGTGCCGCCTTGGCGGATCACCTTGGCGGTGAAGTATCGAAGCCAACGCGACCACCAATGCCAATGCCGCCAATCCCAGAGCCAATACCTCCATCGACACCACGGCCGCCAATACCAGGACCGATGCCGCATCCGCCAGTCGTGGAGGCGCGCGTCAATATCGAGATAACAGGAGACGTAATAGTAACCGTCAATGGCGTACCAGTTTCATGAAACAGGAGGCCACAAATGATCAATACCTTGATCCACTTCGTCGTCTACCTAATCGTGCTTGGCGTCGTTGCTTGGTTGTTAATATACCTGGTCGACAATCTGCCAATGATGGCGCCATTCAAGCAAATCGCGCGGGTCGTGATAACCGTGGTTTGCGTACTCATCCTGATCCTCCTTCTGCTTGATATGATCGGCATCGTCGATACTGGCCGACCCTTAGTCCGTTGATGGTGAAAGATATCAAGTCATGGTTCGGGGAGAACCAAACATTGATACTCTTTCTGGGGGCGCAAGCCGTGGCTCTTGCAACAGCAGCAGCGGCGATCCTTGCTTACTCAGTCAAGCTGGAAACACGCGTGTCAATAATGGAGACGCGTGGTGCGGAATATTCCGTGGCGCGGATGGCAAAGATGGAGGAGCGCATCACGGTCCTTGAACAACAAGTCAAAAGCAACGAGGCGCAACTGCTACGCGTTGTCAATGAATTCTTAAGGGACAGAAGCAAATGAACGGACATGGTAGCAATATCGGTGCATTGTTGGACGTGCTAAAGGCGCAACCGCTGATGCTTGGGCTATTGCTGGTGATCTTCTCGCTGATAGGATTTGTTTATCTGCAATCTGCTCAGTTCAATAATCAACGCGCTGAAAACGTCAAGTTATTTCTTGACGTGCAAAAGGAGGTGCAAAAGCTTCTGAGTCAGTGCATCATTCCGCCGAAATGACTTATGAAACAATCAACTTCTGGATTATTTTTGGCGGCATTGTTGGAGCGCTTGGTATCTTTGTGATCCTCTTGTTGATTTGGATTAACTCTAGAGATTACTAACTTTCCCCTCCGTGACTAGCCCTGGCCGAGTGCTGGGGCTTTTTTTGTTTTACAATGAAAAGATTTACTACCGCCTGTCACAACCTTGTGATAGCCTTGTGTTGTTCGAACAACTCTCACCAGAGGTAACTCCAATGAAAAGTCTCTTTGGCGCTGCGGTGGCAGCGTCGTTGCTTGTTCTCTCTCTTCTTCCCGCACAGGCGGCCACTCGCACTCTCGGCGGCCAAGTCTGGACACTTGGTGGCACAGATCTGACACTGGGCGGTGTACCGGCTGGGAATCAACCGCAGAATGCTCCTTGCATTATTTGCGGAGCGAACCAACCAAATCAGACTAACATCGACCAGAACTTTGGTTACACGGACTACGGCAACCAAGGCAACCAGACCTCTGAGACTTACTTCTCTTCTGGTATTCTCAGGGACACGAACCTTGCTACCGACACTATCTCTGCGGTCAACTACAGCGGTCAGCAGATCATCAACCTGATCACTGCACTGGGCGGCCAGAATGCGTTCTCCATCGGCATTGATGTGAACCAAGCCAATGGGCAGGGCGCACAGGTGTTGGAGTCGTTCTTCTTCCTCGATCTTACTTCACACACGGTCATCGCGTCGTTCTTGCCGGCTTTGGCCGATGACATCGCACTTCCGACCCTTAACAATGGGACGGGCTTTCCTGACTATTTGCTCAATGGTCTGACGACCGCTAGCCTTGATCCAAATCATCAGTATGCGTTCTTTGCTCGCATGACGAATACGAATGATGGTCCTGACTCATTCTTCATCGTCCCGGCTGTGCAGGCAGTACCTGTTCCAGGAGCCGTCTGGCTCTTTGGTTCAGGCATCGCTGGACTCGGTATGTTGAAGTTGCGTCGTCGTAAGCAACAGCAGAAGCTTCTCGCTGCGGCTTAAATGAATTGGGGAGGCTTAATCGCCTCCCCTTTTTTATTTCACCTTAGCGCCAAGATGAATCATATAGTTCATCCCGTTCTTTTTAATGTCGGTCGTTCCTCCACACTCCTCGCATATACCAGCAATGTAAAAGCTATTTGGCTTGTCCATTGTTTGTTTACGTCCGCAATGCTGGCAGTTGAATTGTTGGTAAATGGCTCCGCCTTGTGCTAGGATCAATTCACACTTTTCAATAACCTCATCCCACGGATATAGTTTCATTTGCGCCTCCCGAATAGACCAAGCATCCCAAGACCAATCGCAAACAACGGCAACGTCGCTGGTAAAGGTACAGCCGCAACCGTAGGACCACCAGTCCAAGTACCAGGGACGATGCTTTGCGCAAAGCCTTGAGACCATCCGTCAATTCCATTTCTGGTGTACGGATCAATATATCCAAACGTATTGTATCCCTCCCAAGCTATGATGTGTTGGTCAGCGTCGAATGTTATTGAGAAGTGCCCTCGTCCAATATTGCTCGTGACGATTAGTGGGCCATAGCTCAAGCTGATTCCAGGGGCCCAATTAGGCAGCACGGAGTTCGCCTCCCAATTGAAGGAATGTGTCGTGTTTGCTAGTGAGCCTCCCAGCAGGAGAGCTTCATCAATGCTAAATTGTCCGGTCCAGCCTACTGTTGAATTTGAACCGTAAAACAATGGCTGTCCTTGGTATGTGTACGTCAACACCGCAGCATCGCCAGGTGTTGTTGAGAGTAGCGCAACGGATAGCGTCGCCATCCGCAAATAGCTATTCATGTTTGTGGTCCTTTTGTTGCATCGTTGATTATCTGCTTCATTGCGTCCCAGTCGTCATTCCAGTTATCCGCCATGTGGTAGATTTTTTCGAGTGCCTTGCGCAGCCGCTCGATCTCGTCGGCGGCCTCATCTTCAAGCATGATCGGGTGATCCTGTACGAACTCATCATTGGCGCGTTTGCGCAGCCGTTCAACAATGTCAGTCATAATCTCCTCATCATACACGGATTTGAACAACGGGTATCTTTGCCTTGGTCGCTCGCTTAATCATATCCTTAGTGCCCTTATCGCCGGGAAACGCCATAACAACATCAGGCTTCCCTTCGACGAGCATCTTTGCGTTTCTTATTGGTCCTGCGGCGCGGCTATATTTCGACCAGTCCGCAGGGAACGGTACGAGTTCTATGCCGCGTTCCTTCGCCCATTCAGCGGCCAAGGTATCGGCTCCTGGCGCCATCCCAGAGATTACGCAAACGATGGAGCTAAACTCATGCGCCTCATCAAGCTTGCGATACAAAAGCGTTTTGTTTGTATAGTCTCGCCCACCGCAGACCAGAACCCGTCTCATTTTATTTCCTCCCGCATTGACTTGGTGATCTTCTTCATTGCCTCGATCCATTGCTTGACTAGCTCTTTGTCGATCTTACTGCCGTGTCGGGCTATCGCGCCTGTGATCTGGTGCAACTCGTGATGCCAGTTCCAAGGTGGGGCGAGCCGATTGTCTCTCATGCATGCCCCGTCACTTCTGGTTGACCTTCAAAGCGCGCAATCATCTCCTTCATCAAGGAGATAATGTCGCGGCGATTGGCGCCATTGGAGATGTAGTTGACGCGGCCATCGCTGACTTGTCCGTAAGGGAATACAAGGAGCACAAATCCTATGTCCTTGTCCTTGCCTGTTTTGTCGCCGTTGTAAAGCTTATCAAGAGCCGTCGCGATTGAGTTCATCCTTATTGATTCTTCTTCGACAGAATTCATTTGTCGTTCTCCCCTAGTTCGATCTTGGCGAGCGATACCTTGACGCGGCGATTTCTTGAACTTGTGCTTATTGTGTTCTTGAGAAGCCCCCATTGCATACGTTTGTCGTGGTTGTCGTTGCGCGTTTTGCGGTTCTTAAAGTCTTTCATATGGCGCATTGAGGCTCTCATTTTGGTGACCTGCCGCTGACCTTGCCTAGGACGAGACTGTCTGAACCATCGTTCGACGGATGGGTGACGATCTTGTGATCAGCGGCAGCACCATTGCCGGGTTTTACCGGCGCAGCCCTTCGATGATAGCGACTTGGCTTCTGCCGCAAAAGGCTATCTTGCTCCTTGCTGTCGTCTAGCACCGCGGAGAATAAATTATCCTTGACTATGATCGTCAAGATCGCATTCATTAATCGCGCGGGAGTTATCCGATACTTTTTTGCGCGATCCGCATAGGCATCGTGGACGCTCTTGTACATCGCGACATGCGCCACGGTCCGTGGTGATGACTCGATTGGCGGGAGCAGAAGGCTGATACCGTTATTGGAACAGAGTACCTTGATCGTGCTCGGTGTCGTGCCGATGATTCTGGCGATTTCAGTAACAGGCTTCCCGCTCTCAACCAGCTGGCGTAGCTCGCTGATATTGATGAATGGTTTATTCATACCAACACCTCCATATAATTACGTTTACCTTTTGTTACGCTATCCCTGAAAGCGAACCAGGCGAAAGCGATTTGAGTAGCATCGTCCGGGAGGCGATAAAACTGGCCGCCCTGCCTCCCGGTCCGATCCGGCCTCCGGGACGCGCCTACCGGCCTCCTACCGGCCTCCGGGAGGCCTCCGGAAAGAAGCCCTATCCGGGATAGGGCTAATTCCACGAAATAACACGCGCCTATAAGCCTTCCGGGACTGGGGGCTATCCCTACCTGCCTCGGTCCGGTTTATCGTGTCCTAGGGCTGTTTAAACGTGGCTAATCCGATGGGCCGTTTTACGGGCTTTTCCGCGCCTCCCGGTAGGCGGTATCTAAACACCGCCTCAAGGTCAAAAAAAGGGACCGGAGAAAACCAATTTGGGGATGCGTGACCGATCCCAAATGGCTCCTCCGATCCAACGCAAACGCAACGCTTACAAATTGACCGATCTCAAATCAATCGGCATGAAGTTGAAGTAGTACCTTGGACTGTGCGTGAACTCCAAGCATCCCTTGACGCCATCGCTCTTACGAACGACAGCGACAAAGGGCGCCAAAAAACCAAGCACGGTGAACTCGCGCTTGAGCTCCTCTGAGTCCCAACATGGCTCTTTTCTCTCAAGGACCAGTTCCAGATCGCGCAACGGCTGTCCCGTCTCAATCATCGTGCGGCGAAACTCCTCCGTGTGATCAACTACCATTGGTCACCTTCTTTGTGAACTCCGAAGCAGCGGCGCGGATCTCCTGGGACAGGGTACTGGCCTCTTGGATCTGTAGATGGACGAGCTTGCCCTTCTCACGGATCGCGATGGCCGCCTCAGCGACATATTTCATGTCAGCGTCGCACTCCCGCAAGGCCGCCTCCAGTTTCTGGATGCGGTCCTTGATGGCGTTCCCCATCTCCTCGACTTCACGAGCGGCATTCTCGTACTGCGCTTGTACAGCCTCTGCTGAGAGGCGTCCGAGGTCAGCCGCCTTCATTGCTGGGTCGTTATTGGTCCGTGATAGGACATGCCGCACGTCGCCTTCCAGCCGTTCTAAATCTATCGTATTCATATCAACCACTCCTTCCATGTATCGCCGCTGATTGTGGCGGCCATATCTATCTTGTCCCGCAATGCTTGGATGATTCGTGCATCCACGGTATCCGGGACGATGAGATCGATGTAGACTACTGACTCTGTCTTGCCTATGCCTTGGGTTCTCTCCTCCGATTGCGAGCGGTGCTCTAGGTTGTTCGTGTTCGAGAAATAAATAACAGTGTCGGCCGCAGACCAGCGGCGCCCACGGCCACCAGCGGCAGGCGTACCGATCATGAACCGACAAGCTTCGTCTGTTTGGAATATTTTCTCCTCCTCTTCTCTTGTTCCTTCATTGCCGCCCCAGAACCGGGCGACACAGCCCTCTCCAAACTCCTCCTCAAGGGCGGCACTTATGAACCGGACATTGTAGTCATACGACGCCCAGATCACGGCCTTGCCTTCCACCTCACGCAAGAGGTCAATCAATGCCGCGGTCCGCTTCTCCGGTATCTCGTGTAGCTTATCCATCTCATCCCGCGTGTGGCCGCACAAGACTTGATGAAGCCTTATCATCCGCGCCACGACACTCAGCGCGGTAACATGTTCCATTTCGGTTAGCTCTGCGGTCGCCTTCTCCTTGAGGCTTTTGTAGATACGCTTTTGCTCTGGCGTCATCTCAATATCACGCACGCTATAGAGTTTGGGCGGAAGGTCGTAACAATCTTCAAGCTTGACGCGGAACGAATGCGGCGCTATTCTGTCGCGTAGCTCATCCTCATTCTTATAGCCGACGATGGTATTGAACTTTTGGTACCAGATGCCGCGCCGGTCTAGCTCGTTCATTACCGAGTTACGATCCAAGGTGGTGACTTGTGTCATGACTCCATTGATTGTGACGCTCGTCCCAACGCGGCTTGCTAGGCGGCCTTGCAGTACTCCAGTAGGAAGCGTACACATTTTCTTTTCGATAGCGTAGCGAGCCTTGAAGGATGTGTATGTGCGATGGCCGAGGCTCCCTGGTTCGAGGAATTGGAACTGAAAGAACACATCGAGCGGCGAGCGTGGTGATATCAAGCCAGTCAATATGCGTCGATACTCCGCCAACGGACCTAGCTTCAAGGCGCGTTCAGTTCTTATGCTTTCGTTCTTTATTGTCGTGCTTTCATCGATGACGAAATAGACGCGGCGCTGTTTGAGGAAGTCTTCAGCAAGGCAAAAGGCTTCATCAACCGCAGACAGAGCCTCGATATTGATAAGCAGTAACCTTGGACCGTTGCGGGCTTGCATAAAATATTTACGCAATAGCTGTTCCTTGGAAGCATTTTTCTTGCCACTCCGCCAGAGATAGATTTTGAGTCGCTTTTTGAGCGAAGGATCGACATGATCCTCCACCGCGTCGATCCAGGTCCGGTACACGCCGGCAGGAGCGATGACGAGAAGGTCATCAACCATCCCGTCAGTCTCAAGTTGACCAAAGTCATCGAGCGCAACCTTGGTTTTGCCGGTCCGCATCGCCATCTGCAAAGCGAACCACTTACGTCCGTGGAGATACGCCAGTGCTCGTGCTTGGTGATTCCACGGTTGCTTCAATGGTTGATATTTCATGCGGCCTCGATTTTGTTTTTGACGATGCGGAGACGCGCCTTCATATACTCCCGGTGCTGGGTTGGAGTTGCCTGGCGCGGCGCAAGGTGCCACTCAATAGGGACGGAGCCTCGTCTTTTGGATTTGATTATGCAAAACGGCTCATTGTTATTGTCGAGCTTCCTCATGAGCGCTGATAGATGATATGTCACAGTCTCACGCGGGAATAGCGGACGCTCCTTGCCTTTTGGATAGAACGCTTCAACAAGGTCAATGGTATTGCGCGGCTCGCTACTGAGTAGCGCAAATGCTCGGCGTTCCAGAGCCGAGTACTGGTAGCGTTTGTCAGTTGATAGTTTGTAGCTCATTTCCGTTTTCCTTTTCCTGTAAAAGTTTTGCGTGCGACGACAACCTTGTACGGTATTGACCGAACCCAACCTTGGGACCGCAGGTTGTCTTTCTGAAAGCCGATCCGCACGCTAACCGACCGAACATGCCAAGGTTGGGTAGCTCTAATCAATCACAAATGCTCCTTCGCGAACATTCGCCATCTCGCCGAATGCCGTGGCGCGGATCAACATCATCTCGCCAAAGTCATTTTCAAAAGTTGGCGCTTGCCCCATCTGATAGTCATTGGAGACATTGACCTGTTCGCGGAATGCCTCCTCTGCGAGGCATTGGGCTACGGCCTTGGCTTCCTCGTAAGACCGCAAGCGATTGCGGCTCCAGTACTCAACGCCATTACGCCAAACGATAGTCTCAACGTAGTAGCGCATGGCTACCTCCTTTTATATTTCATGCTTGACGAGATAGTCGTGTGTAACAAAGCCACGACTAGCATCGCCACGCTCGTGCTCGGTGATCCAACTCTTACGTCCCTTACAGCGGGTACAATCCATATGCTTATCGTCCGCGCTCCATTCGTGATCGCAAAGCTTGGAGAGCGGATGCCGCCAGTCGATCCGCCAATGGCCCCTGACGCTATGAGCGCGGCGATGAGCGAGCGCCAAAGCGGTTCGGATGGTTTTGCGGTAGTGCTTTTGCGGCACGTTGATCGTGATTGTTTTGTGGGATAGGAAGCGCCGGTATTGTCCCCGTGCGACAAAGCCTTTGGATACTGCCGTGTCAGATAGCAACACAGGCAGATCATTTATCGTCGCAAGGAACGCCCAAATGCGACGCAGCAACCCAACCCATTCCCTTATTATGATTGCAAGTTTATCTGGTTTATTTGGAGTATGGACCATAGGCGAGAATACAAACGCCGCACGATCTGTATTGTAGCCACGTATTCCTGTTGCTGCGTAACCGTGAGAGATGGATCTCTCAGAGAACGGGAGAGGCTTCCAAGGCAACACGGTCGTATCATCCGTAGTCCAAGCAATAGCCATCGGGAAGAATAACAAATCCCTACTCTCAGAAGAGACTAGATGGGCGATGAAGGCGGTGTCAATCTTTGGATGC
>Ga0210380_10000057_pt1 | contig 69570 bp, 59 predicted proteins | sample PLM4_5_coexredo_FD_155476 | JGI IMG/M metagenome (GOLD analysis project Ga0210380, IMG submission 155476) | Groundwater sediment microbial communities from an aquifer in East River, Colorado, USA - PLM4_5_coex redo | ecosystem: Environmental > Terrestrial > Soil > Riparian zone | place: USA...
GGGCGTCCCGTCCTCGAAGAGGCCGACCGTGATGTAGCCCTCGTGCCCCGCGATGTCGAACTTGTGCGTGATGGCGTTGCGCTCGTCGGGCAGTTTCCGCCGTTTCGGCGTCTCGATGATCCGCACGACCTCGCGCACGATCTCGATGGGCCCAGCCTCGCCTGCCTCACCCGCCCCGCCAGATCTGCCGCCCGCGTTCCGCGTGTCGGCGACACCGGCCCTCGACGTATTGAGCGGCTGTGTCCGCTTGCTGCCGTCGCGGTAGATGGAAATCGCCTTGGCGCCGAGCCGCCACGATTCGAGGTACGCCTTCTCGACATCCTCGACCGTCGCCTCGCGCGGCACGTTCACGGTCTTGCTGATGGCGCCCGAGATGAAGGGCTGCGTGGCGCCCATCATCCTGATGTGCCCCATGTAGTGGATCGACCGTTCGCCCTTCGACGCCTTGAAAGCGCAGTCGAACACCGGCAGGTGCTCGTCCTTGAGGAACGGCGCGCCCTCGATGGTCTCGTGCTCGTCGATATAGTGGATGATCGCCTCGACTTCGGGTGCGGTGTAGCCGAGCTTTTGCAGGGCCATCGGCACGGTGCCGTTGACGATCTTCATCAGCCCGCCGCCGACGAGCTTCTTGTACTTGACCAGGGCGATGTCCGGCTCGACGCCCGTCGTGTCGCAGTCCATCATGAAGCCGATCGTGCCGGTCGGGGCGAGCACGGTGGCCTGGGCGTTGCGGTAGCCGAAATCCTCCCCGAGCTCGACCGCTTCGTCCCACGCCTGCCTCGCGCCCGCGTAGAGATCCGACGGCACGAGCTTCTGATTGATCTCGCCGACCGCGTCACGGTGCTTGTTCATCACGCGCAGGAACGGCTCGCGGTTCTTCTCGTAGCCGCTGAACGGACCGCCGTGGTCGCGCGCGATACGCGCCGACTGGGCGTAGGCCTCGCCGGTCATCACCGCGGTGATCGCCGCCGCGTACGCGCGCCCCTCGTCGCTGTCGTACGGCAGGCCGCGCGACATCAGCAACGCGCCCAGGTTGGCGTAGCCGAGGCCGAGCGGGCGGTACGCGTGGCTGTTTCGCTCGATCGCCGGGGTCGGATAGCTGGAGTTCGGCACGATGATCTCCTGCGCGGTGATCATCGTCCGGCACGCCGACTTGAATGCGGCCACGTCCAGTTCGCCGTCGTCTTTGACGAACTTCATCAGGTTGATCGACGACAGATTGCAGGCCGAGTCGTCGAGGAACATGTACTCGGAGCACGGGTTGCTCGCGTTGATGCGATCCGAGGTCGGGCAGGTGTGCCACTCGTTGACCGTCGTGTCGAACTGCATGCCCGGGTCGCCGCACACCCACGTGCCCTCGGCGATCTGCCGCATCAGGTCGCGTGCCTTGTAGGTATCCATCGGCGCGCCGTTGGTGACCGCTTTCGTCGTCCACGTGCCGTCATCGAGGACCGCGCGCATGAAGTCGTCGGTCACGCGCACGCTGTTGTTGGAGTTCTGGAAGAAGATCGACCCGTACGCCACGCCCGTGAACGAGCCGTCGTAACCGGCGTCGATCAGCGCCCACGCCTTCTTCTCTTCCTCGACCTTGCAGTTGATGAATTCGACGATATCGGGATGATCCGCGTTGAGGATGACCATTTTGGCGGCGCGACGGGTCTTGCCGCCCGACTTGATGACGCCCGCAAACGCGTCGTAGCCCTTCATGAACGACACGGGACCGCTCGCCGTGCCGCCGCCCGCGAGCAACTCCCTCGCCGACCGAATCGTGGACAGGTTGCTGCCCGTCCCGGAGCCGAACTTGAACAGCATCCCCTCGGTCTTGGCCAACGTCAGGATGGAGTCCATCGTGTCCTTCACCGCGTTGATGAAGCACGCCGAGCACTGCGGCGCCGCTTCGAATCCGCAGTTGAACCACACAGGACTGTTGAACGCCGCCTTCTGATAGACCAGCAGGTGCTTCAACTCGTGGCTGAACGCCTGCAGCGCGTCTTCGCTCGCGAAATACTTCTGCTCGCGCGCCCACTGCGTGATGGCGTCCACGACGCGGCCGACGAGCTGCTTGACGCTGTGTTCACGCTCGGGCGATCCGACCTGCCCGCGAAAGTACTTGGAGACCACAATGTTGGTGGCCTGCTGCGACCAGAAGCGGGGGATTTCGACGTCGCGCTGCTCGAAGACGACCTTCCCCTTCTCGTTGCCAATCACCGCCGAGCGGACCTCCCATTCGACCTCATCGAAGGGGTCAACGCCCGGCAGGGTGAAATAGCGGGGAAACTCGAGTCCTGGCACGCCCGGACCCTTCGCGTCCGCACCTTTGCGTGCACGGACTGCGGGATCGACGGCTCCGCTTTGCGCCTGCGCCTGCTGACCGGCTCCGGCAGCATCGCGGGCAGGGCCTCTTTCCATGCGTTCCTCCAAATCCACGGACACTCCGCACCCCTGGGGGAGGCCCGAAACAACTTTGATTGTGATAGGCGCCCGAGATGTCCTGAGGAATTTCTAGGCGGCTGGATGCTGGGAGCCTCCGGCCGTTTCAACCTCGTTGAGCGCGCGAGTGATAGTGCGCCCAGTCCCCAGGCTTGTCAAGCGTCAAACCACAAGATATTGCGCTTACCGCTTGGGGCAAGTGCAATATCTAGCTAAATTGTAGCAACATCACCGAACCACGAACCACCAACCGCAAACCACCCACCAACCACAACCGCCAACCGCCCACGGGATAAGATCGCCAGAATGCCTACCTTCAAAATTGCCGTCATACCGGGCGACGGCATCGGTCACGAAGTGGTCCCGGAAGGTCTGCGCGTGCTTGAGGCCGCAGGGACGAAGTTTGGCCTCTCGTTCGAGCTGAGCCACTTCGACTGGAGTTGCGAGGTCTACGCCAAGACGGGCCGCATGATGCCGGAGGACGGCCTCGAGCAGCTCAAGCGTTTCGACAGCATCCTGCTGGGCGCGGTCGGCTACCCGGGCGTGGCCGATCACGTGTCGCTCTGGGGCCTGCTCATCCCCATCCGCCGCGGCTTCGACCAGTACGTCAACCTTCGACCCGTGCGTCTGTTCAAGGGTGTGCAGACGCCGCTGGCCAACCGCAAGCCAGAAGAGATCGATTTCGTCGTCATCCGCGAGAACACCGAAGGGGAATACTCGTCGATCGGCGGCCGCATCTTCAGCGGGACCGAGCACGAGATGGCGGTGCAGGAGACGGTCTTTACCAAGCGCGGCGTGGATCGCGTCATGCGCTACGCGTTCGCCCTGGCGCAGCGGCGACGCAAGCACCTGACGGCCGCGACCAAGTCGAACGGGATCATCCACACGATGCCGTTCTGGGACGAACGGTTCAAGGCGCTCGCGAGCGACTATCCGGACGTGAAGACCGACCAGTTCCACATCGACATCCTGACCGCGCACTTCGTGCGCAACCCAGACTGGTTCGACGTGGTGGTCGGCAGCAACCTCTTCGGCGACATCCTCTCGGACCTGGGGCCGGCGGTCGCCGGCGGCATCGGCATCGCGCCGTCAGCGAACCTGAACCCTGAGCGCGTCTTCCCCTCGATGTTCGAGCCGGTGCACGGCTCGGCGCCCGACATCGCCGGGCGCAACATCGCCAACCCGATCGGCACGATCTGGTCGGTCGCGCTGATGCTCGACCATTTCGGATCGCCACAGGCAGCACGCGCCGTCGAGCAGGCGATCGAGGCAGTCTGCGCCGGCGGTCCGCGTACGCGCGACCTTGGCGGCACGGCGAGCACGCAGGAGATGGGAAAAGCCATCGCCGACGCAATCTAGATTCAAAAGGCAAAACTCAAGATGCAAACCTCACTTGCTTGCGACACTTGGTCGGTTTGCACTTTGCCTTTTGCATTTTGAATTGCGCGCCAAAGGCGCGCCTCAGACTGTCCGCTTGCGGTACTGGCGAACGGCGACGCTCAGCACGACGACGGCCGATGCCGCGAGAATGAGTAATGGCCGGGCGATCTCCGCTGGCCCGGCCCCCTTCATCAGTACGGCTCGCGAGATCGTCACGAAGTGGCGCACCGGGTTGATCTGCGACGCCACCTGCGCCCACGGCGCCATGCTGTCGACCGGCGTGAACAGCCCGCTCATCAGCAGGTAGATGATGACGATGAAGAAGGTGACGAACATCGCCTGCTGCTGCGTCTCGACCAGCGCCGAAATCCAGAGTCCGATCGCGAGCGCGACGACGAGGTAGACCGCCGCCGCGCCGAACAGCAGCAGCAAGCTGCCGCGCATCGGGATATCGAACACCAGCCGGCCCACGATCAGCCCCAGGGAGAGATCGAGCAGGCCCAGCACCCAGAACGGCAGCAGCTTCGCCACGATGAACTCGCCGCGGGTAATCGGCGTCACGTTGAGCTGCTCGAGCGTCCCGAGCTCCTTCTCGCGCGCGATGTTCTGCGCAGCCAGCAGCGTCCCGACCATCGTGACGAGGGCCACGAGGATACCCGGCACCATGTAGTCCCGGTAGTCCAGCGTCGGGTTGTAGCGTCCCCGCACGCGCACGTCGATGCGGGGTGACGGCGCCGTCGGCGATCGGGCCTGCGCGTAGTCGGCCAGGACCTGCGTCGCGTACGCCTGAACGATGCCCGCCGCCGACCCCTTCTCCCCGTTGACCGAAAGTTCGACCGACGCGACGCCGACCTTGACCAGCGACTCCTCGAAGTCGTGCGGAATCACCACGGCCATCGTGACCGTGCCGGCCAGCAGCGCCTCGTCGGCGCGATCGAGCGACGGCGCGGCGCCGGCCACGGTGAAATGTCCCGACGCGCCGAGGCGATCGACCACGGCACGCGACGCCGTCGTCCGATCGAAGTCCACGACGTAGATCGGCGTGTCGCGAATCTCGAACGTCGCGGCGTTCGACAGGATCAAGAGCTGAATGATGGGTGCAACTAGCACCTGGGCGAGCAGCACCCGGTCGCGCACGATATGCAGGATCTCGGCCTGGGCGAGGAACGCGATGCGGCGCATGGCTATACCAGCCGTTCCTTGAACGAACGCGTGCTCGCCACGAGCAGCACGGCCGCCATCGCGGCGAGGATGAGCGTCTCACGCCACAGATATTCCAGGCCGATGCCTTTCAGCATGATGCCGCGTGCAATGAGCACGAACCATCTGCCGGGGACGACATTGGCGATCACCTGCAGAGGCGCAGGCATGCTCTCGACCGGAAAGACAAAGCCCGACAGCAGGACGTTTGGCAGCATCGTGCCGAGCAGGGCGACCACCATCGCCACGCGCTGCGACGAGGTACTCGCCGACACCAGGATGCCGAGCGCGAGCGAGACGAGGATGTAGAGCGCCCCTTCGCCGAGCAGAAGCAGCACGCTGCCCCGCAGCGGCACACCGAACACCAGACGCGCCTCGACCAGCACGCCCACCACGCTCGCGAATCCGACGACCAGGTACGGCGCCACCTTGCCGACGATGATTGCCCACGGGCGCAGCGGCGACACCAACAGCGTCTCCATCGTTCCCGTCTCCTTCTCGCGCGTGAGCGAAATCGCCGTCATCAGCGACGAGATGATCGTCAGCACGAATGCCATCAGGCCGGGCACGAAGAGGTTCGAGCTCTCGCGCGTCGGATTGAAGCGCATGCGCGTCTGCGGCACGATCACGGCGGGCCGGTCTGCGCGCCAGGCGCGCCCCTGCACGCGCACGGACGACATCGGAGGTGACAGATCCCGCTGGTACTGCTCGACGACCGACAGTGCGTAGGCCTGCAGCAGACTGCCGGTGTTCGGCTCGGTGGCGTCGCTGAGGACGAGCAGGCTGGCAGGCGTCGAGCCCGCGAGCCTGGAGGCAAACCCTGGCTCGAACACCACGGCCTGCTGGACGTCGCCGGTCTGGAAGAGCGCATCGAGATCGGCGAGTCGAGGCACGGTGGCCACAATGCGGAACACCCCGCTCGCCGCGAAGCGATCGCGCAGCGCGAGGGTCGCATGGTCGGGACTCGGATCGACGATGCCGAGGCGGACGTCGTTGACGTCGGTGCGAATCGCGTAGCCGAAGAGCACGACCTGGATCGCGGGCAGCCCGAGCAGCACCGCGAGCGTCCGGCGGTCGCGCAGGATGTGGAACCACTCCTTGCGCAGCAATCCGATCAGGGCAGTCACGATGGACCCCCGGGCGGCGCGGCGGCTGCGTGCGCCTGGCCGCCCGAAGACGCGGCAGGTCTCGCGAGCTGCACGAACACGTCGTCAATCGACGGCGCGCCGAACTGCTGCTTCAACTCGCCCGGCGTCCCGATCGCGTCGATCCGTCCCGCGACCATGATCGACACGCGGTCGCAGTACTCGGCCTCGTCCATGTAGTGCGTCGTGACGAACACCGTCGTGCCGCCAGCCGCGGCCTCGTAGATCAGCTCCCAGAACTGGCGCCGGGTGATCGGATCGACGCCGCTGGTCGGCTCGTCAAGGAACACGATCTGAGGCTGATGGACGAGCGCGACCGAGAACGCCAGTTTCTGCCGCCATCCGAGCGGCAGTCGCTGGACGCGCTGGTCGGCGACCGCCTCGAGACCCAGGCGCGTGAGCACCTGCCCGGTGCGTTCCCGGATCTGCGGTCCGCTGAGCCCGTAGATGCCGCCGTACAGTCGGATGTTTTCACGCGGGGTCAGGTCTTCATAGAGCGAGAACCGCTGGCTCATGTACCCGATGCGCCGCTTGACTGCCTCGCTCTCGGTGCCGACGTCGTGCCCGGCGACACGCGCCGTGCCACTGCTCGGCGACAGGAGGCCGATCAGCATACGGATCGCCGTCGTCTTTCCGGCGCCGTTGGCCCCGAGAAAGCCGAACACCTCGCCGGCGCGCACGTCGAAGGAAATGCGGTCTACGGCGACGAACGCGCCAAACGCTCTCGTCAGGCCCTTCGCCTCGATCACGACGGCGCTCATGCGGGCCCCGCCGTTCGCGCGATGAAGGCGTCTTCAACCGTGGGCGCGAGAAGGCCGACCGACGCGTCAGCGAACCCGCGCGCGACGAGATACGCGCGAAGGTCCTGCTCGAGCACGTCGGGAGACGTATCGCGTCGGGCGTCGCTGAAGTGGATGACCTCGCCGAAGGGATAGACCCCTTGGGCGTGGGGATACGCCCGCAAGGCGAGCAGCGCCTTGTACCGCGCATGGACCCGCACGCCGAACAACGGACGGTCGTAGGAGCCGCTGACACCCGCGGGCGTGTCAACGGCCAACAGGCGGCCGCCGTGCATGAGCGCGATGCGGTCGCAGCGCGTGGCTTCGTCCATGTACGGCGTGGAGACGACTATCGTCTGCCCGCCTTTCTTGAGCGTCGAGAGCAGGTCCCAGAACTCGCGCCGTGACACGGCGTCCACGCCGGTGGTCGGTTCGTCCAGAAAGAGGATGTCCGGGCGATGCACCAGGGCGCAGCAGAGGGCGAGCTTCTGTTTCATCCCGCCCGACAGGGCGGCGGCGCGACGGTCCGCGAACGCCTCCAGCTGCGAGTAGATCGGGGCGATCTGGGCGGCCTCGCGCGCGACCGTGGTGCCGAACACGGCCGCAAAGAACTGCAGGTTCTCGGCCACGCTCAGGTCGGGATACAGGGAGAAGCGTCCCGCCATATATCCCACGCGCCGACGAAGGGCACGATAGTCGCGCACGACATCGAGGCCGAGCACCGAAGCACGGCCCGCGTCGGGTGCGAGCAGCGTCACGAACATGCGGAAGAGCGTCGTCTTGCCCGCGCCGTCGGGTCCGATGACGCCGAACAGCTCTCCGCGATCAATCGCGAGTGTGACCGCGTCGACCGCGGTGGTCGCGGCGAACCGCTTCGTGACCCCTTCGGCGACGACGGCGCTCATTGGCCGAACTCGACGTCCACCGGCGCGCCAACCTTCAGGAGGCCCTCCGGATTGGCGACGCGGATCTTGATGGCGTAGACGAGGTCGGCACGCTCATCGCGCGTCTGGATCGGCGTGGGCGCGAATTCGGCTCGGGCCGCGATCCACGACAGGGTGCCGGTGAGGACCCGGCGAGTGCTGCCAGCGTCAACCGTGACGCGCGCCGGCTGACCGATACGGATCGACGAGAGCTGCGGCTCGGTGATGTAGGCCCGTACGTCGACCGTGCGCAGGTCAGCGATCCGGTAGAGAGGCTGACCGGGCTGCACCATTTCCCCCGCGCGCGCATAGGTGGCCAGCACCGTGCCGTCGGTGGGGTTGAGCACCTGGCTGCGGCGGATCCTGTCATCAACCTGCGCCACCTGGGCATCCACCGACGCGATCTGGGTAATCGCGGTCTGGCGCTGCGCCCGCGCGGCGTCGACCTGCGCGATCGCCGCGGTGACGATCTGAGCCTGCGCTTCGATCTGCTGATCCTGCGCGCGGATCTGATCCTCGAGCACACGCTGGTCGCGCTCTGCCTGATCGACTTGCTGCGCGGTCGCCGCCTGCTCGGCGAACAGCCGCGTGGTCCGGTTGTGGACCCGACGGGCGATGTCGAGCTGCGACGCGAGCGCGCCACGCTGGGCGACGGCCGCCTCGCGCTGCGCCTGCGCCGCCTCGCGCTGCGCCTCGAGCGCCTCAACCTGTCGGTCCACCTCGCCGACACGAGACTGCGTGGCCGTGCGCTGCGCCTGCACTTGCGTGCGCTGGAGCTCGAGCGCCGACGGGTCAACTTCGCCGACCACCGTCCCGGCGGTGAGCAGCTGTCCTTCCTCAACCGCGAGGCGCGTGAGCTGCCCGGCCGCGTCAGGCGACACCACGACCTCAGTGGCCTCCACGTTGCCGTACGCCTCGGGCTCGACGGCTCGCGTGCAGCCGGTCACGACCATCGCCATCGTCAGCATCGCGAGCGCATGCCTTCCCATCACCGGACCTCCAATCCCAGCGTCGTCAGCAGTCGCGCTCCCGTCTGTGCGAGCTCGACCTCGTGAGCCGCCCGTACGGACCGTGCCTGCAGCAGCTCGGTGCTGCGATCGAGCAGGTCTGCCGCGGTCACCACGCCCTCCCTGAACCGAACCTGCATCGACCGCTCGACCTGCTCGCGCAGCGTGACGATGCGGTCGTCGAGTGCCAGCGCCGCCTGCAGCCGATCGATCGACGCGGCGTCAGCCTCGACCGCCTGATCCAGATCTCTAGCGAACGCCGCCTGATCGGCCGCGACCACCTGTTGCTGGATGACGAGCGCGGCACGCTCCCGGTCGCCGCTGCCCCACGTCCATGCGTTCCACTGGAGGCGCACGCCGCCGAGGGCGTAGGAATCGAACTCATTGGCCAGGAAGTTGAGACCCGGGTGGCCGAAGCCCAGTCTCGCGAACGCCGACACGCGGGGGCGCTCCTGCGCCGACGAGACCCGCTGTTCCTGAACCAGGCGATCGCCGGTTCTGGCGAACAGCTCGTCCTCGGGGCGGTTCCGTACGCCCTGAGAGGCCTGTCGCGCGCGCGCCACCGAGCCGGATACATCGGGTAGCGGCAGCGCCTCATTCTCGGCGATGGTCCGACCGGTGAGGATCGCCAGTCGCCCCAACGCCACCCGTCGGGCCACACGAAACTCCTCTTCCTCCTGCCGCCGCTGCAGCAACGTCGCCTCGATCGCGGCCGCGTCTGCCAACAGGGCGGCGCCCTCCCGTACCCGCGTATTCGTCTCGGCGAGGCGGCCCTCGAGGTCGGCAACGGCCGCGCCGATCGCTCCTTGCCGCGCCGCGAGCGCGGCCGCCGTGAAGAACGCCTCGTTCACACGCTGCCGCAAGTCGAACAGCGTCGTCCGCACACGTGCCTGTTGCTCGGCCAGCTGCGCCTGCGCCAGCGCGGCCTGTGCGGACGTGGTGGCATCGAACAGACGCTGCTCGATCCGGAGGTTGGAATCGAAGATCGCCTTCGGCGGGGCGAACTGCGGGCTGCCGGTGATCGACGCAAACGGCGGCAGCGGCACGTCAGACTGATATTGGCCCAGGCCCTCGACCGCGATCGAAGGTCGCCACGCGGCGGAAATGTTCTGCTGGCGGAGATCGTTCTGCTCGGTCAGCAGGCGCAGCTGCGTCAGTCTCGGATCGATCGCGATCGCGGCCTCCTGCAACGATGCGAGATCGATCGACGTGCCGGCCGGCGGCCCCTGGGCCGTCAGCCCGGCCGCGTGCGCGACGATCAGCCACGCGCTCACGACGGTCACAAGACGAATCTTCATGGGCGAAGGGCCCTCAGGAAGAATGGCGCCAGATCCTTCCGACGCCGGTCGATGAACCGGTCGAAGCCGGCCTGATCCAGCCCCAGCACGGCCATGAGCATGGGTCGGGCGGCGAACGGAAACACGCACATCGACAGCAGGTTGACCACGAACTGATCGGCGGAGATCGGATGCATCAGTCCTGCGCGTACGCGGGCGAGGATCTGCGCCCTCAGGACGCGCAGCACACGGGCTCCGATGTCGGCGGGCACCATGCCGGTGACGGCCGATACCAGCTGACTCGCGCGTCCGGGATGGTGTGCCAGCTCGCTCAGGATGTAGCCCGGCAGGTAGGGCGCGCGGGCGAGGTGGCGCATCTCGGTGCGCACGACCTGTTCGACCTTGTCCTCGAGCGGCGCGTCGGAGGCCAGGATCCGGATGACGGCCGGGAGCAGTTCGCCCGCCGCGCGCATGAAGACCGCCTGCGCGAGACGGTCCTTGGTGCGGAAGTAGTAGTGCAGCAGCGCCGAGTTGACGCCAGCCTCCTTCGCGATCTCCTGAGTGCGCGCCCCGGCGGTGCCGGCGCGGACGAAGACGGCGTGGGCGGCGTCGAGGATCCGCTGCTCGGTGGATCCGTTGTGATGACCATGTGGTTTAACCATTCAATTAAACGCCCAGACAGTAGCTCCGCTGCGACGGACGGCGCAAGAGAAAATTTGCTGTGGGTGCGCTTAGCGGCCGGTCAAGCCCGCGGCCAGCGTGGCAGCCTTGTCGGCCAGCGTCGCGGCGAACACGAAATTCCGATCCCTGAGCGCCTCTTCTGCCTGCTGCGTGAAGCGCTTCGACTGGTCGTACTGGGACCGGGCGTCGGAAGTGAGCCGCACGTAGTCCACGCGGGCGAGGTCGCGCGCGGCGCGCGCTAAGGTGTCGCGCACCTCGCGCTCAGCAGCGGCATCGAGCGCGGGCGAGGTGGGACGAAGATCGCGAGGCTCGGCCGGCCCTTCCGCGGCGGCGGGCGGCGGCGCGTCGGCGGGACGTTCGGGCTCTGGGCGGCGCTGGGGCGGACGTGGCGGCGTGCGAGGCGGCGGCGTAACCGCGGGCGGATCGGACGGCGCCTCGACTGGCGGTGCCGCCACGGCAACCGCCACGGGCAGTTCCACTGGGGCGAGCACACGTTCGGGCGGCATCGGCACGGCCAGCGGAGGGCCGTCGGGCACGTTTTTAGCCTGGGCCTTCGCGCAGGCGCCGCATACAGCCGCCGCCGCGAGGCACGCAGCAACCGCGTGTATCCACCTCCGGAGCCAGGTCGTTCGATCAGACGTCATGGGTCCTTGGTAGTAGAACGCGGAAGGTCGTTCCCCGGCCGGGTGTGGACTGCACCTCGATTTCGCCATCGTGCAACTGGACGATCCGGTAGACCATCGACAATCCGATGCCTGTCCCATGATCCTTCGTCGTGAAGTAGAGGTCAAAGATCTTTCCGAGGTGATCGGCCGGAATGCCGACACCCGTGTCCTCGAACGTGATCTCCACCCGGTCACCCGACGCGGCCGCCGCCGACAGCCGGAGGGTGCCACCCTGGGGCATCGCCTGACACGCGTTGAGGCACAGGTTGAGGAAGACCTGCCGCAGCATCGCCGAGTCGCCATTCACGGCGGGTAACTGCTCGGGCACGCTGACCTCGACGCGGACGCCGTTGGCGGCCGCCTCCGACTGGACGACCGGCAGCACCTCGTCGAGAATCGCCCGCAGCGGCACCGGCTGCAGCCGCAAATCCTCGGGCCGCACGAACTTGAGAAACCCCTGGACGACTTCGTCGAGCCGGCGGATCTCGCTCTCGATGACCCCCACGTGCTGCAGCGCACCCGCCCCGGCGGCTTCGGCGGCAGAGGCCTGCGCCAGACTCGCCGAGGCCGTCGCCCCCGCGCCGACCGGGATCGGTTCGCGCATCATGCTCTGCCGGATCTTCGTGCGGAGCAGCTCGAGGTGAATCATCATCGCGTTCAGCGGATTCTTCACCTCGTGCGCGATGCCGGCGGTCAGCCGGCCCAGGGCGACGAGCTTGCGGGAATACGCCAGCGTCGACTGCACCCGAGAGAGGTACGACAGGTTCCTCGACACGAGCAGCACGCCCACCAACTGACCGTCCATCCCCGCGATCGCATGCGTCATCAGCAGCGCATCGTCGCCGACCTGGACCGGGCCTCGCGACACGCGCGTCGCGAGCGTTTCCTCGACGAGGCCGCGATACGCGTCGCCGTCGGGCAGTAATCCGCTCAGCGCGCGACCCGTGGCGGCGGCGGGCAGTCGCGGCTGCATGGCGGGGTTGCTGAAGAGGAGCTCGCCGTGCGGATTGAACAGGGCCACCGCATCCTCCAAGTGCTCGACCGCCGACTGCAGGTTGGCCTTCTGGCCCGCGAGCAGGTTCCGATCCGCCGACAGCTGCTGGCTGACCGTGTTGAAGAAATTTCCCAGCTCGCCGAACTCGTCGTCCTGGGGAAGGTCGAGCGTGACGCCGAATTCACCCTTGCCGAGTCTGGTGAGCCCGCTGCGCAGGACGTTGATGGGTCGCAGCAGCAGCTGCGCCAGCAGCGCGGCGACGACGACCGCGATGCCGAGAAAGACCAGGGCGATGTTGATGGCGGGCCGCAGCGATCCGTTCAACTCGCGCCGGACGAGCACCGTCGAGAGGCCGATGCGGATCGAGCCGAACGCCTGGTCGCCCAGCAGCATCGGCTGACGCACCTCGAGCGTCTGGCCGTCGCGGGAATAGATCACGCGAAGCTGCTCGACGGCGGAGCTGTTGAGCAGACTGTCGAGGTCGCCACGGGCGGGCCACGGCGTGCCCTCCTGCGTGCGGTCGCTGGCCGCCTGCACGACGCCCATCGTGTCGAGGATCGCAGCGTCCGTGACGTTTTCGCCGTAGATGCTCGATTCCAGGATCGCGCGCAGCCCCGGATCGGCGCGCAGCGCGTCGTACGGCTCGGTGCTCGTGGCGACGACTTCACGGGCGCGATGAAAGATGGCGTTCGCGAGCAGCTGGCCGCGCGCCTGGCTCTCGTGCAGCACCACGCGCGCCAGCCGCGTGACGTGCACGACGCTCAAGGTGACGACAGCCATCCCGACGATGGCGGTCACGGCCGCGATCTGCTTCGCCTTGATGCCTACGCGCATAGCGGGCTCACGGGGAAACTTCTTCCTCTTCCTTCTTCCCTGGCATGCGGCCGCGAAGCTTGTTGAGCTTGTTGTGCAGCGTCTTGAGGCTGATCCCCAGAATCTCAGCGGCGCGCGTCTTATTGTCGCGCGTGTGCTCGAGCGTCATCAGAATCAGCCGACGCTCGGCCTCTTCGACCGTCGTGCCCGGCTCGATCGACAGCGTGGGCTTGACGACGTCTGGTGAATCCGAGACGAGCGGCGGAAGCTGTTTCGGCTCGATGAACTCCCCGGTGGAGAGGATGACCGCGCGCTCGATGACGTTGCGAAGCTCGCGCACGTTGCCGGGCCAGTTGTACTGCTCGAGGATGCGCATCGCGGCGGCATCGACCGCCGACACCGACTTGTTGTTGCGCGCGTTGAACTCGGTGAGAAACGACTGAATGAGCAGCGACAGGTCGTCCTTGCGCGAGCGCAGCGTCGGCAACTCGATCGCAAATACGTTAAGGCGGTAGAAGACGTCCTCGCGCAGCTTGCCGTTCTTGACGGCCTCCATGGGGTTGACGTTGGTCGCCGCGATCACGCGCACGTCCACGGTCTGCTCCTGCCGGCCGCCGAGGCGACGGAAGGTCCGTTCCTGCAGCACGCGAAGCAGCTTAACCTGCGTGGCCGGGGTCATCTCGGCGATCTCGTCGAGAAACAGCGTGCCCCGATCGGCCAGCTCGAAGCAGCCCTCGCGCCGGTCGGAGGCGCCGGTGAAGGCGCCGCGCTCGTGGCCGAAGATCTCGCTTTCGAGCAGCGTCTCGGGAATCGCGGCGCAGTTGATCGGCACAAACGGCATCTGCGCGCGTGGGCTGAGCTGATGGACCGTCTGCGCGACCAGCTCCTTCCCAGTTCCGGACTCGCCCCAGATGAGCACCGACGCCGAGGTCGGCGCCGCCTGCTCGATCGTCTGGTAGACGCGGCGCATCTGCGCGCTGTTGCCGATCATGCGCCCGAAGCGCCCCTGCTCGCGCAGCTGCTTTCGGAGGACCTTGACTTCGCGGAGGGTGTCCTGTCGCTCAACGATCTTGTCGAGCAGAATCTTGAGCCGTTGGGGCTCGATCGGCTTGGTCAGATAGTCGTAGGCGCCTTCCTTGATGGCCTCGACCGCGGTCTCGATGGTTCCCTGCGCGGTGAGGATCACGGTGGTCAGGGCGCTGCCTTCGTCCTTCAGCGCTCGCAGCAACTCGAGCCCTCCCATCTGCGGCATCACCAGATCGCTGATGACGATCGACGGACGGAATGCGGTGATACGCTGCAGGGCTTCCTCGCCGTTCGCGGCCGCCTCGGCCGTGAATCCCCAGGTGCGGACGAGCTCGGTCAGTCCCAGACGAGTCGTGGGCTCATCCTCAACAATCAGGACGCGCTCACCGGCGTTGGTGGATGACATTGGTCGATACTAGTCTGTCGTTTTTACACGGTCTAGCACAGCGTTAGAATGATGGACTTGTCCGAGCGGAATGCAAGAGCCCAGGCGGTCTTCGAAGTCTTGCTCTGCTCCAGCGTACCAACCCAGCTGACCATCGGGGCCATACTCCACCTCGCCGGATGGGCGGCCACCGGCCCGGACGGCCAGATGTCGCTGCGCTATGTCGTGGCACTGTCGCTCATCGATATGGTGCTGCTCAGCAGCCTTATGGTGCTCCTGCTCAAGCTCCACGGTGAAAGCGGCACGGAACTCTGGCTGGGACACCGGCCCCTCGGCCGCGAGGCGCTTGTGGGGCTGGCCACCGCGCCCCTGCTTTTCGTCGCGGTCGGCATCCTCCTGAACGCGTTACGGCTCGTCGTGCCAGGACTCCACAACGTGCCGACCAACCCGCTCGAAGCCATGGCGGCCTCGCCCAGCCAGACCCCGGTGTTCGCCGCGGTGGCGATCCTGGCCGGGCTGCGCGAAGAACTGCAGCGCGCGTTCCTGTTGCGACGCTTCGAACAGCACCTCGGCGGCGTGGTTGTCGGCTCCGTGCTCATCAGCATCGGGTTCGGTCTGTTCCACTCGGTGCAGGGGTGGGACGCGGTGGTCGCGACCGGATCGCTGGGGGCGTTCTGGGCTGTGTTCTATCTGCGACGCCGCAGCAGCGTCGCGCCGGTCGTCAGTCATGCGGCGTTCAATACGCTCGAGATACTGCGCGTCGCGGTGATTGGACAATAACGAACGAGAGGAACGAGATGCCCAAAGCGATCAGGATCTACGAGCAGGGTGCACCCGGGGTCATGAAGTGGGAAGACGTGGAGATCGGCCCCCCGGGTGCCGGCGAGGTCCGCATGCGGCACGAAGCCATCGGGCTGAACTACATCGACACCTATCACCGCGGCGGCGTCTACAAGATCCCGATGCCGAGCGGCATCGGCAGCGAGGCGGCCGGTGCGATCGAGGCCGTCGGCCCCGGCGTCACGGAGTTCGCCGTGGGCGAACGCGTGACGTACGCGAGCGGCACCCCCCTTCAGCCCGTGGGCAGCTACGCCGATGTGCGCAACATCCCGGTGGCAAGGCTGGTCGCCCTCCCCGAGGGGATCGGCGTCGAGCAGGCGGCCGCGATGATGCTCAAGGGCATGACGGTACAGTACCTCCTCAAGCGCACCTACAAAGTGTCCACGGGTGAGACGGTGCTGTTTCATGCGGCCGCCGGCGGCGTCGGCCTCATCGCCTGCCAGTGGCTCAAGGCGCTGGGCGTCACGATGATCGGCACGGCCGGCTCGGACGAGAAGTGCGCGTTGGCGAAGGCACACGGCGCCGCGCACTGCATCAACTACCGGACAGAGGATTTCGTCGCCCGCGTGAAGGAGATCACCGGCGGCAAGGGCGTGCCGGTCGTCTACGACGGTGTCGGGAAAGACGCGTACGAAGGCTCGCTCGAGTGTCTTTCGCCGTTCGGGATGTACGTGAACTTCGGCAACGCCTCAGGGCCGGTACCGCCGTTCGATCTCGTGGCCCGGCTGAAGGGGACACTCTTCGCGACGCGTCCCTCGCTGCCCCCGTACACCACGCCGCGACCGCTGCTCGTGGCGACCGCCGCCGACCTCTTTGACACGGTGCGATCGGGCGCGGTGAGAATCGACATCAACCAGCGGTACCCGCTCGCGGACGCCGTGCGGGCACACCTGGACCTCGAGTCGAGACGGACGACGGGCTCTACGGTGCTGCTACCGCAGGGTTGACCACGATATCGGCGCGGGCACGAAGGTCGCCGAGCCACTGCTCGATGGAGGCGTTCCGCCGGCCGGTCGACGCCCGCTGGCGCGCGAGTTCCGCCACCTCTTCGAACGGCGCGAGCCGGCCGTCGCGCGTGAACTCGGTTTCGTGATCGCGGTAGTACTGCGCCGCGTCATCGTCGGTGACCTGCTCGGCGGGACCGAACCGCTCGTCCAGATACGCGAGAATGCGAAGGTTGCCTCGAGCCAGATCCTGAATCCGCTGGCGTGTCGCGCCGGTCGACTGCATGAGCGCCGTCAGGCCGTCGCCCGCCGCGCCTGTCAGCCTGGCCACCTCACGATCGAGGGCGGCCGCAGGGGGCTCGGGCGGTGGAAATCTCTGCACCTCCGCGAGCATCAGTTGACGATCGATCAACTGCCGCATGCCGGCGCCGACGGCGTCGGCTCCGGCTGGAGCGTTGACCACGCCAAGCCCGAGGGCGGCACGCACATCCGTGAGTGTGATCGCGACACCGTCCACGCGCGCGACCACCCGATCGATCAGGTCCTGTGCCGAGGCCGACGCGGTCGCGACAAGCAAAACGCTAAAGGCAAACTGGACACCACGCCGAGCCATCAGAATGCCGGCCCGAGCGAGACGTGCAGCACGGTCCGACGCTCGAGCGTACCTGGCACGAGCACCTGCGGATCGAGATTGATGCCGAGCTCCACGCGAATCAGACCGATGGGCGACCGGTAGTGCACCCCGAAGCCGGTCGAGGGCCGCAGGTCGATCAGCGAGAGGTCGCTCGCCGTGGGAAAAACGTTGCCGGCGTCCACGAACATGACGGCGCTGATGGCCTTGAAGACCGCGACGCGCAGTTCGGCATTCAGCACGACTTCCCCGTTGCCCCCCTGCGGGAAGCCCGACGGGCTGATCGTCTCGGGCGTCCCCAACCGGTCGAGCGCAAATCCACGAACGGTCGTGTCTCCGCCGGCGAAGAAGCGCTCGCTCGCGGGCAGGTCCTGCACGACCTCGGACCTCACCACGCCGTCGTCGCCCACCAGGCGCACGGTTCGGGCGAACCCGTGCGAGGCGCCAATCCGGACGCCGGTCGCGAGGACCATGCGCCGCGCCGAGGGAAGCTGGAAGTAGTTGAACAGCTGGCCGAACACCTTGACGAAGCCCACCTCCGAGCCGATCGTCCGCGCGGCCATTTCCGCGTCCAGGATGACGAGCCTGCCGCGGGTGGGGTCGACGATGTCGTCGCGTCTGTCGCGGATGATTGAGTTGGCGATCTTCGACAGCCTGACCTGAGGGAAGATCCGATCGATCAAGGGCTTCTGATCTTCGGTGAACCGCTGGTCGAAGAGCTTGGTGCGTTCCAACGAATAGCGGACGGCGACGTTGTAATACTGCCTGACGCGAGTACCGACTTCGGCTCGCACCTCACGGGTTCTGAAGCTGAAGCTCGAACGGATCGCCTGGTCCAGGATAGCCGTGATCAGCAGGTCCGCCGGCGAGTTCACGACTTTCGGCTCGCGATACGTGCCGAAGACGCGATACTCGTTGAAGCCAAAGCCGCTGTCGGGCGACGGACTCTCCAACCGCAGCCCGGCGTCGTTGAGCACGACATCGCGGGGGCGGAGGCTGGCGCGGGCAAACAGCGTGGCCGTCCGGTTCTTGCCCCAGAGGTTATTACGCCCGACTTCGAAGAACCCCCGGGGGGCGAACTCGAAGTGCTCCTCCGCGGTGCCGAGGGGTCCGGTGGGCCGCAGGCGCGTGCCGCCTTCGACGCCACCGCCGTACCCAATCGTTGTCGGCGGTGACTCCTCGACCTGCACGAGCACATCGCGCCTCGGCTCGAGGCCCTGCAGCTCGGTGATCGTCACCCGGCGGAAGATACCGAGGGCGCTCAACCGCTGCTGGCTTTCGAGACGCGCCGCGTAACCGAGCGGCTGGCCCGGCTTCAGCGTCAGCTCGCGCTCGATGGTCGACGTGCTGGTTCGGCGATTGCCCAGGATGATCACGTGGTCGACGATGACTTGTGGCCCCTCGTGGACCGCGAACACGATCGCCGCGCGAGTGTCTCCATCGCTCAGCGTCACGCGCGGCTCGATGACGACGTCGGCGTACCCGAGGTTGCGATACTCGAGATCGAGCCGGTCCTGATTCGACGCGACGTCGGCTTCGGAGTACGCGCTGCCGGTCGAGATCGACAGCAGCGCTTGGACCTGCGCCTCGCTCAGGGCCGTGTTGCCATCCACGCTCACGGAGCTCACCCGCGTCTGGGGGCCTTCGACGATGTCTACGCGGATCCGCACGCGGCGGTCCACGTCGCGCCCCGATCCGGCGGGCGGAAGGTCCACGGCCGCCATGACCATTGCCTTGGTGAAGCCCCGGCCCCGGTACAGGGCCCGGATGGCACCAGCCGAGCCGTCCACGGCCGACTGTACGAACGGATCGCCCTCCTTGAGTCGAACGAGCGGCGCGATGTCCACGGCGGGAACGGACGCGTTGCCGCCGATCGACACCCCATCGACCACGTACCTGGAACCGCGCGCGATCGTGAAGCGGATCGTGAGGGCGCCAGGTGCTTCCTCGCGTGTATACGTTGCGGTGGCGTCTCGGTACCCGCGCTCGTGCAGGTACGCCTCGATGGCCAGGCTGGAGTCCTCGAGAAGATCTTCGTCGGTGGCCCCTTCGGCGCGGACTGGTACGAGGCGATCGCGCTCCGACTCGGGCAGGGGATCACCGGCGAACGCGACGGCAACCAGCGGCCCCTGGTCGATCGAGATCCGTACGATGGCGTCGTCGCCGACGAAATCGACGCTGTGGGTCGCGCGCGCCTCGTAGTACCCGCGTTCCCGTTGCGTCTCCTCGTACGACTGCAGGGCGGCGAGAATGGCCGTGTTGTCGTACGGCTGCCCAGTGGTCACAGCGGTAGGCAGGGGCGGCGTGGACGTTGGCTCGACGTCGAACTCCACCCGGGCGATGCGCGCCCGCGTCCCCGCTTCGATGCCGAACGTCATTGACGCGCGGTCGGGATCGTGGGTGATGTCGATCCGGGGTGTAATCCGCGCTCGGAGGTAGCCGGCGTCGTGGTACACGAGCTCCAGGGTGCGCGCCACGTCGGGTGCGCGCGACGCCAGCGGAGCAGTACCGAACCGCTCGGCCACGGCTCGACGCAGTTCGCCTTCCGACAGGCCCAGCACGCCTCTGAACTCCAGGCGATCCACAGGGTGAAGCGGGAACAGCTGGAAGCGCAGTTTCGTGCCGCCGCTGACCGCCTCCTGGAACACCTGGATGTCCTCGTACCGCCCCAGGCTGGTCAGATGCGTGATCGACTCGCGTACGTCCGCCATCGACAGCGGCTCTCCCACCGTGGTTTCGAGCAGGCCGAGCACGAGAGCGTCGGACACGACGCGCCCCTCCTGCTCGACCCGGACTTCAGTGATGGTTGGCGCGGGTGTCTGAGCCAGGGCGGCGCCGTCACAGTGCAAAATGCAAAATGCAAAATACAAACACGCGACGCCTTTCACCCAGGCAGTGTCGTAGTTTGCATTTTGAATTCTGACTCTTGCATTACACGCCATTAGAAAACGTGCCTGACGCGGACGTCGAGCGCGTAGGTACTGTCTTCGTTGCGGGAGAGAATCCACGAGAAGCGATCGGTCTGATCGTATTCGAGCATGACGATCTGGTCGTGGGTCGATGAGGACATGCTGCGTGAATACGTCAGGTACACGCGGTCGGACAGGCGCTTGCCGATCGTCACGCGCGCGGCGGGATCGAGTCTTGCTGACTGCGCATTGGGATCGACGAGCGACGGCGTGAGCCGGAACGAATCCACGCGGAACGTCTGTTCGACCACGCGGCCCACTTCGCTCGTGAGGGCGTTCGTGATGGCGCGCGTCGCCTGGTCACGCAGGAGCTGCTCCTGCGGCGTCACACTGCCGTACTGCCTGAACTCGACGTCACGCCCGGGCGTCGCATCACTGAACAGCAATCCGAGAACCTCGATCTCCGGCAGAGGCGGGTCGGCGCTGAACTGGGGTGTGAACCGATCCATCGTGCCGGTCGCCCGGACCAGGACGCGGTAGGTCTGGCTCGGAACGCGCACCTGGGTCTCGGTCTCGACATCGAAGAACGGCTCGATGCGAGTGGGATTGTTGAAGTCGATGGTGCCCCGCGTCACCTGGTATCGCCGCCCTTGGAAGTTGAGCTCACCGCGTTCGATCTCGGCACGCCCGAGCACAATCGGGCGGTCGTAGGTCCCGCGCAGGTCGAGGTCCGCGTTCACCACCATCCGCACGGTGTTGTTCTCGACGCGGAGGGTCGATGGAACGGTGATGCGAACGTCGAATCGAACCGGCGACGTCGTCTGCAGGCCCGGGGTGCCCGCGCCGGGCTGGGCGCCGGAGAGACCGAGGAAACCGCCGGCGCCGTCGAACCGCCTCGTGTAGAGCGCGTTTCGGATAACCATCGTGCCCGAGAGCGTCGAGGCCTCGACCGTGCCCTGCAGGTTCAGGTTGGCGTCGACAACCGAGCGCATGCCTTCCGGGTATCGCAGACGCATGTTCTGTCCGACCATCGTGACGTCGAGCCGACCCGGACGGTAGCCGTCGATGCCGATGCGGCCGCCGAATCGGATGGGGCCACCACCGAGGGTAGCCGTCACCTCGTCGAGCGTCACGCCTCGCGAGTCGAGGCGCACCACCCCGGAAATGTCCTCGAGCGCGTGGGGCAGATCGAAGTGGCGGATGCGCCCCTCGTCGATCGTCATCGTGCCGCTGACGACGGGCGCCCGCAGAGGCCCGTCAAGCGTCGCCTGAAGCGAGGCCCGCCCGGCGCTCCGAATGTTCGGCACGAACCCCTGCAGAATGCCCAGGTTCGCCTCGCCGACCGTCCGTATCGCGATCCGCTGATTGTGAAGATCGACCTGGCCCGAGACATCGAGTTGGGTGTTGTCGCCGACGAGCCGGACGCTGGTGAGCCTGATGGCGTGCCGATCGAGCGCCATCCTGACCGGACCGTCGTTCCGCAGCCGATAGTCGAAGAGCCGCAGATCGAGGGCATCCACGGTCGTGTCCACGAGGAGATGGTCGAGGTCCATCAACTCGCCGACGACGCGTACGGTGCCGCTCGCGATCGCGGTGGTGTACGGCGAGAGCGTGGAATCGAACAGTCGCAGGTACGGATCCAGCGACGTGTCGGCGACGGTGAACGTCAGGTCGGCGTCCATCTGCTCGGTCAACGCGACCGTGCCGGAACCCGACACGGCGAGGCGGGGGGAGGCAGCCTCGATCCTGATCGCCATCAGCTCGTTGCTCATGTTGATATCGCCGGTCACGGTGCCAATCCCCTCGTCCGCGACGAAGAGATCGCTTACGGTGGCGTGCACGTCGTAGCGCGGGGCCTCGAACAGGCCGCTGCCGGTCGCGGTGAAATCGATCAACCCAGATAACGCGGGCAGTGACGACGTCTGTCCCACCAGGAGGTTCTCGATGGCAAGACGCTGACCGTCGAGCGTGAACTGGTAGGTGCCGTCCCACCCCACGTAGGCGGCGCCCGTGCCGCGTCCGCCGCCCTTGTTGAGGACGATGTTGTCGAGCCTGACGCCCGTGCCCTCGAGGCGCAGGCCCGCCGACGCGCCCTCGAACGGCTGGCGGTACGCCATGCCCTCGACGATCTCCATCGTCCCGAATCCGAAGGGGCGGGTGTAGGCGCCGTACACGTGATACTCGCCAGAGAGCAATCCCTCGATCGGATACTTGTCGAGGAGAAACGCGTGACGCAGATCCGCCACCGGCCGCTTCACGATCCGCACGCGTGCGTTGATCTCCTCCCCGCCGTCGCGACGGGGATAGCCGAGCGAGAACCGGCCGTCGGTCTCGATCGTCGAATCGCCGTTGCGCAGCACCGCGCCTTTCACATCGGCGTAGGCGTTCTCGATGACAACCGACCCCGTGGCCGCGCCCCAGACGACGCCGAAGACTCGCATGCCTTCGCCGGCGAACGTCCCCTCGATGCGCGGACGTCCGATCCGATCCAAGAGCACGCCGTCGAACGTCCCGTGGCCTCCGATGGGAATCGCGTTGGTCGGATTGCCGAACGCGGTCATCAGCCCGGAGAGAATGCGGTCGCTGTCCTGCCAGTCGGCGCTGCTGACATGAAAGGGTATGCGCGAGGCCTCGCCGTACGCCGTGTGCCCTTCGAATTCCACGTACGTGCTCGGGGTGGCGACGCGGCTGGCGCCGATCTCAATCGCGTCCGGGTCGAAGGTGTAGGTGAGCGTCGCGGCCGTCGGAACCGGCTCGGTCGGCGTCGAGTTGTCGAACGGTCCCCAGAGCGGGCCCAGTTTCGCTGTGGCCTCGATCCGCTCGAGCGGCATGCGTCGCGACATCAGCTCCTCACCCGCGGGCGGTTCGATGCGCAGCTCTCCGCCGCCGTGATGCTTCGCGTAGCGCCCAAGCGGCCACTCAAGGAGGTTGCGACCGCTGGCGCGTCCGGCTAGACGGATGCCCTTCACGTCGAGAAACGCCGAGAACGCCTGGAGATCGATGCCCGCGTATTCGGCGTCGAAGGTGGCCGAGGCGGGTTTGTCATGCTGGCCGAGCGGGGCCATGGCGTAGCTGAAGCGCGCGGTGCCGCCGTACAAGCGCGCGGTGGCGTCGGTGATCTCCAACTTCTCTGGCACCCACAGCACCGATCCCCGCAGGTCCGTGAAGCGGTACGCATTGACGCCGGCGAGGGGGCTCGTAAACGTGCCCTTCAGTTCGCGCCCGGTCCGCGTGCGCCCCCCGGGCAACTGCTCGCGGAACAGGTGGAACGTACCCGTGAAGTTGCCCGTCCCAGATACCGTGAAGCGATCGCGGGCAAACCAGATGCCCTTCTCGGTCGGGAAGTCGATCTGCGAATTGATTTGATAGGTCTGCTCGGGCCAGTGCCCCGCATCCACGACGCCGGTCAGCTGCGTCTTCGCACCATCGGTCACCAGGTCGATACGGTCGAGCAGAATCTGACCGTTGGCGATCCGGAACGTCGTGGACATGTCGGTCCGCATCGGAACGTAGTTCTGGAACGCGACGGTCCCGTTCGAGAAGCGTGCCTGCCCGCGATACTCCAGCGTCGGTCTGGCGACGGTGACGTCCAGATTTCTCGCGACGGTACTCCAGGGCGTCCCGTGGTCCTCGTAGGTGAACTGGCCCCGCGACGCCCTCACATACTCGAGGGTCGTCGTCCAGGCGCTTGGGCCGCCGCCGCCGCGGCTCGGGAACTTCGGGAAGCTGTGTCGGCCATCGGCGAAGTACTCGACGTACATGTCCCAGTCGGTCATCTCGATCGTGTCGAAGACCACGCGCCGGTTGAACAGCGTCGTCCATGGCATCGAGACCTCGATGCGCTTCGCGGCGAGAAACGGCCTCGCCGAGGGTGTGAGCCCCTCGATGACGAGGTCGGTGACGACGAAGGCACCGTCCCAGAGATGGATGCCCAAGCCACCGATGTGCATCGGACGGTTGAGGGCGCGGGTGCCGGCCGCCTCGGCGCTCTTCCGGAGCGCCGGACCGAGGTCGACGGTGACTGCGGTGGCGACCGCCACCGCGACGATAACCGCGCACGTGGCGACGACAGCGCGTACAACACGTCGCGTCCTCTTCGTCAGAGGATGATGGACAACGCCGAGTATCGATCTGTAGTTCAAAGCGCAGGGCCTCGCGTGATCCACGCGTGACCCACACATTCTCGCACTACTCCACGATCACTAGTATCGTCCCCGTCTCGACCGACGCGCCCTCTGTGACGCGCACTTCCGACACGGTGCCGGCCAACTGGGATCGCAGCTCGTTTTCCATCTTCATGGCCTCGACGACCACCAGTCCCTGCCGGGGCAGAACCTCATCACCTGGCTTCACCAGCACCTTGACGATCTTGCCCGGCATGGGCGCGACGATGCGATGTGGGCCCGCCGCTGCTCCACCTGGCGCTCCCCCGGGCCGTGCGCTGTTCCACGATCGTCCTGGCAATTCGACGACGACGGGTACGCGGCGATCGTCGACCACGACGGTAAGCCCCCCGCCTGACTCGTTCGCGAAGCTCACGTCGTAACTGCGAGTCCCGATGAGAAGCGACCAGGACCCGCCCACGTGACAGACGTCGACCACGTGCCGGCGCCCGTCCACCGTCGCGACGTAGACGCCCTCTTCACGCTGCACCTCGACCGTCATGGCGCGCCCGGCCACCTCGACATGCAGGATCACGATCGGAGGCCCTCGGACCGCGCGGCTGCCTTCCAGCGACGTCCGGCGGAAAGAGATGAAGAAACGGGAGCCGCAACGGTTGGAGGAGATGGCTCGAGCCGGCTGGCCCGACGGACCGCCGCGGCGATCGCCGCAACCTCCATCAGGCCTTCGTCCGGGCGCTCGAACGGCTGGCCCGAACTGGCGGCCAACAGCTCGTCGAGGTACCCGGTGTGAAAGCGTGCTGCGGCAAAATCCGGATGTTCGAGCATCCACGAGAAGAACGGCAGCGTCGTCTGCACCCCACGAACCTCGTATTCCCTGAGAGCCCGCTTCATGCGCGCCGTCGCCGTCGCGCGATCGACGCCCCAGGTAATGAGCTTCGAGATCATGGGATCGTAGAAGACCGTGACCTCATTTCCCGCTTCGGCGCCGCCGTCGTCGCGCACCCCCGGACCGTGGGGAACGCGGAGCGCCGAGATCCGACCCGGCGACGGCAGGAAGCCGGCGTCTGGATCTTCGGCGTACACGCGGCATTCGATGGCGTGCCCGGTCGGCGCGAGGAGGGTTTCAGGCTCGAGGTCGAGCCTCTCGCCACGCGCGATGCGAATCTGCCACTCGACCAGATCGAGACCGGTGACCATCTCGGTCACGGGGTGCTCGACCTGCAGCCGCGTGTTCATCTCTAGGAAATAGAAACCGCCCTGTTCGTCTAGGAGAAACTCGATGGTGCCGGCGTTGGTGTACGCGACGGACCTGGCCACCGCAGCCGCTGCCTGTGTCATCCGGTCCCGCAATGGCCGGTCCACCACCGGCGACGGCGTTTCCTCGATCACCTTCTGATGCCGGCGCTGGAGCGAGCACTCCCGCTCGACAAAGGGTAGGACGGTTCCATGATGGTCGCCGAGGAGCTGCACCTCGATGTGTCTCGGCCGCGTGATGTAGCGCTCGAGATAGATGGCGGCATCGCCGAACGCGGCCGATGCTTCGGAGCGCGCCGCGCGGACAGCGCTCGGCAGATCCTCTGGCCGGGCCACCACCCGCATGCCCTTGCCGCCTCCGCCGGCGACCGCCTTGACGACGACCGGGTATCCGACGCGGTCGGCCACGCCCGCGATCGCGAGGTCCGATACCTCTGGTCCCAGCGCATCGTCCGTGCCCGGGACGACGGGAACGCCGGCCCTGCGCGCGGCGCTCCGCGCGGCCGTCTTGCTGCCCATCAGCGCGATCACGTCGGGCGTGGGCCCGATGAAAGTCAGCCCGGCGGCGCCGCACGCAGCGGCGAAGTCTGCGTTCTCGGCCAGGAAGCCGTAGCCGGGGTGGACCGCGTCGGCGCCGGTCCGGCGCGCAGCGTCCACCACACGATCGATACGCAGGTAGCTCTCTCGGGGTGGATTGCCGCCGATGTGCACCGCCTCGTCGGCCATGCGCACATGTCGAGCGGCCCGGTCGCTGTCCGAATAGACCGCAACGGTGGCGATGCCCATATCGCGGCATGTGCGAATGATGCGCAGGGCGATCTCGCCGCGGTTGGCAATGAGGACCTTCTGCACGCCGCGGCTCAGAGGGGAATGTTCCCGTGCTTCTTCGGCGGGTTCCGGTCGCGCTTGGTCTCGAGCGAGGCGAGGGCGGCGATCAACTTCGACCGAGTCTGACGCGGCGCAATGATCGCGTCGATGTAGCCGCGCTGCGCCGCGATGTACGGACTCGCGAACTTCTCGCGATACTCGGCCGTCTTCTCGGCGCGAGCCGCGGAGATGTCGGCGGCGGCTTCGAGTTCCCGTTTGTACAAGATGTTCACCGCGCCTTCGGCCCCCATCACCGCGATCTCGGCGCTCGGCCAGGCGAAGTTCGCATCGGTTCGAAGGTGTTTGCTCGACATCACGCAGTACGCCCCGCCGTACGCCTTTCGCGTGATGACCGTGACCTTCGGAACCGTCGCTTCGGCGAAGGCGTACAGCAGCTTCGCGCCGTGACGAATGATGCCCCCGAACTCCTGGACGGTACCCGGCAAGAAACCCGGCACGTCTTCGAATGTGACGAGGGGGATGTTGAAGGCGTCGCAGAAGCGCACGAATCGGGCACCCTTGATGGACGCGTCGATATCGAGCGTCCCGGCAAGATGCGCGGGCTGGTTGGCGACGACGCCCACCGATCGTCCCGCGAGTCGCGCGAAGCCGACGAGGAGATTGCGCGCGAAGTGTGCGTGCACCTCCATGAACGTCCCATCGTCCACGACCGCGCGGATGACGTCGAGCATGTCGTACGGCTGATTCGGCGAGGTGGGCACGATTGTGTCGAGCGCAGGATCGGCCCGATCGGAGGGATCGGCGGTCTCGACCCGTGGCGGGTCGTCCACGTTGTTGCCGGGCATGAACGACAGCAGATCGCGGATGAGCAGGAGACACTCTTCGTCGGTATCCACCGCGAAGTGCGCGACGCCGCTCTTCTCGTTGTGCGTCGCTGCCCCGCCCAGATCCTCCTTGGTCACGTCTTCGTGCGTGACGCTGCGAATGACGTCTGGGCCGGTCACGAACATGTAGCTCGATCCCCGCACCATGATGGTGAAGTCGGTGATCGCCGGGGAATAAACGGCGCCTCCCGCGCAGGGACCCATGATCGCGGAGATCTGGGGCACGACTCCTGATGCCAGCGTATTGCGGAGGAAGATGTCGGCGTAGCCGGCGAGCGATACGACGCCTTCCTGAATCCGCGCGCCTCCCGAATCGTTCAGCCCGACGATGGGGGCGCCCATCTTCATCGCGAGCTCCATGACCTTGACGATCTTGGCGGCGTTGGTCTCCGACAGCGACCCGCCGAACACCGTGAAGTCCTGCGCGAACGCGTACGTCAGGCGACCATCGAGTCGTCCGTAGCCGGCGACCACACCGTCGCCGGGCACGCGCTGCTCGGCCATGCCGAAGTCAAGGCAGCGGTGCGTGACGAACTTGTCGATTTCCTCGAAGGTTCCGGAATCGAACAGGAGGTCGATCCGCTCGCGGGCGGTCAGCCGGCCCGACTCGCGCTGCCGGCGCAGGCGGACTTCCCCGCCGCCCAGCTCGGCTCGTCGGTCCAGGTCTTCAAACACATCGTCGTTGATGGGCATCGAACGACTAGACCTTCGCCCCCTGCGCCTTCTCCCAATCCTTGAGGAAGCGCTCGAGTCCGATGTCGGTCAGCGGATGCTTGAAGCACTGCTCGATGACGGCGGGTGGCGCGGTCACGACGTCCGCACCCATGCGGGCGGCATCGATGACATGGAGCGGGTTGCGCACGCTCGCCACCAGGACCTCGGTCGTGTACGCGCCCTGCGTGAAGATGTCCACGATCTCTCGTACGAGCGACATGCCGGCGGCGCCTACGTCGTCGAGGCGCCCGACGAACGGGCTGACATAGGCGGCTCCCACTTTCGCGGCGAGCCAGGCCTGCGGTGAGGAAAAAATCAGCGTCACGTTCACGCGCATCCCCTCGGACGACAGCGTGCGACAGGCCCGGACACCGTCTTTCGTGAACGGCACCTTGACCACCATGTGCTCGTCGATGGCGGCAATCTCGCGCCCTTCGCGGACCATGCCCGCATAGTCGGTGGCCACGACTTCGCCGCTCACCGGTCCTTTGACGATCTGGCAGATTTGCTTGAGGATCTGACGGTAGTCGCCGGCTTCCTTGGCGAGCAACGAGGGATTGGTGGTCACCCCGTCGAGAATGCCGATGGCGGCGAGCGCCTCGATGTCCTTCACGCTGCCGGTATCAACGAATAGCTTCATAAGACATCCTCTCGGTCGTGCGCACGCTGGCGGCGCGAGGGTTTTGTCATCGCGCGGCTTCCTCCACGCGATTCGACTCGGCGCTCACGTTGGACACCGGCAGGTGGCTGTCAACCGCAACGACCACGTAGACATAACGGGTGCCGGCCGTGACGCGCGTGTCGCGAAACCGCGGCTCAACTACGGGCGTCGAGGTGAGTGACTGGAGTGTGGCATCGGTCGCTTCGCCGCGCAATACCAGATAGCCCGCCAGGTCGGGCTCGCTGTTCGGTTCCCAGACCAGACTGATACCGCCTTGATCAGCGATTGCAACCAGACGGGCGGGCGCTCCCGGTGGAAACACGTCCGTGGGCGTCATGCACGTCGGCAGCGACGGTTCGCCTTCGACGCCCGCTGCGCCCGAGCCCCGAATGGCACGCACGACGTAACAGCGCGGACGGTCGAGCTCCACAGGATCCACGAAGGCCATCGACTCGAGCGGCATGGCGTTGAGAGGCGCCGGTCGCGTCACGCTCCAGGCCGGAAGGGGCGCGGTATTGGGAACCGCTAGCAGGTCCGGCGCCAAGTCGCGGTAGACGTTGTACCGCGTGGGACCATCAGGCACCGAGGGGCTCGGCCCCACGTCGGTCGCGGCGGCACTCGGCGAGACCGGCGCTTGCACGACCGGTTCGAGACGCTCGTCAAGAGGCACCTCTTCGGCAAGCAGAGGACGCTCGAAGAGAAAACCCACGACGCCGCCAGAGGGAGACCACTCGAGCAAAATGGATCTCTCGCTATAGGGAGCTCGGACGAGGGCAGGCGGCTCTGGCAGATCCGACACCGCGAACCCAGCGGCGGTTCCCGGAGGGCCAGGCCGCCCGCGCGCGCTGAAACCGAACGCGGCGTAATACCGCCGCAGCGGGAGCATCGCCTCGGGAACGACGGGTTCCGCCACCGTCGGCCCATTGCGTGGCGGGGTGGCCGTGGCCACGGGACCCTGGACGAGTTCGTTTTGGGTGAGGGTGTCGAGCACGGTGATCGAGGTCCCAGGCGTCGCTCCGTCAGCGGGCCCGACTCCCGGTCCCGCCTTCGGCGCCTCGGAACCAGCCTCGGAACCAGCAGCGTCAAGCACGGGCGGCGCGACCGGCACGACCGCAATCAGCGCGCCGATCTCGACCCAGCGCGCGCGCGGCGGGGGGACGCGTCCGGTGTACCCATAGACTTCAATTCGGCTGATGTCGACGGGGATGGAGGCATCGATGTTCTTGGCCGGCACCGTGAGCGTCACGAAGACGTCCCGGCCCACGCGTTGCGCGGCGATCTGGTCGATCGCCGCAGGAATTCTCACGATCGGAGCGAGCGGCGGGCCCTTCTTGCCACACCCTGCGGCCAGCGCCAATGCCACCGGCACCCAGAAGAGACGTCGTACGGCCAACAGCGGAATCTTACCTCCCAACGCCGCGCGCTCATGCCGCCCGTCGGATACGGGAGCGGCATGCGCGGGCGCGGAGACTATTCGCCGACCGCGATGTCTGCGGAATGGCGGTGATCGGCGCCAGCGCGCCGACTGCCGTCTGAAGCCTTGAAGCGGCGGACGTCGACACCGAGGTTGCGGACTTTGTAGTTGAGAATCCGCTCGGTCGTGTCGAGCAGACGCGCGGCCTTCGCGCGATTGCCGCGCGTCGTCTTCAGGGCGTCCTGAATGAGGTCGCGCTCGAACCCGTCCACGGCGTCCTTGAGCGAGACGCGCGTCACGGTGCCGGACGAGTCGGCGGTCTGCAGGGACGGCGGCAAATGATGGCCGTGAATGACCTGACCGTCGCACACCAGGACGGAGCGTTCCAGCGCGTTCTCCAGCTCGCGTACGTTGCCGGGCCAGTGATACGACATCAGCATGTCGATGGCCGGGGTCGAGATCCGCTTGATCACCTTGCCGTGTTCGCGCGAAAACTTCTCGAGGAAGTGATCTGCGAGCAGCAGCAGATCGGCCTTCCGGTCGCGAAGCGGCGGGACGAAGATCGTGAAGACATTGAGGCGATAGTAGAGGTCTTCGCGGAACGTGCCCTCGGCGATGGCCTTCTCCATGTCCTTGTTGGTCGCCGCGATGACGCGGACGTTGACGCGGACGGTCTCGGTGCCGCCGACCCGTTCGAACTCGCGCTCCTGCAGCACGCGGAGCAGCTTCACCTGCGTGCTCAGATTGATGTCCCCGATCTCGTCGAGGAAGAGGGTGCCGCCTTCCGCCAGCTCGAAGCGCCCCTTCTTACGGGCGTTGGCACCGGTAAAGGCCCCCTTCTCGTAGCCGAAGAGCTCCGACTCGATGAGGCTGTCGGGCAGCGCCGCGCAACTCACCTTGACGAAGGGCTTCTTCGCGCGCAGCGAGTTGTAGTGAATGGCGTGCGCGATGAGTTCCTTGCCCGTACCGGATTCGCCGCGAATCAGCACGGTGGTGTTGGTCTGCGCCACCTGCGCCACCTGCTCGTACATCAGACGCGTCGGCCCGCTCGTCCCGATGATGTTCGAGAAGTCGTAGCGCTCCCGCAGTTCCTGCCTGAGATGGGTGTTCTCGTCCACCAGCCGACGCCGTTCCTCCTCCACCAGGCGCTGCACGTTGAGGGCCTGCGCGACCATCGAGCTGACAATGCCGAAGAACTTCACGCTGCTTTCATAGTCGCGCTCGGCTTTGAACCGCAGGTCCACGGCCAAGGTGCCAACGGTCGCGCGCTGCACGACAATGGGTACGCAGATGAAGGTGAGCTCCTGCCGGGCCAGGTCGGCACGGCGCGGCAGCCGATTGAGAAACTCGGGCTCCTTGCTTACGCGTGGAACCACGATCGGCTTGCCGCTCTGGGCGACCTGCCCCGTGATGCCCTCGCCCATCTTGAAGCTGACGCCGCGGGAGCGATCGTCGAACCCTTCCGCGGCTTCGATCTGCAGCTCCGACTCGCGCAGAAGCGTGACCATGCCGCGCACGACGCCGTGGTGTCGGATGAGGATCTGAATCACCCGCTGCATGGACGACTTGAGGTTGAGCGTTCCCGAGAGCGCCTGGCTGACCTCGAGCAGCGTGGACAGGCGTCGAGCGTCGCGGGTCGCGGTGGTGCCTTCGGAGAGGGGTCTAGGGGCTGGCATTGTGTCCTACATTACTGGATTATTCGAACGGTACTTAGACAACTACGTTGGATATGCATTACACGTCACCAGTCCAAAACCGGGGTACCATCACACGAATAGTACGATGCTGTCGAGTAAACAGAACAATACGACATGTTTGTTTGATTTTGGCTGGTTAGGACACACCTATAGGTAACGCTCGCAAGCCTCGCGCCAGATCCGCCGCGTCAGAGGATGTACCGGGACAGATCTTCGTTGCGCACGACGTCGGCGAGCATCCGCTCGACGTAGGCGGCGTCGATGACGACCGTGCGCGTGCCCAGCTCTGGCGCATCGAAGGACAGCTCGTCCAGGAGACGTTCCATGACCGTGTGCAGGCGCCTGGCACCGATGTTCTCGGTCGCGTCGTTCACCCGGGCCGCAAAGTCTGCAACCCGCCCCACGGCGTCGTCGGTGAAGGTGAGCGTCACGCCCTCGGTCCCGAGCAGTTCGGTGTACTGCCGGACGAGGGCGTTGCGCGGCTCGGTCAGAATCCGTACGAAGTCGTCGCGCGTGAGCGATTCGAGCTCGACGCGAATGGGGAACCGTCCCTGCAGCTCGGGGATCAGGTCCGACGGCTTGGACACGTGAAACGCGCCGGCGGCGATGAAAAGCACGTGATCGGTGCGGACCATCCCGTACTTGGTATTCACCGTCGTGCCCTCGACGATCGGAAGGATGTCGCGCTGCACGCCCCCGCGGCTGACGTCCGGACCCGATCGCCCGCCTCCGACGCCGTCGTCGCGGCTGGCAATCTTGTCGATTTCGTCGATGAAGATGATGCCCGCCTGTTCGACCCGCTGTACAGCCGTGCGGCCCACCGTCTCCATGTCCACCAACTTGGCCTGCTCCTCCGACACGAGGTGCGCCATCGCGTCCGGCACCTTGAGGCGACGCGACTTGGCGCGCCCCTGGAACATGCTGCCCACCATATCCTTGAGATTGCTGCCGATCTCTTCCGCGGAACTTCCCGCAATGACTTCGAAGGACGGCATCGAGGATTCCCGCATCTCGATCTCCACCACGCGATCGTCGAGCCGCCCCTCGCGCAGCGACGTGCGCATCCGCTCCCGTGTACGGCCCATCTGCTCGCGCGCCGTCGGCGGATCCTCGCCCGCCGTGGCCGGACGCGATGGTGGCAGCAGTAGGTCGAGCAGGCGTTCCTCCGCGCCCGCCTTCGCCTTCTCCCGCACCTCGCCGGCCTTCTCCTCACGCACCATGTCCACCGCGAGCTCGACGAGATCGCGGACCATCGATTCGACGTCACGGCCGACGTAGCCGACCTCCGTGAACTTGGAAGCCTCGACTTTGATGAAGGGCGACTGCGCCAGCCTCGCAAGCCGGCGCGCAATCTCGGTTTTGCCGACGCCGGTCGGTCCGATCATGAGGATGTTCTTGGGCGTGATCTCCTCGGCGATGTCGGCCGGCAAGCGCTGGCGGCGCGTCCGGCTGCGCAACGCGATCGCGACGGCGCGCTTGGCCTTCGCCTGACCGATGACGTACTTGTCGAGTTCCGCGACGATTTCGCGGGGCGTCAGTGAGTCGAACGCGGACGCCGTACGCTCTGGCAGGACAATAGCCATCTCACAGCTCTTCAATCGTCACATTCGGGTTGGTATAGATGCAGATCTCGGCCGCGATCGTCATCGCCTCACGGGCGATCTCGCGGGCATCGAGCTGTCCGTGGCGGATGAGCGCACGAGCGGCGGCGAGCGCATACGCACCCCCGGAGCCCACCGCGACCACGCCGTCGTCGGGCTCGATGAGATCGCCGGTGCCGGAGAGCAGGAATGTCGACCGCGCGTCTGCCACGACGAGCATGGCCTCGAGCCGACGTAGTAGGCGGTCGCTCCGCCAGTCACGCGCCAGTTCCACGGCTGCGCGCTCGAGATTGCCGCGATACTGCTCGAGCTTCGACTCGAATCTGGAAAACAACGCGAACGAATCCGCCGCGGAGCCGGCAAACCCGGCGAGCACGGTGTCGTTGTAGAGGCGACGGATCTTCTTCGCGCTCTGCTTGAGCACAGTGCTGCCGAACGTCACCTGACCGTCGCCGGCCATGACGGTGCGGTCGTGGTGGCGGACCGCAAGAATGGTCGTGGCACGAATCACTCGGCCAGTATGCCTCAAAAAAAAGACTCATTCCTGCTGGGCCGCAGAGGCGCGCCGCGTCCACCAGCGACGCGCCGCGTACACCGGCAACCCGGCGGCGATGATGGCGACGCCTGCCCCGGTCTGCAGGGGTGTGCGATACAGGCCGTTCAAGAGAATGAGGGCGCTGACCCCGACGTACAAGGCCGGCGCCACGGGGTAGCCCCACGCCGAAAACGACGGCCGAACACTGGCCTCGCGGCGGCGGAGGACAAAGAGCGCCACGATCGCGACACCGGAAAACAGGACGATGGCGAAGCCGGTGTAGGTGACGAGCGCCTGGGCGGTCGCCGTCAGCACGAGGACAGCGCTCCAGACCGCCTGGGCGACAATGGCAGCCGCCGGCGTGCGATAGCGCGCATGGACGCGAGCGGCACTGGCGAAGAAGAGCCCGTCGCGCGCCATGGCGAAGTACACCCTCGGCCCCGCAAACGTCATCGCGCTGATGCTGGCGGCGAGGCTGACAATCGACACGGCACCCATGACGGCACCGGCGGTGGCGCCGAGCATTCGATCAGCGATCACGTCGAGCACGCTTCCGTCGATGTGCGCGAGCTCGCCTACCGGAATCACGACCAGGTAGACGACGTTCAACAACAGATAGATTGCGACGACGGCCCCCGCTCCGAGCGCCAGCGCCCGAGACACGTTGCGGTTCGGATCGCGGATCTCTTCGGCCACATACGCCGCCGCGTTCCAACCTGAGTACGTGAACATCACCGGGATGAGCGCGAGAAGCCAGCCTGCGGGAACGACCGTCACCGGGTCGGTGAGGCGCGGGACGGATCGGGCGCCAACCGATAGCCCGAGAGCGATGAATCCCACCAACGCCGTCACCTTGAGGATTGTGAGGGCGTTCATCACTATCCGCCCGGGACCCACACCGCGCACGTGCAGCGCCGCGGTTGCCGCGATGATCGATACCGCAGTCAGCGTGAGTGGCGACAGCGTCAGCGCGACGACGCCTGGCACGACGGTCACGACCAGCCACGGGGCTTCATCGGCCACCCGGGGCAGAAATCGACCCAGGTAAAAAACCATCACTACGGCGCTCGTGGCGATCGCGCCGGAAAAGCCCGCCACAAACGACGTCCATCCTGTGAGGAACGCGGCTGACGGACCGAACGCGGCGTTCAAGTACACGTATTCGCCACCCGCTCTCGGACGTGCCGTCGCCAGCTCAGCGTAGGCCATCGCTCCAGCGAAGGCCAGGGCTCCGCCCGCCACCCACACCAGGAGGAAAAGGCCCGCGTGTGGCACGAGCGCGGCGACTTGCGGAGGAGTAAAGAGGATGCCGCCGCCGATCACGTTCGCCACGATGATGGCCGCGGCGTCGAGCGGACCGAGGCGCCGCTCGAGGACGGAGGGGGACGTCACTACTGCGTGAGGAGCTGGCGGTCTATGGCGTACTCGCCGAGTTTCTGCCACGTCCGCGAACCGTGTTTCCCGAAAATCTCCACCTTGGCATCGACAAACTGACTGTTCTGCAGCATCTGGAGCCGCGATTCGGTGCCCGTGTACCCGAGGTTCGAACGCAGCACCAGCATCCCGCCCGTCTGGCCCGCTGGAATCCCGACTGAATCCACGGCGCGCACGAAGTGTTCGCCCCACGCCTCGGTCTCGCCCGTACGGCGGAAGACCGCGTTGACCTGGATGCTTTCGACCGGCTCGCTCGAGGTGTTCTGCAGCTTCAAGGAAATGCTCGGCACCAGCTTGTTCTTCCCTTCGTAGATGCCGGCGTCATACCAACCGGTATGCACCTCGGTCACCTTGACAACCTTTTCGACATCGAAGTCGTGTCCGCACGCGGGCAGAAGCAGCGCCGCGGCCAGTGTCAACGCTAGCCGTTTCATGGCTCCATTCTATTCAAAACTGTTTGATCTCCACTCGTTTGCGCGCCTCCTCCATCGCGAGGCGACCCGCCCGGAACGCCATCAGGTCGGCCCCCCTGATTCGGAACACGATGCTGCTGATGTTGGATGTATCGCCAGGGACCAGGCGATCGGGGCGCACGTTGTCGCGTGCGGCGACGGTCAGCCATTCCTCCTCGGCTATGGGCAATGGCCCGCTGTTCTCGATCATCGCATCGACGATGGCTGCGCTGACTTCGTGGGTATAGGCCGCGTTCGGGTCTTCGATCACGGCCAGGTTGACCATCGGGCCGTCGGGGGCGGACTGCGTCTGCGTGGTGACCGGAACGGCGCCGACGGTCTGAGACCTGGCACCAGCGGCGTCGGACGGCACCGGACCCACCGGGCCTACTTGCAGCTCGAGCCGGCGCAAGGCCCGCTCGAGCGATCCGCGCATCCGAGGGTCCTGCACGGTTGCGATGTAGCCCTTCAGCTGGTTGACTGCTGTGGCGGCGCCGAGGCCGTTCTCGTCCACCATCTGCCGCAGCGTCCACGCCATCGTGCGGCGAAACGCGGGCACTTCCACGTCGAAGAAGACACCGTAGCCCTCGAGTCGGAACCCGCGGACCGATGGCACGCCCGTCATCATCAACGCGTCGGGCGGCATCACGGCCCGCACCTGACGCATCAGACTGTCGGCGCCGTTGGCCACGGCGCTTTCGAGCACGCTTTCCATCATCGAGATCTTCTGCCGCGCGCGCACTTGATCGGCGTCGGAGGGCGGCGTCTGTGCCAGCGCGACCGGCGCAATACTGAGAACGAGGGCCCCGCCAACGAGAAAACGTGTCACGGCCATTTCTCCTTACTGACCACGCTGCGACACACGCATCAGATAGTTGAGCATCTGCCGCTGTTGCTCGACTTCCACGCCCGTTGTGCCGTCCATCTGACCGAGTGTCCGTTCGATGCGGGTCAGGTCAACGCGGCGCTGCGCGTCGAAATCCCTCACCACCTCAGCCGTTCGAAGGGCCAGCTCGCGCTGCTGTCGCTGTTCGCTGTCCTGAATCAGCGTTCGAACACGGTCGAGCAGGTGCGCGTCCGTCGCGGCCGCGGGCTGTCCGGCTGCTACGTCATGCAGTTGCGAGATTTCCGCACGAAGACGTCGTTCGAGGGCCGACAAGTCCCCGGCCGTTACCGCAGGGGTCGTGACGGCTGCGCGCGGCACGCCCTGCGACGGAGCCGCCTGTTCCAACCGGGCTCCGAGCGAAAGGCCTGTCGCAAACACGACCACCGCGGCGGCCGTCTGGGCCCAGACGGGCATCGGGCGACGCCACCATTGAACCGGCTTCAGCACCGTGGACTCAGCCGGCACCACACGAAAACCAAGCTGTGCGTGCGGCGGATGCCACTCTCCCAGCCGTTCGCGCGTGGAACTGAGCGACGCGATCTCGTCTGCGCAGGCTTCGCACACTGCCACATGGGCGCTGATCGCGTGGCGCTCTTGAGGTGCGCACTCGTCGTAGAGATACGACACCAGCGCAAGGGGATCTCCGCACTTAAAGGTAGGCCTCATGCTCGTTTCACCAATTGGGGCGTCAGCTGACCGTGCTTCTCCAATTGCCGACGCACCACCAGCAGGCCCTGGTACAACCGTGTCTTCACGGTGCTTAGGGGACAACCCTGCATGTCGGCAATTTCCTGGAACGTCATGCCGTGGTACTCCTTCAGGATGATCGCCGTCCGCTGCTCTTCAGGCAGCCGCGCCATCACCTCTTCCACGATCGCGCTCAGCTCGCGGCGCGAAACCAGCTCCTCGATCGACTCGACCGGACCGCGTTCGGCCGCGAACTCCCCGAGGTCCACGTCCTCGGGCATCTGCGTGACCGGAGCGCGGCGCTGGCGACGGATCCAGTCGCGGCACAGGTTCAGCGCAATCCGGTACAGCCATGAGGAGAACTTCGCCTGTCCCTTGAAGCCCGGCAACGCACGGAACGCCCGCAGAAACGTCTCCTGGCAGACGTCTCTGGCGTCCTCCTCGCGCCCGATGACCCGATACGCCAAGGCATAGATCGGCCGTTCCCATCGCAGGATGAGCTGATTGAAACTCTCCGCATCGCCGCCCACCGATCGGGCGACGAGCTCGTCGTCGGTCAACGTCATGTCAGGAACCGGGGGCCCTCCGGTCTGGTCGTCGGTTAAGACGGCCACAGAGCGCGGACGGCCGTAGGTTGATCATACGACCCCGCGGAAGTGAAATCCCGGCTAAAATAGCGCATCTTGGGCTTGACTCTTCCGACCGACGAGGGCTTCCTCACGACAGAGGAGGTGCTCGATTACCTCCAGGTCAACCTCAGGACCGTCTATCGCCTGATCAAGGCGGGAAAGCTACCGGCGGTTCGGGTCGGACGGCAGTGGCGATTCCGGAAACGCGACGTGGACGCCTGGCTGGAAAGCCAGGGGTCGCGTCACGACCGTCAGCCGTCCCCGCCGGCGGCGGAGCGAGATGGGCGCCGCCGGGTGCTGGTCGTCGACGATGAATCCAGCATGCGCGAACTGATGTCGAAGATCCTCGCCCTCGGGAACTACGACGTCGATACGGCGTCCGACGGCTCGGTCGCCCTCGACCGGATGCGCGCGTCGGCGTACGACCTGCTCATCGCCGATCTGAAGATGCCGGGCATGGACGGGCTGACCCTGCTCAGACACGCGAAGCGTCTCAGGGCGGACCTGCCGGTCATCATCATCACCGGGTTCTCCACCGAGTCGAACGCGATCGAGGCTCTGAATCTGCGCGCGTCCAAGTACCTCAAGAAGCCGTTCGGAATTCCGCAAGTGCTCGAAGCAGCGGCTGAAGCGCTCGGCGCACCAGCGGCGTGATTCAGCTTTCCGACCTCACCAAGTCATTCGGCGACCGGATCCTTCTCGACCACGTCACGTGGCAGATCTCGGACGGCGACCGGGCAGGGTTGTGTGGACCAAACGGCGCAGGCAAAACCACCCTCCTCAAGATGTTGGCCACTCTCGAGGAGCCCGATAGCGGAACCATCGTCAAGCCATCAGACCTCACCATTGGGTACCTGCCGCAGGACGGGCTCGTGCACCGGGGGCGCACCGTCTTCGAAGAGGCGAGCAGCGCGTTTCAACCCCTGCTCGACATGAAGGCCGAGATGCACGACATCGAGCATCGCCTCGGCGACCCGGCCAGACCAACCGATGATCACGGCGTCATGCTGGCGCGCTACAGCGAACTCCAAGATCGGTTTCGTCTCGGCGACGGTTACAGCATGGACCTCAGGATCACCACGGTGCTCCGTGGCCTCGGGTTCGGTCCGGAGGACGCACAGCAACCCTCAGAGACGTTCTCGGGCGGCTGGCAGATGCGGATCGCGCTTGCCAAGTTGCTGCTCGGCCGTCCCAACCTTCTGCTGCTCGACGAACCGACCAATCACCTGGACCTCGAAGCGCGCAACTGGCTCGAGGAGTACCTCGCGGCGTACCCCTTTGCCGTCATCCTCGTGTCGCACGATCGCTACTTCCTCGACGCGGTCGTGACGCGTATCACCGACCTCAACCTCCGCACGCTGACGGACTACGTCGGCAACTACAGCAAGTATGTGGAGCAGCGAGACGCGATGCTCGAGCGCCTGCGACAGGCGAAGAAGGAGCAGGACGAAGAGGTCGCACGTGTGAAGATGTTCGTCGACCGATTTCGCTACCAGGCGACCAAGGCCGCTCAGGTGCAGAGCCGCATCAAGCAGCTCGAGAAGGTCGTACCGATTGAGGTGCCTCCCGAGCGCAAGCGGATCCACTTCACGTTTCCGGTCTGCGCCAAGAGCGGACGTACCGTGCTCGAGCTACAGCACGTTCGCAAGGCCTACGGCCCGAAGACCGTCTTCAAGCACCTCTCCCTGCATGTCGAACGCGGAGACCGGATCGCGCTGGTCGGACCGAACGGTTCGGGCAAGTCCACGCTGATGCGCCTGCTCTCCGGCGAGGAGGCACCCGACTCCGGCACGCGCGCAGAGGGACACCAGGTCGTCATCGAGTACTTTGCGCAAGACGAGGCGATGCGCCTCGTTCCAGACCTGACGGTGTACGAGACCCTGTCATCGGGATCGGCCACCAGCATGGTGCCCGCGATCCGGAACATCCTGGGCGGCTTCTTGTTTTCGGGCGACGACGTCTACAAGAAGGCCGGCGTGCTGTCGGGCGGTGAGCGGACACGGCTCGCCGTGGCGCGCATGCTGCTGCGACCCTCGAACACGCTGCTGTTGGACGAGCCGACGAACCATCTCGATCTCGACTCGAAGGACGTCCTGCTCGAAGCGCTCGAAGACTACGGTGGCACGCTGATCATCGTGTCGCACGACCGCTACTTCGTCGAACGGCTCGCGACGAAGATCATCGAAATCGGTCATGGCGAGGCGGTGATCTATCCGGGGTCGTATCCCGAGTACCTCTGGAGCAAGGCACAGAAGGAGACGGGCGAACCGGTTCGTAACCCCGAGATCCGACCAACGAAGCCGGCTCCGCCACGGTCTGGCCAAACCCCGCACGCGCCGCCGGCTCCGAAATCACAGGTTGCGGAACGGGCGGCCCGGAAACAGCAGGACGCAGACCGCAAGAAGCACCAGCGAGCCGCCGAATCCCTGCGAAAACGGATTGCCGATCTGGAGTCACGCATCGCGGAGCGCGAGGCCGAGGTCAAGGAACTCGAGGAGGCCATGGCCGCGCCAGGTTTCTACGACAACCTCGAGGGTGCCAAGCCCGTGACCAGCCGCCATCAAGCCCTGATGTGGGAGGTCGGCGACCTGATGGCGCAGTGGGAGGCGCTCCAGGAGCATGCCGCCCAGCACACGTCCGAAACGTAAGTGGAAGCCTTCGGGCTGACGGATCCTGGGGTACGATTACAGAATCGTAAGCCGGTTGTCTCTGTCCCGCACCATGAATACGGCTCTTCCGGCCAATTCTTCCAGTTTCAAGGAGTCCACACCGGGTACGTGGTTTGCCCGTCCTGACTCCGAGTTGGCTCCGATCTGTACGGCTCTCCCCGCCGAGAGCCCACGGGAGCCATCTGATCGGAAACGCGATCTAGAGTGCCGCGGCGTCGGCTGAGGCGGGAACGTGGACATGGGAACACCTGGAACCTATCGCGCAGAGGATCGCTTCTTCCGCCAGATGGTCGCAGGCATGCGCAACGGCGTGCTCGCAATCACCCGGGCCGGAGAGCTGGTCCTGCTCAACGACGAAGGGTACCGGGTTTTCGGTATCGAGCGTCGCGCGGAGGACATTGGAAAGCTCGTCTCGGAGGTGCTCGGCGGGCATCCCGACGTCGTGCGGCAACTGCTGTCGGCCTTCGACCTGCACATGCTGCCGAACCGCGCCGAGACGCGGCTCAAGCCGTCGGGCAAGGTCATCGGCTATACGCTGGCGCTCGTCCGAGACGATGCCGGCACCGTCACGGGCGCGGCGATGTTCTTCAAGGACCTCACGCGCGTCGAGCAACTGGAAGAACGGGAACGCCTGCGTGACAGGCTCGCGGCGGTGGGTGAGATGGCGGCGGCCATCGCCCACGAGGTGAAGAACCCGCTGGCGGGGATCGAAGTCATGGCCGGGCTGCTGCGCCGGAAGATGGCTGATGTCCCGGAAGCGCAGGCGGCGCTCACGGACATCATCGCGGAGGCGAAGATGGCCAACGCGATCGTACAGGAAGTCTTGGAGTTCGTGAGGCCGATCAGATTGCAGATGGAACACACCGGCGTCGACCGCGCGCTGCAGGCGGCCATCCACTTGGCCGAGACCAAGGCCAGCCGCGGCACGATCGCCGTGGCGATCGAGACCACGGCGGCGCTGCCCGAGATCCAGGCCGACCACCATCAGATCACACAGCTGTTCACGAACCTGTTGATCAACGCGTACGAGGCGATGGACGGGAAAGGCCGAATCGACATCGGCGTGAGCGCCGTACGCCAGGACGATGGCGGCGACGGGCGGGAAGCAGTGCGAATCGAGATGACAGACACCGGTCCGGGGATGCCCGAAGACGTGGCTGATCGGGTGTTCGACCCCTTCTACACGACCAAGCCCCAGGGCTCGGGGTTGGGGCTGGCCATCGTGCGGAAGATCGTCGATGCCCACGACGGCCAGATTGACCTTCGTACCACCCTCGGCAGCGGAACGCTCGTTCGCGTCACGCTGCCGGTTTCGGGCGGCTACGGTGCCGACGACCAGGGCGCAGAGAGAGGATAGACATGGGCCGTATTCTGATCGCAGATGACCACGATTCGCTCCGGCGCGGGCTGGCGCAGGCCGTCACCGAGGCCGGGCACGACGTGGAGGAAGCGCCGAACGGCAACGCGGCCATTGAAAAGCTCCACGAAGGATTCTTCGACGTCGTGGTCAGCGACCTGAAGATGGGCGGTAGCACAGGGCTCGACGTCCTGAAGACGACCAAGACGCTCCATCCCTCCACCGCGGTGATTCTCATGACCGCCTTCGGATCGGTCTCCACGGCGGTCGAAGCCATCAAGGCCGGCGCGTTCGACTACGTCCTGAAGCCGTTCGAAGTCGAGGAGATGGAGGTCAAGATCGCGAAGGCGCTCGACGTGCGCCGGATGCAGAACCAGATCGACTACCTGCGTCACGCGCAGGGAGACATCTACGATTTCGATCGCATCATCGGATCGAGTGGCGCCCTCGAGAAGGTGCTCACCGTCGTGCGCAGGGTGGCCAAGAGCAACACCACGGTGCTCGTACGCGGCGAAACGGGAACCGGCAAGGAACTGATCGCCGGGGCCATCCATCACAATTCGAATCGCGCCGCGCGCAACTTCATCAAAGTCAATTGCGCAGCGCTGCAAGAGAACCTGCTCGAGTCGGAACTGTTCGGCCACGAGAAGGGCGCGTTCACCGGTGCCGACAAGCAACGTATCGGACGCTTCGAGCAGGCCGACGGCGGCTCGCTGTTCCTCGACGAGATCGGCGACATGAGCGCGAACACGCAGGCGAAGATCCTGCGCGTGCTCCAGGAACACGAGTTCGAACGCCTCGGCGGCACGCGGACGCTCCGGGTCGACGTCCGCCTGATCGCGGCCACCAACCGCGACCTCTCTGCGATGGTCGAGACGGGGACGTTCCGTGAGGATCTCTACTATCGCTTGAACGTCGTGCCGATCGACATGCCGCCGCTGCGCGAACGCAAGGAAGACATTGCGGCCCTGGCAGGATTCTTCATCCGCCGGTTCTCCGGCGAGCTGAAAAAGAAGATTGAGGGGTTGGCCCCGGACGCGCTGAAGCTGCTGATGCGCTACAACTGGCCGGGCAACATCCGCGAACTTGAGAACGCCATCGAGCGCGCGATGCTGCTGGCCGAACGGGCGCACATCGAGGTCGAGGACCTGCGGCTGGGCGACACCGGCGCGCAAGGGAACCAGAGAGAAGCCTCCTCGATCGTGAAGATTCCGCCCACGGGCATTCCCCTCGAAGAAATCGAGCGACTTGCCCTGATCGAAGCGCTGAAGATGTCGAACTGGGTGCAGAAGGACGCAGCCGAGCTGCTGGCGATCAGTCCACGCGTGATGAACTACAAGATCAAGACCCTCGGCATCGACTTCCCCCGCGGACGTCGCGCCGCCGCCCTCCAGCACCACGATCCAACCGACCCGCCTGCGGCGGCTGCCTGAACGACACGAGTTCCTCGCCCGGCGGGGTGCATCAGGACTTGATCGCGCGGGGATGGGCTTTCCGATACACCTCGAGCAGCTGCGCGACGTTGACGTGGGTGTAGCGCTGCGTCGTCGACAGACGCACGTGCCCCAGCAGCTCCTGAATGGCGCGCAGGTCGGCACCGTTCTGGAGGAGGTGCGTCGCGAAGGTGTGGCGCAGGGCGTGTGGACTGATGTCCAGGCGGGTGCTGCATGTCCGCACGTGGCGCGCTACGATCCGCTGGACGCTGCGACCGGTCAGGCGCGCGCCACGCGCGTTGACGAAGAGCGGCTCGCTTCGATCCGCGTGACCGCCAGCACCCTGTTTCCCCCGCCTGATCACCCGGCGGTCGTCCAGCCACGCGAGGACCGCGGTCGCACATGATCCTGTGAAGGGAACCAGGCGCTCCTTGCGGCCCTTGCCCATGACACGTACCATCCGTCCCCGGACGTCGATGTCTTCGAGATCGACGCCCACCAACTCGCCGAGCCGCAGCCCAGACGCGTAGAACAGCTCGAGAATCGCGCGGTCCCGTCGCCCCAGCGGTGTCGACGCATCAGGCACGTCGAGCAGCCGCGACACCTCGTCGATTGAAAGGTGGGCGGGAATCGTGTGTGCGCGCCGGGGCAATACCGCCAATGCGGCCGGGTCGTGATCCAGCCACCCCTCCCGCCGCAGGTACCGGACGAAGGTTCGCAGCGCCGACACCTTTCGGGCCACTGACGCGCGCGCCTGCCCTTGTCGATGTAGTTCTGCCAGAAATGCCCGAATTAGCTCGAGCGAGATGTCGGTGGGGATCATCTGCCTGCGGGCGCTCGATCGGTGCTTCGCGAACGACACGAACTGGGAGAGGTCGCTCTCGTACGCCGCCACAGTGTGGGCGGAGGCGTTGCGATTCAGGCGAAGGTGGTCGATAAAGCTGTCGAGCTGTTCCATCGATCGAGATCCAGCAGCGCCCGCGTCGAGATGGCGAGCTTGGTCTCCGCCCGTCCAAGTCGTCGTCGCTCACCCGGCTCTTCGAGCGGCGGCATGATGCCGAACGTGATGTTGGTCGGCTGGTAATGGCGTGGATCGGCGTGCGACACGTAGAACGCCAGGGCCCCAATTGCCGTCGTCCGCGGCGGCACGCGCGGCGACTCACCCCGCGCCAGGGCGGCCGCGTTGCGGCCGGCGATGAGACCGGATGCGGCCGATTCGACGTATCCCTCGACGCCTGAGATCTGACCTGCGAAGAACAGGTCGTCACGCCGGCGGGTCTGCCAGGTTTCCCGAAGGGCGGTCGGCCCGTTGATGTAGGTATTGCGGTGGACCATCCCGAAACGGACGAACTCTGCGGTCTCGAGTCCGGGCACGAGTCTCAAGACCCTGGCCTGATCACCCCACTTGATCTGCGTTTGGAAGCCCACGAGGCTGAAATGGTCGCCCGCGAGATTGTCCTGACGAAGCTGGACAACCGCGTACGGCGTGCGCCCAGTCCGTGGGTCGATCAGCCCCACCGGCTTCATGGGACCGAAACGGAGCGTATCGCGGCCGCGATGAGCCATGACCTCGATCGGCAGGCACCCTTCGAAGAACGGCTCGCGATCGAAATCGTGAACGGTTGCCGACTCGGCCGACACCAGCGCCTCGAAGAACCTCTCGTACTCCTCTCGCGTCATGGGACAGTTCAGGTAGTCGCCCTCGCCGTCACTATGCGCCGCCTCTGAATCGCCGTGAGCAGGTGACGGGACGTCCGCCCGCTGAGCGAGTGGAGGGCCAGCCGACCTGAGGCTTCGGCCCCATCGAGACGCCCGAAAGACCCGGGTGGTGTCGATGGTTTCGGCGAGCACGATCGGGCTGATCGCGTCGTAGAAGTACAAGTGATCGCGGCCGACGAATCGCGCGATGTCGGCCGACAGGCGCTCCGAGGTCAGAGGACCGGTGGCGACAATCAGCGGAAACATCGCGGGGTCGGTTGGGATCTCGTTGACTTCCTCCCGGGCGACCGTAATGAGCGGGTGCGCTTGCACGGCGTCCGTAACGGCTCGTGAAAACTGGTCGCGATCGACGGCGAGAGCCGCCCCCGCGGGGACGCGGTGTGCATCGGCCGCCCGCATGACGAGCGAGCCGAGCCGTCGCATTTCCTCCTTCAGCAGGCCAACCGCGTTGTCGAGCTTGTCGCCCCTCAGCGAGTTCGAGCACACCAGTTCGGCGAGCTGATCGGTCTTGTGGACAGCCGTCGGGCGGGTCGGTCGCATCTCCGTCAGCACGACGCGCACGCCGAGCGACGCCGCCTGCCACGCAGCTTCGCAACCCGCGAGCCCGCCTCCGATGATGTGGACCATGGTGGGACGAGAGCCTCGCCCCGCGCTATTCTACGCGCCCGCGACCTTGCGGGTCGTCTTCCTCGAGCGAGGCGCTGCGGCGCGCCGACGACCACCCGCGGCACCGCGTCGCGCGCTGGGCGCGGCATTCCGACGGGCTTCGAGCAGCGCGGCCGCTTCCTCGAACGTCAGGGCGTCCGGGTTGCCGCTCTTGGGGATCGACGCGTTCGTTGTGCCGTCCGTGACATAGGGACCGTACCGCCCCGCGAGCAGCTTGAACGTCACGCCGTTCGAGCTCAGTTCCCTCAACACCGTTCGCTGGGCCGCCTGACGGCGGCGCACGACCTTCGGCGCCCGAAGAAGCGCGAGCGCCGCATCGAGGCCGATGGCGAACACATCGGCTTCGGACTCGAGCGATCGGAATTCGTCGCCGTGCTTCACATAAGGCCCGAAGCGGCCAAAGTTGGTGACAATCGCCACGTTGTCGTCAGGATGGGTTCCCACCTCGCGAGGCAGCGACAAGAGTTTGAGCGCCTCGTCGAGGGTCACGGTCGTTTCGCTCATCCCCGCCTGCAGCGAGGCACGCTTCGGCTTCTCGGCCTTCTTCCCCTCAGGAGCGTCGCCGAGCTGAACGTAGGCGCCGTAGCGGCCGTTCATCACGTACACCGGCTTGCTTGTGACGGGATCCATACCGAGGGTTCGGGGACCCTCCGCCTTGGCACGTACCAGATCGAGGGCTCTCTCCACTGCGAAGTCGGCGGGTGCGACATCATCAGGCAGCGACGCCGTCCGTCCAGGACCGCCCTCGCCGACCTGCACGAACGGACCGAAGCGACCGATGCGCACCCGCACGGCCTCTCCCGCTCCGTCGGTTCCGAGTTCGAGGACGGGATAGTCGGCATTCTCTGCGCCCTGCTCGACGGCACCCAGCAGGCCGCGATGCTGCTTCTTCTTGTTGCCGTAGTAGAACTCGCGCAGGAACTCGCCCGACTCGCGCTCGCCCCTCGAGATCTCGTCGAGGTCGTCTTCCATTTCCGCGGTGAAGTCGGTCTCGACGAAGTCGCCGAAGTGGTCGCGAAGGAGCTTCGTCACGGCAAAGGCCGTGAAGCTCGGCACCAGCGCCCTTCCCTGCCGGAACACGTAGCCTCGTCGGACGATCGTGGCAATCGTCGGGGCATAGGTCGACGGCCGGCCGATTCCCAGGCGCTCCAGTTCCTTGATGAGAGAGGCTTCGGTAAAGCGCGCGGGAGGCGCGGTCTCGTGCCGTTTGGGATCGGCCGCCACCAGCGTGATCGGCGTGCGGTCGTCGCGATCGACGCGATCGCCGACCTTGCACTGGGGAAGGATGGCTTCCTGCTCCTCGAGCTCCGCCGCCGGATCGTCGCTGCCTTCCACATAGGCCCGGCGGAAACCGGCGAACTCGATAGCCTTGCCGCCTGCGGTGAACACGGCGGTGTCACCGCCGGGGACGGTCGCGGAGATCTCCACACTGGTTCGCAGCACGCGCGCGTCCACCATTTGCGACGCCATCGTCCGTTTCCAGATGAGCTCGTAGACCTTCAACTCGTCGCTCTCGAGCACTCCCTCGAGCTGGCTCGGGGTGCGGCGGAAGTCGGTGGGCCGAATCGCCTCGTGTGCTTCCTGCGCGTTCTTCACGCGGGTCTGGTAGCGACGCGGGCCATCGTGATAATCGGCGCCGAACATCGCCTGTATCACGCGAGCCGACTCTTCCAAGGCCTTGTCGGAGAGGGTGGTGGAATCGGTCCGGTGATAGCTGATCAACCCCTCCATCTCACCGTTGCCGACATCGACACCCTGGAACAGCCGCTGCGCCACCTGCATCGTACGCTCTGTCGAGAACCCGAGCTTGCGACTGGCTTCCTGCGTCAGCGTGGACGTCGTGAACGGCGGCGCAGGCCGTTCGACGCCGGGCTTCTGTTCGACGCCGGTGATGGTCCACGGGACGTTGGTACGCACCCCTTCGACGAGCGTGCCCGCGGCGACTTCGTCGAGCAACCGGACTGTTCGGTTCTTCAGGGCTCCGGTGGCGGAATCGAAATCCTTCCCTGACGCGACACGCTGATCGTTCACCCGAACCAGGGTCGCCACGAATTCGCGCCCCTCGCCCCGGAGGGTGGCCTCGATATCCCAGTAGGTCGACGTGCGAAACGCCCGGCGCTCCTCCTCACGCTCGACGATGAGCCGTACGGCGACGCTCTGCACGCGGCCGGCGCTCAACCCCGTCTGCACCTTCTTCCACAACACGGGCGAAAGCGTGTAGCCGTACAGCCGATCGAGGATGCGGCGGCTTTCCTGCGCTCGCACGAGATCCTCGTTGACCGTGCCTGGGTGCTCGAGGGCCTGCTTCACGGCCTCCTCGGTGATCTCGTGGAACACAATGCGGCGAACGGGAATCTTGGGCTTGAGCACCTGCGTCAGGTGCCAGCTGATGGCTTCGCCCTCTCGATCAGGGTCGGTCGCGAGGAGCAGTTCCGAGGCGTCCTTGACGGCGGCCCTCAGGTGCGCGACCTGTTTCTTCTTGTCGTTTGGAACGACGTAGTACGGGGTGAAATCACTGTCGACATCGACCCCCAGCCGGCCCCAGTCTTTCTCTTTGATCTCACTCGGCACGTCGGCTGCCGATTCGGGCAGGTCGCGGATATGGCCGAAGCTCGCCTCGACGCGATACTTCGCGCCCAGGAAACGTCCGAGCGTTTTCGCCTTCGCCGGCGACTCAACGATTACGAGCGGCTTCGCCATCTCTTTTCCAACTCACACTAGCACGTTCATCGGGCACGCACGAAACGTCCACCCCCGACCCTGCGCACGCGCCCCTCGAGTTCCAGGTCGATGAGACGGGCCAAGAGTTTCGAGCCTGTAAGCCCTGACGCTGCTGCGATTTCGTCCACGTCGTAGGGGCGACCGACCTCGAGTTGCCTTAGTACCGGATCGGGGGAGACGCCTCCCGCCACGGCCCGTCCATCGGTTCGCGCGGGCTCGTCAGCCGGCGGACAGGCGCACAGTTCATCCACGATATCGTCCGCACACTCCACAATCTTTGCTCCGTCCCTGATCAGGGCGTGGGCACCACGATTTCGCCCGTTCAGCACGCTGCCTGGAACAGCCATCACCTCACGTCCTTGTTCGAGGGCCCAGGCGGCCGTGATCAACGACCCGGATCGCTCGCTGGCCTCGACAACTACAACCGCTCTCGACAGTGCGCTGATGAGGCGGTTGCGCTGCGGAAAGTGATGCTTGAGCGGAGGCATGCCAGGCGGGTACTCGCTGAGCACGACCCCGCGCTCGGCAATCTCGGCCGCCAGCTCGATATGTTCGTGCGGGTACACCCGATCCACGCCTGACCCGAGGACGGCGGCCGTGCGGCCGGTCTCGAGCGCGCCTCGGTGCGCGGCCGAGTCGATTCCGCGCGCAAGCCCGCTGATCACGGTCACCCCTCGCGACGCCAGGCCGGACGCCAGGGCCGCGGCGGTTTCGATGGCAACCACCGATGCGGCGCGCGAACCAACGATAGCGACCACGACACCGTCGAGCGACTCGAGGTGGCCCCGATACCAGAGGGCTGGCGGAGGATCCGTGAGCGTCAGCAGGGCCGCTGGGAAGGACGGCGCGTTCCACGCGACGGCCCCGATGCCGCGACGACCGGCCTCGGTGCGCACGGCGCGAGCGCGCGGCAAGAGCGATTCGGCCAACTCGAGAACAACGGGATCATCGACCCGAAGACGATCGGCGAGGCCGACGCGTGGAAGCTCCGCGGCGGATGCGAATGAAAGGGCGACGGCGTGGTCGGACGTCATGGCACCTCCGATGTGCCCCGCGCATCCAACCCCACCGCGATCATACCCGGCACACGGGATACGAAACAGGGGACACTTCGTGAAACGCCTGGAGCACGCCAGGCGTCGCGTCGTCCCCACAACGTTCGATTTACTGGTGGGCTTTCGTGGCACATGCCTTGCTGAATTGAACTAAACTACTGAGGGTTAAAGTCCTTGCGCCCCGCGGGGGCGGTGGCTATAGTGGGGCGTTCGGCATGTTTATCCGGTTGGTGGCCGCTATCCTCCTGGTCGTAAGCGTGACACCGGTGGCGGCCGACGCGCGGTCAGACGCGAAGACGCAGGTGGCGTTTGGAATTGCGGTTGCGCAGCGGGGTCTTTGGCGTGAGGCGATCTACCGCTGGGAACGCGCCGTGCAGATTGACCCGACGTATGCTCAGGCCCTCAACAATCTTGCGATCGCCTACGAGCACGAAGGCGATCTTGAGAAAGCGAGGATGGCCTACGAAAAGGCGCTCGAGCTGGAACCGAACAACGCACTCATAAAGCAGAACTACGAGCTCTTCAAGGAAATCAATGACCGGACTACTCCGAAGGATGCCCCGGATCCAGATCCGGATCCGGACCCGGACCCGACTCCTTAGTAGTCTCGCGGCGATCCTGCTGATCGCCGGGTGCACCGACTACTACGAGATCCCCATCGAAACGCCGATCAAGCCCAAGCTGGACGTGTCTCCGTTCCAGCGGGTGCTCGTGGCCGGCTTCCTCGCCGGCGGCACCGATGACGTCGACGGAAACCTGGAAACGACCCGTCTGCTGAGAAGCCAGCTGCGCACCAAGTCGGAACTGCGCGTCATTGATACCGATGTCTTGCCGTTGATGGAAGACGCGGCTGGCGAGAGTGCCACGGAACCTGGGTCAGTCAAGGACGAACCCGCGTCCGAGCCCAAACGCGACGCCCGCGCAGAACCGCGCGGCGACGGCCCGCAGGCCGCGACACCGGACAAGTCGCCCACGATCAAAGAGGCCAAGGACCTCGAGCCGTTCGAGCACATCTTCGCCGATGTCGAGTACTGGAAGAAGATCGGCGAGGAGTACCAAAACCCGCTGATCGTGACCGGCACTGTGATGTTTACGCCGCACGCCCGATCCGGCATCGTCCAGCGAGAAGAAGAGGTCTACGACTCCTTCGGGCGCCGCCGCGTCGTGCCGGTCAGGACCTACCAGGAACGCAAGGGGTACATCCTTCAGCCGAAGTTCATTTTCATAGACGGACGTACCGGCACGGTGATGCACTCGGAGAATTTTCGGGAGGAAGTGCTCTACAACGCCAGCCAGAGCACACCGGCCCTGTCGTCGTATTTCGAGCTGATGGATCGGCTGATCCCGAGCTTCCTCAGCACGCTGAGCAGCCAGAGGATCAAGGGAACGCGGATCCTGCTGCAGTAGGGCCTCGACACGCGCGCGTCGGCGCCAAACCTTGTCAGGCACGGACGCGGCCTGCTAAGCTAAGTCCTTTGTCGCAGGCCGGTTCTTGCGACCCTTGCCACCCGAACAAAGGGGACGACCGTGTACGCGATTATTCAGACCCGCGGCCGACAGGTGAAAGTGACGCCCGGCGCGATCATCGAGGTGGACGGCGCCTCCCCCGAGGCGGGTGCGGCGTTTACCTGCAGCGAGGTTCTACTCGTCGAGAAGGACGCTGGTGAGATCGTCGCCGGTTCACCTTTCGTCGCCAACGCGACGGTCGTCGGCGTGGTCGAAGGCGAGTCGCGGGGGCCGAAGCTGCGCGTCTTCAAGAAGAAGCGCCGCAAAGGGTTCCGCAAGACAAGGGGCCACCGCAGTGTGTTCACGCGGGTCCGCATTACCGAGATCCAGGCGTAGCGTTCGCCGCTCCATCAGACAGGAAGACAGCAATGGCTCACAAGAAGGGACAAGGCAGTTCCCGTAACGGACGCGACAGCAATTCGCAGCGTCTGGGCGTCAAGCGCCACGATGGCGTCCTCGTCACGGGGGGCTCGATTCTGGTGCGGCAAAAAGGGCGTCGCTTCGATCCCGGGCTCAACGTCGGGCTGGGCAAGGATCACACCCTGTACGCGAAAACCGACGGCAAGGTCCGCTTCGAGGATCACGGCCAGCACGGCCGTCGCATCTCGGTGATCCCCGTCGAGTAGTACCGCTCAAGGCCTGACCTTGAGCCCCGAGCCCTGAACCTTCATACTGAGTTCGATGTTCGTCGATGAGGTGGACGTTCACGTCACCGCCGGCAACGGTGGGCGTGGCTGCCTCAGTTTTCGGCGCGAGAAGTTCGTTCCGCGCGGTGGCCCCGACGGCGGCGACGGCGGCGGCGGCGGATCGGTCTTCATCGTCGCGACGCCTGCCAAGAACACCCTCGTCGACTTCCGTTTCCACCCCGAATTCGAAGCCAAGAGCGGCCACCACGGGCAAGGCGCCAACAAGACCGGCCAAACCGCGTCCGATCTCGACATCGGCGTGCCGGTCGGCACCCTGGTGCTCAGTCGTGACCCCGCCACGAACGAAACCTCCCCGCTTGCAGACCTCACCGAGGAAGGCCAGCGTGTGCTCGTCGCCAAGGGAGGCCGTGGAGGACGAGGAAACGCACGGTTCACGTCATCCACCAACCGCGCCCCTCGGCGCACGGAGCCAGGTGAACAGGGCGAGGAGCGTTTTCTCAGGCTTCAATTGAAGCTCATCGCCGACGTCGGTCTGGTAGGGTTTCCCAACGCCGGGAAGTCGACGCTGATTTCGCGCATCTCGGCGGCGCGTCCCAAGATCGCCGATTACCCGTTCACGACGCTGTCGCCCAACCTCGGCGTGGTGACCCTGAGCGGCGATCGCAGCTTCGTCGTCGCTGACGTGCCTGGACTCATCGAGGGGGCGCACAGCGGTCACGGGCTCGGGCACCGATTTCTGCGTCACGTGGAGCGCACCAAGGTCTTGGTGCACCTCGTGGACGTTTCTGGTGCCTCGGGTCGAGACCCGATTCAGGACTTCGAGACGATCCAGCGCGAGCTGCGTCTGTTCGACCCGGCGGTGGCGGCGAAACCGCAGCTCGTGGCGGCCTCGAAGATAGACGCGGTCGATGACCGCTTGAGCATCGACGCGCTCGAACGTCACGTTCGTGCGCTCGGCCTTCCGTTCTTCGCGATATCGGCGGTGGCGGGAACCGGACTCGACATGCTGCTCGAAGCAGCCTGGCGAGAGATTGTCGCCGTCCGCACGTTGCCAGTACCGGACACCACACGCGCAGACGACGACTGGCTGGCTGTGGCGAAGCGACATCGCCCCGACGCATGAGCCACGCAGGACGTCTCGGCATCCTTGGTGGTACCTTCGACCCGATTCACTTCGGTCACCTCGATGCGGCGGACGCTGCGCGGGCCGCGCTCGCGCTCGACGAGATGCTGCTCGTTCCCGCGCACGACCCGCCTCACCGGTCGGTCGATCCTCGAGCCACCACGTATCATCGCTTCGCGCTCGTGTCGCTCGCGATCGCGGATCGAGAGGGGTATCGCGTCTCCGATGTCGAACTCGTCCGGCCAGGACCCTCGTATACCGCCGATACGTTGGGCCACCTCCAGACGCGCGGCTGGCGGGCATCGCAGCTTTTCTTCATCCTCGGCACGGATGCGTTCACTGAAATTGCCACCTGGCACGCCTTCCCAGGCCTCCTCGATCTGGCCCACTTCGTGGTCATCGCTCGCCCGGGCACAACCATCGAACAGGCCACCGACCGCGTCCAGACACTTCGCCCTCGGGTTTGTGTACCGGCCGATGTACCTGGCGACGCGACCGGCCCGACGCGAATTGTCTTGGTGGAAGCGCGGACGCGTGACGTCTCCTCCACCGTGATCCGGCGCCGTCTCGCGACCGCCGAACCGATCGACGATCTGGTTCCGGCCTCGGTCGCACGACACATCCTCACACATCGCTTGTATGGAGCGGTAGGCAACTTGCATGGCAAAAACGATCGGGGCGAACGCTAAGACCGACACGGACGCGAAACGGAAGAAGCGGAGGCCGGCATTGCCGAAGGGCGTGACGTGCGCCATCCGCACGATGCTCGACAGGAAGGCTGTCGACGTCGTCGTGCTCGACCTGCGGAAGGCAGGGGGCTTCACCGACTTCTTCGTGATCGGGACCGGCGGCAACGCCCGTCACATCAACGCGATCGCCGACGCGGTCACCGACACGGTGCGAACGGAGGTCGTGGAACGACCGCATCTCACGGAGGGATCGGAAAAGTCGCAGTGGATCCTGCTCGACTACTTCAACTTCGTCGTGCATGTCTTCAGTCGCGACTGCCGGGCGTTCTACGCGCTGGACCGCCTGTGGGGCAGCGCCGACCGCTACGAGTTCTCCGCCGAGGAATAGACGCTCTCGCGGCCGCGGCGTTCGCGCCCGCGTGCGCCGCGTGCGCCACGCCGCTGGAGGCCCCCTCCCTCGGCTGCGTCTGTCCCACCTGCTGGGTTGCCGCGGCGCAACCGCCGCCGCCGCACTGGACCGATCCGCCGATCACGATGGGCTCGGCTGCTGGCCGTTACGAAGGTTCGCTCCGCGCGATCATTCACGCATACAAGTACGAGGGACGCTGGTCGCTCGCGGCGCCACTCGCCCGCCTGATCGTACCTACCGGACGCGATGTTCTCTGTGATGCGGATTGGGTAATCCCCGTCCCACTGCATCCATGGAGGCGGCTCACCAGGGGCTTCAACCAGGCTGCCGGCCTGGCCAACGGGCTGGGTCGTCCTGTTGCGCACGCGTTGTGGAGACGTCGACACACGACGCCTCAGGTGAATCTGCCGGCGCACTCGCGGCACGCCAACCTCGATGGCGCGTTCGTCCTCTCGCCGTGGGCGCCGGCGCTGGCCGGCCGCGTGGTCGTACTCGTGGACGACGTGCGAACCACCGGTTCGACGCTGGTCGCGTGCGCGGAGGTGCTGAAGCGGGCAGGTGTCCGGGAAACGCGTGCGCTTACGATCGCGATCGCAGACCTACGGGGCTAGCCGAGATCCAACGCAGACCCGATCTGGCTCGCGACCGTGTCCCGATCACGCGTGGCGTCGATGCGCACCCAGCCGGCCTGCGCCTGCCGCAGATAGCTTTCCCGAACACGAGCAAGCAGCGACAGATCCCGCTCGAAGGCATCTCGATCGGCGGTCTTCCTCCCGGCCGACACCTCTGGTGGAATGTCGAGCAGGAACGTGATGTCGGGCTGCGGCAGGTACTTCTGCAACTCCGTCAGCCACGGGACATCGAGCCCCTGGGCCTCGCCATAGGCGACACTCGAGGCGACGTACCGGTCGCACAAGAGGGTCGTGCCCGCCTCTTTCAGCCGCAGGATCTCGTCTCTCCACTCGTAGCGGTTTGCCACATAGAGCAGCTGCATGACATCGGCGCGATAGGCGCGCTCGCCGCGAAGCGCGCGCGCGATCTCGGCGCCGATCGCGGTGTGGTAGTCGGGAAACGACAGCAGGCGCACCGACCGACCCGATGACACCAGCCGATCGCGAAGCCGTTCGGCCTGGGTCTGCTTGCCGCTCTGGTCGAGACCTTCGAACGCGATGAGCCGCCCGGCGTCAGCGTTCAAGGGCGAGGACGTCCTCGAGCGTCTGGCGTCGCCGGATGAGCGACCAGTGTCCGCCGTCAACCAGCACCTCTGGAGGTAGCAGATGACGGTTGTAGTTCGACCCCATGACCGACCCGTACGCCCCGGCGTCCAGCAGGGCGACCAGATCGCCCACCTCGAGCGGAGGCAACGGGCGATCTCGAGCGAAGACGTCGCTGCTCTCGCAGATCGGCCCCACGACGTCCCACAGCGCGTCAGGGCCTTCGCGGGGAGCGATCGGAACGATTCGATGGAACGATCCGTACAACGCCGGCCGAATGAGCTCGCTCATGCCGGCGTCCAGAACGGCAAATCGGCGCCCGTCCGGAAAGCTCTTCGTATCCACGATCCTCGCGACGAGGGCCCCGGAATGACCGACCACGGCTCGACCAGGCTCGAGGACAACGGGCAGGCCCGCCCGCCGCAACTCGGGGATCACCGTTGTCGCGTAGTCGCCGGGGCTGACGACCGGATCGCCCTCGTACGCGATGCCGAGCCCTCCACCGAGATCGACGTGCTCGAGGCGGAATCCGTCATCGCGAAGGTCGATCGCGAGCGTGACGAGTGAGGCGGCGGCGCGTCGAAGGGGCTCGGGCGTGGTGATCTGCGAGCCGATGTGAATGTGGACCCCGACGAACTTCAGACCCGGCGCAGCCCTGCGCGCGCGGTAGATGTCGCGCGCGTCCTGGAGGGGCACGCCGAATTTGTTCGTCTTGAGCCCGGTGGAGATATGCGGATGGCTGTGGGCGTCGATGTCGGGATTCACCCGCACGGCGACGCGGGCCACGCGCCCGTGGGCAGCGGCAATCGCGCCAATCCGATCCAGTTCGCCAGGAGACTCCGCGTTGATGGTCGCTAAGTCCTCGGTGACGGCGTAGAGGAGCTCGTCGTGCGTCTTGCCAACCCCGGTAAACACGATCTCCGAGGGCGTGAAGCCCGCGCGCTGCGCCACGCGAATCTCCCCGACCGAGTTGGCATCGGCCCGGCTGCCGAGTTCGTGCAGCAGGCGCGCGATCGCCAACGTCGAATTCGCTTTTAGGGCGTAGTGAATCGCGTGCGGATGCGAAACGAACGCGTCGTCAATCGATCGGTAGGCGTCGCGTATGGCCGCGGCGCTGTAGACATATGCGGGCGTGCCCGCGTGATCGATAATCGACTGGATGCTGACGCCGTCGCACGCGAGGCCCTGAGGAGAGGGATGAAACGGTTGGTACACCGGCGAAGCGCATGGTATCATGCGCGCATTCCAGCCATCGACGCTCTGCATCCCACGGATGGCTCCTGATTCCGCGTCTCCACCGCCGCAGGAGATCGATCGGCTCGTCGAGCGCTGTCTCGGCGGCGATCAATCGGCGTGGAACGAGATCGTCCGGCTGTACCGACGCAGGGTGTTCAACGTCGCGTACAAGTTCGTCGGCCGGCACGACGAAGCAGAGGACCTCACGCAGGACGTCTTTCTCAAAGTGTTCAAGTCGCTGAACACGTTCGACCGGCGCGCGAATTTCTCGACGTGGCTGGTCAGCGTGAGCCGCAACCTCTGCATCGACCACTATCGCCGCGTCCGTCGCGAACGCGACCTGGTGAACCATGAGGTCGATGTCGTGTCGCTGCCGAGACCCTCCGGCGGCGACAACGCGCACCACGCGCTCGAGCAACGTGATCGGGTGGCCATGCTTCGCGAAGCCCTCGACAAACTGGCCCCGTCGCTGCGCAGGGCGATCGTGCTCCGGGACATTCAGGAATTGAGCTACCACGAAATCGCCCGGCGCCTGAGCGTGCCCGAGGGCACGGTCAAGTCCCGGATCAACCGGGGCCGCGGCGAGCTGGCCCGTCAGATCGCCCGCCTGCGCGAGCGGCAGGACCACATCATGAAAACCGGAGTGTCAGGATGAATCTGAGCACCGATCGCGTACACGGCGTCGTCATCGTGCGCGTCCAGGAGGGGAGGGTGATGTATCCCCTGCTGTCGGAATTCGCCAGCACGATTGCCGCGCTCATCGGCGCCGGCGAACGCAAAGTGCTGCTCGACCTATCGACGGTGACCTACGTCGACAGCGCGACCATCGGCTGCCTGATGGATCTCTATCGCCAGGCCAGCACGTCGGGAGGGATGCTCAAGCTCGCGGGCGTGCAGAAACGAGTCGAGACCATGCTCACGATGACCGGCGCCCAGAACTTCCTCGAGATCTACGCCGACGAACCCTCGGCGTTGAAGAGCTTCGGAGCGTAGCCATGCGGACGATTCGTACGACCACAGGCGCGTCGGTCCTCCTCGACGGCGACCTGCTCGCGATCATGGAGGTCCTCTTCCGCGAGGTCACAGCCAGACGGGAGCTCGATCGGTCGTTCGAGGACATGATGACCGAGATCACCCACCTGATCAGCCAGATGGATGACGCCGAACGAAAGGCCTATCTCGTTGAAAGCCTATTCCTCAACACGGTGCGCTACGAGAACGACAGGCTCGAAGCGTACATGAAGAAGATCTCGAAGTAGGGGGGCGCCGCCGAATCGGGCGGCCGGGTCGAACGCCGTCAGTTGACGACGCGCAGTCCATCCTTGAGTGGCTGGGGCATGGGTGCGCCATCACCCGGCAGTTCCACCAGCGTCCACGCATCCGTTTCGTGGAGGATCATCGCGGCAAACTCGGTGTGAAGCGCGTGCCCGCCGCGGTGCGCCACCAGGTGGCCGATGATCGGGTGCCCGACGAGGGCCATGTCGCCGATCACATCCAGGATCTTGTGCCGCACGAACTCGTCGTCGAACCGCAGCGCGTTGTTCAGTACGCCGGTATCGCCGATGACGATGGCGTTCTCGAGCGATCCGCCGAGCGCGAGCCCGTGCTGCCGCAGGAGCTCGACTTCCTTCAGAAACCCAAAGGTCCGTGCGGGCGCGATCTCGTCGATGAACGTTTCCTCGCTTAGGCGAATCGTTCTCGACTGATGACGCAGGAGCGGGTGGTCGAACGCGATGCTGTAGGTGACCTTGAAGTGGTCGGACGGATAGATGGCGATGCGCTTGTCGCCGCGCGTCAATGACAGGGGGCGATGCAACTTGAGATATCGGCGCACGGCGGGCAGCTGCTTGATGCCAGCCTCGTGCACCAGGTACACAAAGGGGGCCGCGCTGCCGTCCATGATCGGCACTTCGGGGGAGTTCAGTTCGACGATGACGTTGTCTACGCCGAGGCTGACCAGCGCTGCCAGCAGATGCTCGACCGTGTCGACGTTGACCGCATCGCGCGTCAGCCCCGTCGCGTGGTTAATGCCACCGACGTGCCCGACGCTTGCGGGCACTTCCAAGCCGCCGAGGTCAGCCCGGCGGAAGCGGATTCCGAAATCGGAAGGGGCGGGCTTCAGCGACAGCCGCACCTTGTTGCCGGAATGAAGCCCGATTCCGGTGCATGAGATCGATCGACGAAGTGTCCGTTGTGCGTTCATCTTCGGTTTCGAGCTGTGGGCAGCTTCCTGACTCTAAGCAAGCAGAATGCCCTCGCCAACAGTTCTGATCATTCGCTCCTAACGCATTGCATTAGCTGACACTTAGTCAGGGCCAGAGTCCAGACAATCGTCGTGCTCGACCGCATCAGTGTGGCTCAACGGCCACAGTGTTGCCACGACGGGTGTGGCGAGTCTAACACACCAGGATCGACCCGAATAGGCGAGATCCTCAAGCCACGGAGGTCAGGAGGGACTGAAGAAACCGGCCCGTCACCGAGTTCGGATTGGCGGCGATCTCTTCCGGGGTCCCGGTCGCAATCACCAACCCGCCGGCAGCCCCGCCTTCAGGTCCCAGATCGATCACATGGTCGGCGCACCGGATGACGTCCAGATTGTGCTCGATGACCACGACCGTGTTGCCCTGGCTGACGAGCTTGTTGAGGACGTCGAGCAGCTTCCGCGTGTCTTCGAAATGAAGACCGGTCGTGGGCTCGTCGAGGATATAGAGCGTCCGACCGGTGCTTCGGCGCGAGAGCTCCCTGGAGAGTTTGACGCGTTGCGCCTCGCCGCCGCTCAGCGTGGTCGCCGACTGGCCCAGCTCGATGTATCCCAGGCCGACATCCTGTAGTGTCCGCAGCTTGTTGGCGATCGGCGGCACGTTTTCGAGCAGCGGGAGCGCCTGGTCCACGGTGAGATCCAGCACCTCGGCAATCGATTTTCCGCGGTAGCGGACTTCGAGGGTTTCCCGGTTGTATCGACGGCCCTTGCACTGCTCGCACGTCACGTACACGTCGGGCAGGAAGTGCATCTCGATGGCAATCACGCCGTCGCCCTGGCATGCCTCGCAGCGGCCACCCTTGACGTTGAAGGAGAAGCGTCCGGGCTTGAACCCGCGTGCCTTGGCCTCGGGCATCATCGCGAACAATTCGCGAATGAAGGTGAACATCCCGGCGTAGGTCGCCGGATTCGACCGCGGGGTGCGCCCAATTGGCGACTGGTCGATCTCGATGACCTTGTCGATGAGCTCGACGCCTTCGATCCGGTCGTGCGCACCTGCGTCCGCGGCAGCCCGGTAGAGCGTTCTCGCCAGAGAACGATAGAGGATGTCGTTTACAAGCGTAGACTTGCCGGACCCGCTGACACCGGTCACCGCGGTCAGAGTGCCGAGCGGGATCGTGACATCGACGTTCTTCAGGTTGTTCGCCCGGGCATTGCGAATCACCAGAGATCCCTTGAGCCCTGGACGCCTTGAAGGCGGAGTAGCGATGGCCCGCTCGCCGCGGAGGTACGCGCCGGTCAACGAGCTGCCGCCGTTGTTGACCAGATCGCTGGGAGAGCCCTGGAAGATAACCTCCCCCCCGTGCTCGCCGGCGCCAGGCCCGAGATCCACTACCCAGTCCGCCATGCGAATGGTTTCCTCGTCGTGCTCGACGACCACGACCGTGTTGCCCAGGTCGCGCAGGTGCGCCAGAGTCGCGAGCAGCCGCTGGTTGTCGCGCTGATGCAGGCCGATCGACGGCTCGTCGAGCACGTACAGGACGCCGGTCAGATTCGCGCCGATCTGCGTGGCAAGGCGAATGCGTTGCCCCTCGCCTCCTGACAGCGTGGCGGCGCTGCGGTTGAGGGTGAGATAGCCAACGCCTACGTCTCGCAGAAACGTGAGGCGCTCGCGAATCTCGCGAACCACCCGCGCCGCGATTAGCGCCTCGCGCTCGGTGAGTTCGAGCCCCTCGAACAACACGACCGCCTCGCTGACGGGCAGGTTGACGTATTCCGCCATCCCCCGTCCCTTGACCTGCACCGCAAGGCTCTCGGGCCTGAGCCGCTGCCCCCGGCACGACGGACACTCGCGCAGGGTCCGATACGGCTCGAGGTCCTCTTGCTCGGCCCAGCTGCCCTCCTCATACCGTCGTCTGAGGTTGGGAACGACACCCTCGAAGTTCCGGCCGAACGGATCGACCTCGCGGTCGGCGTCACGCCGCCGGCCGCGCGCCGGACCCGGCAGATTGAACTCGTCGTCCACCTCGTCGTGCTCGTCATCAGCGCCCCGAGTCGCCACCGGTGCCGCCTTCGCCGGCCGTGCGCCGGCAGACGGTCCGTAGAGCAGGAGGTCGCGGTGCTTGCGCGGCAACGAAGACACAGGCACATCGGGCGCGATGCCAAACGTCTCTGCCAGCGTCATGACGGCCTCGCGCACTAGCTTTCGGTCGCCGCGCGCCCACGGCGCAATCGCACCCTCGAGGAGCGATTTCGACTCGTCGGGGATGACCATCCTCGGATCGAAATCGTAGGTCGCGCCGAGGCCCTGACAATCCGGACAGGCGCCGTGAGGCGAGTTGAACGAGAAGGCCCGTGGTGTCATCTCCGGCATGGAAATGCCGCAGTCGACGCAGGCGAGGCGCCTCGAGAACAACTGATCCCCACTCTCGTACGAGTTGACGACGACCACGTCACCCGCAAGGCCGAGCGCCGTCTCGAGCGACTCTGACAGCCGGCGCTCCACGCCCGACCGAATCACCACGCGATCCACGACGATGTCGATGTTGTGATTACGCCGTCTGTCGAGCTTGATCGACTCGTCGAGCGACCGGAACTGTCCGTCGATACGCGCCTTGGTGAAACCACGCTGCCGAAGCGCCTGCAGTTCCTTCTTGAACTCGCCCTTGCGTCCGCGCACGACGGGGGCCAGGATGTTGACCCGCGCGTCGTTGGGATACAACAACACGAGGTCGAGGATCCGTTCGAGCGACTGCGCAGAAATCTCACGCCCGCAGCGATAACAGTGCGGCACGCCGATGTTGGCGAAGAGCAGCCGCATGTAGTCGTAGATTTCGGTGACGGTGCCCACCGTCGATCGCGGGTTGGACCCGGTGGTCTTCTGTTCGATCGAAATCGCGGGCGAGAGCCCCTCGATCAGGTCGACGTCCGGCTTCTCCATCTGCTCGAGAAACTGGCGGGCGTACGCCGACAGCGATTCGACGTACCGGCGCTGTCCTTCGGCATAGATCGTGTCGAAGGCCAGCGATGACTTCCCGGAACCCGACAGGCCGGTAATGACAACCAGCTGATCGCGCGGGAGGTCGACGTCGATATTCTTGAGGTTGTGAACGCGGGCGCCCCGCACCGCGATCCAATCGTGCGCCATACCAGAATGCGGCGAATCCGACAGAGTCCTGAATCCGACATTGTACTTGAAGCGCTCCGCAGGGGTGACCGGATCAGCCGCGGAGTCGAGAATGCCGGCAGCCGTACCCGGCGTAGATCACCGCGCCAATGGCCAGCCAGACTCCGAATCGGACCCAGGCGTCGCGTGGAAGTCCCATCATCACGAACAGACAGGCCCCGGCGCCAAGGGGGGCGACTACCCAGGCGAACGGCACCCTGAAGGGGCGCGCGCGTCCGGGCTCGGTCACGCGAAGCACGAGGACCCCGGCGCACACCAGAATGAACGCGAACAGCGTGCCGATGTTGGTCAGATCGTAGGTCTCGGCCGCGTCGCCGACGAGCGACGCCAGCGCCACGAGGATGCCAGTCAGCAGCGTCGTCACGTACGGAACGCCCGTGCGAGCGTCAACGCGAGCGGCCCAGGCGGGCAGCAATCCGTCTCTCGCCATCGAGAAGAAGATGCGGGGCTGACCGTACTGGAAGACCAGCAGCACGGCTGCCATCGAGATCGCGGCGCCGAGCGCCACCACCCAGCCGGCGCCTTGGTAGCCCGCAAGCTGGAGGGCTCGCGCAAGCGGGTCCGCCACGGCGAGTTCGGTCGACGGGACCATCCCCGTCAGTACCGCCCCAACGACGACGTAGATCACCGTGCAGACGGCCAAGCCGCCGAGGATGCCGATGGGAAGATTGCGTTGCGGATCGCGGGTCTCCTCTGCCGCTGTCGAAATCGCATCGAACCCAATGTAGGCGAAAAATACGATGGCCGCGCCCTGGTGAATGCCTCGGAACCCGTTGGGGGCAAACGGGTGGTAGTTCTCGGCGTGCAGGTTCATCAGGCCGACCGCGACGAAAACCCCAAGCGCGACCAGCTTGATGACGACCATCACGTTGTTCGCTCTGGAGCTTTCGCGCGCGCCGCGCAACAACAGCCACGTGATCGCCATGACGATGCCGAACGCGGGCAGGTTGATGAGCACCGGCACGCCTGCAAGACGCGGGGCGCTGTCGATCAGTCCGCGTACCGCCTCATCGGAACTGAGCAACGCCGTCCGGTAGCCCGTCGTCAGCCACACCGGCAGGTGCACCCCGGCTCCGTTCAGCAGCGTCGTGAAGTAGTCGCCCCAGGAAATGGCGACCGCCACGTTGCCGACGGCGTACTCGAGGATCAGGTCCCAGCCGATGATCCACGCGACAAGCTCGCCAAGCGTCGCGTACGAGTACGCGTATGCGCTTCCGGCCTGGGGGATCATCGACGCCAGCTCCGCGTAGCACAACGCCGCAAGGGCGCAGATGGCACCCAACAACAGGAACGACAGCACGAGGGCGGGACCCGCGCCGTAGCGGATCACCACCCCGTCGGGGCCCACCTGGCCCGCCGCGGCCGTGCCAATCGCCCCGAAAATACCGGCGCCGATGACCGCGCCGATGGCGAGCATGATCAGATCGCCTCCCCCAAGCACGCGCTTCAAGGAAGGCTCCCCCGAACCATCGGCGATCGCAGCGATCGGCTTGCGGGCGAAGACGTTCATGCCACGGGAGATTGGTCGAATCGGTACGCGGTGTCGGCCGATGTCACGACGAACTCCCCTTGAGGTCCGAACGCAAGACCCACCAGCGTTCCCCCGGCCACGACGAGCGGAAACGATCCATCGGCATCACGCCGATGAACGCCGCTCGACCCGGCCAGCGCGTCCACGACATAGAGCAATCCGTCGGGACCGAACCCCAGCCCCTGGGGCCGGCCCAGGGAGGATGAGATCGTCGTCACTTCCCCGCGCCGATCGATGCGGTACAGCGAGTCGTAGGTGCCCAGCGTCGGAGCCGTCGCGTAGAGATCGTCGTGAGGGCTCATCGCCAGGTGAAACGCCGCGACACTCGGTGGCAGCGAGGCAAACGCCGCGGCCCGGCCGTCGCGAACTCGAAAGATGGTGCCCGACCGGTCGCCCACGTACATCCAGCCGTCAGCGTCGAATGCGATACCGCATGCCACGCCGAGATCTGACGCCACCTGTTCAGGGGTGCCGTCATTCGCAACGCGATAGACGGCGCCCTCGAAGCGACTCGACACATAGAGCCGGCCATCGGGTCCGAAGGCCATCGACGTCGCATTGACGATGCCCGACACGAACGGCTCGCGAGTGCCCGCGCTGGTCACTCGAAAAATCGAAACAGGGGACTCTTGTCCTCGCGAGCCGCTGTAGGTGACGAACAGATTGCCCGAAGAGTCGAAGACGGGACTGTCGACCTGATGGAGGCCGGTCGCACAAGGCCCTCCGATCCAGACGTGGGACAGGATGGTGTCATCGAGGCGGATCGGCATCAGGCCGCCGTCCATCCCATCAGGAACGATGACGATGAGTCGCCCGTCGGACGCAAACGAGATGCGGGCCGGGACCTCGCCGATCGATGCGGTCGAACGGTCCGACGCGGCCAAGCCGGAACCGCGCAACGTGATCCGACCCCGGCCCACGGCCCGCTCCGGCACCACGGAGGTCACAATGGGGACCGCGGGCACCACGCCAGTCTAAACGCCTTCCCGGACGTCAGGTCGCGTCGAGTTCGAGATTCCAGTAGAGATAATCGCGCCAGCTCTCGGGCGCCTCGCGCAGCCCGATCGTGACGCGGATGGCCGGGGCGGAATCGGGACGTCGGGGTGCCCGCTGGAGGCGCATCCCGGCCTCGACTGGTGTCCGTCCCCCTTTCTTCCGATTACATAGAACACAGCAAGTCACAATGTTCTCCCAGTCCTTCCGGCCGCCGTGCGCCACGGGAACGACGTGGTCGAACGTCAGTTCGGAAGTGGGAAATTGCTCGCTGCAGTACTGACACGTGTGGTTGTCGCGGGCGTAGATGTTCGCGCGCGAGAATGGGACATAGTCGAAACGCCTTCGGATCTTGACGAATCGGAGCAGCCGGATCACCGATGGCAGCTTGAAGCTGATCGACACAGCCCTGATCTCACGGTCGTGGACCGCGATCACCTCGACCTTGCCCTGGCACCACAGCGTGATCGCTTTCTGCCAGTGGACAACCTTCAGAGGCTCGTACGAAGCGTTGAGAAGGAGCGTTTGCTCCATGGGCCGCCATCATGATGCCCGGACAGGCGCGAAGGTGTCAAGAATCACCAAACCCAAAACCCCAATCAACAAAAGGGGTTACGAGGCTACAATGACCTGGTTGGCGAGACTGAAACGTGCGCTGGTCGTGTTCGTCGCCGCTGCGGCTGCCGCCTGCGCCTCAGCCGGCGACACCCCGCGTCCGAGGCCCTTTCCCGGCGCTCCAATCCCTCCATCGACGGCGCCATCCGGTACCGCGCGAACCGAGACGCATCAGACGGACGGCATTGTCGCGACGGCGTTGGCGTTGCAAGGCGTTCCGTACAGGAACGGCGGCAGCGACCCGACAGGGTTTGACTGCAGCGGCCTCGTGCAATGGGTGTTCGCTCAGCACGGCATCCGAATGCCGCGCGAAGCGCATCAGCAGTTTTCGGTGGGAACCTCAGTCAACCGGGGCGAGGTACGGCCGGGCGATCTGCTGTTCTTCGAGACCGTCAGCGACGGTGCGTCGCACGTAGGCCTGGCGATCGGCGGCGATCGGTTCGTCCACGCGCCCAACTCACGGGGTGTGGTTCGGGTCGAGCGCTTCACCGCCAACTACTGGGCGGCCCACTTCGTCGGAGCCCGGCGCCTCGATTAGCGACGATACATCCTCCTCTGCGCTCGCCCCGGTCGAAGGCGAGTCCCCTGGCTCAGGCGTGTCTGGAACCTTGGTCGCGGGGGGCGTCGCTGGCGGCGGCGCGTAACCGCCCATCCGAGAACGGATGATTCGTTGCCGCCTCAGCAATCGCACGTTGGGGTGAGCCGGGCTGTAAATCCGTGGGTTGATGATCGCGCCGGCCAGTAAGGCGGCCTGGTCGGGACCCACTGCCGCAGCCGAGCTGCCAAAGTAGCTGCGCGCCGCGGCCTCGGCTCCCCACACGCCGTCGCCCCACTCGATTACGTTGAGGTAGATCTCGAAAATGCGCGCCTTCGACAGCGCCGCCTCGAGGCGCCTGGCGATGATCAGCTCGCGCAGCTTCCGGAGCGGATCCCGCGATGGAGAGAGAAAGAGATTCTTCGCGAGTTGCTGGGTGATCGTGCTGCCGCCGCGAATGGCCCTGCCGCCCTCGATGTCTCGTTGAATCGAAATCTTCAACTGCTCGACGTCGATGCCCTCGTGTTGCCAGAAGGCGTCGTCCTCGGCGACGAGAACCGCGCGCTTGAGACTCTGCGAGATGCGAGAATACGGGACCCAGATCTGATAGTGCCGGATCGGACGGCCGGCTCGTGCGGCCTCCTGTTCACGGAGTTCCATGAACGCCGTCGTCTTTGGATTGCGCTTGGCCAGGGTGCGCACGTCGGGCAGCGTCACATATACGTACGCGACGCACGCGAACGCGACGGCACTGATCGCGGCGCCAATCCGGAGCAAGCGTCGTCTGATGTCAGCCTCCTACCGCAATCTTGATCTGCGCGCCCACCGTTGGCTGTGATGATGTCTCAAAACCGCTCATGACCGCGAGCGTCGTCTTCTCGATGATGTTGCCGGAACGCCCCCCGGCAATAGAGCGGCGAAACCGGCCGCCGCCTGCGTCGGAGCGTTCGGGATCTACCATCCCGCTGGAAGATCGAGTCTGAAGCAGGTGGCGGGGTTGGCTGCACAGGCGGCGATCAGGGCGAGCGCCGCGACACCGGCAACCAGACACTGACTCATGCCGATTCGCGCTCGGTCACACGCGAACGGGCAGAACGCCGAGGGCGTCGAGATGACCTCGAATCGTCTCGGCGACGGCCTTCGAAACAGGCCGAAGGGGCGGGCGCGGAAAACCGCCCGTGTAGCCGAGCGCATCCATCGCGGCCTTCAAGCCCGCAATGCCGTACCCACCACCGACCGCTTTGGCGAGCGGAAGCAAGCGACGCTGCAGCACGCGAGCCTCGGGAATCCTGTTCTCGCGCACGAACTGGACCATCCGGACGCACTCGTCGGGTAGCAAGGCCGCCACCGCCAGGATTGCCCCGTCGCATCCGGCGCACAGCGACTGGAAGAGAGTGCTGGCCGACCCTGCGAGCACGGTGAAATCGTCTGGCGTGCGCGACACGCAGTCGCTGATGAGCAGCAGATCGTTGCCCGACTCCTTCATCCCCACGATATTCGGATGTGCCGACAGCTGTTCGACGGCGTCGGCCTGCAAGGTCACGCCGGTGTACATGGTCACGTTGTAAAGCAGGACCGGGATGGGCGAGGCGTCAGCCACTTCGGCATAGTGGCGCATGAAGATCTCGCTCGTCATCTGCGACTTGAAGAAGGACGGCGTTCGCACGAGGGCCGCGTCGGCGCCAAGGGCCGCAGCCCGCCGTGTGGCCGCGATGGTCGCCCTGGTCGATTCGCGACCAGTGCCTGCGATGAGTGGTCGTCCGGCTGGCATCCCGGCCTTGACCAGGTCGATAACGCGGTCAGCCTCAGCGTCTTCGAGCTGGGGTGCTTCGCCATTGGAGCCGAGCACCACCAGACCGGTGAGCGAGGTGGTCATCCATCTCGCCACGTTGCTCCGCAGGCCTTTCTCGTCCAGGACATCGTCACTCGTGAACGGCGTGACCATGGGAGTGAAGACGCCAGCGAACTGTTTCATGGGCCCAATTGTACAAGGAGCGTCTACACCTGCTGGGCGAGTCAGTTTCTTCCATCCATGGCCAACATATTGGCCTCTCTCACCTACGTCCCGGCGATCGGGGTGGATACTTAGTATTTCTCGTTGCAATTGCACAGATTGCGCGACCGACGCCTGCGCTCCGCAACAAACCGTGCAAGGCGACTGAGCCAATGCATTGTCTTTGACCGCCGATGGGCGTGTCGGATGATACGACGCCTTCTGCTCGTAACTCATTCGCGATCAATAGATTAGTGGCCACACAGCAAAGCGATCCGAGACTGGCACCACCCCTGCCATTGGAGTGTGGCAGGGAGGAATCGCCGCCGTGTCCACACAACAACTTCAGGTCAGCTCCGTCGAGCCAAAGTTGGGTCGTAGCGTCTCCATCGAGCACGCAGCGGCGCTTCTGAGCGTCTCTCGCCGCACCATCTACAACCGCATCCGCGAAGGCCGACTGCAGACCATACGCACCATCGGCGGGTCGCAACGGGTGCTCGTTGAAAACCTCGTCGAAATCGGCTTCAGGTCACAAGCCTTTCCTGCCTCTGCGTCGCAGGCGTTGTTCCCGTCTCGGGTGGCGGCCCGTTAAACCCCGCAAAAGGACTAAGTACATGACGACCCACATGACTCGGACCACCCCTTCGCGCAGCGCGCGCGCCCTCTGGTTGCTGGCCGCAGCGCTGCTGCTCACCAGCGCCACCCAGGCTGACGCGCAGGGTCGCTCCCCGCATCTCTCGAACGACCTCAAGCGGCACCTCGACTCGGGCGATCAGACCACGACGAGGCTCGTCTTCATCGGCGACGCCAAGACGGCCGATCGGCTGGCTGTGCGTCATGACCTCCGAATGCGGCGTCGTTTGACGAGTGGGACGGTGTTCGAGGTGCCCCCGGGTCGGCTTGCCGAATTGGCTAACGATCCGGACGTGACTCAGCTGTCCGGCGATCACGTGGTAACCGGGCAAATGGCGGTGACCACCGTGTCGATCGGCGCCGACCAGGCGTGGTCGAGCGACTTCGGTCAGGGCCACAACGGCATCACGGGTAAAGGTGTCGGCGTGGCCGTACTCGACTCGGGGCTGACGATGGTGCCAGAGCTGGTGGGCCAGGTCCCCGCGAGGGTGGACATCATCAATCCGAATGGCGACGGCCGTGACGAATGGGGTCATGGCACGCACGTGGCCGGCATCATCGCCGCCGCGGGCTCGCAGGCACAAAACCAGACGCGCGGTGTCGCCCCCGGGGCGAGCATCGTCAGCGTGAAGGTGCTGGGGGCTGACGGCTCTGGGCACATCAGCGATCTCATCGAAGGAATCGACTGGGTGATCGCGAACCGCAAGCGGTACTCGATCAACGTCATCAACCTCTCGGTGGGCGCACCGGTGGAACAGTCGTGGCGTGACGATCCCGTGTGTCAGGCGATTGAGCGGGCGTGGCGGCTGAACATCGTCACCGTGGCCGCAGCGGGCAACTTGGGCAAGACCGACGATGGCACGGAGGTTCTCGGCGGCGTGACATCGCCGGGCAACTGCCCCTATGCGATCACGGCCGGGGCAGTAAATACGATGGGGACGGCGTTCCGCTCTGACGATGTGATCGCGACCTACAGTTCGCGCGGTCCGACCGCCATTGATCACCTGCTCAAGCCGGACCTGCTTGCGCCGGGCAACAAGATTCGCAGCCTGCTGGCCCCGGGGGCTGGGATCGCCAGGGAATATCCGGAGAAGGTGATCGGCTCAGGCCCAGGCGCAACGCTGGAGTTGTCGGGAACGAGCATGTCGTCGGCGGTCGTAGCGGGCGCGGCAGCGCTCATTCTTGATAACTACCCAAAGGCTGGACCGGAGGTAGTTCGCGCCCTCCTGCAGCGCGGCGCGGAAAACATCGCTGGCGTCGGTATCGCTCGCCAGGGAGCCGGTAGCTTGAACGTCATTGCATCACTCGGATTCGGCAATGGAAAGCGGGGCCGCATCGTTCCCACGACCGAGGTCGCCGGAGAGATGGTCACCGCAAAGGGCGTCGTCCTCCTGAATTCCGATCTTTGTCGTGGTTCCGCGACGACGGTACCTGCCTCGAAGTCAGAAAAGGAGATCTGCGCAAACACCCTCGTTTGGGGTGACACCCTCGTTTGGGGTGACACCCTCGTCTGGGGCGACACCCTCGTCTGGGGCGACACCCTCGTCTGGGGCGACACCCTCGTCTGGGGCGACACCCTCGGCTGGGGCGACACCCTCGTCTGGGGCGCC
>Ga0210380_10000058_pt1 | contig 68660 bp, 88 predicted proteins | sample PLM4_5_coexredo_FD_155476 | JGI IMG/M metagenome (GOLD analysis project Ga0210380, IMG submission 155476) | Groundwater sediment microbial communities from an aquifer in East River, Colorado, USA - PLM4_5_coex redo | ecosystem: Environmental > Terrestrial > Soil > Riparian zone | place: USA...
ACCCACCAGGTATCTCGGAGGCCGTCTGCACGGAGACCTTCGAGAATGACTTCGCATTGATGCGGTCGATCAGTGTGACGCCGTCTGAGAACAAGAACTGTGGCATCGGCAGCCATGGCCCAGACTGGTAGTTCTGAAGCGCGAAGTTCTTCAAGGTATGCAGATACTGTGCGAAGTACTCAGTGATTGGCTGTCCAGTACCGTCGCCCTTGTCCTCGAGCCCCTTGATCTCGGCGCACACCGTCGCGCCGCCGGCCACCGCCAGACCAAGAACACTGCTCGGCTCAAAGCAGAACAACGTATAGCGCCGAACAACACCATCGGATCCGGTCACATCGGTGAATCGATTCGCGCCGAATTTCGCGGCCCAGGTCGTGTCACCTGCAATTTGTGGGATCCAGGCCTGCGTGCCCAGGTGAGCCGCTTCTACGAGAATATCACCGACCCACGTGGCGATTGTCTGCGTCACCGCGTGACAGGCCATCGCAACAACCTCGAAGGTCTGCGCGCCGCCGCCACCGGCCGATTGGTTCATCCATGCGTCTAGATCCGAATAGCCAATGCCGATGAAGCCGGCCCACTCGTAACCATGCCCACCCGCCAGCCCGTCATAGTCGGGCGGCACATAGTGCTGTGAGTTGTAGAACGACTGGAGATTCGTAGCATCTGCGTAGCCGATCTTCCAGCCCCAGTCCTGGTAGATAGTCCCAGTCGCTCCAGACGCCGTGAGCAGGGCTACAATATCCGCCAGGGTAGTAGTAGTTGGCGGCAGCACGACGCCGCCAAATTGCATCTTGCCGACATATACGCCATCAACCACGCCTCGCGCAGGTGGTGGGGTCGGTGGAGTCGTGACTGGCGGAACAATGACTGGTGCCACGCTTGTATTGGGACCGCCGATGATCGGCACACCCTTGTTCAGACTGGCCTCTGGCGCATTCGGGAAGTCAATCCTGGTGACGCGCCGCTGCGGAAGTTGCAACTCATCGGTGTAGAGCGAGTAGTTGATCCCGATGATGTCGTTGAACTCGAGAGACGACGTCATGTTCTCGGCAGGTGTATCGGTATAGATTTTGCCGGTAAACAGGACGCGAGGTGGGCCCTCGGCAAGACTCTGTGCCTTGCTGGTCATGTAGATCTCGGCGTCGACCTGTCTAAGGCCCTTGCGGGTCTCTGAGAAGTTACGTATCTCCCAGTCGGTATCCGCCAGGATCGCGCTCGCCGTCGAGATGGGCCATGCTCCAGTGATTGGGTCACTTGCCGCCCTGGTGATTGGTCCAAGCGAGAGAATGCGCGGCTCCTTAAACCCGCCGAGTTTCTCTGTTTCCCGAAGCGGCGACGATCCGTACCGCAGGATCTTAGTTGAATTGCTGATCTTGATATGGTAACGCGGCTTAACGATAAGACATGGATCCTCGTAGACAATTGGTACTGTATCGGTTGACTCGAGAACCAACAATGGCGCCGCTGAAATCCTAACAGGTGGCCGCTGGTCTGTCAGCACCAATATCGGTGCAGACGAAATGCGGGCCGGTGGGAAATCTTTGTGCAGTGCTAGCAACGGTGCCGCAGACACACGAATGTGCGGCGGCGGCATGATATTGAGGACGAGGAGTGGTGCTGCCGATACGGCAATCGGAGCTGGTCCACTACCTAGGACCAGGAGCGGCAGGGCTGAGACATCTGCACCAGTCGGGGCATTCTCCCCAAACGACATGATAAATGCCGTTGAGTTTGAGCCGCCAGTAAAGGTGAAGAGTGGTGACTCAGTGGCAATAGCCGTCTGCGTCTTCCACGCCGAACACATACCGTAGTGCTGACCGGAGCCACACGACAGCTCCTGAATGATCGTAAAGCTGGAATCAATCGCGAAGGTACCACCGACATTGGCGTTACACGCGATCGCCAGGACCATCGAATTCGCCTTTGTAGGCGTGATAGTTCCTGGGGACAGCGACGCGCCGTTCACATAGGCATGAGACTTTGGCCCGAAGACGAAGTTCTGATCTGCTTTGAATGCAAGGAAGTGCACTGAAGGACATGCACTGCCATTGACTGGAACAGTAATGATGTGGCCTGTGCCAAGCTTAGCAGGTGTCGGAGTACAGTGGAAGATTGTGAGTCGGTTCTCGGCAACGGTATAGGTATCAACCTGTGTATAGACATTGCCCTTACTATCGATGAAGGTGGGCACCGACACGTTGATCGAGTTGGCGATCGCAACGAACAGTGCAGTCGCTCCAGTCGTATCAACCGCTGTCGTAGATGCACCGACTGCACACGTAGATGCGGACCCTTGCGAGAACGCTACGAGTGCGAAGGTCGGAATATCCAGGAGAAGGTAAGTGCTGTCCTCTTGGAGAAGTGCGGCGCCGTCTTCCTTGAGAAGCTTGGAGCCCTGGACTTTACCTATCGGCGTTGGAGCAGACAGAGTGGCTGTACTTGCAATCGTGCCGCCAGTAATGGTTTGCAGTATGAATGTAGGTGGCAGTAGATAAGTGACGATGATGAGACCATTGGCACCATTTCCACCTGCTCCACCAGACCATGCACCTCCGCCGCCTCCACCACCGTAGAGACCACCATCGCCGCCGCGCATCGTGCCAGGTGCCCACGATGCACCTCCACCACCACCGCCTCCAGCTCCATGTGTGGCATCAAACTCGACACCAACACCGCCGAAACCGCCATGTGTAGTTAGAGCCGCATTAGAACTACCGCCTCCACCACCACCTCCACCGCTTCCATGTGAGCCAGCACCTGCGGCAGATGGAACACCGCCATCGCCGCCTACTCCACCGGCCGTTCCATCCTGGGCAAGACCACCTGCTCCACCAGTGACCGACCCATTTGATGCGGCCCCAGCAGTTGAACTGCCGCCACCCGCACCACCACCACCGGCACCAGAGTAATTAGGACCTGCTCCACCAACACCGCCGTCTTTGCCATTCCCAAATGGGCCAGCAGCGCCACCACCACCAGCACCTGCACGACTGTTGCCGCCCTGGGAACCGCCATTGCCACCGCTAAATGCGCCAGTCGTAGGCGTACAAGCCGAAGCTTGACCACCCACACCACCAGCACTAACAGAATCTACACCTCGACCACCGCCCTTAGCAACAACGACACCGCTATTCCAGATGGTATCTGTGCCAACTGTACTAGCTGCACCACCAGCACCAATCTGGACTGTAACAGCGCTGCTTGACGTGTAAGCAATACCAGTGAGTTTAGCGTAAGCTCCGCCACCACCACCAGCTCCAACGTTGCCAGCAGTCGTCGATCCGCCACCACCACCGCCGATACACTCGACAGTTATCGGCGAACCATCCGTGGCGACGCCCGCCCAGGTGGTGCCGCTCGTTATGAAGACTTGCGCCATTTTACGGAATGATCTCGGTGATGGTGATGCTGGACGCCATCACGCCGCCGAGGAACCGAGCGCTATTCTGGCCGTTGAACGTGATCGTCCCGCCGCCCTGTCCACCAATCCGCACCTTGAACGTCGTCGCGACTGTGCCGCCTGCGGTCATGTAGTGCGTAAAGGCGCATGGGAATGACGCCGTTGAGGTACCCTGGTACGGAGCAAACGCCGCAATCGCATTCGCATTCGAGTCCTGGAACAATCCTACAACTGACCACTGCTGTGCGGTGAAACAGTAGAATGCCACAATGTCAATCTTCAGCTTGTTCGTCGCGCTGACAGGCGTGATCGCCAGCGACATGAACTCCGTGCCCTCGGTATTCTGCGGGATCGTATCGTCGAAGAATGCCGGTGTTGTGCCCGTCGCCATCGCTCCAGTCTGAAAGTTCACAACCTGGACGATCTTCCCGGAGCCCAAGCTCCCGATAGCCGCGGACACCTGGGCGAGGGTGACCTTCCTCGAGGTACCGCTCTGATTCGCGGTGAGTTCGTCAGTCGATGTAGCAGAACTGGCCGCTGGTAGTGCAGAGATCTTTGAGTCAGCCATCAGTGCCTCTAGTTAGAAATCTTGATCCCCTGCTCAATCGTAGCACCAGCCACCCACGCCGCGCTGGTTGATGGGTCGAATGTGCGCAACAGGTTCCGAAACTGGTAGCTCGTCGTAAGATCCTGTTGAGCGGTTCCATCGTAATCAACACCGCTTGCGCGAATGAAATCTACGAACTTTCGGGAGCCAGCATCGTTCTTCTTCGCATACGTGGCGAGCATTGTGGCGAGCACCGTCCCGGTCGGCAGCACGTACTGGAGTGAGTCACGATCGCCGATATTCGACCCAGTGTTCTTGTCGGTATCGTCATTTGGAAGTGGCTCGTCGACGTTAGCGAAGTGGCTCGAGCTTCCAGTCGTCGCGAAGTTCGTGTAGAACCCATCAGCAGTGGGCTGTATCTGCTTGACCCAGATCGGTCCGAGCAATGCGTTGAAGGGATTCGGCCCCGCCATGGTCGTGCCATCCAGCACGTAGCGATCGTCATAGCGGATATTGAACGGTGGGAAGCCACCAGATGCACCTGTCACTGCCCATGGGCCGCAGAAGATACCATCCCACCGCGTATTCGCAGAATTCCTAGTATTCAGCCCTGTCGTGAGCGTGATGATGTCATGCGTGTCTAAGACTACCCGGATCTGTCCTGCCGAGGGGGAAATCTCTGCGAAGAACTCCAGGTAGAACTCGGCGCCGGCGGCGATGGCATAGGTGCTCGCCGGTCCGAGCTGGACACCGTTGTCTGAGGCGCCGCGCTTTACTTTGAAGGTGCCATTGGCCATGCAGACAACGGTCAGTTGCGGCGTCATACCATCTACAACAGCCAGAATGCCGAGGTCATCTCGAAGAATGCCGACCTTAACCCACTGGCCCCAGTAGATCTTGGCATCGCCCGGGGCAAGCACCTTCAATGCGCCCGAGGGGCCGACGTAAGGCCGGTCGCCGTTCACCAGCAGGCATTGTGAACCACCGCGGCCTGTACCTACCTCGATGGTGACGCTTGACGACGTGACTAATAAGGTCGAGTTCCACGGCCCAGTGGTTGTCATTCTCGCCGTGTCGTAGTGGTCGTGTCCGTCGTAGTCAAGGAGTGACATCAGACCTGCACCTTCGTACCGAATTCTACGGTACTGCCTGGAGTGAACTCACCGCCTGTTGCCGGATTAGCGGTCCGTGTCGAACGACTGAACAGGTATGTGGTGCCGAATGCGATGTCGGTCGTTCCGTCATAGTCGACACTAGCCACACGTACGGAGTCCCGCATGAAGCGCGTGCCGTCAGATGCCTTCTTCATCCACAGCGCTAATGTCGCAGCGAGGACGCCGCCACCACCGAGTGGGACCGGGAGGACGTACTTCCAGTTCTCACGCTCGCCAACATTGATTAGTTCAGTGTAGTCGGTGTCGTCGTTCGGGGTTGGGTCGTCCACCGGGGTGACATGGTTGGTGCCGGCGTTCGGCACAGCCTGCTGATAGAACCCCGGCAAAGTCGGCAGGACAACGGTGGTCTTGCAGTCACCGAGGAAGTTGTTGAGTGGGTTTGGTCCAGGTTGCACCGTGCCGTCGCAGACATACCAGTCATTGAAGTAGATCGCCATGTCGGAGCGGACGAACGGGTTGCCGCCCTGGCCAAAGTTACCGAGCAGCGCGCCGTTCCACGTCCCGGACCCGGCGCCGTTAGTGTTGAGCGGCGTCCCGGACGTACCCTGGAGGCTGAGGCGCTCGATGCCGTTCACGCGGATTTTTACTGACCCAAGCGTCGTGTGTGGGAACACCCACAACTCCACGAAGTAGCGGACGCCGGTCGAGAGCGAGAACGTGGTGGACCCGAGCACCGCGCCGGCTGTGAAGATGTAATCGTTCTGAGCACCCTTGCATGCCGCGAGAGTACCATCTGGATTGACGATGACAGCCATTTGTCCGGTGTTTCCACTGAGGCATGTCATCATGCCCCCACCGCCCGACCCCGGTAGATTGCCGATACGACACCGGACACCCATGTAGCAGTTCGGATTCGTCGGCGCGAGCGTTTTGCGCCAGTAGGTGTCATAGCACGCGACGCCCTGATAACTGGCGAGTGCCGCGAGGCCATCGCGCCCCTGACCTGCTGGAAAATCCAGTGAACTGTTCAGCGCGACGATGGACGTCACCTCGCCAGAAGCCGCCGCTTGTGCGTAGGTATAGTGGTTGAAATTATCGTGGTGCAACAGCATCAGAACCACTCCGGATCACCAGCGGTGATCTCATCGAGGATGATTGAAACGTTGAGACCGTTTTCTTTCTTCGCATTGCCCATGCTGACAACCTGTATGCCTGGGTCCTGGGCGATCGAGCCGGTGCTGAACCTGGTGATCCAGGCATCGGTGTTGTCTGGATTCGGTAGCACGGCAAAGATGCCCACCTGGCCGGCCGCCGCGCGGAACCAGTCCCGCACCTGGACCCAGTCGGACTCGAGAAGAACTGCATCACCCCGGAGTTGACGCGGCGCCGATGTCAGATCGTATGCCCAGGGATGACCTGCATCGGTCGTCATCAAGACGTTGAACTGGTTTTCGACATTGACAGGTCCAGGCTCGAGGAGGAAGTCTCGCTCGAGCTGCCGTATGCGCGACAGGAGCATGATCTTGAGGCCGACCGGCGCACTGTTCACGCCGGCTACGTTCACTCGCCACCATCGCAGACCAGTGAGGTTGTAACCTGGTTCGCCACGCAAATCAACGAAGATCTTCTGCGTGTATCCATCGACGCGGCGCTCTGGGATAACCAATGGCACATCGATCGTCGGAGTGCCTCCCCATGAATTCGAGGAGTGCATCTGGAAGTGAACTGCTAGGCCCTCGTCGAAGTTGTGCCAGATAACTGCGCCATCGACACGTCGTATGAGTCCCAGGTCCCCAATCCAATCACCGCTCGTGCCAAGCAACTTCGATGGCTTGGCGAGGTTGGCGTAGGACATATCGACAGCGCAGGCAAGCGGATACCCAGGGTTAATGGCAACCCCGGAAGACACCACTGATATAGGCGCGATGTTATCTTGTGGCCGCGTGAAGTAGAAATTCTCTGGCATTATCTCCTCTTCGTCACGGCGTTCGAGATCGCGTCGCCGACTGGCGGCCGGCTGCGGAGAATCTTGAGGAAGTTCCGCTCGAGCGCCGCCGGGTCGACGTTCTCGCTGACGTTCATCTGCACGATGAAGCTGTCGATGTTGACCGTCGACGCGGCGCCCTGGTCGTCTGGCTTGCTGCCCATGACGTCCGCGAAGGACTTGCCCTCGCCTGAGAAGGCGAAGTCCTCGTTGCCCAGGGTCGAGAACGTCATCGGGCCGGTCGCGTGGCCCGCGCCGCCGAGCGCCATCGGCTTCGGGTTCGGGTTCGGCGGCTCTGGGATCTCGATGGGGTCGTAGTCCCAGTGGATGGGGATGCGGATCTCCTTGCCGTCGAACGCGCTCGTCACCTCTTCGGCCGCCTCCTTGCCCTGGTAGCCGAAGTCCGACTTCATGTTCTCGGCGGTGACCTTCATCTTGACGCCGATGGCGTTGCCGGATGCGTCGAAGGCGGTCGTCGTGTGCTCGGCGGCTGCGTCCGCCGACTCCTCGAACTCCGGGCCGAACATGTCGATGTGGCTGTCCGTGAGCTCGATCTTCAGAGCCTCGGCCAGGGCCTTGCCGGTCGCCTCGCCGGTCGTCTTGGCCTGCTTCTCCATGGCGGCCTCGCGCGCGGCGTCGATCCTGGCCTGCTCCGCTTCCATCTCTTTCTTCAGCTGGTCCATCCTGGCACGCTGTGCCTTCTCGATGGATCCCATCTCAGCCTCAGGTGCTTCAGCCTCAACTGCTTTAGAGAGCGCATCGTACTCGGCCTTGAGCTTCTCCATCATCTGGGTGTTGATGCCGATGGCCTTATCCGCAGCGTCCTGGGCCTTCTTGAAGGCGTCTTCAATCTGCTCGGCAGTGTACTTGCCGCTGTCCCGCATGTACTCGTAGAGTTTCTGCGCCTTGTCTGCGGCCTTTTGTAGTTCTTCTTGAGTGACATAGCCGGCTTCCTTGGCCGCGTCCTCCATCGCCTGCTGCTCGCGCCGCGCCTTGTCCTCGGGTGTCTCGGTCGTGCCGTCCTTGCGCCGACCCAAGCCAGCCGCACGGTTTGCAGCACGTTCGACCTCGTCCCATGCGTCCTTGAGCTGCTCTGCGGTGTACATGCCAGATTTAAGCATGAAGTCGTAGAGTTCTTTGGCATGCTGCCACTGCGTGATCAGGTCGCCCTGGCTCGGGCCGAACTTCGAGGACGCCTCGTTGGCCAGGTCCATCTGCTCGTGCGCTTTCTTGAGCGCGTCTTGAAGTTCTAGGAGAGTCTTGGCGTTGTTGATTGCATCAACGAATGACTTCGCATACCCCATCATGGAGTTCGTCATCTGGTTGATGAAGTCTGCCTGGTCGTACTTAGCCATGAACAGCGCATGCTGCTGCTCGGCGGCCCTCGACAGCCAGTTGGACAGCATCATGGCACCCTGAATGACCAGGGAAATACCAGCCATCCAGGCTGAGAAGTAATCGGCTGTAGTTGCGGTGCCGGCCGCGATGGCCGTTTGAAGGCCATCAATCGCCTTCATTGCAATATTCGCCGAGGACATCAACTGTCCAGTAAGCTTCAGCGCTTCACCGAACGAGTCGCCACTGATTTGCGCCAGATCGGCGAATGCCCCAGACAGTTCACCCAGCAGGTTGTTACTGGCAAACCTGTGGATCGCGTTGCCCACCCGGCCGAAGTCCTTCTCCATGATCGCCGAGATCTGGTCGGTCGTGAAGCCGACGTCCTTCAACTTCTGGATGAGACGTTCCTGCTCCTTGGTCAACGGCACGACAGACTTCGCCGCATTGTTCATGGCCGAAGTAATAGCCCTCTCAACGCGAGCTGCTTGGGTCTCGATGTCAGCGGTCTGTGTCGCCCATTGCTTGGACTGGAGCATCGTGAACAGCGGCAGATCCTGCTTTGGAAGACCAGCACCAATCGTTGATTCACCACGATTGGTGGACAGACCAAGGTTCCTGTCGTTCATCTCCTTTAGTGCCTTGGCGACCCGCTCATTCTCATCGATGATTTTCTGGGCCTTCAGCTCATTCAGCGCGATCAACTGGTTCGTGTAGTTCTTATTGTTTTCCTTGCTCTTGTCGAGTATATCGCGCTCAGCCTGGTACCATCGCTCGATGTTCCCGGTCCGCGCCTTAAAGACGTTCTCGTCGTGCTTCTCGATGACGTCGAAGTACTGGTCCCACAGGGCCGCGGTCGCCTTGATGCTGGCCTCGGTGGCCGACTTAACCTTGTTGGTGTCGGCCGCCGTGGTCCTCGTCATCGAGGGCTTCTCGTTGAGCATCTCGAGCGTGGGCCCGGTGAAGACGCTGTTCTCGACCGGCCCGACGAACTCGGTCCTCCAGGCGTCGGCCGCGCCGCGCGCCGCGCCGCGCACCTTGTCCTTGATCCCCTCGAGCTCCTTGATGATCGCCGCCGACATCTCCGGCGCATGGTCGCGGAGCTCTATCAGGCCGAGTATGTCGTCCGCGGCCTCGCCTATCTGCCTGCGGAGCTCTTGGATGTGTGGGTCCTTGGAGGCCGCCGCCCCCGTGCCGGCCTTGAAGGACGCCCAGCCCTCCTCGAGGGTGAGCATCGTGAGGTGCGCCTCCTTGAGGTCGACGATGAATCCCGCGACCTTGCTGCCGATGATGACGAAGACCCGCACGGCGATCTCGGCCAGCTCGATGAGCGCGATGGTGATGGCGTCGATGTAGGAGGCGATCCTCTTGATCACATCCGCCTGGTTCTCGTCGAAGATTTTCTGGACGGCGTCGCGCACGCCCTCGAACGCGGCGAGCAGCGCCGGGGAGTTGGCGACCGTCTTGTCCAGCTCGATGTTGAAGTTGGCCCAGATCGCCGCCAGCTGGTCCGTGAACTCGCCGATGCCGTCGATCTGCACGCCGAGGCGGTTGGTGGACGACGCCAGGGCGTCCAGGATGCCGAGGCGCTGCGCCTCCAGCTTGCCGGCCTCGGAGAGGTGGTCGACCGTCGTGCCGATTGACTTGGCGTACTTCTCCTCGGCGGCCTGCATGTTGATGCGACCGGTGATCTGGGCGAGGGTCCTGGTCTGGCCGGTGAGCAGGGCCTGGTTGACCTTGTCGAAGGCCTCCTTGACACCGATGCCGGTCGCCTGGGCCAGCGCGAACGCGCCCTGGGAGGCCACGCGGTATTGCTCGGCCGTCAGGTCCAGGCCGGCCGCCAGGTTCGAGTTGACCTTGGTGATGAGGCTGAAGTCGTCGATCGTGCGGTGGGTGCCCTCGTGCAGTGCGCCCAGTAGCTCGGTGCTGACCTTGCCGACGCCCAGGGCGAGGCGCTCGAAGTTGGTCGTCACGCCGCTGATCTTCGAGCCCTCGAGCGCCATCTCGGGGAGGAGCTTGACTAGCTTCGTCCCCTCCTCCCAGGCGAGCCGGAACGCTTGGCCGACCGCCTCCAGCACTATGAGCCCGCCGGCGATGGAGAGCGTCATCGCGCTGAAGTCGGAGCCAAGCCCGCGCGACGCGGCGGCGGCCTTCTCCTGCCTGGCCGCGAACTGTTCAGCCGCCTTCTCGGCCTTGGAGAACGCGCGCTCCAGGTCCTTGTCGGCGCGCTGGGCGAGCTTCTCCCAGTAGGCGTCGATCTTGGCCGTCGACGCGACAACCTTGTCGGCCTCCTTCGAGAACTGGTTCTCGAGGGTGACCTTGGATGTGATGTCGCTGATCTCTGTGGCCAACTATGCCCCCGGGTCCTTCTTCTTCTTCGCGAACTTCATGAACGTGGCCTTCAGGATGGCCCACTGTTCCTTGGCCGTCTGGCGTTTCGTCGGCGCGTTCGGGTCGGGCCGGTCGCCTATCTGCAGCATGAACTCCATGAGCCGCCGATATTGTGGCGTCCGACCACGCCCTGCTGACTTAGCAATCTGTACGTTCCAAATCGCCTGTGAGATCTGCGCCGTACGTAAATCATCCCTGTCTTGTCCAACAGGGTTAAGCGAGAGGTAGACCTTCCACAGTTCCCATTCGACCGCGCTCATGGCCTCGAGCATCTGCATCGGTTGCGGATGTCCTAGCACCACGGCGAGGTCGAATGCGAGCCGTAGTTCTGTTCCTCTCCCTAGTCGTTTTTTACTTCAGCCTCGTCAGAAGCATCCCACTTCTGCTTCACCAGGGCGACAACGTTGCTGTCCACGCCGGCAGACTGCAAGATCTCGAGAACAGTTGTCCAGCTCTTGTCTGGGCGCATCATGCCGTTCAGTTTGAGCAGGAAATCCTGGGCGCGAAGGAACACCGCGAAGCTCTTTTCTTTCAGCTTCGCCAGCGTATCAGGATCAGCGAACAGCCGATTCCCATCCGCTGTGCATGCGCATTCAGCGAAGATGTTCACCACGGTGTCGCCGCCGGCGGCCGAGCGCATCTGTTCGCGGAACTTGATGGCACGCTTGGCCGACATGACCTTGAAATAGATCGAGCCGCCCCACTCCGGAACTTCGAAGGGCACCGGCTTTAGATCTTCCGCGGCGAGAATGTCTTCGAGTGTGAGATCTTTCTTTTCCATCTGAGTCCATCTCCTCTGAAGTTGTCCGGGTCAGAACGACCCGGACTTCCGTTCGTTGCGTAGCAAGTCGTCAATGACCTCGTGGTCCTTGCGACCGTGGTTGTGCGAGATTTGGGCAGTGGCGATTGTAAAGCCCTTCTGCCGCATCTGCTGCACAAAGTCGTAGGACATACAGTCCGGACACCCGAACTTCCCACACCTGTTGTGCAGTTTTTCCCCAGGCTGCGAACGTCTATCGCAACCATCGGGACCGATCGCCGTTATCGTGACTTGAAACTGACCCATGCTGACCACCTCCACACGCCGAGAACTGACTAGTCGCCGTACTCTTCGCCGTCCAGGATGAAGTTGCCCGTGGCGCGGATGACCACGTTGGCCGTCTGAACGCCGTCAACCGGGTTGGTCTGCTTCATTTCCTTGACCGCGCCGCTGAAGATTAGGATCCCACCGTCCGGCGACGACACCCTGAAGCCGTTCTTCATGTTGGTGTTGCTGTCGCTGTTCAACTGTGCCTGTTGCAGCACGTAATGAGACGTGATCTGCTTGTTGAAGAACATCGGGAACGTGACCGGATCCCTGCGAAGGACGCCGACCACATACTGGTCGATATTCTTCGAGTGCGGAGTGATGTCGAATTCATTGCGAGTGAAGCCGGGCATCTGAAGGTCGCCAAGCTCGGCGATCTCCATCCACTCGGTCTCGCCCACTGGCATCATCTCGATGACTGTACCGTGCGAGCTGATTCCCTGGAGGCCTTCCTGCGGAACTACGGGTGGTGGCATTTAATCGTTCTCCTTAGTCTACTGGGTGGTGGTCTGTCTTCCCATCGCGGTCAGCGCGAATGAAAATGATGGTCTGCCTCGTTCGTCTGGCGCCAATTCCTGCGGTTCTGACGTATTCGGTCGAATCCAAAGGTAGAACGTGTCGCCGATAATCTCGTTGTTGACGTCGCAAGCCGCCATCGCCTCGAGGATTTTTGCCTTAGCGGCCGAAGCAGTGGCAGCACGGACAGTCACATGCGCCGAAGGTCGGCCGTACTTAGGAGAGGTGCCGTTGCGATACGCAGGGATCGCACCGCCAACACCCACCAGGGAGACATAGGGTCCAGGACCCTCAGGAATTTTTGCCGCGCGGTTCTTGAAGAGATCGGTGCCACGCGCTGTGCACACGCCCTTCTCAAGAAACACGGTCTCAAGGTCATCGATGATCATTCTTCCCATTCCATAATGTCCACCGTGTACGGGACGGTCTTCAGATCGCCGACTAACCATCTCGCAATACGAGCGGGCAGATAAGGCGCCGATTCATGGAGTACACCGCGCATGAAATTCCATTCACCAGTCGCATGGAACGCGTCTTCATCTTCGTGTACGTACAGGGCATAGTCGACGTTCTGATTACCGAATGAGAACAAAAACTCAATCTTCTGGCCATCTGCTGTGATGACAGGCGGATGCAACCGACCGCTTGCCCGTAGGGACCCTGGTGCATGTCCTTTCGGGACAGGTCGCTCAGGATTCCAGACGGGTGTGCGGGTCTTCATTTCCCAGGCTTCTATCGACAACTCCTTGTATGCCGCTGCAGCCAGGATCAATGGGAACCTCACCTTGAGATTCTTCATATCCTGTGTGGCATTCTTGGTGTTGTAGTAGAAGTTAACGCCCATTATTCCGCCATCGAAAACTCTACAGCCTTGCTTCCCAGGGTCACTCTCACCAGGTCAGTGAATGCCGCACCAGCCGATTCCCACCGGAAGCGGTCCTCGTGTGCGCGCTCGAGAGCGGCTTGACGAAGCCGGCCGAGTTTCACTCGATCTCGATACATCACGTCAAGAGCTTCAACACCTTGCCGCTTATCCATAATGCCGCCGACAGTATTGGTCTGGTCTGGATGAACCGCGATAGACGTGCATGGGACCAGACACGCAGCATCCTTCAACAGTTCACCGAGTCCAGACCAATCAGGTGCGATGACTGGCACGCCGCAGGCCATCGCCTCGAACATCGGAAGGCCGAAGCCTTCACCCAGGGTCGTCGTGAAGAGCGCATCGAAACAGGCGATGGTCCGCGCCATGATCGGCTCCGGCGTCCCCTCTACCGACTCCGGGATGTTCGGCACGGCCACGCGCTCGGCCACGCGGAACAGTTTCGCCATGTCTACCAAGTCCCATGCATCGTTGCGACTCGGCGCCGAGTGTACCCAAAGTAGCGCATCCGTGATGTCCCTCGAGTGTACCCACTCAGCGAAGTACTCCATCGTCAGGTCAAGGCGCTTACGCCACTGATTCCGACCGACAACGCCGATGATGAATGCATCTGGCGATAAGCCTCGTCGAGTAATCGCCCTGGCGACCCCGGTCCGCTCACGCGCTTCGAGCTTATCGACCGGCTTGTAAATCTCGAGGTCAACGCCGAGCGGAATCACCGACGCGGGCCCGACATAGCCGCCCTTGCGGGCCTCGTCGAGCGCGAACTGGGTCCAGAATGCCGCGTGCGCGAGACCGTTTAGCTCAGTTCCCTTAGCGTTTTTGCCGTCTATCGCGATGTATCCGATGACTGGCACGTTCCCGATGCGCTGGAGGTAGTTCTGAACATGCCATGGGTCGTTCTGCAAGATGACGACTGATGGACCCAGGTGCTCAACCAACTGCTTCACGCGGCCGATTCCCATGAAGTCGCCGCCGGGCATGCATGGCCACACCTTGAACGGGTACCCATGCGGATCGCCGTGGTAGTTAATCCCGAGAACGTGCACCTCGAATGTCTTATTGAGCTCGGCACAAATGTATCGAGTCGACCGCTCGAAGCCTGTCGATGCTCCCGCGTCGCCGATCCATAAGAGCCGCAGTTTTTTGTCCATTCCGCCTCGCTGACTGATTCTGAACTAGAGATACACTTCGGCGATGAGATGACCAGTCGCATCGACTGGTGTCCCTACGCCCATGACCTTGCCGCCGGTGCCGTCCGGCAGGTAGATCTCGTCGAACTCCATGACCTTCACGGGCGACGTGAACGTGAGCACGGCCTTGCTGACGCCGAGCTCGCCGCTGAACGTCCTGAACTGCCGCTGCTTCATTTCGACGACCGCGTCCCTGGTCACGATCTTGAAGCCCGCGTCGCCAACGCCGCCGTCCCCGGTGAACTGCTTGTGCTTCACCTTCGCCTGCATGCCGAGCGACTTGGTCACGCTGTCGATGATCGATACGCCTTGGCTGAGGATCGTCATTCAATCACCTCGAACTCGAAGGAGAGCGAGCCCTCGACAGTTTCCTGAGTATACCAGGATGGCACTAGGAGGTACGTGACCACATCGGGAATGACCTTCGTGACCATGACCCCATCGACGCCGGCGAACGAGACTGAAACCGAACCGGCCTTGACGTTCGTGATTCCCTGCACAGCCGCCGTGTTGTCCAGACTCCGCTCGGCAACCGCCAGTTGTCCCGCGAACTCTGCTGTAGCTTCCTTCAGCGAGAGCGGGATCACGTTATCTGGGATAGGCGCACCGTTGCGGTTCATCATCCCCACGCGTGGCCAGCACAAGGCCTGAGTCTCAGGCGCAGTTGCTCGACCCGTCCACATCGGCGCAATGACGTACTGCGGCGATGAGGTTCCGCTTATCGTGACCTTGGATCGCACGCCTGAAAACATCGCGTCGAGCAGTCGTGTGGCCTGCATCAGCACGGCTTCTTGACTCGGCGCGGCTTCCCAGGCCGGCAGCGGACCGCGCGACTCATAGTACAGAAGCGCTTCTGCCAGCGTGAGGTATGAGTTGGCGGCTGGTCCGCCTGGTGTCGAGTCAAGAGTCACAGGCATGACTACCTCAGTTGCGCCTCAATGTCCATCGCTTTGCCGTCGATCTCGATCTTGATGGGACCTGGCCGCATGTCCGCCGGTACCATTCCCCTCACCGATTCTTCGCGCCATGAGGTGAGCACCACAACACGGCCGTTGAATGTGACAGTCCCAGGTTCTCCGAAATCGCCGTACATGGCGAACGGGGCGCCTGGAGAGCCGCCGAAGTCAGTGACCTTGCTGTCCTTCTGGACAACCGGCGGGTTAGCCGCGACCGCGCTCGCCGCCTGGCCTGATGCGAGTGCCGCGGCGTTCTCAGCTCGAGCCGCTCTGGCTTCTGCCGACTTCGCAGCATCTGATGCTTCCTTGAGCTTTGCCCGGATGTCTGCCAGATCTGCCGCACTGATGCGCACTTCGCCTGTTTCCTCAGGTGCTTTCTCGGTGGTTTTCGTTTCCGCCATTTGAATTCTCCTCTGACCGAATCTGAATTTGACCCGGACGGTCGCACCGCCCGGGCCTATTGAACCTACACCAAGGTGCCGATCACGATGCCGGAGTTGCCATCGTAGTCGGAACGAACGCGCGGGATCATGATCCCCATGACCAGGTTGTTGACCTTGAAGCCGTCGAGCGAGGTCCACGGAATGATCGTGGGCCGCTGACCGTCGACCATCTCGATCACGTCCGAGGTCATCTGCACGAGGACCACCTTGTTGGTGGGCAGCATGTCCGCGGTGCGGATCTTCAGGTTACGACCACCGACGTTGATCTCCTGGATGCGCTGGAGGATCGAGTCGTTGCCGTTCGCCTTGAAGTCCATGTTCAGCGTGATGCCGACTGACGTCGGGCAGTACAGGTTGTAAGGCCCGTACTTCTTGTCAGCCTGCGCCTTCGTGATCATGGCGAGGATCTCGGACTGCACCGTGGTGCCGACCGGGGACGCGCCGGACCACGCCGCCGCGGTGAGCGACTGGGTGTTCGCGTTCGGCGCGTTGAGCAGGCCGGGCGCGTTGTAGCCGGCGACCACCAGGTCCTGGCCATCGAGAGTCGTCGCGCCGTTGATGGCCGCGTCCTCGATTGCCTCGTTGACCGAGCGCACGCAAGCCTCGATGAGGGTCGTGTCCAGCGGCGTACCGACACGCTGGGAGACCTTCAGGGTGCGGATGTCGAGCTCGAAGCCGTCCATCGTCAGGTAGATGGGCAGGCGCTGTGGGAGCATGATCGGCAGCTTGTTCTCGTAGCGCGACGACGGCGTCATGCTGCGGAACGCGGCTCCGACCTTGTTCGACTTGTTCCACTCGAGCTGCGTGACCGAAAGCGGATCGGTCAGGTTGTACGTGAGCCCTTCGGCAAGGATGTCGGCCACGAACGTCAGGCGCTGGAGCCCAACCTTGATGACTGCCTTGTCGAGCAGGACCTGGGCCTTGTCGATGAGCGGCGACAGGGCGCGGAAACCCGGCGCACGAAGCGACGGGACGTCGAAGTTGCCGCCCTGCTCGAGAGCACGCAGGACAGAGTCCGCCAGGGGGCTGTTGTCAGCCGCCGCGGTGTAACGCATGGTGTTGAAGCGCATGGCTACAGCACCTCCACTCGGATACGCGCGTCACTGGGACCCGCGGTGTTGTTGACAGCCTCGAGGGCACGGAATGCCTGCGAGGAACCAGCGCCGGCCGCGAGCTTGCCGTTGCCGGCATTCTGGAGAGTGGCGCCGAACGCGATGTTGGCACCGGATGCGATGAGAGCCCACACCGTGGCGCCCTGGCCCATGGTGCTGGTCTCGACCAGATCGTTGATGTTGTAGACGTCGTCGACGCCCTTGTTGTTCATCGCCTGGTCGGTGGCGAAGGTCGTGCCTGGACCGCCTGCGGTTGCGGCCTTCTTCCAGCGGTTGACGCCGCCAGTCGAATCGGGATCGACGAGCATGCCGGGGGTGATGACTTCCTTTGCCGCCAGCGTGTTGTTCTCGACCCTTGGCCCGCCCAGGTACACCACATTCGGTGCGTTTCGGGTGATTGCCATTGCTGTTGTTCTCCTGTCCTTGTAGTGAAGTTCGTGCGAGTCTGTGCGCTACTTCCCGGAAGCCTGGAGCGCCTTCAGGCCTTCGGCGTACGGGTCGGGCGGGGCGAACGAGGCCGACGACTCCTGGGCGAAGCGCGGGAAGCCGCGTCCGGAGTAATCGGCAGGGGCCTCGATCTTGGAAATCGTGGCGAGCTTCTCGAGCTCGGCAATCGGCTTGGCCTTGAGTTCCTCTTCGGTGAACGCGGACTGAGCGACCTTGAGTTGGCCGACGAGGGTGTCAACGCGCGCGGCCGTGACAGCCTTGGTGCCGTTGACAATGTCGCGCACCGACTGCGGAGCCGCGGCGAGGAATCCCTCTTCGGTCTTCAGGGCCTCGGCAGCGGCTTCAAGGGCGGTGATCCGGCTCTGCGCGGCCTTGAGGTCGGTCGTACCCTCAGCCGCTTCCTTGGTGGCCTTTTCGGCCGCGTCCAGTTCCTCGTCGGTCAGCAGTTCGAGAGCCTTGACGCTCTTGACGGTGCTGTGTGGATTCGCGGCCAGCGCCGCGATACGCTGCTTCCTTTCCATGTCGTCTTCTCCTTGCGCCGCGATCGCGGCATCATCGTCATGGGTGCATTCCTCACACGTGCCGCCGCACCCGCAGGCCGCACGTAATTCCAGCTCTTCCGACCCTTCTAGCATCTTGAGCTTGCGGTGGGTCCTGTCGTCAGTGACCACCATCTCGGATGCCCGGTTCAGCATCCACTTCAGGTCCTTGTCCTTCACTGGGCCGAGCTCCTCGTGCTCCCAGTCGCTCCCGGCCCGGCGATAGGTGTGGACGGCCTTGTGGCCGGGGACCCGGATGCCGAGCATGTGCGCCGCCACCCCGCCGCCGTACTGCTCCGAGGACTCAACGTGGCCCTCGCCAATGTGCCCAGGGTCGAGCCCGCGCCCGTGGTCGTCCCTCCCGTGCTTGTCCGGCCAGGCCGCGCGGAATTCTTCCTCTTCCTCGGAGGCGGACGCCGCCTTGAGCTTGAACCTCTTCAGCCAGTGCGCCGAGACCCGCTCGTCATCGGGCGCCATACCACGCCCCGGGTGATCCGGCCTTACCACGATGATATGGTGGCCTATCGTGTTCTTGTTGGTTGACACGCGCTTCACGGTGCCGTGCATGCCCTTCTTTACGCCGAGGAGGCTGCCGGTGCCCTTCGTGAACGTCACGCGGTCCCCGACCTTCGGCTTCTCGCCCGGCTTGAACGCCTCCGGGTCGTCCTCGTATTCTCCCGGGTGACGCAGGTCTTGTTTGTGCAGCTCCTGCACAGGGTGTATGGGATGCCCGCCGCCCGGCTCGCGGCCGTGGTCGTCCTCGCCCATCCTGTTCGGCCACGCCGCGCGGAAGTCCTCGAGGTCATCCTCGTCCAGGTCATCCTCGGCCTCGGCGACGGATCCGAACAGCGCCGAGAGGATTCTAGACACTAGCCCAGGTTTCTCCACGATTACCTCCTCGGCTGCCCGCATCTCATCGTCCCATTCCTCAGCGGCGGTTAAAAAGCGGCCGCCACGGACTGCCACTTCGTGAACCCCGCGGTGACCCTTCGCGTAGTCCCCAGGTATCACGCCGAGGTAAGACTTGTCGACGGCTACATGGCCCTTAGTCGGATGGTGCCAGAACTCACCCTCCCACTGTGAACCTTTTTCCTTCTTCTGAAGCGTGAAGCCTTGGCTGGCCAGCTCCTTGCGGACGTCGTCGTAGTGTTTCTGCGCCGCCTCGCGGTCGTCCTGCTTGAACTTGCGCCTGACCTTACCGCCAGAGTTCGGCGTCGCAGCCGTGTTGACGTCGTTCACGGCTTTCTTCGAAGGCTTCGCGCTGTCGGCCTTTGGCTTAGCATCCAGCTTGTAGCCCTGCTTCTTCATGCTGACGTGCGTGGCGATGATGTCCCCGGCGCTCATTTCGCCCGGCTTGCCGTAGTCGACTTCGGTCTTGCCGTGGACCGGGTGCGTGTAGCCGTGTACGCCGCCCTCGGGCCGCCCGTGGTCATCCTTCCCGCTCTTGTCCGGCCACGCCGCGCGGAATTCCTCGTCCTCGGCGCCGCGCATATTGCTGCCTTTGCCCTTGTGGTCGCGCCAGCCTGGGTGGCCGACGAACTTTCCGACCTCGAGGTGCGACTTGGACATCTTCTCCAGGTGTTCCCTGGCGTGCCCCTCGCTCGGGTACCCGCGACTCCCGATGTGCGCGCCCTGGGGGTTGTGGACCTCCATGCGGATCTTGCCGTCGGCGCCCTTCGAGATCTTGCCCTTCCAGCCGCCTGGCGCCTCGTGGTGCGTCTCGCCGTGGCCCCCAAAGCCTTTCGACTGGCTGTCTTCCTTGTCGGTATGGTGATGCACGCTCTTCTGCTTGTTCTGCGCGTTGTCCCACACCATCGTGTGCGTATCGGTCTTCCTGGAGTGCTCACGCGCGGCGCGCTTCGCCTCCTCGTAGTCCGTGTGGTGCGAGACGTTCTTGCCGGTGTGGTCCTGGACCGAATACGCCGCATGTCCACCCTCACCACCGTGACCCTGCCATCCCGTGGCGCTACCGTCGCGGCCGTGTGAGTCCTTCCCTGACTTATCAGGCCACAGTGCCCGGAAGTCGTCATCAAATTCTTCGGCTTCCTGAGCAGCACGAATACCGCATCCCATTGCCGCGCTGCACGCGCCAACCTGACCCTCGCTCAGAAGTGCGAGATGATCCGGTGTCATCGAAGCCCATTCAGCGCTGTAACCGCGGCCATTCCAGTCGCCGACAGTTGGAACAGCATCGACGAACACGCCGACGCTCACCTCGATCAGTTCGTTGGCCTTGGCCCTCTCAAGGAGCCTCTGACCGCTATTGGTCGTCGCGCACCGCTCCGGATCAAGCCATGCTTCCATCAGGAGCCGCTTGCCTTCAACCCTGGGATTGAAGATGCGGCCAAGGCAGGTCTCGAGCATGTCCGGCGTATTGCCAGACACTGGAGTCCCATTCCGCATCGGATGGCCGGCGAACAGTGGTCGGCCGTTCCAGGCCGCCAGTGTCTTCGGGAAGAGATCTGCCCGAACCAGTTCGCGCGTAGGGGCATTGACAGGATGGATCACGCCTTCAACTAGAGCAACGACTGGTACGACCAGGTGCTCACGGCCGTCGTGCTTGATCATCCGTGATTTGCCCGTGGCGCCGGCCAACGCGATAAAGCGAATATTGTTGTCCATAATTAGTCGGCCGTCGCTTTCTCAGGCAGGAAGTCGCCGCGGCTGAGCACGGTCTCCTGGTTCGTCGTTGTCCGCTTCCACGAGTGCCGGTACGTCTTTGCGCCGTCCGGCAGGTTCGATCCCTTGAACTGGTGCATCTCTTCACTCGACACGGCCACGACCGCGCGCTGCGTGCTCTGGGTCTTGTCCGCGTTCCAGACGCCGGTCACGGTCGCGCTCTTGAGCAGGAGCGCGGTCGGTGAATTGTCCTTGTCGCGCACGTCAAAGACGATCGTCCAACCGGCGATGTCCGTCTCTGGGACCTGGAGCAGGAATGTCTTATCCTCGTCGGCGAAGAGCTCACCGTTCCCGCCGATGGTGACTTCAGTCGCCATTACACTACTCCCCCGATCACTTCGATAGCCGGGACGTAGGCGCCCTCGGATTCAATAGCCGCGGTCGATGAGCCGATCATGTCAATGGCCACGGTGATTGAACCTTCCATGCCGATCGTTGTAGTCCAGGAGCCGACCGTCTCTACGCTCGGCACGTACGACCCGACCAGGTAGATGCGGCGGCCGAGCTCACCAACCATCGCCGGAAACAATTGCGTCGACGGCGAAATAAATGGAACAGTAACAAGCGGTGTCAGCGATGGCGGGAAGAGCGGACCCACCTGAGTGATCGCGAACGGCAGACTGATATGCGCGGCCGTCGTCGGAGGATAAATTTGAACAGTCGAAAGGATATACGCGCCGGTCTGCGAAACTGGCCCAGGCACGACGACTGGTGCGAAGAGCTGGAGCGTCGAGGTGCAGTGTGCCGCGACCACAGCTGTCACAGTCGTCGTAGCCGGAGCAAACAACACGACCGTTGACGCGCGGAAGACGCCGCCGACTTGATATGTACCGGCCCCGACGAATGGAGCAAAGGCCAATGAGCCAGGCGCCAGGGTCGCACCGATGACCGCTACTGGCCCCGCTACGATCGTTGGGCTATTCAAGACGAGCCCGGACACACGAGTGGCGCCGATGACTCCGATGGAAACCGCCGGGGCGAACCGAACGTTGCCAGTTACGACTGTCCCAAGGGTAACGGCCTGGTCCGCTAGGACAGTCGGCGCGAACCGAGTATTACCACTTGAGATGAACGACCCGTTAAGGACCCCGACCGCGGACGGCGCGAACAGAGTCGCCGTTGAAGCAATGAAGTTGCCGACTATCGGTGTGCCACCGACCAAGACGCTCGCGGTGAAGGTCTGCGTCGTACTCGCGATAGTTGCCCCAGTAACTGAGGCAGGATCTACGGCAATCGACGGCGCCGACAACTGTGAAGTCGCAGCGATCGTATTACCAGTAACAGACGTGAGCGTGGCAACTGATGGGGCAAATACCACCAGGGTACTCGCACGCAAACCAGTCGAGATCGTAATGGTTGTCGAAGGTGCGAAGAGTACCGCCGTGCTTGAGCAGAAGGCGCCGCTGATATTGATCGTCGTCGAAGGCGCAGTGAGTACTGTCGTCGGAGCGATGAATGCCGTGACAACTGGGATCGCACCTGTACTGACGATCGGCAGGAACGTCTGCGACCCGATGGGAATCGTAGCGCCGAGGACAGTGACTGGCCCAGTCGCAATCGATGGGACACTCAGCGCCGTTGTGCTCGAGCGGAATGCACCGGTGATCTCGTAGCCAACCGAAGGAGCATTCGCAACGACGGTTGTCGTGCGCGTACCCGTTGCAATATTGATCGCCGTGCTTGGGGCAAATAACGTCGAGTCGCTTCCGATGGTCGCACCATTGAGTATGCCAATGGCTGTCGGTGCATTCAGCACCGTCGTCGAGACCCGGAATGCACCTGTGACTGAGGCTGGACCTGGCGCGACTGTCAGGACATTTAGGACCGAAGCCGCTGTCCTGGTGCCGGTCGTCACAGCCACTGGACCAGGCGCGATCGTCGGGACGGTCAGGGCTATGGTTGAGTTAACTGTCTGGCCAGTGATCGTGATCGGGCCCACGGCGACCGTGGGGACGTTCAGGATGGCCGTAGTACCAACCACCTGGCCGGCCACCGAAACTGGTCCTGGAGCGATCGTGGGCCCATTTAGGGCTACTGTAGTCGCTCTCGTGCCTGTCGTGACAGCTACCGGGCCAGCCGCGACCGTCGGAGCGGTCAGAACAGACGCCTGGGCAACTGTTCCGGTCGAGATGTTGATCGCAAGCAACGGGGCGAAGAGCGCCACCAGGCTGGCTCGGAAGACACCGACCACGGAGTACGCCGCGACTGGCGCATTCACCGATGCTGCGGCCACCCTGGTTCCAGTCGTCACAAGGGTCGTTGTCGTGATGGTCGCTGCGTTCAGAACGGTGGTGCTTGGTCGGGGTTGCGTCGTGATGCTTTGAGCCGCAACAACAGCATTCGCCCAACTGTTCTCGGTCCAGACTGTCGTGCCCCAAGAGTTCGCCGCCCAGACGCTGCCGACTGGGCCAGCCGGCGGCGGCTGCGTCGCGACGGGGGCGTACAGCGTCGCGGTCGAGGCACGCGGCTGCGTCGTGACGGCCTGGTCGGGCGTGACCGTCGGGGCGGTGAGTGCAGACCCCGCCGTGATCGCGGTGGTCGTGACGGCCTGGGTCGTCGCCGCCGGCGCGAACTCGGCCTCCAGCATGATCGCGTCGAGCGCGTTGTCGGGATTGGCGTCGGGCGAGAAGAACCGCACGCGGACGTTGTTGAAGTTCCCGTTGCCTGACGTGACGCCCCATGCAGTCGCCGCCGATGGCGGATCGGCCCACCCCGCACGGTTGTAGGAGTAGGTGACGACACCGGCCTGCGACGTATTCCAGATGTCGCTGAGTGTGCCGTTGTCGTTCAGCGCCACGCGCGACTGCGAGACCGTCGTCGCTAGCTCGTGCCGCGCCATGACCGCATCGACCATGCGTGGGCCAGTCGTCGGCGTGGCGATGCCCGGTGCGGGGCCGAAGACGCACTCCACGTAGTCGGTCGTGGGATTCGCCGGGGCCACGCCGCGAATACAGTCGGCTTCGTTGACCGCCCCACTTGGCAGGGGCACATCATCAATCAACTGATAGGCGGTCGTGGTCGCGTTGAGAATGTCAACGGCGGTGTTGCCACGTTGGAAGTCGGCGGTCCCGGCTATGTTGTGCGTGCCGTCCGAGGTCGGGACGAAGTGATTGACGTAGCCTGCGCCGAGCGGGTAATCGGCGGGGGTGACACTGGCGAGGAAGTCGTCAAAATAGAAGTCATGTGTGACGTTGAACGCGTTGCCGAAATACAGCGTCGTGCTCGCCGCAAAGGTCGTGGTGTTGCTGGCTTGGGCACAAGCGACGCCATCCACTTGGACATCGGCCGTGCAGTGGCCTGCGCCATCGTTCTGATTGAAATCGAAATCAATGCGATACCACTGGCCCGTCGTGACCGGGACGCCGGTCGCACCAAGAATCGTGTCGACTTTCGCTACGATTTGGTTGGAGCCATCGACCCAGACCATCGGCCCAGTGCCTGAGGCGCTGTCGGGGCCACAGACACGGGTGTTCCCTGCCAGTGTGGCGAAGTAGACATAGAAGCGTCCGATCTTCCGTGTGCCCGAGGGATAGGGGTTCCCGACCACTCGACACGATGCGGCGGTCCCGTTTGTCCGCAACGACCGCGCACCAGAGCGCACCGTCGTGGTCGAAAACGAGGGACTCCCGTTGACCGTGTTCCAGTGCGCCGCCGCATTGAGGACGCCGCACTCGAACCCACAGCAGAAGACGGGCGTCGCCATCTACGTCACCGCTCGATCCACGCCCCGCACGCGTTCCTCCGCGCGCCCTAGAGCGCGAACCAACCCGATGCGTGAACGGTCACGTTGATGTTGCCGCCGTTGGGCGTGACGGGCATTCCGGTCATGCCGGTATCGTAGAACGCGACCATCGGGTCAGCCGTTGGGGTCGTCGGCGTGTCGTTCCACACAATGATCGCCTCAGACTGCACACCAGAGACCGCTGTCCAGGTGAAGTCTGCCGTGTCGAACACACCATTGACAATCGTCGGCGCCGTCAACTGGGGCGACACGGCGATTTTCGCACCCGCAGCCACGTCTGTGCCGTAAGCGTAGTGCGTCGAGGTGTACGTGTAGGCGCCGGTATCAATCAAGGTGGCCTTGATGATGTCGGAGTTCATGTCGTGCTGCTTATCGAGCAACGCTTCCTTGAATTTGTCGTAGAGCACATTGGCCATTGCAATCTCCTTCTATGGGCCCCACGGCGACCCTGCCGTGCCTGCCCCAGTAACCGTCACATCGTTAATCTGTTTGACGTTCGCGTCAACCGGCCCGAGCTGAATCTCAGTCGAGACCTGGACCATGCCAGCCGCACCCTTCAAAGTGATAACAACCGAGTCGCCAACACCAGTTGCCAAAGCAGCATCAGGCACATCCAATCGGTACACGCCAGGCATGTTCGTCGCATCGACTTCCTTGAAGCCACCAGTCGCCCAGGCGGAATTCGCCGCGGCCAGGGTTGCAAGCGTGATAGCCGTCGCAGTGCCGCCATTCCGCACGTAGTATCCGGTCAAACTCGAGGTATTGAACACTAGCCCGGTCTTGCGGCCACCAGTCGTCGAGGTTGAATCGAGTACCTCCACGTAGACTGATTGCGACGTAGTGCCCTTGCGGATGATGCGCACTTAGTTCATTCCTCCCGTCATGCCTGGATTGACGAGAAGACCACCACCAGTGGCTGCACGCTGCGCAGCACCAAGGTCAACATAGGATTGCGTCGCGCTTGTAGTGCCGATCGGGAGCACGCCACCGACTGGATAACCTTTGCCAGCCATGTTTGGGCCGACTGAGTAGTCGTTTCCAGCGCGGTTCGTGTAGGTCGGGTCGGTCGTGATCTCATTGCGGCTCGTCAATCCAGTCGGATTGTACTTGCCACTCGTATTGTTGTAGAAGCAGTTGTTCAACAGCTGCATGCCCAGGGCGTCGAGCAACGCCGCTGTCACGGACCCATTCGAAAAGTTCAGTCCATAGCCGCCGTTGTTCGAGAAAATGTTGTTAGCGATCTGAAGCGCGTATGGCGGATTCGATACCGAGACTTCGACCCCATGGCTTGTATTCCCATCGAACGTGTTCGCAGTGTAGACCGAAGTTGACATCGGCTGCGTGTTGTGGTTCGCGTCAATGACCCCGCGCCCGCCGTTCGCCGCGATGATGTTGCCATGTAGAAAGAACCCGTCTGCACTGTCTGAAAACTGATTGACCCCGTGACTAGTGCAATGGTGGATGTAGTTGAACGCAAGGTAGATCAGCCCAGTCGTGATGTTGTTGTCGATGTAGACGTTCGCATCGACCCCATAGCCAAGCTCGCACCCCAACACCGTGGTCTGCTCCGGGCCATTAAACTGCAAGGGCCGATAGAACCTGTTCGTCGCATGCGCCACCTTCAGGCCGACCAAAACCAGGACTAACTGGCTAGTTACCGCGACGATGAATGTCGATACGGTCTTAGAAGCGTTTGTGTTACGTCCATCTAGGTTACTGAACATCCAGAAATTGCCGCGCACGATGAAGCCATTAGTATCACCGGAGAACGTCAGGACAGGTGGTGTACCTGTTGCGCCACGTGTGATGATTAGTCCGATCGTTGCATCTCCGCTCCGGTAAAAATTCACCGATCCGGCGAAGGTCTCAGTATGGCCGGTCTGAAACTCGAGAACCCACCCAGGCATCGCATCGCCGTCGCCATTGTTGTTGTCGGTCAGCACTAGTGAACTCGCCGACCCCAGGGAGGCGCGCTTGCCACCGATTGCCCAGGTCTTGCCCGAGAGTGATCCAGTAAATGCCTCGGCAACAGTTACAGTCGGTGTTGCACCACCACTCCCGGACGTGGCCGTGATCTTCGAGAACCGCCTATGCCCGGCAACTGTATCGTTGATGTAGATCACCGCTGATCCGTCAACCGCAACACCGGTGAGGACCGTGCCAGCATTAAGCGTCACCGTAGTTCCAGCCACATTCGTCGCGGCAGCGTTGTTTGTCAGAGCAGTGCTCGGCCCTGCACCGCTTGCCGCAGTGTCGCTACCTGTCGCTGAGTCGATGAGGATAACCGGAAACGCCACTAGTGTTTCACTCCCAGGCTAAGTGCCGGAAGGATAATCAATTGGTCTGCCGGTGTACCGTCCTGCCTGTCGCCGGCCTCAAGCCGTGCGTGGCATAGGATTTCGCTCTTCTCCCCGAAGCCATGCTTCAGAAACTTTCGCCAGTGCTCGTGCATCCACTCGGTGTACGCCGGGTCATGCACTGGCAGGCCCTCAGCTAGCGCGGCGATCTCCCAGTACATCCGGCCCCGATCGTCGGTTGCCTGGCGAATTCGCATGCTGGCCGCACTGGTGAAGGCAAGCCGACCGAATCGCGCCGCATTGGTCTTTACGCTCTCATAGTCAGGCCGGTGCAGCGCATCCGGGTAGACACGATACTCCCAGAGTGACCAACGTTGATTCTGCGAATTCGGATTCACTTCGGAGGATCCGCCAGGATGTTCTCTTCAGCCGCGACGACTGCATCACCAGCTTGGTGCGCGTCGAAGAAGTGCATCTTCAATGGCCGTTGCCGGTGCGAGGGATTACTCCAGCACTGATAACAGATCGGATACGCTGTCATCAGGTTGGTCTCCTGGTCTCGCGCAACGCCAACGAACGGATGGCTCGCGGCAACCGCGCCGCAGCCCGAGCACATCGACTCCATGTCTCTTCTCCTCAAAACGTGAGTCCTTCGGTGCAGCGACAGTTAGGGTGCAAAGGCGGACCATTGTGTCCGCCAGGGTACTGGCCGTGCAGCGGAGCAACTGTATCTCCCATCGGCTCGCACTGCGGACACAGGTGATCATCGTCCGTGACGATCCAACGGCGAAGCGGTTCAGGTGGCAATAGACCCAGGTCTACAGCTTGTTGCCACGCCTGCTTCTGACCCTCGTTCGACGCGATCATGGTCTCAGTTCGCGCAATGACTTGCGCACGCTTCGCATCACCAACAATTGCCGCGATTTGCGCATGTGCTTCCTTCTGGGTGAGCTGTCCCGCAGGTAGGCCCAGGAGCTTGGTCATCACCGCGCGGATTGCACGCCGAGTCGCCGTAGTGACTTCGGTGACCAGTTCAGCCGCACGCTTCTTGGCCCACTTCGCGATTTCTGGGTCATCGACACCAAAAGCAAAGAATTCGGTTAGACCCCATTCCGGTGGCTCTATACGCTTCGCTGCGCGGACCTGGGTGTCAACCTGGTCGGACAAGCCTTGCATCGAGAGGTTTCGAGCGGCCGCAATGCCGCCATCAATTAGGGCCCGACGAAGAGGTGCTTCAGCCAGCCGTTCAAGCGTTTCGCTAAGCGCCTCGAGTGCCGCTTCCACGTCCGGGAGCTTGCGCTTCGCACGAGTGAAAGCCAAGAGAGCTGCGGCTTCCAGAGCAGGGGCGTGTCGGTCTGCCGCATCGAGTATCGCGCGTGGCCCGTCAGGACCATCACGCCGATGATCAGCAATAGCAGATCGAAGCTGCGTGCGCCGAAGCCCAGCCTGTGCCCAACCCTGTTCATTGGTGCGCTTCGGCCAGTCAGCCTCTTCAATGTCTTCGTCGATGTTGATCATTCGATGATCGGCCTTTCAGACAGCCACATACCAACACGCTGTGCGAAGTCGCCCTTGCTCTCCCCGGCAAGCCGTAGGAAGACCTGTACACGCATCTTGCCGCCACGCACGATGACCTCACTCTCCTCAAGGCATCCGCGTCCGGTCACGGCCGTGCTTTGGACCCTGGACGCAGGAACCTGGGCCACCATGATCGCGCCACTGTATCCACCGAGGAAACCGGTCGAATCCCGCGGCGTTGTCGCCCAGGATGACATCGGCTGCATCGTGACCTCGGTCTCACCGTCATCCAGTTTGCTGCCGTTGTTCTGGGTACCACGAAACAGCGTGACCTGCCCGATGCCCTTGCTCTTCAGAAAATTCTGCGTGATCGTGTACTCTGCCTCAAGGTATGCCTTGCTTCCAGGATCGCGTAACGTCGGCGGATCAGGCTGACCGCGAAGATGCTCAACAGGCGCGTCTGGTGCAAACATCTCCTTGGCTACGTGCTGCATCGCGACTGGCTGTGGTTTACTGTCGCCGGATGTCTCGGACCACATGTCGATTTCGGCCGCAGCACGGAACTCCAGGGCTTTAGTCAGCTCCTGGTCGCCATAGACAGTCTGACCAAGTACCTCGCCATGTGCCTCGATCATCTTGGCTGCAATCCGCTTGGCATTCGCCGCCTTCAGGTCTTGGAGTTCAGCCGCGCCGACACGAAGTGGCTGGTACAATCCAAGATCAAGCCGCTCATGTTCATCAAGCGGGTTCTGACCGACTTCCTGCATCATCGCCTGGTGCAGTTCACCCTGGTCATTCTTCGGAGCGAACTGTCCACCTTCCTTAGTTCCGGCCTCATGCCGCGGATGCAGCCATTCAGTCCAAGCCAGGGCACGAAATGTCTTCATGCTCTCTTCGAGCGCGACCGCCTCTATGGCCATTTCAGCCGCGACATCCTCGAGCCGTTCTCCACCCTTTACGCGCGAAGCGGCCGCGAGCAATTCCTCATGACCGAATGGAATGCGCGGGCCACGAGCCCGGCTCACCATGTGGATGCCGCTTACGGGCTGGATGAACTTGTCAACGCCCATTACAGCATCTCCAACTGCAACACAGTTCGCATCGTTCCATTCATCGACACCTGCTTCGCGCCACGGAACCGGTATTTCTGGCCATGCGGAAGCAAGTACTCGTATTCCGGATGGGAGCTGATCAACTTCACGTACGCGCCGCGCTTCGGCTTAATCTCGAGAAGAGTCCCACCGCCACCCCAGCTCACCGCGACGGATGGTGAAATGCTAGTCGACTGGAAGCCGTCCATGCGGATGGTATCGCCAACTGAAAGTCCGGCCATGAAGGCCTTGAAGCCTGTATGCGAAACACCTCGCCACACGAGCTCGGGAGGTGGGGGATTTGGTGACTTGTCGAGGCCCTTCTTGATATTCGCGCCTGCACTCGAGGATGGATTCTGCCTAAGCGCCGCATTAACACTCGAGTACCCCGAGTTGGTGTAGGACCTGATGGCCTCGCGCTCAGTATCCGTCAGCGAATTGAGCCACGCCTGGTGCGCATTCTTCACAACAGTCGGGTATGAACCGCCAATCACGCGCGGTGTGGTATCTGCGATCGGCCATGGACCACCCGGGTCCTGGACCTGGGTGAGCAACGCATTCCCAGTTGGTGCTGCGGCTGGAGGCGCCTTGAAGCCCTTAGGTGTCGGACCTGCGCCAAAGTTGATTGTCGCTGCGGCTGTTTCTTTTGCCTTAACGTGGTCAGCCGATGCGCCCTTTTGAAAGGCTGAGACCTGGATGCCATTTTGAAACCAGGCCCACGCATCCTTGCCTGCTGCGGGACCAGTTTCTTTGAGCTTCCACTCATAACCGGCTTCTTCAGCGATCGCGGTCTTCGTGGCATTCGGGCCGAGCTTAGACTTTTCCCCACCAGATGGCACAACCGCTGTGGTTGATTTGCCGACCGTGGCAAAACCTGGACTTGCTGTTCCTGCGCTTCCCGGCTTAAGCCCGCCAGCGAGGATCGCGTCGGCAGCTGTCGTCTGATAATCGCTGTGCTTCGCGCCCGTAATGATCGGTATTGCGCCAGGTATGGGCGAATAATCGCCCATGTCTTCCTTCTTGTACCAGCCGTATGTCCCAGTCGTCGAGTCGTATCCCCACTTTGTGCCCGCGTCCTGGAGGGCTTTCGCGTATGCCGCTTGCTTGACACCCTCGTTGGCCTTGTCACGCCACAGACTGGGATTCTGCTTGATCAGCGCAATAGCCGATCCAGTCGCACCACCGGTGTAGGACTTCGGATCACCGAGCTTTAAGCCGTTCTTGTCGACCCAGACGAACTTGCCCGAGGAATAGTCCTTCTTCCAGACTAGCCCTGCCTCTTGCAGTGCCGTGACTGCATTGTCCTTGTTCTGGATACTTGTGTAGGTGTACTTTGCCGCGACGTCCGGTAACTTCGGCGGATTGAGGAAGTGCTCGTGCGCGGCCTTCGAGACCTCCTTCATCTGCTCGACGTCGGTCATGACGGGGCCGATCTTCTCGCCCTTCGGGCCGACCCACTGCCAGCCTGTGCCCTGGCCGCCGACGTCGTTGACTGTCTCGACCTTGTACCCGGCCGCCGCCATCTTCTGGAACTCGCCCGCTGGGACGGCGTCGGACGGGGTCTTCGGCCCGGGCGCCGAGACCGGCGTGGGGGCGGCGATCTTCCCGGCAGCGATCGCGTGCTGCAACGCGACCGTCATCGGGGCAAGGCCCTCGCCGGTCTTGAACGCAACGCCGATCTTCGTGCCGTCCGGCGCCTGCCACTGCCACGTGTTGTTCGATAGGTTCGGGACCGGGCTGTACCCCGCGGCCTGCAGCTCCTGGGACAGACCAGCCTGGACGGCTTTGCCCTGGGCCTGGGTGTTAAAGGTAGCCTGGCTGGCGAGGTGGAACGCGGCGAGGTCCTTGTCGTCTGGCCCGTACTTCTGCGTGCCGACCCCCACGAGCGTGGGCGTCTTCCAGCCGTAGCTGCCGCTCGCGTTCTTCTCCCAGACGTAGCCCTGTTTGTCGAGGATCGCCGTGACCTTCTCGCCGGCTATTTTTGAAGTGTCGACTATGGATGTGGTTGAACTCTGCGCCGGTGGCTCAACAACCTTCGAGAAACCACTGCCTTCCTCGGCGAACGCGCCACCAGTATTAGCGAGTGCTTGGCTGAGCGCAAGGGCTGAGGCCTTGCCGCCCTGGCCGAACGCGAACGACTCACCAATCGGGACGCCATCTGGGCCTGTCCACTTGTACACAGGGGTGGAACTGTTCGGATCATCGGGAGACCAGAGTTTGGCTTCGTAGCCGAGCTTCTTGAGCTCGGCCGTCATGCCCATCTTGATCTTCTTATTGATGACGTTATCGAGTACCCCGTAGTCGGAGTTCTGTGCGATCGCAAACGCTGCAGCGTTCTTGTCTGTAGCGCTTCCCCAGTCTTGCTTACCGAAGTAAGCACCATAAGGCGCTACCCAGCCCCAGGCCTGCATATCCGCGCCGAACGCGCCAGTCGTGTCCTGCTTCCACTCGTAACCGGCTCCCTCGAGGATCTCAGCGACTTTCGCGCCAGCGGAATTTTCGCCTGTCTCGCTCGCGTGGCCCTTGTACTCGTTCCAAGTGTCAAGCGCAATGTTTGTGGCGGAGAACATGTCGGTCTCTGGACCGTATTCTTCGCCGTCTGGGCCGATCCAGTGCCACTCCCCGGTGGCGACGCCATTTTGCTCGTGCTCCTTGAACGTGAAGCCAGCCTTGAGCAGCGCGACGTGTGCCTCGTCATTCGTTGCCGGTGTCAGGTCGGCTGCGAGCTTCGCGCCGATCGCAGCTTCTTCGCCCTGCTTGGCAAACTCCGCGGCAACCTGGGCTTCAGCTTCCTTTTGACCACCAGCGCCGAACTTGCTCAGCTCGTTGGTTTTGTCGACGATCGCTTCGCCGGCTTCCTTTTGCTTTTTCTTGATCTTGAAGATGATTGTGGCGGCTTGCTTGGGGTTGAGCCCGGTCGCGGCCTGGATCTGAGCATAACTCTTGCCCTGCTGGTACATCTCCCAGGCTTTGTCGATCTGCTCGGTCGTTGCGGCCTTGGCTTTCTTCTTCCTCGAGTCCGTGCCGCCGAGGTCACCAGGTGAGGTGAACTCGCCACCCTCCGAGATACCGCTCGGCTTGCGCGTGACCTTCGACTCGTCGAATTCGCCGCTCGCGAGCGCGTAGAGTGTTTCGACGTCATCGCCATCGGCTAGTGTCGCAGCGATCGTGGCGAGGTACTGGATCGCGTCGTCGTTCCCGCCCAGGGATGCGGCTCGAGGAATGCCTAGCGTTTTCGCCAGTTGCTCGCGCTTTTCCTTGAGCAATGCGTGCCGAGCCTCGAGGATCGCACCAATGCGGTCGTGCCAAGCGGACGGCATCCTGGGCGCAGTTTGTACAGCCAGGGCTCTCCAGCCACCTTCAGGCCGAGCGGCCGTGATCCGGTCAATCTGTGCCACAGCTCGAGTGCCGAGCGCATCGCCGCCGTTAATCCCGGCCTTCGAGAAGACCGAGGCGTAGTAATGATTGTTCGCGCGAAGCGAATCCCACTCACCGATCTTTGTGAGCACGCCTTCCGGCTTGAGTGCACCCTGTGCGCGGTGCAGGAGTGTCCCGCCCTGGTCGACACGTGCGATGTAGCCGTCCTTGGTGACGACCACATTGTCCAGGCCAGTGCCGACCGCATCCCAGTTAACTGTGAACACGTCCGCGGCGAAGCCATCCAAGATCTCGTCAGCGCGTTCCTTGGTCAGGCCCAGTTGGCCAACTGTGCCCTTGACGCCGTCCATCCAGCGCGAGGCGAATCGGCCACCCTTCCCGAGGACGGACACCGGCGCCTGGAGCCCGAGCCGGTTGTAGATCGCGCTCGAGAGGACCTCCGCCGCGCCCTGCGCCGGGTCGCTATACTCCTTGACGTACCAGCGCGTGCCGTCGGGCGCCTCGTACGTGCCCCCAGGGTTGGAGCCCTTTGCGCCGCCCTTCTTCACCAGTGATGCAAACCAGTCCTCCGACCCGGGGATGGGCGCGGCCGGGGAGTGCGGCGCCTTCGGCGCGTTCGGGTCGCGCCCGTGGTCGTCCTTGCCGGTCTTGTCAGGCCACAGGCCGGAGCGACGGCGCCGCGAGGAGCAGGGCCAGGGCCAGGGAGGCGGCGCGGTTCGCGCGCAGCGGGTTCTTGGGTGGTAGCACGCGCAGCCCGATCGCCGAGGGCTTGACCCAGTTCCCGCCGTACTCCGCGTCGCTTGCGCGCTTCGGGGCCGGGCCGCCGAAGCCGTGCAGGTTCTGCCGCCGCACTATGACCGGCGCGTGCGTGAACCCCGCGTCCTCGATCGCCGCGAGCCTGGTGTTGCCGTCGATCAGGATGACCTTGCCGGCCTCATGGTCGTAGGCGAACTCGAGCGGCTCGAGGACGGGCTTGCCTTCCCGGAATTCCCTGGTCAGCCGCGGGAGCAGGGTCTCGGTCTTCTCGGTGATGTTGTACTCGCCCTTTGGCTCTACGCGCCGGTCCTGGGTCCGGAACTGGTGCAGGTCCCGGACGTCCACCATCTCCATCCCGGGGTGCTTGGCTACCATAGGCCCTAGGGCAACCGGCCGGGTCGATCCTGGTGAGCCTGGGCCGCGTCCATGGTCGTCGTGGCCCTGAGTGTCGGGCCACAGGGTGCGGAAATCCACGCTTTCCAGGCTCCGAGGACGTTCCGCCACCTTGGCTGGTGCTTCCTGGACAGTCCAGTCACGCCGCTCGGCTTCCTCCAGGAACGCCAGGCCCCAGAACTCGTCGGCCGGCGACACCAGGACCTGGGTCTCCTCGATGCCAAGCGCGGTCTCTGACCCTTGCAGCGAGGGAACGCCGTCTCTCGCCCAGGTCTCGATGTCATGCCCATCGAGCGTCACCGCACGCGCCACAAGCGGATCCTCGAACGCCACCTGGCCAATGAGCTGCGACTCTTTGTTCAGCACCTGGTAGATCACGCGGTGCCTCCCGCGTAGTACGCATCCCAAAACTTCGACCATCCTGGGTGGTATTCCGTGTAGCGGTCAAGTGCCTTTGGATCAACGTTGTGCTTGACCTGGTACACCGCCTTCGCGTAGCCGCGATAGTGTTCGGCGAAGTCCTCGTGCCAGTTGTCGAGGGCCCTCCGCCCGATGATGCCGTAGGTTTTCTCGTACCATTCGTGCGTCATCTGCTGTTGCTTGCCAGCAGGCGTCTTCAAGGCTTTGGACAGAGCTTCCGCGTGCAACGCCTCAGCGTGCTTCTGCAACGCCGGCGACAGGGACATGTGGATCGCGTGCCCTAGCTCGTGGCGGAAGTCGCCAGTTACCGAGGTTGAGCCCATCACCACTCTGCGTTCCCAGGTGCAATGCGCTTTCCCATGTACGGGTTTGCTGTGTACTTCGATCCCGGTCAGGACATCCAGGTCTTGCGTCGGCGTCTCAGCGTACTCCGTCACTGCGCGGGCCAACTGGGATCCAGAGCCGAGCGCCTTGACCTTTGCCGCGTTCGCCGCAGCGTCTTGCTGTACTCCGAGCACTGCGTGCCGCGGAGCTGTGCCTGATTTCAGCAGCGCCTCTATCCTGGCCGAGCGGCCGGACAGCGGGACCGGCGATTTGGGCCCCGCCTTCGCGGGGGGAGCGGCCAATTTGGCCGGGGCGGCTTCGCCTGGCTTGCGGCCGTGCAAGTCCACGCCATGTTTGTCTGGCCAAAGTGCGCGAAGAGGCATCGTCACCGATTCGCGGCCTCCTCAGCCAGGATCTCGAGGATAACCGCGTCATCGCCGGCTTCTATCGCTACGCGCAGGGTCTCGACCAGGTTCGGATCAATCCCGGCCGCGGCCATGAACTGCTGTTCGACGCTCCCGACCCGGTCAGCTTGTTGCGCGGCGACGTCCGCATCGACTGCGCCCTGGTCCATCTGGGTCTGCGCGAGATCGGTCTTCTGCTGGTCGTCGAGCGGCGCCCAGTCGTAGGTCTCAAGCCGGATTTCAGCGTTTGTGAAAAGCGGACCCTCGTACTCGGTCTTCGCCGCGCACATCGCCGCGAGCTGGCCGTCGCGCTCCTCGGTGGTTTTGTTGAGGACGTTCCCCCACTTCGCTTCCCAGCCTTTTTCTTCATCCTTCGGGGCAGGAAGCCAATTGTATTCGACAAGCCGATCGACGAGTCGGCGCAGGATGAATGGCTCTGCGTGCTGCTCACGTCGGCCGTTCACTTGGTCGCGCCAGTTGTCCCGGTCCTGGCTCGAAGCCAGTTCCCCCATCTCGCTCCCGGTCAGGATGCGCTTCGGGATGCCACATGCGCCGGCAATCTGGGTGAGGATCGCATCCGCATTCGGCCCAAACTGCGCCACGTCCGATCCCAAGGGTTGGACCGTGACGCCACGGACACGCACGTCACGTGTCAGGCCATGCTTGAACTGGTCGATTTCCTCCCGGAACTTGGCCATTTCCGGCTCACTCAGTCCCGCCACGTCCTTGTCGATCGACCAGACTCGGCCCTGGTGTGCACGCTGGAAGAACGCCTCTGCGCCACCGCCAGTGACCTTCTCCAGGTCGTCGAACAAGTTCCATACCCTGGTCAAGGCCGGTCGGCCATAGACCTCGTCGGACATGGGAGACTCGGCCACGTGGATGATCCTAGACCAGTGGACCGGGGTTTGCAGGTCCTCGCTGGCGAAGTCCGTGCGCCGGAGCTTGTACAGGGTCGGCATGCCAAAGCGCTCAGACTGGGAGTTCGTATCGAACTCCTGGATCGTGGCATCGACATAGAGCGTGTTCGCTCGGCCATCGCGCGCCGCGTAATAGTCCGGAGCTCCAGGTCCGCCAGCTCCCATGTAGGCTTGCAGGTACAGGAGCTTGGTCGCGTCTTGTTTCCCCTTTGGCAGCGGCGTGTCGAGCTTCCCTGGTGCGCCGATCAGGACGATCGAGTACGTCGAGAGCCGGCTCAGGATGTCGGCTACGAGGAGCTTCGCTATGACGTGATGCTTGTCGCACAATGCGTACCAGGCTTGCTCCAGCTTGGTCTCAACCTCGGGATCCTCGTCCTCCTGGACCTCGACTCCGCCTCTCCAAGTCGCGTTCGGCAGCGCATCGACAACTCGGCCAGCCACGCCGCCGCGCTCGTATCGCTCCCGGTAATCGAGAGGCGTAAGCGCGCGTGGGTACCCGAAGATGTTGTACAGGTCGCGCTTACCGTCGAACGTGATGCCGGCTAACCTGGCGAGTTGTGCGCGCTCCACGAGCATCGACGCCGCGAGCATGCGGATCTCTTGCCCAGTCAGCGGCTTGTCTTCTGGTTCTTCGCTCACCAGAGTACTCCTTGCGCCTTGCGGAGCTTCTCGATTGCGTACCGCACCGAGTCTACAGTGTGGTTCTTCTTGTCTTCGAGGATCGGCATCACGTCGCCAGTCAGGGGATGTACCTTGTAGCGATACCCCATGAATTCCTCGGCCACGTGGACGCAGCGTGGATGTATAACAATCTCGAGGAAGTTCTGAAGAAACTTGACGCCTTCCTCTACGGAATTGGGCCCCTTGTCGGCCCTCACAATGCGCGGGTATCCGTGGCGATTCATGTACGAGATGGTCTCGGGCCTGGCGGAATCCGCGCGGCATTCCCAGGCCCTGGCGAAGCCGGGCTGGTCCGGCACCAGCTTGTCGAACAGCGCCGCGGTGTCATCTATCTCACAGCCGACCTGCCAAACCTCGCGGTCAATGTAGAGCGCGCGTTCACCAGGCCGATCGTAAACCCTGGCCATGACTGTAGGGTCGATCGCGAAACCCCAGTCAGCCCCCAGGAGGAAGGTCGCATCCGACGGTGTTTCAAAGTCGCGGATGGAAAGGTTGCGAAACACTGAGGCTTTTGAGCGAGTTGCGTACTGGCCATCCCAGATGTGCGCGGCGCCTTCCGGGTCGCGCGCCCGGTCATCGGCCATGTCCGCGGCCAGGACAGCCGGGAAGTAGGGATTGTCTTGCCAGGAGACCGGGATGAGGACCGAGTCCGCCGGCGCCGAGCCGCCGCGGAAGAACGCGTCGACCGGGTCAGTCGGCTTGTCTGGGTTCCAGGAGAACCAGAGCTCGGAGCCCAGCTTGCGGATCGTGGGGCGTAGCAGGTCCAGGCTACGCTTCGAGAACGAATGCGCCTCTTCGACCCAGGCGCCGTCGAATCCCTCGAAGGACTTCACGCTGTCGGCCGTGTGGTTCTGCATGCCCTGGAAGATGAAGACGCCACCGCCCGGGGTCTCGATGCGGCTCTCCAGGACCTTGAAGCCGTGCGCCTCCAGGCCGAACTGGTCGATCACATCCTTGAGCAACTGCCGCACCGAATGCGCCAAGGACAGCTGGATTTCTCTGACGCACAACCACCTGGTGCCGGCGTTGCGAAGAGCCCTGGCGCAGAGGATCCTGGCGAGGGAGTGGGACTTGGCGCCGCCGCGGCCGCCGTACGTGCCCTTGTACCTGGCCGGGGCCAGGAGCGACCTGGTCGAGGCCGGGAGAGTGGCCTCGATCTCCTCGGCCTTAGCACGGCGATTCGCGCCGCGCCTTTCGAGTTCCGCTTCGACCTCGTTGAGCGCCTTGTGCACCGCCACGATGGGTGGCAAGGAGCGATCAATGAGTGGCGGTTGCTCGAGAGTAGTTTCTGCCAAAACTACTTATCCTCCGCCATGCCACGGGCGATGGCTGCGATTTTCGCCGCGCGTTCGGCGAGCTCCTGGTCAGAGAGGCTGGAGAGTGGCGCGCCATCCTTGCCGGTGACTTCCACCCGGTCCGGGAAGATGCCGACGTGGCGGCCCATGAGCTTCAGCGGCCCGGGCTTGTCCCAGAGCTCGATTTCGACGTCCACCTCGGTCCAGCCAGGCTTCCCGTCGCGGGCATCAAAACGCTTAATCTTTCGCTTGATTTTCTTGATCGCCTTCATGGCGTCGGGTGGGGCGCCAGGAGCCAGGATCACCTGGCCGTCGTCGTCCAGGGCGTAGTGGCTGACGTCGCTGTGCGCCAGGGTGGCCATCTCCTGGAGAACGCTGTCGGCCTCATAGTGAGTACGGCTGAGGCGAGTGGCTTTCGCCCGCTCTACGTGCTCGGCTATGTCTGGACGGGCAAGATACTCAGAGGCGATGGATCGTGCCGTGTGCGAGGAATAACCCGCCCGAATGGCCGCTGCCGCGCCGTTCAAGTCCTTAACGTATTCCTCCACGAACCGCATCTGGCGCGGCGGGAGTGGCTTAAGTTCGTCTTCTGCCATAAGCGGACGAGTGACAGGAACACAGCATTAAGCGGTCTCGTTCGTCCGGGGGCTAAGCGACCTGGGGGATGGTCGAAAGGTGACTCCTGATTATAACGAAGAGGCGAGGTCTTGGGCCCCCAAGCGACCAGATTTATTTTCCGCTTAGATGTGCTACGCCCATTTTCGTAAAGGTACTGTGTTCTATAGCTTATACGCGTAAAATATGCACATATGAAATAGGGCTAGACATAGTATCTTTATGAAAACGGGCGCACGTGTTTGCCTCATTTAGGGTCGCTTGGATCAGTCGCTTGGTCACCCTCGAGATTGCTTAGCTCAGGTGGACGGACGCCGAAGTAGAACACAGCGCCATGATTGTATGCCGCTCGGGCTGATCTATGCCGATCTCGCGCTGAATAATTTCTTTCTCTAGGTTTTTTTTCATCACCAGTCGTTGACCACTTACTCTTTACCAACAGTCCAAATTTTTGCAGTGACATTGTCGGCTGCGGGTATATTTTCCCTTTGCGCCACCTGAGATAAGCAGCATACATCACGCCCGCCCGAGTCTTCGCTCCAGGATTATCCGTCCGGCAAGCGGCGGCAAAGTCCTCGAACTCCTGCTGCTTGTCAGCCGCCGCTTGCTTCTGTGCTTTAGATCTCGAGTCCCGGGCTGTGCGCCTGTTGGCCTCCTCAATTGGATTGATTGGTCTCCGTCTAAGAATGATCGGCATTTTCTATCCTTTTCCGCCACTCGCAATCAGAGGAATGGTACCCAATATCAGCCTGATCCTCCTGACCGCAATCGCATTCGGCGCCAGGTCCAGCTGGTTTGCTTAGCCTGATAAGCGCCTTGCCAAGTCTCTCGAGCCGCTCCCCAGTCATCAGTTCCGTGTACTTCAACGCGATCACGCCATCAACAGGGATGACCAATTCCACGTCACCACAGTTCTCAGGGAGTGTAAATCCCTCGGCGACCAGCGCCAGGTAGAGGGCCCGACCTGTCCAGAACGACGCTCTCATTTCCCTCCCTCCTTCTCAATCCTTCGATGATACGCCAGCGCCGCGGCGGTACTCTCGAGGATAGAGGCTCTCGCGTCTTCCGGCGGTTCGCCAGTCTCAACCTGACTGATCAAGTACACCTGTCCGGCGTCCATCGAGAGAATTTCAGCGATGTCCGTGCAGCTCTTACCCTCGAGCCGCCACTCGTTGATGAGAGCGCGCCGAGCATCCAGGAATTGCGACCATACATTCATCGCGCTCTCCTCTCAATCACGATTGTGCCGTGATCAGACGCCGACACCTTGATCTCGGCGATCTCCGGCGCATTCCATTCCAGGAACTGGAACACCGCATCTCGCACCTCCTGGAAGAACACATCGTGCACCACGAGCCAGCACCGGGTGAGTGGCCAGCAGTTCTTCAGGTCGGCCTTGCATCCCTCGAAGGAATGGTCGGCGTCCACGTGTACCAGGTCGAACTGTTCAACCAGCCCAGGTATAAGGTCCTGGGACTTGCCATCCAGGAATACACGGTTGACGCCGAAGTGACCCATGTCGTTGAGGAGTCGATCAATGTGGTCGTGGTTTCCTCGATTAGTACCGCCATGATTCAAGCCCCAGTCATCGCACATGGTGAGGTGTAGTGCCGGATTCGCCTCGACAACCGCTGCAATCGAGTCACCATCTTGGACGCCAATCTCGAGGTAGGTCTCAGAATGCTTTGCCAGTTTGGCGAGCACTTGGTGATGCGGCATGTAACCAGTAATCACAGTCGCCTCCCAACAATATGAACTTCACCACCGTGGAATGGGTGCCGCTCAGCATGGAGGACCCGGAGTCCGGCTGCGCGCCAGATGAGTCGCCAACCCTCGAGATCATGGTGGTTCAGATGCGCGGGCTCCGAGTCATACGCCATGTCTGGTGTGACATGCGCCACCCAGCCGCCAACCTTGGTCACGCGGAGTATCTCGAGGATACCCTTCGGCAGATCGCCAAGATGCTCCATGACATGCCGCGAGCACACCAGGTCGAATGCGCCATCTGAGAACGGCATTTCTTCGACGAAGCCCAGGGTGATGTCCAGGCCTGCCGCCTGGGCCGGAAGTACGAACGGCTCATACAGGTCGATGCCGGCCATACGGCCTCCAGGAGTCAGCCACTCCCGGAGCAGGGCCCACTGGCCGCCGGAGGCGGACCCCAGCTCCAGGACGGCCGTGCGCCCGCCGGGCACGCGTTGCAGCAGCGCCCTGTAGGACTGGTCGTCGACAGCTGCGGATGCCGCCTGAGTGCCCTGGGCAGTCAGCCTCTGGTGGATCTCTCCCATTCGGCGATGGTGGTCGTAGTTCAGTTCCCGGACGCGGTCGAGCGGCGTGTGCCCCATGCGGTTCTCTCCGATAGCAGACAGGTGTCCTCGTGACGAATCTCGGCGATCTCACCCTCAACGGCATCAGTCCATTGATGGCACAGCTCGCATTCCCAGACCGTGGTCTTGCCGCGATCACGCAACACGATGGCGTGTTCCTCGAGAGCGATGATCGCCGACTTCAACGTGGCTTGGGTCTCAGCCAGCTCTCGAGACTGTTCCACCAGCCGGGTGCTCAAGGCCTGGGGGTCGGCGACTTTCGCTGCCATGATGCAGGCCATGATCTTCTGGACTCGGCCTTCAATGTGGTCCAGGGCTAATCTGTCGGCGAGCGTGGCATCGATGTCTGCTAGTTCCGCTGCCATGCGGTTGTTCGCGTCGAGCATGTCCTCAGTCACTTGTCCCTCCTCTTCCTCATATCCCGCCAACCAGCCAAGCCAATGGCCAGCATGCCGCCGGCGGCGATGATAACCAATGCGGCTAAACCCCAGATCAGTATGTTCTCGAAGGTCACACCTTCTGGTCCCTCTTTTAGGCCGATGTTGATGTACCGGGCATTGCGCCCAGGTTCCACAGGGAATTTTTTGCGAAGCCGATTGCCGAATCCTTTCTGGGTCAGGCAGTCTTTGATGCCCTTTGTGGCTGCCCACTTCTTGTAGGCCTCATAAAGCGGCGTGGCGCCAGCACGCGCCCCAGGCACCAGGACGCAGCATTCCTCGAAGAACGGCTTAAGCTCGGGTAACTCATAAGCTTGCCATTGTTCCCGTTCTTGCCGCTCTCGTTCTGGTTGTTCGAGTTTCCAGAATGTGTGCTGCCAGTATGGGCTCTCAGTGATGATCTCTTGAAGATGGTTGCATTGTGTTCTGAATACGCCTTCAAGATTACTATTAGCAGTTTTAGACAGCACAAGTTTATGAGAACCCACTTGGCGCATAAACACTTTCATACTTCTGGTCCTCCTATGTCGCCGGCGTCGTTGTTCTTCAGTCCGATGTTGACGTACCGCACGTTGCGCCCGGGCTCCACGGGGAACTGCTTGCGGAGCCGGGTGCCGAATCCCTTCTGGTTCATGTAGTCCTTGATGCCGTTGGTCTGCGCCCACTGCTTGTACCGCTCGTAAAGTGGCGTTGCGCCGGCCCTCGCGCCGGGGACTAGGACGCAGCACTCCTCGATGAACGGCGCGAGCGGGTCCGACTCGTCCTTCCATTCCTGGGTGGCGGCGAGCACGACCTTCGGCGGGTTAAGGCCCACGGCCTGCCAAGAGAGCGCGCCGGCGACGAGCCACCGAAGGATGCCGGGCATCTCGAGGAGGAGCCGATCCTTGAGTGTCTTGTCCTCACGGCCCTCGAACGACTGCTCGAACGGAATCATCTGCATACGACGCCAGAAGCCAACGCTGTCATCCCGTACCTCGGGCTTGTAGTTGGTGGCCAGCCAGAACTTCGAGATAGGTATGAAGGTAAACCACTCGCCGTACAGGAACCGTGCCGTGATAGGGTCACGACCAGTCAATGCCTTGATCCTGGACTCGTTCAGGCGTGTGGCCTCGCCGGTCTCGCTCGAGGTCACGTACCGCTTGCCGTCAATCTTGGCAATATCATTCGGAATCGATGATCGTTGTTGCATCTCGAACGCCGAGAACGGCAGGTCATCGGCATAACCGCCTAAGACCTTAGTAATGGTATTCATGAACGTGCCCTTGCCATTCGCGCCATTACCCCAGCAGATGAACATCGCCTCTTCACGACAGTCATTGGTGATGGAGTAGCCGGCCGCGCGCTGCACGTATTCCAGAAGCTCGAGGTTACCGCCGAAGATTTCCTTGATGGTGGCTTCCCAGAGTGGGGCCACGGCGTTCGCATCCCAGGGTACCGCCACTTGCATGGTGATGCGATCTTCCGGTCGCCCTGGGCGTAGCTCGCCGGTACGGAGATCCAGGACGCCGTTTGGACAGCCCAGGAGCCATTGCTCCTTGTCCCAGCGCGTACCATCGTCGGCGAGCGGCTTCAACGCCTGGGCAAGCGTCATGAGACTGGAGAGCCGTGCCTTGCTCTCGCCGGCGATTGTCCACTTGATGCGCGCCGAGCGGGCATCGTCCTTCTCGCTGTTGAAGGCTTCGAGCTGGCGGGCTCGGATGTTCTCGATAGCAAGGCGGGTGATTTCACCATCGGACTGGGGCTTCCAGGAATGCGCCGAGAACAGAAGCCAGCGGCCACGGCGATGGTCGTAGCGCACGAAGTCGGCATTGGTCAGTGCGAAGGTTTCAGCGTCACCTGTCTCAGTCCAAGGCTGACCGCCGATCTTGCGTTTGCCTGTGAACAGCGTGGCGATCGCCGTGACCAAGTCCTCGCCGCCGGTTCCGATGCGCTTCGCAAGGCTCGGGCCACCGCTGACTTCACGTTCACCTGTCGCTAAGCGCCGAGCCGTGGACTTCGCCGCGATCGCGCAGTCCTTGACTTCGGTGTTGTCGCATGGGCCGGACGCCGCCTCCAGCACCGCCGTGACCTCGTCCTCCGTGAGCCCGAGCCGCAGGAGGAATCCCGCCGCATCGAGCCGTGCATCGTGTCCCAGGCCCCAGTGGCCGAGGCCGTGCGCAATCCCGACGGCCGCAACCAGGAGCAGGGCTTGGCGGCGGATGACAATAGGGTCAGGTGAGGTGAGCGGTCCCCACTCGCGCCAGGCGGACGGCGCCGCAGGCATACCCTTCGAGGCCGGCATGTTCGAGGGTGGGACGAGCGTGTAATGGCCTGAGCCGGTGCGGATCTCGAGGATCGTGCCGAGGCTTGGCAGTTCGAACTTCTCGTAGGCCAGCTCAGAGCCGTCGTAGAAGTAGTGTCCTGGTTCTTGCTCTTGCCGGCCGCTGATGGCATTACTCTTTGGCAGCAACCTCGAGGCCATCTTCGCGGCGAGCGGGTGGTCCAGGTCCAGGTCAGTGTGGTTGTCCAGTCGCCACGCGAGGTTGTCGCTTGGTTCAATCGGAAACGCTGTGACAGTCGGGTCCGACCAGTTCTCCGTGATTGCCCGCTTGGTGTTCGTGGGTATCGGTAGGACGACGACACCAAGGTCCTTGTAGACCTCTGCCCATCCAACGGAGTCGAGCTCCGCTGGTGCCATACCTTCTATGCTCATGCTGCTCCTTCTGATTCAACAGCGCCCATCAATTTCTTCACGAGTTGAATCCATGATTCTATAGTGAAATCAGTGCGCTTGGGACCCTAAGCAATTGCGAAATTCCCTGAATATTTCCGCTCAAAAGGCTCCGCTTGGTCGAGGCGCGGCGTTCGCTTGGTTGAGGCACGAGGCTAAGCGAGCTGAAAGTTTTATAAACTTTTTGTGTACAAACCCGAAAAGGCGTAGTAAGATTTCTTCAGTGACGCTCAAGCGCACCCCACCGGACTCAACTGGTGGGAACGAACGAACGAGGACGATCATGAACATCTCCCGCAAGCTCGCCGCCGAAATGGACACCCAGCTCCTTGGCTGTGTCACCCTCGAGAACCAGAAGGTTGACCGCGTCCTCCCGAAGAGGATCGTCGAGCGGCTGACCGCAGCCCGCGCCCGCGGACTGTCCTACCGCGCCATCGAGCAGCGGATGGCCAAGACCCTCAAGGTCACCCCCGTCAACGGGACCGCTGCCATGAGGCTCTGCCGCATCGCAGGTATCGCGTGAAGGCGGCGAGGAAGTTCCACGTGCTGGTGGAGTGCCCCGAGTGCGGGGCCTCCTACCGCAACGAACTGATCTTGACGCATCCCATGGCAGACAAGACGCCCGCAGAAGGTGGGGATGGCCCCGCCTTCTTCGGACTGGTCTGCGACAACTGTGGTGAGCCCATGGCCATTGACCAAGGCTTCGCCAACGACCTGCAACACATCGCCCTCATCATCCTCGGGGAGGTCTGAACATGGCCATGATAGAGAAGTGCGGCCGCTGCTGGCACGCCAAGGCGGAGCACGGCGGCGTCTGCAACCACTACGGGTGCGACTGTATCTGTTACCTCGTCCCGCCGCCCGTGGCCGTCCACGACCAGTTGGACGGCCGCCTCCGCGTGGAGCGGCTCGGGCGGTCCGAGATGTTCCTCTTCCACTGGGAGGGGGTGCCCGCGGCCATCCTCGACAAGGACGTCCGCATCGTCGCGAACAACGGGCAGCTCTCGCCCGAGGCCTTCGCCGCCATCGGCTTCGCGCTCGTGGACCCAGCCTACTTCGCCGGCTTGGGGAAGTGATGTCCTTCACCATAGCAGAAATCCTGGGGGCGGCGCGGAAGCCCGCCCCCGCCAGTCCTACACCAGTCCAGCGCGAACGCTGCGCCGTGACTGGCAAGGCGTGCTTCGACTCCCGCGGGGAGGCCCAGCGCGTCGCCCGCGAGGCCAACAACCACGAGCTCCACTGCAACAAGACCTACCGTTGCGACTGGTGCACCAAGATTCACCTCGGGCGCCGAGGAAGGCGGAGCTGATGCCGATGCCATGGCAGACTGAATTCGGGGACGACTACGAGGTCCCACCGACCATCACGAACGACCCCGAGCTGGTCGACGTTTCGTGGCACAACGACGCGTGCCCCTCCTTCGAGTTCGCCGGGCGGCGCCTGTGGGTAGAGCACCCCATCCCGACGTTCCGCGAGGTGGCCCCGGGCCACGCCTTCGCGGTGACCGACGGCGAGCTAGTGCTCTGGGCCGGCGACAACGTCGTAGAGGCCGTCGCAGCGCTGAAGGGCGGGAAGTGATGCCCACGCAGTCATACGCTGAAATCTTTCTCCGCCACGAAGGTCCGTGGCAGCTCATTGCATGGGCGCCCGCGGATCCCTCGAAGAAGCGCCCCATGCCCGTCAAGCTCGGGCCATTCAAGGTCGCTGACCCAGTCGCTGAGGCCCGCAGTTTGATGGCTTCTGGCGCGACGTCGGTGGACCTGTGGTCCATGTCTGAGCAGCAGTTCGTGATGACCTTCAGGCCCAAGGACGTCGGCGACGCGCCGGCCAAGGCGCAAGCCATCGCGAAGGCGCCGGCGAAGAAGGTAGGCAAGGGCGGGGAATACTACCCCGACCCCGGGGGCACGGACAGCTCGGCGCTGCCACCCCTGCTGTTCGTCACCTTCGAAGCGTTCCGCGAGCGCGGCGCCGCGACCGTGCGGGAGATCGCCGAGATCCTGGGCCGCTCGACCGACGTCGTGGCGTCGCACGCCACGCGACTCAAGAACATGGGACTGTTGCGGAAGGAGGAGCGATGACTCTCGAGGAATACAACCGCCGGTGGGCGCTGATCATGCAAGCCTTCGCGGACGGCTACTTCACGCAGCAGGAGGCGTCAGACGCCATCCGTGAGCTGACGCGCCAGCGGACGGCACGCAAGTGATCATCCCAGTCTGGCAACAGGCCTTGGAGACGCAGCTCTCAACGCTGCGTCTACTCAAGACGATCTCCCGCGTCATGGACGGCAGCGACGATCCCACGTCGCCGTCCTTCGACTACGACCTGAAGTCTATCCAGGTGGCCGAGCCCTTTGGCTGGACGGCGAACGCTTCCAGGGCGGTGACCGCCGCGGCCGCGAAGGTGCCGGCTGATGCGTCAGTGACGGCCGCTAACCTGCCGACCCAAGCGGCGTGGTGGTGGTTCGAGGAACCGCTCCAGGTCGCAACGACCAATGAGAACAGGAACGTCCGTGCGCTGCTCTTGGCGTGGGTTAAGAGTAGTGGTCGCTTCGGCCTTGGTTGCTCTGCGTGGTGCGACCCAGCGCCCGAGGACGCGCTCTCTGGTTTCAAGTGCATCCCCTCGCAGACGTTGTTCTGGCCCGAGAGCATGGGCCTGGACCAGGCACTGGCCACGATCCGCGTGAGCTACATGAAGGAGTATGGCCCTGGTGGGCCGATGGCGGGTCAGCAGTCGATTGGTCCTGAGCGCTACATGGCAGCGACCGAGAAGTTTATCCGCTTCATCCTCGCCGCCACGGCGTGGATGGGGACAGTTCTGCCAGAGGCTAGGGTCCAGGTGCATCGGCATCTTCGCAAGGAAGCCGAGCGTTACCTCGGGCCCCAGGATCCCCGCGGCGTCAAGGTCATCCAGCTCCGGAAGATGGAGCACCATGGCGAGCACGCCGAAGGTGACGGGCGGGAATACTCGCACCGGTGGATGGTCGACGGGCACTTCCGCCAGCAGCCCTGCGGCCAGGGTCGTGCCGACCGTAAGTTGATCTGGATTGACTCCTATATCAAGGGTCCCGATGACAAGCCCTTTGTGGACAAGCAGCGAGCGTGGGTGGTGAACCGATGAGAACGAGAGACGAGATCAAGACCCTGGTGACTAGGGCCCGTGAGGTTGCGCGGCGGCTGACCGATGGTACGGCGATAAGCGTGCCGACGCACGCGCCAGTTCAGATCGCCGAGGACGTCGTCTTCGTCGAGGTACAGATGATGATCCAGATCAAGGACCTGCAATGACGCACCTCTTAGTTCGCTACAGCCGCGACCACATTGGTTTCTTCTGCGACGGCCCTATCGCATTCGGCGACGCCGTAACCCTGGACTGGGAGGACGTGAACTGTGCGGCCTGCCTGAAGAAGCGTGGACAACCGATGAACCAGAGAAACCTGGAGGACCTCGTGGCACCGCAATACAAGTATCAGTCAAGCGTGTGGGACATTCTCGAAGCCATGAAGAAGTACGGCGGGAGCTTCATCAAGCACCTGGCCATCCTCTATAACCACGCCGATGACGAGAACAAGCGCAAGCTCGAGGCATTGTTCCAGGAATACTTCCGGCAGTATGACGACATCGCGATGAAGACAAGGGGGAAGTAATGGACCCAATCATCTACGGTGTGATGTATGAACCACACGACGCTGTCCTGGAATTCCGTGGCAAGTGGAATTTCCTCTCGAACTTCTACGCATCGCCGATCCCCGCACTGCCGCTGTGGCGTGGGCTCCCAGGAACAACAGGTGGGGAAGATGCGCCGACTGTCGAGCACGCCTATCACGCAGCGAAGGCCGTGAACCTCAAGGACCGCACCATGATCCTCAACGCCTTCAGCGCTGGTGATGCGAAGCGCATCGGCCGCGCCATCGAGTGCCGGCCGGGCTGGGACCAGGACCGGCTCGCGGTGATGCGGGCATTGCTGGCCTCGAAGTTCCGCCGCGACACCGAGCTCGCCATGCAACTCATCGCCACGCCGATACTTCTGGTCGAGGGAAACCACTGGAGAGACGCCTACTGGGGTTGCTGCGACAACGCCGGCGGACTGGTCGGCTTCAACCACCTGGGTTGGCATCTCATGGAGTTGCGCCACGAGCTCGGAGGTGAAGCACCGCCACCGGACATGCGGCGTGGCGGACTGCTCGCCATCCCTCCAGGGTGGCAAGATCGTTCCTAGCACAAAACGCTAGGAAAGTGAGCCCTGAAAATAATTGAAAATAAGTGTGTACAGCGCCAAGCAGACGGGCTATCATCATCTGGTTGGTCGCGACGAGACGACCAGCAAGGAGGCTCGGATGCGACGATACATCATGCAAGTGACGGCGACTGGACTGCTGGTCATGATGCGGGAAGACGACTACCGCATGGGGACAGACGGATACACGGACGTCACCATGCTGAATGGCACCACCTCAAGACTGGTGCGGGACGAAAACGGATTCGCTCGTCGGGATTGGCTCGGCGAGAACGGCGTGACATACGAAGTGTTCTCCGCGGACTGGTCCGCGCGGGTAAAGGTGGGTGCGTAATGACGCAGGACAAGCTCCTCGGGAAGCTCGCGAAGATGGTCGCTGCACGCGACGGTGAAGCCGCCATCGGGAACGAAGCAGCAGCAGAGGCCTTCGCCTCCGCCATCAACCGCATGCTCCTGGACCACGACTTGACGATGGCTGAAGTGGACTTCGCGTCCGCCATCAAGGAAGAGCCCATCATCGAGCTGCACGTCAACCTCACCAACTTCGGCGTGGACCGCAAGAAGGTTCGCATCGGTTGGCAGGAAGCGCTTGCCCGCATCGTGGCGACCGCCCACCTGTGCAAGTTCATGGTCGTCCGCGGTTCCAACGCCATCATCTTCGTGGGCACCAAGGAGCATGCGACAGTTGCGGAATACGCCTACGGGACGTTGACCGCTGCGACGGAGTCCATGTCCTGGAAGGCCTACAACAAGATGTTCTACGGGCTCCAGAACAACGGTGGTGACGTCCGCGAGTGCCGCGGTTACCGCGCCGCTTGGCTGTCGGGTTTCGTCAACCGCATGGAGCAGAGATTCCGCGAAGCTCAGATGGGTGCGTTCGCGACGGTCGCCCCCGGCGTCGGACTGATGCGAGTCAACCAGTCCCTCGCGAAGGCACAGGATTACCTCGACGGCAAGAAGACCAAGACCTCACCCGCTGCTCGCATGGACAACTCGTGGAACCGTGCTGGTCGCGAGGACGGCAAGGCAGCAGCGAACGCCATCCCGCTGGACCGACGTGGTGTCGGCAGCAGCAACCCGACGAAGAAGATTGGAGCATAGCATGGAAACGATTCTCGCGACGGAACAGCCCGCAGAGGTGGTGGTTCGCCACCTCGCCGCGGGCTCGGCGGAACACACGCTGTGCGGTCTCGACCGCGCAGAGCTCAGCACAGTGCACCCCTCGAAGGCACGCAAGACGGACTGCCCCACATGCCGTGAGGCATGGCGGACGCTCCAGGCCCAGAAGCCGCCGAAGCACGAGCCCCAGCCCATGCCCGTCATGACGCCAGAGGCCATCGAGATCATCAGCGCCGACGGCGAGCTGAAGGCCGAGCCCAGTGCCATGGAGAAGGCTGAGGAGAAGGCCGCGAAGCTCTACGCCATGGCGTCCAAGCTCGCACCGGAACTAGTGGACAAGGAGATCATCGTGCGGGACCCCGCCGACGGTGAGCTCAAGCCCAAGAGCAACCTCATCTCCTTCAAGGAGTATTCCGTCGGGACCACCAAGCCCGGCCCTGGTGAGCCTAACCCACCCGACGAGGTTACGCCTACCGAGGACAGTCCGGAGGTCACAGAGGAGGCCCAGGACGTCCAGGAGACGCCCATGCCCGAGGTCAAGCTCATGACCGTCGATGAGATTGACGCTGAGGTGACCCGCCTGCGAGGGCTGGGTCTCTCGCACATCAAGATTGAGACCGCCATGAACTGGTCCAAGCAGCACGGCAACCGCTCGTGGCGCATCTGCCAGCGGCTGGGGATCAAGTAGGTGCTCAGTGAGCGAGCTGACAGACCATGCCAAGCGGAGGCTCTATCATAAGAGCCTCAAGGTCTACATGGAGGCGAAGGCGGAAGCCGATGCTTCTAAGCGGGCAGAAGAGGAGGATATAGTCGCGAAGGCTGAGGCCAAGTTGGGTCCAGGTCGCGACTATATCTCTGAGCCCCCGTCTGAACCGCCGACCTATGACCTGCCACCAGGGATAACCCTGGAGTGGAAGCCGTTTCACATGATGCCGCTGACGCCTGGAGTCATCGGCAAGATTCGGATGAAGGGAAGTAAATGACGATCAGCGATGAAGATAGACAGCGAGTCGAGGCCTTGAAGTATCTTGGCGACCAGGCCCGTGGCACACGCCTGAAACTGTTCGAGGTGCGGGACCGAGCGACATTTATACCTGTCATGGCAGTGCTGGTGAACAACGGTGAATGGCTGTTCCGTCGCGCTGGCTTCGGCTCTATGCCGATGGTCTACCTGACGCACCTGACGTCCAACACCTGTCAGTACGACCCATTCGCATGGACCAACCGCACGATGAAGACGGCGCATCTGCACATCACCGAGAACTGGGATGCCCTCCCCCACGGCGCGGTCATCGACGTGGAGTATGTCCTCGGAGAATCCGCCGCACCCAAGACTTCTGAGCGACTGAACGAGGTGTGAGATGAATGACAGCAACCGGTATCCTGTGATGTGCACCTCGTGCAAGAGGTTCATCCCGCGGGCCCAGGCTAAGCGGGTGTCCTTCGAGTGGACGTGCCCGGAATGCGTAGAGGACATTGACCAGGGCGCTATCGTCGGTTGGCCTGCGGCGCTCGCGACCCTGGTGATCCTCGGTATCATCGGATGGATTGTGATGGACTTGCTAAGGAGACAGTCATGAGTGTGCGTGTGCTCTCGGATGGCCAACAGGCCGCGATGTATTGCTCGACAACCGACGTGGCGTTCGGCCCTGTCTTCGGTGAGAGGAACGTGTACGGCGCAGAGGAGCGCATCGAGTCGTTCCTCCGCTGGTGTGCGACCACGCCGACGTGGCACCAGTACAAGCCGCTCAACCTGTCGTCTAGGCGCGATCCTCGGGAGCTGTCCGAGGTTGACCTGATGAGGGCCTACAGCGACTGGTCAGCCCAGGAAGACGTCCAGTGGAAGGCCGAAGAAGCGGCTGAAAACGTTGAAGAAATTTAGCTGAAAATAAACGTGTACAAGGCCCCAGGACCCGGCGTATGATTCTTGAAGTGGCCGCGAGGTGCGGCCCACGCAGGAGGGCAAGATGGCCAACCAGTATCGCAAGGTGACGGACGCGGAATTCCCCATCGGGGCTCCGGTCTACGTGACGGACGCAGCGGGCAAAGGCCACTCCGGATTCGTCATCAACATGGAACCCAAGAGCCAGTGGCGGACGGTGGAATACCTCGACAACAGCCGTCGTGGCAACACCTACCGCGCGGGCCGTCGTTACAACCACGCGACTCGTGTTCGTGAGTGCGTGCTGGCATGGACCCTCTCCACCCCGCGTGGTGGAGGCATGAACTGCCCGCTCTGCGACGGCGCCATCCACTTCGAGAAGACGGAGACTGAGGTCCCCGTCTTCGTGCCCAACCGCTGGGGCAAGAACTACGTTGAGATGCGCCCGACTCCTGCGACTGTCGCGTTCTGCAACAGCTGCGAGTGGGCTCACGAGATCAAGCCGGAATTCCTGAAAGGGCGTGTGGTATGCGAGTGACCAAGTGGGCGATCACGGACGGCAAGGGTCGGGGGCTCACGCCTCGCGACGCGGAGGGCAAGGCCGTGTGGACGCGGGACCAGTCCAGGTGGGAATTCCACGCGACGTTCGACGCCGTCAAGGCGGTCGCGCAGAAGATCATCGCACGCAACCAAGCGCTCGGCAAGAAGCAGATGATCGTGGCGCAACCGGTGGCTTTGCTGCCGGAAGACGACCGCGCGGACAGGTTCGAACGCGACATGCTGGACAACCGAAGGGATGTGTGAAATGCGTGTGATGGCAATGACCAAGGCTGACGCCAAGAAAGCCGCTCGCGGCGAGAAGTTCACCGCCAAGTGTGGCTGGTTCGTTCTTTGCCCGCGTCCCGCGACGACGACGACCTACCACCCGGTCCTGGGTGACGTAGCAGTCTGCCCGAAGTGCAAGACGTTTGCTGAAGGAGGTGCGCGATGAAGGTTCGCTGCCCGGTGTGCGAAGGGATGGGTGGGCTCGGGACTGGTGACAACCCGCCGGACTGCTACAGGTGCAAGGGGGAGGGAGAGGTGGAGATCGGCGTGGAGGAGGACTGCGACGTCTGCTGCGGCACTGGTGACGCGCCCATAGACGCGGAAGGCGATCCTGTCAGCGACAGGTGCGCGGAGTGCAACGGCACGGGCAAGGGGCCTGCTCTCCAGTACGTCAACGCCGTCATGGCGCGGTTGCCGGAACTGACCGACCCGCGGGAGGTCGAGATGTTCCGCTCTGACGCCGAGAGCCGGTTCTTGCGGGGGTATACCCTCGAGGATTGCGTCCGCTTCATGCGGTTGACAGAGCACGTGAATCCCGAGATTCCGGAGGCCGTGGCACTGCGGAAGATGGCCGAGATAGAGAAGAGGTACAAGTGAAGCAGCAAGGCCTCTGGGACCTGGAACCTGAGCCTGCGCCGGCAATCCCGCCGGCTCGGGCGCCAGAGGTGGAGCTGCTCCGGGCGCACCTCACGACGTCCATACGGCAGTTCGCCGAGCCGCCCTGGGATCTATTCAATTCCTGGGACCGGTCTCAACAGGCGAGGTATATGGCCGCCAGGGATAGGGATTCGGCGAGGCTCGAGGTGGACCCATGGCACAAGGAGTTTTACCTTTCGCGGGCGAAGGCCTACGAGGAGGACGTGACGTGATTCTCGGATTCACAGGGCTCAAGGCCAACATGACGCCAGCCCAGCTTAAGACAGTCCGCCGACTGTTCGAGGAACTGCGCTTGCATGTGCTGCACCATGGCGACTGTGTTGGCGCCGATGAACAGGCCCACCAGGAGGCCAAGGCCCTGGACGCCTGGGTCGTCATTCACCCGCCGGATAAAGAGGACTTCCGAGCTCACTGCAAAGGTGATGACACCCGACCGCCGGCGCCATACCTGAAGCGGAACCTCGAGATCGCTCAAGCCCGTGACGGACTGGTGGCCGCTCCACGTACGCCCATAGAGACGCTACGGTCGGGCACATGGGCCACCGTCAGGTATGCGAGGGCCTATGGCAGGCCTGTCTGGATCGTGCTCCCAGATGGGTCCGTGCGCGTCGAGGCGGCAGCATGACTGACGAAGCCGGATTCAAGGCTCAGACAGTCGAAGCGATCCGCAAGCTGGCGCCGAACGCCCTTGCTATCCGGCACGAGGACAAGGTGACGACCGGGATCCCGGACCTGTCGCTGTCGTACGCCGGCATCACGACCTGGTGGGAATTCAAGGTCATCCGCGTCGGCGACGGCCCGGAGCCGTTCTCGCCCAGGGTCCAGGTCGTCACGGCCTTGCGCCTGGATCGCGCCGGCTCACTCTGTCGGTACATCGCATGGAGACTGGACGCCGATGACAAGCCAAGCGAAGCGGTTGTCCTGGATCCCCGCGACGTCTGGATTCACCTCGTGGAAGGAAGGTCGCTTAGCATAGAGTCTTCGCTTAGCCCGGAACCAAGCGCTGTCGCGACGGCTATCGTCGAGTTACACCTGTCCGCTAAGCGAAAAATAAATGTGAAAATAATGACCGCTTAGGGCTCACGTACCAAACAGAGTGTGCTACAATTCTTTCAGTTGAACACACATCGCGTTAACCAGTGAAGAGGAGTTAGAACAATGCTTGTTACCTTCAAGAAAGTCAAGGACGGATCCCGCGGCAACGCTTCGTATCGCGCTGAGGGCTTCGGCACGATCTACCTCGCCAAGAGCATCGGCGAGCACCCCGACGAGATCACGGTCGACGGTCTCAACGAACCGAAGGTCAAGGAAGCCAAGGTCACGCTGACCAAGGAAGAGCGCGCTGCGAAGCGTGCCGCCATGACCCCCGAGGACAAGATCGCCGCCGCCAAGGAGATCGCCCGCAAGGCCGCAGAGCGCGCCGACAAGCTCGCAGCGCGTCTCTCCGCCGTCCCGCCCGCGACCACGGGTGGCGACGCGGCCTCGGCGTAAGCTGATCGCCAACCACACTGACCCGATAGCCGAGGGAGCACACAACGCTGCTCTTCTCGGCTATTGGCATTTACGGACGGACGAGCATGCACAAACCTATGCCGGCCATAGAGACGCCACCGACCGCGGCGCGCTCGGCCATCATGCGGGCGATACGGTCCAAGGGCACGAAGCCGGAGCTGGCCCTGGAGGCGGAGCTCACGCGCCGCGGGCTGTCCGCCGACGCCAGGAACGACCGCGAGCTGCCCGGCTCTCCCGACTTCGTCTTCTACACGGCCGCGCTGGCCGTCTTCGTCGACAGCGCCTTCTGGCACGGCAGGGGCCGCGCGCCAAGGACCAACGCCGCCTGGTGGGCGGAGAAGTTCAGGAGGAACGCGGCCCGCGACAAGCGCGCCGACTTCCTGCTGAGGCGCGCCGGCTGGCGCGTCCTTCACATTGACGCCGGCGTCTGCCTCAGACGCCCCGACGCGGCCGTGCTCGCCATAGTGGCGGCGGCCGGGAGACCCCGATGATTCCGATTCTGCTCGAGGGGCCCGACGGCGCCGGCAAGACCACGCTCGCTCGGGCATTGGCCGAGGAGCTTGGGACCTCTGTGACCTGGAATGTCCCGTGCTTGGGGCTGAGCTCGACACGGATTTTTAATCTTTACCTGCGGCAGATCATCTCTGGCGGCGTCATCGACCGCTCCTGGCCCAGCGAAAACATCTACGGCAAACTGTTTCGGCACGGAAGCCGGCTGACCGACGGTCAGTCCCAGGACCTGCTTCAGGCGTTCACCGAACGCGGTGGCGCATGCGTGATTTGTCTTCCTCGGGAACCAATCGAGGCCGACGGCAAGGTCGGCAAGGACGCCGGGCTCACCGCCAGCGCCGTCCGCGTCCACAACGCCTACGAGGCTGTCCACAACGGTTGGAGCGGTACCTGGATGCTCCGCCACGATCGCTTCGAGGATCCCTCCATGCGCAAGGCCGTGACCTGGGTCGTCGGGCGCAAAAAGCTGAGGATTCTATGAGAATTTTCACAGAGCCGAAGGTTATCCTCGTGGCGCGGCCGGCACTGGTCCAGGAGGGCATCACTGAGGTGCTTGCCGAGTACGACGCCGAACCTGGCGATTGGAATCGCGGCGAAGGTGAACTGTCTGACGGCGACGGTCTAGCCGAATTCATGGGCCGCATGTGCTACGGCAGTTTCGGTGATCGCCAAGGCCGGGTCGGCGGTCAAGCATACTTCGAGAACGTGCTCACCGGCGGCCATGGGTCGGTACTGGAGCATGCATGCTGGTCCTTCGTGGTTACGCGTGCGAGCCGCGGCTACACGCACCAGCAAGTCCGTCATCGCGCTGGCTGGGCCTACTCGCAAGAGTCGCAGCACTTCATCAGATATAGTGAGAGCGATGAGCCGGGCTCCCAGGAGGCCGGTGCATGCTTGACAGGGATTCCGCCGGAGCTGAGCGGGATGGTGCAGGACTGGGTTAAGGACGCGATGCTAACGTACGAGATACTTTGGGCTGAAATCCGTCGCACCTTTCCGCCAGAGGCCAAGGCGAAGAAAGACGTCTCAGGCACCGCACGTGCGCTCCTACCGGCCATCCTCGAGAGCCGCATCGGAATCACGGCTAACGCTAGGGCACTCCGCCATTTCTGCGAGCTGCGCGGAAAGCGGGACAACGTCCTCGAGATCCGGCTGGTTGCGGCCCAGGTCGCGCGAATAATGAAGCAGGAAGCGCCGGCAATTTTCCAGGACATAGAGATCGGCGCGGCGGACGATGGGCATCCGGTTGTCACATCCAGGTGGGGGAAGGTGTGATAGGTCCACGCGCTGATTGGAACCGAGTCATGATGGAAGTCGCTATGGCAGTGGCCAGGCGCAGCCGTGACGAGACTCAACGCGTCGGCGCCGTAGTCTGCACTGCTGGCTGGCGAATCCTTGGGACCGGGTACAACGGCCCACCGGCCGGCAGCCCGGATACCCTCCCTATGGGTGGCGGGATGCGACATCTATGGGTCATCCACGCCGAGGAGAATGCGCTCCTTCAGGCGGTTGCCGCCGATGGCTGGCCGCTTCAGGGTGCCAGGGCATTCGTGACGCACCGCCCATGCTCCCGCTGCGTGGCGCGACTGTACCACGCTGGAGTGGCCTCGGCGACCTACATGGAGGACTCACTCCGCGAAGACCAGCGCCGGGAAGTCGAGGCCGTCGAGGCCGTGCTGTCGATGCAAGTAGAACAATTCAGGTGGGAGTAATCCAGAACGGACGAACGAATGTGGATGATGACAACACGGGGATTCTTCTCCGCCGTCGAAGACAGGAATGATCGGGATCTGATCATCGTGCGGGCTCGAGTCCGCGATGACCTGGTGCAACTGCGCAAGATCCTGGACATGCACTCCAGACGCAAGCCGAACATACTCGAGACGCCCGACGCCGACTACCCGTTCCGCATGGTATTGGCCCGCGGCGTGTGGGCAAGCGCGCTCTCGAAAATGGCCCTGGGAATTGACTACGACAACTTCAAGGATGCGGTCAAGGCCAAGGACCCGAAGCGCGCCGACGTCTATCTGACGGTCTGGAGCAACCTGCGGGCTCGCCTGGGCCACGGCGTGTGCGGCGTCGGCGATGAGTTCGACGACTACTATGTGACGACGAACAGGTCGAAGCCGTCGTGGTGGAACCGGCATGGCTAAGCGCAAAGCAGCGCCATTAGGGTGGCAGCTCAACACGATGACATATCAGACGCAGGGTGGCAGAGTAGTCACCATTGCGCCGGCTGTCAAGGCACCGAAGCGTGACTGGGCGGCCGAGCAACCCAGGACCGACGTCAACTGGGCACCGCCGGAATTCCCGAACCTCGAGGGTGACCGCGAGATTGAACTGAACTACGAGTCGACAGGGCTTGACTGGCGCGGGGCAGACATGCCCATCGGCGCGTCAATCCACTGCGGCGGAAAAACCTGGTACCTGCCCTGGGGGCACAAGGGTGGCGGGAACATCGAGGATGGGCTCCGCAAGTTCCAGGAGTGGGGCCGCACTAACCTCGCGGGCAAGCGTATCACGAACTCCAACACGCGCTTCGATGCGCACATGTCAAGGAAGATCGGCCTGGACCTGGACGAACTCGGCTGCGAGCTGTCTGACGTGCAGCACTATGCCGGGCTCTTGAACGACCACCGGAAACAGTTTAACGTCGGCGTGCTCATCAAGGAATACCTCGATGAGACGCCGATGGACCGGGTCGACGAGAGCCGGATGGCAGAGTACCATGCTGGACAGGTCGCGCCACGCTCTGAATATGGTGTGCGCAAGATCCGTGAGCTGCGAGACAAGATGTGGCCGCTCATAGACGCCGAGGAACTCCAGGACGTGCGCCAGCTCGAGGATGACTGCATCCACGCCGTCGTCGAGATGGAGGAGAACGGCGCACCGATTGACGTCGGTCTCCTCGAGCAGTGGCAAACCCAGATCCGCGCGGAGATCAACCAGCTCCGCGACGAAGTCTCGCGGGTAGTCGGCATCGCCACCCAGGACAGTCTCTTCGGTGAAGGCGATGCGCCAGTCAGTTACTTCAATCCTGACTCCGGCAAAGACATGGAATTGCTGTTCAACCGGCTCGGGCTGCCGATTGAGCGGACAGAGACTGGCCGCGGCCGATTCAACGCCGATGCCATGGCCCAGTACCATGAGCACCCGGTCCTCAGCAAGATCGTGCGGCAAGGCAAGCTCCTGGACCTCGAGTCCAAATACATCCACCCGTACCTGGCCCATGTCAACGGCCAGAACATCCTGCGGTATGAGCTGCACCAGATGCGCGGCGACGAGAATGGCACTGTGCGTGGCCGCTTTGCCTCTGCCAGGGTGAACATTCAACAGGTCCTCAAACCAAGCAAGCAGGCCAAGAACTATGGCCCTGGGTATGTCGTCCGGTCACTGTTTCTACCGGCGCCCGGTCGCATATTCGTGTCAGGCGACGCCGAACAGATTGAATACCGCATCTTCGCCCATTACGCCAACAACCTGCGGGTCTTTGCAGAGTACGCCAAGAATCCGTGGCTGAATTTCCACAAGCTGACCGAGGCGATGATCTGTAAGCTTGGCTTTGATATTGACTATGACAAAGCTAAGCAGCTGAACTTCCTCACCATCTACGGCGGCGGACTTCTCAAACTGGCCCTTCAGCTCGGGACTATCTCCAGCGCCCAGCACCGCGAGCTAACCCTGAAATACAGCGACCGTGACAAGTATCCGTTCGGTCCACCCAGGGAGCACCCCTACCTCAGGAACACGGTCCGTGTGCAAGAGGCTTACCGCAAAGCGCTGCCAGAGGCTAGGTCTCTCTCGAGGAGATGCACCGATGTCGCCAAAGATCGCGGCTATGTAAAGGATTTCATAGGTCGCCGAGCTCGATTCCCAGGTGGGTATGAAGCGCATGGTGCGCTTAATGCTGTCATTCAACCTGGTGCGGCTGAAGTCATGAAGCGGAAGATGGTCGAGGTGCACCGCCGACGCAAGGAGATCGGCGTCACACCCAGGATGACCATCCATGATGATTGGCTCGGTGACTGTGCCGATGATGATGCGGCGTACCGGCTCCAGGACCTACTCAATGAGCAGTCATTCCCGTTCAAGGTGCCGATTCTCTGGAACGTGAAGCGCGGGCCGCGATGGTCCGAGTGCAAGGACCTCGAGAAGCACAACCGCATCAAGGACCCCGGGGAATTCGCCGGAACAGTCAAGGACATAACGAGGGACGGGAGAGACAGGGCATGAAGAGCAACTTCGAAGATGTTGGCGATTTCCACCGCAAGTTCGGGTTGGAGACGACAGACAACGGCGCGCCACAGAAACTGTCGGTCGATGCGGCCAAGTTCCGGCTAAAGTTCCTCCTCGAGGAGGTGCGGGAATACGCCGAGGCCACCGGGTTCACGCTGGACTACGGGGTGTACTTCAAGGGCGGCGCGGTGCAGGACCTGCCGGGGGCGTTCGACGCGCTCATCGACCTGGTCTACGTCGCCCTGGGTACGGCGCAACTGCACCGGTTCCCCTGGGAGGACGGCTGGGCCGCGGTGCAGACAGCAAACATGCAGAAGGAGCGCGCCAAGGCCGATGGGTCAGACAGTAAGCGCGGCTCGTCGCTCGATGTCATAAAGCCAGAGGGATGGAATCCGCCGACGCAGAACGTCATCGAGGCTTTAATGCGGGCTGGGTGGCAAGGACCAGCCCTGCCACTCGAGGCGGAGGAATGAGCATGAAGGGTGTAGTCACACGGGTCCTGCATGGCAAGGGATACGGCTTCATCAAGGGTGATGATGGCCTGAGCCGGTTCTTCAACGCCGAGCACGTGGCGCCTGGCGAGTTCGACCTGCTCCGGGAGGGGAAGGGCGTGGAGTTCCTCCCGGTCGACGGGGAACCCGGCAAGGGTAACGGCCTCCGGGCACGAGAGGTGCACGTTGTGGGCTGACCTGTGGGCCGTGGGGCATGCCCTGGAACCACTCGTGCGCCCAGGGCGAACACTCTGCCTCCTGGACTCCGAGACGACTGGAATCACAGATGATTCCAGGATCGTCGAGCTCGGCATGATCCTGATCAAGGCGGACCAGCCGCCGGTCGAATGGCGGAGCCTTGTCAACCCAGAGATGCCGATACCTGCTGCTGCCACAGCGGTGCACCACATAACTGACCTACACGTCGCGCTTGGTTGCCGGCACTGTGGATGGCTCATTGGTGATCATCCAGTTCCAGCCGGTGCGAGCCAAATCTGGCCAGAGGATCCATGTGAGACCTGGATGAAGACGCCGACCTTCCGGGAAATGGCTCCGACGCTTGCGCGAGGATTTGCGCTCTGTGACTTTGCTGGCAAGAATATTCGATTCGATCTCGGTAAGCTTGCGGCGGAGTTCTCGAGGGTAGGCGTGCCCTGGTCGCCGGCTGGTGCGGTCATTATCTGCAATGACCGCCTTGAGCACCTCGGTGAACCTCGAGATATGCAGAGTCTTTATCGCCGACGCACGGGCAAAGAGCCGCCGCTCAATGCCCACTCTGCTTTGGCCGATACCAGGATGGCCGCCGAGGCTTTGATTGGACAGATCGCCGCGTTTCCGAATCTGCCCTGGGGTGAAGTTGAGAAACTGCACGATGCGCAATGGCCTGGGTGGATAGACAGTGAAGGCAAGTTCAGATTCAAGGACGGTGTGGCTGTTGTCGCCTTCGGTAAGAAGCACCGAGACATGCCGATGTCCCAGGTGCCGAAGACCTATTGGCAATGGATGATCGCCGCAAAGCCCGGCTTCTCGCCGGAGATTGTGAAAATTGCGACCGACGCCTTGGCCGGGAAGTACCCGCGCGCAAGCGGACCTGTCGAGGAAGAGCAGCCATTTTAGATGGACCCAAAATATCGCGGCCCAGGCTATGAAATCTACGAGTTAGACGAAGCGCTGAATGTCGAGATCTGCTACCCACGAAACGATCCACCACGATACACAGTGGTAGAAGTGGGATTGAGCGACGTTCGGGCGGCTGATGCAGTTCGTATCACCTACGACTTTGAACGTGATGGGTGGTCGATCCTACAAGGAGTTTGGGCAGATGGTCTGATCACCGAGTGGAAAGAAATTCACTTTGCCCGGGCTTGGGCATTCGAGTAGTCTTAAGTTGACCCCCTCACCCTATTGCTAAGCAGTGCTTGGACGGGTGCGCGGTGCACCGTGTCGGTGAGATAAAAACACCGAGGGGGACCAGATTCCCAGGGACCTACGGCGGGGACCGTAGGTGGTAAGTGCGACGTGGGATTCGTCGCGCCCTGGAACCAAGAACCGCCGCTTTCCGTTTGAGTCCAAAGAGCTGTGACACGGCCAGCTACAGACGGAGTAAATGGGTACCCATGGCGGCGGCCCTTTTAGAACGGACGAACGATGGAACTGTGGATCAAGATAGACGCGCAAGCGATGATCGTTGTTGCAATCGCCGCTGCAATTATCATCATTATCCGGCTCGTACCATGGGAACGCCGGCGGCACGATGAGGCGATACACATCACAGGAGTTGACCGATGAAGGGCACCGTCAAGAACTACAAGGCAGACAAGCGATTCGGATTCATTGTGGGCGCAGACGGAAGAACCGAGTATTTCTTCCACGCCTCAGCCGTCAAGAACGCGAACTCCGAGAGCATCCGTGAGGGGATGGAAGTGGAATTCGAGCCGGCAGAAAGCGACAAGGGCCCACGCGCCGAGGACGTGTACCTGTCGTGACCGATCCCGACTTCACTCTCTGCCGGAGCGTACGGTTGGCTGATGGGACGATGAGTCCACCGCCGCCGCACGTCCGGGAGGGAGTGAAACTTGTGATGGCAAAGCCTGCCTTCATGATCCAGGACGAGATGGGCGGGATGAAGTCTGCACAGACAATCATCGCCGCTCAGTTCCTCTGGCTGGACGGAGTTCTAGACCGGGTCCTAGTCGTATCGCCGGCATCTGTGCGAGATGTCTGGTACGACCAGGACGTCGGCCAGATAGCGCTGCACTCGTTCGTGCCCTCGAGGATTGTCGAGGTGCACACAGCAATGAGGTCCTGGGACTATGCCGATTTCAATGAAGGATCTGGCCGCGATCTACAGGCGCGTCATGACAGCATTCTTCGGAGCATGGGCGGCAATGGTCTCGCTTCTGGAAAGGCTCCTGCGCCGCGGCGGCTCGAGTGGTTGATTACGAACTATGAGTGGCTCCGCACGAACCATGCCATGGTGGGCCCGTATTGCAACGCCAGGACGCTCCTGGTTCTGGATGAATCTGCCGCCGTCAAGAACTACAAGGCTGAACAGGCCAAGGCCTGTGCCTTGCTCCGGTCGAAGTGCGGCCGTGTTCTCCTGCTCAACGGCACGCCGATCGCGAACAGTCCCGAGGATATGTTCTCGCAAGGGAACATCATGGATAAGCGCATCCTGGAGTGCCGCTACGTCACGGAGTTCAGGGCCAGGTACTCGGTCCAGACGCCGGTGCTCACGGCTGGAGGCAGACCGCTCCAGGTCACAACCAGGGGTGGGAAGAAGATAGAGGTGACCAAGGCCTCGGCCTGGGTGAACTTGGATGATCTCCAGCGGCGATTCGCGCCGTACGTGGTCAGGAGGCTCACCAAGGACTGCCTAGATCTCCCAGGGGTGCTTCCGCCAGTCGCCTTGACAGTTCAGCTCACGCCAGGGTCCTGGCGCATCTACAAAGAGATGCGTGATGAACTGGTGGCTCTTCTCGAGAGTGGTAACGCGGCCGTGACCCAACATGCCGCAACCAAGGTCATGCGGCTTGCGCAGATCACTAGCGGCTTCGTAGGTGGGGTGACTGACGCCTACGGCGATGGTGGGTTCCTGGACTTCAGCGCGGACCCAGACCAGTTCGAGGACGATGAGTTCCTGTCGTCCATCAGTTGGCGCGGTGATGGGATGGTTGCTCAGGGTTCTGCCCTCCCTGAGGAACCTCTGGACCCCGTTGCCGCGCCAGCACAAACCCAGGAGATCGGCCGCGAGAAGCTCGAGGCTACGCTTGACAGGATTGAGGACTACTACGCCGAAGACCCAAGCCTCAAGATCCTGGTGTGGGTGCGATTCATCCCAGAGCTACGCCGGTTCCTGCGTGAAGCAGCCAAGCGATTCCCGGCCGCGCTCATCGGCTCCATCGCCGGTGAGTCATGCCTCGAGGGGATCTCGGAGTTCGGCGGTTCGGTGAAGACAGAGCGCAAGTGGTCGATAGGTCTCTTGCATCCGGCATCCGCGCCGAAGGGACCGGCGATCATCGGCGGAACGTATGGGACAGGTGCCCTGGGTCTGAACTTCACGGCCTGCCACACTGTCATCAACATGTCTTACGACTACAGCTACTTCAAGGCCGTGCAATCGGCGGCTCGAGTTGCGCGCCCTGGACAGACCAACGTGATCCGCACCACCGATGTGGTTGCGACAGGTCCTAAGGGTCAGCAGACGATCGATCACGTGGTGCTAAAGGCGCGACTTGGCAAGGCGAACCTCGCAGAGATGACAACAGCCGCATGGGTCAAGGCCCTGAAGGAGGAGTGATGGAAGAACTGTTCCCGCTGTACGCCGCCGAAGACGAAGACCTCGCTGACGGTGAAGAAGTTGACGAGGAAGAAGACACGGACGACGACGACGACACGGACGACGACACGGACGACGACGATGAGGACGAGGAGGAAGAAGAACCAGAGGAGGAGTGATGATCATCCAACTGACTACGGAATATGGTGAGCCGGTTTACATCAACACTGCGCACATCATTGCCGCTTTTAGGAAATGGGAACGCACAGGTGAAACGGACACAGATGGCCAGGAGGTATTGCTGCCCCGGCTGGTCCTTCATCTCACACAGCCTCAGCCGCTGCTCGTTGTCAAGAACACAAACAACGATGCGGTCGACCGCATCATCAGAGCCGAGCAGCGCGAAGAGATTCCTGGTTAGCGTTGTCCGTCACGCAGCAAGCATCTTCTGGGGACAGGTTGCGCCGTGGCTAAGCACAACGCCACGGCGTAACAGGCCCAAACGCTTAAGGAAAAGAGCTGAAAATAGGGGGCTCCCAAGCGGACTGGGATGTGCTACTATTCCTTTGTCACGCAAACCCGGCCGGCGCGAAGAGACGCCAGCCCGAACAGGAGGCCAAGATGGCCAACATGATTGACAGCAGCACCAACTGGAGCCAGGAACAGAACGACATCTTCGCTTGGTTCGCCAAGCTCCCCATCTGCGACATCATCACGGGTCCCGTCTTCGTTGACGCGGACGGCAACCTCGAGGTGATTGCTCGCGCCGGAACCGGCAAGACCACCACCATCATTGAGGGCGTTCGTCGCGCCCCCGAGCAGGACGTCCTCGTCTGCGCTTTCAGCAAGATCATCGCTGACGAACTCACCACCCGCATCGCTGGTCGCAAGGGCGCAGTCGCCAAGACGCTCCACTCCGTGGGCTTCAGCTGCATCCGCGCCTTTCGCGACCGTCTGCGCCTCAACGCCGTCCAGAACGAGCTCCCCCGCGATCTCGGTCTCGCACTGCGGGCTTGCGGGAAGAACGCACCCGACGAGATCGTCCGCGTGGTTGCCAAGCTGATGACCAAGGGCCGTGAGATTGCCCCGCACGCCACCAAGCTCGGTGACCTGTCCGCCATCGCCATCGCCTTCGACTGCGAGCCCGACGAAGCATGGGAGAACGCCGGCTACGGGATGAAGTTCGTCGAGACCAAGGCGCTCGAGGCCATGGAGTTCGCAGCGGACGTGAAGTCGGGCGATCTCATCGACTTCAGCGACATGATCTTCCTCCCCGTGCGGAACGGTTGGCTGACCAAGCAGTATGACCTCGTGGTCGTGGACGAGGCGCAGGACATGACCAACGCCCAACTCGAGGTTGCACTCGGTGTCCTCCGCAAGGGCGGTCGCGTGTGCATCGTCGGTGACGACCGCCAAGCGATCTTTGGGTTCCGCGGTGCGGACAGCGGTTCGCTCGCACGTCTCGCCTCCGAGCTCGACGCCAGCATCCTCAAGCTCGCGACGACCTACCGCTGCGGCAAGAACATCGTGAACGTGGCCCAGGGCTACGTGCCCGACTTCCTCGCAGCCGACATCAACGCGGACGGCGAAGTGCTCAATGCTCTCATGAGCCAACTGGTCGGGCTCGCGGGTCCTGGTGACTTCATCCTCTCCCGCACGAACGCTCCGCTCGTCGCGACGGCGATGAAGCTCCTCCGCTCGGGCAAGCGGGCACGTGTGGCTGGCCGCGACATTGGCAAGGGCCTTGTGTCCCTCGTGCGGAAGCTCAAGGGTCGCTCAGTGCCGGATCTCCTCGCGAAGATTGAGCGCTGGGCCAACCGTGAGGTTGCGCGTCACGCTGCGGTCCTCGCAGAGGCCACCAACGGGCGTCACGCTGCCATCCAGGGCAAGATTGAGGCCATCACGGACCAAGCCTCCATGCTCACCGAACTGACGGACGGCGCCAAGTCAGTCGACGAAGTGACCACCCGCGTGGAAGCGCTCTTCGCGAGCGACGGGGCAGTCACTGGAACGGTCACCTGCTCCTCAGTGCACCGCTCCAAGGGCCTTGAGGCCAACCGTGTGTTCATCCTCCGCGACACCCTGCGCGGCGGCACGATCGAGGAAGAAAACATTGCCTACGTGGCGGTTACCCGCGCCAAGCAGTCGCTGGTGTGGGTTGATAACGACAGGGACTGATAGGAGACGGACGAACGATGATCAAAGAGAACATCCGCCGGCATGTGCCGGCGGCGATGGCGGAGCACCTCGAGAAGGATGTGGTCCTCGCGCTTGGCGGGAACTCGTGGAGTCGGCTAAGCATGGCCGAGGACCTTGGTTGCGTGAACTTCATCGCAGCTGCGCGTCTGACGAAGACCTTGCGCCGGCTCAAGATCACGACGGCTAACCAACTGTACAACCTCGGGCCCTGGGGACTGTACAACACGAAGGGCGTGGGCGATACGCAGCTCCTCGTCGCAATGCACCTGTTGGACACCTTCAGACTGTCGGTAGACAAGTGGTGGAAGGCCAGCAAGGACGTCAAGCAGAAGAGACGCTACACGAAGCGCGGAAAGCAGGCTGCATGAGAAGGGCAAGATTCACGCTGACATTCAAACGCGGGGTCAAGGTTGTCGCCGAAGTCCAGGGCGCCGACGTTGACCTGTCTGCGTTTACCCTCGGGGAAACTGCTGGCATCATTCAGACAGAGCAGTTCATCGAGCGCATCACAGGGCTGAGGTTGCACATCAACATCCAGGAGTGGACGAATGACAACCAGGAAGACGAACGCCGAGAGGGCAACCGAGAGAGCTAAGCTCGCGGCACTGCCGAAGATCCTCTCAGGCGATGAGGAAGGCGCTGGGCCTATCACTGAGCGGGAGGCCGCACTGCGCGCGACGCTCGCCGTAGTTGACGCAGCGCCAGATCCAGACAACGCCTACGACAAGATCGCGGCCGGAGGTCGGTTGCCGACTGTCATCGAGGAACTCCTCGAGGAAGCGACCGTGGCGCTTGCCGGTGTCGTCGGTGGACTTAAGCGCCGGACCCAGGGGAACAAGCGCGCTCCGGACTACGTGGCGGCATACCTGCATGCCCGCGACGTTGCGGCCCGTGTTGGTGTCATTACAGCCGACATTGCGATGATCCTCGAGGCCTACAGTCGGCTCGCCTACGATTCCATGGAGGGTGAACAGCTCGCCAACTGTCGGCTTGCCGATGGCCGTGGCGTCACGACCACGCTCGAGCCGTATACGCAGATCATCGACAAGCAGGAATTCAGGAACTGGGTCGAGGAGCGGGACGAGAACGGGAACTACGTACGGCAGTGGCTGGTCGACTCACTCCAGGTGCCATGGCCCAGGGTCAATTCCCTCGCAAAGGAGATGCTCATGGAAGGTGAGGATCCGCCGCCGGGAACCAAGCTGTGGTCCAAGCCGAAGGTGAGGTTGCTGCCGTGATCATGTACAAGTGTGACAGGTGCAAGCGAACTGGCGAGGGCCAGATGGCAACCGTGAAACTCGTGGGTCAAGCAGGGACGAATTCCTCGCACGACATCAAGGCTACTGAACAGCCGATGCTCTGCGAGACCTGCATCGGGGCCCTTATCGAGACGTTCAAGCGCTTCATGACGATGCCATAGCGTCACCAGGACGTCACCGGCGATAAGGGGTCAAGGTCTGGACCGTCCAATTTTCGCCGGTGACGACCCGTCAACCAAGCGGAGCAAGGAAGGCAAGCAATGGAACCCCGCGAAGAGTTCGAACCGGACGAGGCGGAGGAAATCCGCAAGGAAGTCGCCGATGATGGCATGCGGCCGGCGATGGTGGCTGAAAAGCACCTGACCTCGGTGTCTGTCGTGCGTCGCATCGTTGCTATCCTCGAGGGCAGGCGCGCCGTGGATAAGTTCATGCAGCCGGCCGACGGTCTGCACAAGGTCGATGGCGGCGAGGAAGAATAAGGCTGAAGACAGGGGCCCGTCGCTGTTCGACGTCCTCGACGTGGCGAACGTCGCCGAAGAGGGCGCCGCGGCGTGCGAGCACCGGTCAGAGGCGAAGACAGAGACAGTCTGGCCGGGCGAGCGCAAGGCGCGGCTCACGATGACGTGCGCCGCATGTAAGCGGGTCCGTGGCCGGTACCCAGGAGAGTAGTCATGAGTGGATGGTCGCCGATGCAGACCTGGTTGATAGTCGGTAAGGGTGACTGGCGGAAAGGAGTGCAGAAATTGGCGTCTTCAAAAGTACCGCAGCCACCAGAAAAACCAGAGGTAGTTGAGGGAAATACCGGTGCCACGATTGTGTGGGTCATCGGGGCCGTCATCGTATGGGTGGCGGTCTTCCTCATCTACGTGTTGACAAAGTAAGCGGAAAATAAACTCGTTCGCACCAGTGTACGCCCCTCCCTAAGCGAGGATACGATGTACGTGACACGCTGCTTAGGTTAAGCGTGGAAACAAGGAGCCCGCAACATGAGTGAAGAAACAAAGACTGAAGAGCAGACGGAGATCGTGAAAGCCGCGCCGCAGGGCCTGGACTACGCGAAGCTGACAGAGGACCTGGCGCCCGTCGAAGCACGCCCCGAGGGACTCGGCGTGGAAGGTCTCGAGGGCATTCGCGCCGACGAGATGAAACTGCCGAGGCTGGCCATCGCGCAGGGCCTGTCGCCGCAGCTCGTGCCCGACGACGCGAACTTCATCCCCGGACTGGTCATCGGGCAGATGTTCAACGACGTCACGAAGGACGTCTACGGCACCGGCCCGGTGCGTGTGATCCCGGTCCTGCGGCACGTGACCCGCATCGAGTTCGACCCGAACGACCGCAAGCGTCCGCTCGACCGCGAGGTGCCGTGGAACGATCCGCGCATGAAGTGGCAGGGCAACGAGCCGCCCAGGGCGACGGAGTTCGTGGAGTTCGTCTGCCTGGTGCTCCGCGCCGGGAAGATGCCCGACAAGGTGGTCGTCTCCATCAAGACCACCAACAAGCAGCAGCGCGATGCGGCGATGCTGTGGACAACCTACGTCAACAACCGCAATGCCGACATCTTCTCAGGCATCTACGAGCTGACGACGAAGATCGCGCGCGGCACCAACCGCAAGGGTGAGCCGACGATGTACGCGCACTTCGTGGTCAACAACAAGGGCTTCGTCCCGAAGTCTACGCCGGCTGGTGCGGCTGTCTACGCCTTCGCCAAGGAGTTCGCTGAGCAGCTCAGGGTCAGCGGCTTCCAGGCGGATCGTGAAACCGAGGACGCTGACTCCTTCGACACTGCGGCCTACGATGCCGCACCACAGGTCTAGCATGAAGAAGAGCAGACGTCGCGGGGCCGACGAGATCGCCTCTACGCCGACCGACACCGAGACCACCTCGGCCTTCCATGGATCCGTGCACGACAACACCCTTATTGTCCGCCGCAGGATCGAACTGGTGGAGCTGGAACTGACCCAGACCGAGGAGGCAATCGTGGCCCTCGAGACGGCGTCGATCAACCAGAAGCGCAAGCTGGT
>Ga0210380_10000059_pt1 | contig 66538 bp, 82 predicted proteins | sample PLM4_5_coexredo_FD_155476 | JGI IMG/M metagenome (GOLD analysis project Ga0210380, IMG submission 155476) | Groundwater sediment microbial communities from an aquifer in East River, Colorado, USA - PLM4_5_coex redo | ecosystem: Environmental > Terrestrial > Soil > Riparian zone | place: USA...
ACCCGAACACAAGCCCGTCGATACGAAAGCGGATCATCCGGATCGCGCCAAACCCGATACGAAAGCGGATCATCCCAGGGTCGAGCAGGCCAATACCGCTCTCGGGCGGGAGGGGCCGCGAGGTAAGATAGGTAGCGACCCCTATGGCGGCGGTCGCGTGACGACGCTCGTCGAGGGCGGTCCGCCGGTCGCGCGCCCGACGATCCTCTCGGCCACCAGCGACCAACTCCAGTTCGTGGTCGATACCCACGCGGAGGTATTCTCCCCGGACGAACTGTCCGTGCTGAACGCGGCCACCGTCGAACTGAAGGACTACGAGGCGCTGACCGCGCCGCCCCCGCCTCCCGTGGTCCGGGACACGCCCCTCGTCATGCAGGAGGGCGCCCAGCTGACGTGCACGATGGGCAACTGGGACGGCGAGCCCACCGGGTATGAATACCAGTGGTCCCGCGACGGCGCGTTCGTGGTCGGCGGGCCCACCGGCACCTACGCGGTCACCACGCCGGACGTCGGTACCACGTTCACCTGCGTGGTCGTCGCCACCAACGCCCAGGGAAGCACCGCCGCGCCGCCCAGCAACGGGGTGGTGGTCGTCGAGCCTCCCGTGACGCGAGCCGCCTAGGGCCCTTCCAGGCCCCCGCGTGTGGTCGATAAAGACCCAGACGCCAATGTGAGCTTTCGCGGGCTCAGCCTCAAGCTGGGCCCGCAATTCCTGACGCTCGTGGTGGTGAACATGCTCGTCCTGGGCACGTTCTTCTGGTTCATGGACGCCCGTGCCCGGCATACCGCCCATATCGTGGACAAACTACTTGAGTCCTGCCCCCAGATCCGCTCGCAACTCCCCCTCGATCATGTCCGCCGCCCATCGTAGGTCGTCGGCGACCCGGCGGGCTTCCTCGTCGATCTCGATGTCCACGTCGCGCACGATGACCGAGGCCATCCATTGGCCGTCGGCGACGAAATGACGGATGGTCACGTTGTATTCCACTGGTTTGGCACGCAAGCGATGGATGATGAATTGATTGCTCATGGAGCGAGCCCATACCACTCTTGGGTGGGAGGGGCGAGCGACTGGGGTATTAAGTCCAGCCTCCCGCGCGGATCTTGGGTTTGTTGGACGTGACGCGTGATACCATCATCCGCATCGCCTTCCCCGTGAGGTCCGCTTGTACCGAGAGGCAACCGTATTGCAACGCGTCGGCGACGTCCGAGTAAGGATGGTTGTTCTTCTCCGGTTTATCGTCCAGATGACCGTCGCGGCGTCGGCGATAATGGTACTGGGATGCCAGCGCGCGTATCAGGATGGGACACCCCAGCCTGGATATCTGCAATGCCGGTTCGCCCATTATTGTCTGCCTGAGGAGCTTCTCGACCGCGAGCAGCCTCGGCGGAATGTCGTTGGTAAGACCTGGATATGCCAGGAACCCGGCCCCGCGCAGGACGTCGAACGCGGTCTCCTCGGTGTGCTGTGATCGTTGCGCGCCCGCCGGGTCCGCCACCACGTAGCAACGTTTGCCGTTGTACGGCTCTTGCATCAATCTTGGACGCAAACGTTCCGCCACCATCTGGTGGAGCCCCATGTCGTCGGTCACCACCTCCTCGAAAATAAGGTAGCGTCCGTAACTATCCACCTGCCCCAAAAGGGCGCAGGGCGTGCGGCCGAAATCCATCGCGATGAGTATGGGCCGCATCGGGTTGACCACCACCTCCATGTCCCTGACATGGGTGTTGGCGTCGAAACTCCTGCGGAAAACCGCCTGACCCGCGTTCGACGTGCCCCACTCGGATCTTATCTGGGTGGCGATACGTTCTTCCGAGGAGCCCGACATCGCGTTTTCGTAATAATTCGGCGGCAGGTTCTCCAGGTTCTCGGCCTGGGGCGACAGTCCGCTGGGTTGGTGGTAGAGAACCCATTTTGGGTCCGGATCGAGCACCAGGGCCTCGTGATAGGGGCTGTCGACGTCCCAGGGGTTCGAATCGGCGATCATGCCGAACCAGGTCGGCCCGCCGTTGATCTTGGAGGGAAACCGCCCCAGGCGTTCCAGCAGCGCGGAGACGATTTCGTAGGGCACTTCCCGGATTTCGTTGACCCAGGCTCCCGTCAATTGCATCGACAACAGCCGTCTGACGTCTTCTTTCGTGTCCAGCGGGATCAATACCCAGTCGGAATGGACCGAGGTGCCGTCTTCCAGATCGGCGCGGATCTGGATAGTCGAGTCGGTAACGAAATAACGGATCATCGGGTTCAGGTACTGCATTACGTCCGACAGTACCGTGGTGCGCAGTTGTTGCATGGTATTTCTTATGAGGGCGAAACGGGTGGAGCGCCGTCCGTTCGCGTCGGGCACCTGCATGCGCGCCCGTCGGAGAAGCTCCATGATGCATCCCATGGACTTGCCGCTTCCCACGGGGCCCACGATGAACCGTACCAGGTGGTCGTCCATCATGAATTTCTCCACCGTTGGCGGCGGGATATAAATAAGCTGGTTCGGGTCCTCGGAAACATTATACGCGGGCGGGAGATCCAGCGTGGCGTGATTGGTGGCGCGCATAAATCACTCCCGCTCGTAAGTAGCGGCGGCTTCGACCCGCTCGACCCGCTCGACCCGCTCGACCCGCTCGACCCGCTCGACCCGCACCATGCTCATATCTCCTCGCCCATGTTACCTCGCCGCCGTTCCCACCTCCGGTGGTACCGGCCCGGCTCGACCCGCGCTTCAATACATTCCCAGTTTGTCGCGGTCCTCGGTGTTGCGCTCGCCGCCCGAGGCTTCCCGCTCCCACCGTTCCGCCTGTTTGTCCATGCTCGCCGCCGCGTCGGCCCGGCTGATATAGCGCCTGACCTCGCCGTGGAACGAGCGTAATGAAATGGGCGGGTACCCCAGCGCCGCTTCCGTCCGCATGTCCCGCGCCAGTTTCCGGCATGATCGCGCCATCATCGCCGGATCGAGCGGGTAATGATCCTTTTGCGTCCCCCGCGCCCGATCCCTGGTGATCGGCCCTCCCGGTAAACGAGTCATATCCGGCCCATGAGCAACAATACGAGCAACACCAGGATGATGATTCCGCCAATTCCCATACCGTAACCATAATGCGGGCTGTTCGCGTACCATCCGGTGTTCCAGCCCCACCCGCCGCCGACCAGGAACACGATGAGCAGCACGATGAGTATGATCGCCAATGGGCTCATGGTTTTACTCCTCAGGGCGGAACGACGATGTCGCGGTCGTCCGGTTTCGCGGGTTCGGCCTGGATGGTGGTGAACGTCTCGGTCTTGCCCGAATTGGCGAACATGATCTGGATGGAGAACCTGGCGGCGCTCGGACCGCCACCCGCGCCCGCCGCCGCGCCGATCCCGCTCGCCTGGGCCCCGGCCATGATCGCGTGCTGCTTCACCGCGTCGATGCGGGTGTTCGCCGGTTGTTTGGCGTCCAGCATGATCTGAGCCGTCGTCGGCAGCGCCGCCAGCACCGCGTGACCAGATAGCTCGCGTATCCGCTCGCGTACGTTGGTGTCGCTTTCCCAGACCGCCTTGTACTCCTTGATACGCCTGCGGATGACGTGCTGATCGCGTAGAAATTCCGCCATCTGCGCCACGTCGACGAACCCATACCTGAGGGCGATCTGCGCGTAGGTGTGCACATTCTGGGCCACGTCGGTACAAAACGCATATAATACCTGGGGCGTGAAAGCCGGAACCTCGGCGAGGACGGACGTGGCGTCGACGACCCCATTGATCACCTCCTGGTCCGCCCGCTCCTCTTCATCCACCTCGCCCTTCGCCCCGCCTTCGGCGGATGCGGCGGCGCTCAACCCGTATTCGTCGTTCACTCCGGTAGTAATATCCATCTCCACTGGCGTCTCGGACACCAGCATGGGTTTTTCATGCCTGATCCAGGCACCGAAAGGGTTGGTTTCGCTACCCATGGTGGTCCTCGCGGGGGGTTGACCCGCTATATGGTTGCCACATAAGCGATTTATACGCTAATGGTAGTTCATAGAGGGGGCAAATCCGTTGCCATTGGCCCAAGCAGGTTTGTCATCGTCGTCTTACCCCGCCCAGGCGCGCTCGGCGGGCGACAACGGCGGCTTCCTGCGTGTCATCTCCCCCTCGCAACTGGACCGACGCGACCAGGAGGCGAATACTCGAAGAATAAGCGGCTCCAAACGCCTGGAGACGCCCGATCTGGGGTCCTGGATACGCCAGCAATGGTTCATATTCAGAAACCATCGCAATCAGGGTAATAATCCGCTCAATCAGCGGCTCCTGCGCGCCCAACGCATGTTCGAGGGCAAGTACGACGCCGAGAAACTGTCCCAGATCCAGGCTTTTGGTGGCTCGGAGGTCTATTCCAGGCAGGTAGCGAATAAATGTCGCGGCGCCACCGCCTTGCTCAGGGATGTCTACCTGGGCACCGAGCGCCCGTGGCAACTCCGGGCCATCGCCGACCCGCCGATCCCGCCCGAGATACGCACCAGCATACTCCAGTTGATATCCACCGAGGTCCAGACGCTCCAGATGGCGGGTCAGCCGGTCGAGGAGAACCAGGTTCACATGCGCTACGTGAACCTGTTGCACGCCGCGCAACAGGCGTCGCGCCGCAACGCCATGACCCAGGCCCAGGCGGCGACCGACAAGATGGACGATATCCTCCAGGCGGGCGGTTTTTACGAGGCCATGGGGGAATTCCTGCAAGATCTGCCTTTGTTCCCCTACGCGGTGATGAAAGGTCCCGTGGTGCGCATGGTGCCCCGGCTGACCTGGCTGGATAAGCGACCCAGCCTGCAGAACAAGCCGGTGATGTTCTGGGAACGGGTCAATCCGTTCGATATCTACTGGTCCCCCGGCGCCTCGGCGCTGTCCGACGCGGCCATCATCCAGCGTGTGAGATACACGCGCGCCGATCTGAACGATGTGCTGGGCGTGCCCGGCTATGACGAGCCCGCCGTGAGGAACGCGCTGACCGATTACGCGCATGGGTTACGCGAGTGGTTGGACGCGCCGGACCCGGAGCAGGCCATCAACGAAGGTCGGGAAGATCCTAGCCTTAATAGATCTCAGTACATCGAGGGCATCGAGTTCCACGGCAACGTGCAGGGTCAGACCCTGCTCGACGAGGGCGTGAGTCCCAAACTCATCCCCGATTCGGACCGTGAATACATGATCCAGAGTTGGGTGGTGGGCCGGTGGACCATCAAGACGCAGATCAACCCGTCTCCAAGGCAACGCCATCCGTTTTATCTCACCAGTTTCGAGAAAGTCCCCGGCACCATCGCCGGGCACGCCCTGCCGGATATCCTGGAGGATATCCAGGAGGTCGCCAACGCGGCGTACCGGGCGCTGGTGAACAACCTCTCGATAAGCTCGGGCCCCCAGGTCATCGTCAACGACGAGATGGTCTCGCCCACCGAGAACGGCGACGAGTTGTATCCCTGGAAACGCTGGCACGTGCAGGGCGATCCCCTCGGTAACCAGCGCGAACCCGTCACGTTCTTCCAACCCACGTCGAACACCCAGGAGTTACTGGGTGTGATCAACGCGATGAACGTGATGGCCGACGAACAATCGGCCATTCCCAGGTATCTGACGGGCGAAAGCCTGTCAGGCGGCGCCGGACGTACCGCCTCGGGCCTGTCCATGCTCATGAACAACGCCGCCAAGGTATTGCAGACCGTGGCGGCGAACGTGGACACCAACGTCCTGGAGCCGCTGATCGAGGCGCTGCATGAGATGATCATGCTGACCGATACCTCGGACCTGTTGACGGGTCAGGAGCAGGTCCAGGTCCTGGGGAGTAAGGTTTCCGCTCAAAAAGAAACCGAGCGCCAGCGTCAGCTACAGTTCCTGCAGATCACCGCCAACCCCATCGACGGTCCCATCATCGGCGAGATCGGCAGGGCGCGCCTGCTGCGCGCCATCTCCGAGGGCATGGGGCTGCCCGACGACATCGTGCCCGACGACCAGACCCTGCAAGCCCAGATGGACGCCCAGAAGCGCCTCCAGGCGGCGGGAATGGCCGTTCAGGCGCATGCCCAGTCCGTCGGCGCCCCGGCACCGGGTCCGCCGGGGCAGGAGCAGCAACCGAAACCCGGCGAGGAGAAGGCGCCACAAGGCCCACCTGGGCCGCAAGGGCCAGCGGGACCGTCAACCGGGAGCCAGGCCCAGGGAGGCCAGTCACGCCAGCCGGGACCCGCCCGGCCACCGTCGTTCAACGCGTTCTCACAAGGATCAGGAGCACCACATGGTTAATTCAGGCGATAAGACGGAGTCGTCGGGCTCCGGTACCAGCATGAAAGCATCCGGCGGCGGATCGGGTGGCGAGAATTCGGGCCCCACCGGATCATCTCGCCACTACCCCAAGGGTAAGTCGATCCGCCGCACGGACTGGAACCCGGAGAAGAAGCCAGCCAGCACCTACGGCATCTGCGGGACCTGACATGCCCGAGGTCACGGAGCGGATTCTGCAGTTTTTCACCTACGCGCATCTGCCGTCGCATCTCGCGGCGATCAGTCAGCGGTTTTCCGCGTTGGCCGACGATATGGTCAGGGACCTGCCGCGCAACCCGGAGCGCACCGTGGCGCTACGCAAGCTGCTGGAATCCAAGGACGCCGCCGTGCGCGCGAAGTTATTCAAAGAGGAGGGTTGATATGGCACTCCCGTCATTTGGCTCTGGCGTGGGCGGCATGTTGTTCGGCATGGGTGGTGGCGGCGCCGAAACCACGCATGTCGGTGGCGGTAAAAACGCCAAACACCAACAATTGAGCACGCCGCACACGGGGCTGAAGAACACCATGACGCCGGGTGACCCGTTGCACCGCGCGATGGGCCATTACGGCAAGCGTGGCCCCGGCAACCCGCTGTCGCAGATCCGTGGCGGTGGCGGCGGGATCAGGCGCGCGCGTGGCGGGCTTGGGCCGGGCAAGAAGGGCGTGGCTGGTCCGAGCGGCGATTACAGTATGAAAAATGAGTTCTAAAGACGCGCTGCGGGACAAGCTGATCAAGGACCTGCTTTACGCGCGCGTGTGGGAGCAGGGTATCGACCGCATCGTGACACCATGGCACTGGCTCACCGTGGAAGAGCGTGACCTGATCGCGGACGCATTGAGGAAATGGAGTGAAACGTGAGCGTGAATCTGGGCAACGACGCGATAGCGGCGATCAAGGAACTGCGTGGGAATAATCATTTCGAGACCCTGATCGCCGCGTTGGGCGTGTTCTCGCAGAATATGTACATCTCCGCGATGGATTCCGACGTGACCACGCGCGTGGACAAATCAGCGTACGCCAGGGGCATGTATCACGTCTGGCAGGCCATGCACGCCGCTTACGCCGACGTGCACATGAGCCAGGCCAAACTTCCGGCTCCAGGCAAGAAGGTAGCCACCAATGTCTGACACGCATCAACCATACCTGCCCGAAGCCGTTCGCCGCGCGTCGGCGCGCGCCGATGAACTGGCGCGCGAGGCGGGCGTGGCCAATGTTCCCGACGCGCCCGAGGGTGACACGCCCGTGGCGAACGGCGAAGGCGACCAGGAACCGGTCCAGCAACAGCTGGACCTGGGTGACCGGCCCCAGCAACCGACTCCGCAACAACCCGTCAACGACTGGGAGCAACGGTACAACACGCTGCAGGGCAAATATAACACCGAGGTCCCCGAGCTACGCGGGGAGTTGAACTCCCTGAGGAACATGGTGGCGCAAATGAACCAGCCCCGGCGCGCGGAGGAGACGTTCGAGAACGTGCCCCGTGTACGTCCCATGCCGCCGCCCACGCGGGAGGTGCCCCCGGAAGACGTCGAAGCTTATGGCCAGGACCTGATCGAGGCGTCGCAGCGATGGGCCGACGCGCGTTACGCACCCATCCTGCAGGATTACGAGCGGCGTCTGTTGGCGGTGGAGGGAAATAATCAACAACTCGCGACGTACACGACGCAGCAACGCGTGGACGTGGCGTTGTCCCAGGCCGTGCCGGACTGGGAACAGATCAACGTGGACCCGAATTTCATCGCGTGGCTGAACCAGCCGGACATGTTCAGCGGCCAAACGCGTAAAACTCTTATTGACAACGCTTACAATTCGGGCGATGCCGCGCGGACCATCGCGTTCTTCCGTGCGTACAAGAACGAGCAGACCGTGGTTGGCCAGCAGCCAGGGACACAGACGTTCCAGACCGATTCGGCGGAACGGCTACCCCTCGCCGATCTGGCGGTGCCTGGACGAGGCCGCAGTGTCTCATCCCCGGCGCCCGGCGCTCCCGAGGCACGCATTTGGACGACGGCGGACGTCAACGCGTTCTATCGACAGAAACAGCGTGGCTATTGGGCCGGGCGTGAAGCGGAAGCTGAACGTCTGGAGCGCGATATCATCCTGGCTCCGCTCGAAGGACGCTTCCGTCAGTCATGACATCCCCATATGTGAGAGGAGCGGCCTCCAATGGCCATCACAATCGCGGCCACCCCATGGGCTGGCGCAAATCAAACCCCCGCGTACCACGGCACGTTCATTCCGGAGATCTGGTCGGGTAAACTGATCGAGAAGTTCTACTCGGCCACCGTGCTGAGCGCCATCGCCAACACGGACTACGAAGGCGAGATCAAGAACCAGGGCGACGTGGTTCACATCCGCACCAAACCGACCATCACGATCAGGGACTATCAGGTCAACCAGGACCTGCTCATTGATCGTCCGTCGTCCAACATCGTGGACTTCACCATCGACAAGGCGAAGTACTTCAACGAAGCCCTGGACGACATCATGGAGGTGCAGTCCGACATCAACCTGCTCTCCCTGTGGTCGGATGACGCCGCCGAACAGATGAAGATCGTCATCGACACCGACGTGCTCACCACCATCGACGCCGGTATCGTCGCGGCGAACAAGGGCGCCACGGCGGGACGCATCTCGCTGAACATCAACCTCGGCGCCACGGGCACGCCCATCGCGGTGACGCCGCTCAACATCATCGACAGCATCGTGGACCTGGGCACCGTGCTGGACGAGCAGAACATCCCGGAAACGGGACGTTGGCTGGTGATCCCGCCCTGGATCGCGGCGCTGATCAAGAAGTCGGATCTGCGCAACGCGTCCATCTCGGGCGACGGCGTGTCCATGACCCGCAACGGTCGCCTGGGCATGATCGACCGGTTCACGCTGTACTCATCCAACCTGCTGCCGACGGCGACCGAGGGCGCGGCCACCGCGTTCCGTATCTTCGCCGGTCACCCGCATGGGCTCACCTTCGCGAGCCAGATCACCAAGCTGGAGCAGATGCGCTCCGAGCGGTCGTTCTCCACCCTCTTGCGGGGTCTGCAGGTGTACTCGTCCAAGGTCCTGGACGGTATCGCCATCACCGAACTCTACGCCGTTCGGGGTTAGTTCACTCCCGTAGTAACCGCTGGCTTCGGCCAGCGGTGACGGAGGTTCGCATGGTGAAAAAACCAGTACCCAAACGCAAGGGTTATGCCGAGGGCGGCTCGGTTGGTGGTTACAAATTTCAAATCGACAAAGACGATCAGCTAGGAGAGACGTTCGACAGGTCCGCCAAAACCGATAGCGACAGGGAAAGGTTCAGAGCCGCGCGTGGTGCTGAAACGTCCGCGCTTTACAACCGGATGAGTCCGGAGGGGCAGAAGAGTTTTCTGGAAGATACCAATCGGATGAACACGGCCGTGGGTGACCGGAGCGTGGTCTCGGGCAGAAAATTCGCGCAGGAACGGGCGGATTATCCCGGCTTCGCCAAGGGAGGCCCGGTGAAAAAGCCGCTGTTCGAAGGTTCCAAAAAAGACCTCAAACAGGACAAGGCGGGCGCGAAGAAAATGGGCGTCTCCATGAAGGCGTACGAGCGCACGCCCAAGGACAAGGCTCAGGACAAAGCGGGTCAACGTCAGATGTTCGGGAAACGCAAATGAGACCTCCATCCATCGGTAAAGCTAAGGGCAGGTCCGTGCCGCCCTCGCTCGGGTTGGGTAGCAAGAAAGCCGCCAAGCTCCCCACCAACGTGACCCCGGCGCCGCCACCAGCGGCGGCCGCCGGGCCTCCCACGCTGGCCTCGGGCGGTCCCGGCGCGCCCAGCGCCTCGACCAACCCCGGCGGGCCCGTGCCGCCCATGGGGTTTAAGAAGGGGGGTAAGGTGAAGAAACCGTTTCCGTTTCAGAAGAAACGCTGATGCCCAGGAAACCGATCCTCAAGCGCGTGCGCGGGTATGATTACGGCGGGCAGGTGCTGAGCACGGACAGCCTGGGGCGTAGCATCTCCGGTGGTTTCAAAACCGGCATGGACCTCGGCTCGGCTTACAAAGACGCGAGCAAACCGGAGAAAAAGCCGGAAGATAAGCCGGGCGACAAAGCGCAGAACACGTCCAGTCCGAAATTGCCCTCGGCCAGCAACGATTACGTGCGTGGGGTGCCGGGCGGTCTGCCCGGCGTGCCGGGCGACCTGGCGGGCGGCAACGCGCGCGGCGGCAAGATCAAACGCGTGGCGGGCAAACCCATCGGCAAGGACGACGGGCTGATACCCGCGCAAAAGGGCGAGTGGGTCATACGCAAGTCAGCGGTCAAGAAGTTGGGTAACGCGGCGATGGGTCAGATCAACAAGGGCAAGCTACCTCAGAAGAGGGGGCGTTGATGGCACCGAGAGGTATAATCAGTTCACGAGGTCCGCCTCCTCCGAGGATGCGGCTTAGTGGTGACGACAAGATGGTGAGAGATCCATCCGCTTTGACGCGCGATACCGCTCAGTACACCGGCAAACCTCTCCGAGACCTGGACAACAGAGACGGATACTCATGGTCCATGAGCGATCTCGCCGACGGCAAGGAGATGGCCAAGGGTGGTAAGGTGAAAAAGGTTGTTCCCGTCAAGAAGGTTCTCAAAGCCAAGAGGAAGGGCCGGTGAAAAAGCCGGTTCGCAAAGCGCCTGTTAAACGCAGGGGGTTTCAGGATGGCGGTCTCGTCGAGGGGCAGCAGCTTGAGCCGGACGAAGAGATCGACGTCGACGAGGAAGCCAAGAAATACCGAGGCGTGCATAACTCGCGGGGGTTGAGTTGGGAGACGAAGATGGCTTTGACGCGCCCCGTGACGGACCCCAGGGATCGTATGGTGGTATCGGGTACGGCGGGGACGACGCGGAGTAAGATGAAAGAGCTTTCGGAAGCGCCCCCGCCCCGTACGGAACTAGGTCTGGCACGCGGCGGCAAGGTCAAGAAAGTCATCCCCGTTCGTAAGAGGAAACGCAGGTAATGGGCCGGACGTTCGGCACGCTCATCGGTGAGGCCCGCACGATGTTGCAGGACAAGATCGGCACGTCCGGCGGCGCGCTGAGATACACCGACGACGAGATGTTCGAAGCGATCAATTCCATGCTGGCCGAGGTACGCACCAAGCGTCCTGATTTGTTCCTGCCCCTGGGGCTGCGCAAACCGTTGGCGTTCTATACCGCCGCCACCGACATGAGCACTTCGTTTCCGTTGGATACCAGCTGTTATTCCGCGTTCGTGTATTATCTCGTTGGGCGGGCGGAACTGCGCGAGGATACGTTCAGCGAGGATTCGCGCGCCGTCAGCATGATGAACAAGGCGGTCAGCCAACTTCTCTCCATCCAGAGCTAGGGACAGACCATGAGCGGCAGCACGGGGGAAACACCGAACTGGACGGCGGGGTACGTACCCTCGGCGAACGAGTGGAATTCGTGGTGGGGCCGCAAGGTGGACATGAGTAACGTGCTGTTCACGGGCGCGCCGTTCCTGTCCCTGTCCGGCGGTTTCATGACCGGACCGTTGCATCTGGTGGACAATCCCACCACGCCGTCCCAGGCCGTCAACAAAGCTTACGCCGACACCAAGATGAGCGGGACCGGCGGAAATATCAGCGGCGACATGGGCATCGACGGGTCGCTGACCGCGAAGAATCTGTACGCCGAGGATTTTCTGCTCATCAACAAATTTAATGAGTACGAGTGGTATATGACGGTCGCGGCCAACGGCGACCATTTCCAGACCTATCGTCCGGGTTGGTCCGACGTGTGGGTGAGCGCGGGCGGCGCGCGGCACTGGATCGGCGCCAATGACGGCCTGATGAGCCTGGATGGCGGCGGCAATCTCAGCGTCAAGGGCACGTTGTACGCGGGCACCATCTCCAGCGCCGGTAACCTGTTCGCCGATCAACTCATCGCCGCCAACGGCGTTTTCGGCAAGGCCCTGGGTCTGGGTTCGTGGGTATTTTATAACGACGGCGTGAGTCTCGTCCAGGAGTTCACGCCGGGTTGGTCCAACAAGTGGGCGATAGCGGGCGGGGAGCGGACATGGGTCAATGGTGGCGTCCCCGTCATGTCCCTGACCGGAGGCGGTGTCCTCAACGTCACGGCTGGGATCAACACCGGACAACTCAACTCCGGGAACAACGTGGCCGCCAACGGCGCGGTGACCGCCGCTGGCGGCAGCATGGCGCTGGCGGCGAACGTGAGCGGGCGTGTTCTGCAGATGGACCCGAACTGGGCCTGGCACTGGTCGACCACCACCGGGGACATGACGTGGATCGGTCCGTTGCCCGCGCCGTTCACCACGTTTTTCCAGATGCGCACGTCGGATAAGAACTGCATCAATTTGATTGGCGGGTTTGGCGGGATCGTCGATTACTTCGTCGGTTCCGACACACGGCTTAAAACCGACATGGTTCCGGCGTCCTGCGGTCTGGCGGACATACTGAAACTGGAACCCATCGAATTCACCCGTATCGACCATGACGGGTCGCGCGAGATCGGTTTCGCCGCGCAGGCCCTGCGCGAGGTCATTCCGCTGGCGGTGCGTCCTTTCGACAAACTGGACACCGACGATCCGATATTGGGCATCACGATGACGCCGATCATCGTCGCCCTGGTGAACGGGATGAAGGAACTGGCGGCGGAAGTCGCCGCGCTGAAGGCGGGGAAATGACACCGGGGAAGATGCCCCTGCTGATCTACCGTGGCGACACGTATCGCTGGCGGTTCAAGCTGTGGCTGGACACGGAGCGTACCGTGCCCGCCGATCTGAACGGCGCGAAAGTGGTGGCGCAAATACGTGACAGGGGCGGTGGATCGTTCATCGCGGGCATGGCCTGCACGATCAACGTGCCCAACACCGTGGTGATGGTGCTGGCGGCGCACGACTCGGCGAAACTGCCCAGTTCGTCGGTGTGGGATCTGCAGGTGACGTACGCCTGGGGCGACGTCGCCACGGTGCTCGCCGGACAGGTGAACACGACCTCCGACGTCACTACGGTATTAACATGAACGACATCGTGTCCATCGACGTATCCACGGAGCCGACGCCCACCCAGGTGGACGTCTATCCGATTGTGAATATGTCGGTGGATATCCAGACCGACGACGCCGATCCGATCCTGGTGGACGTTGTCATGACGCCGCCGGTCTGGTCGGTGGATATCGACATTTTCACTCCCGAACCGGTCCAGATCGACGTCAGCACGGGCGACATGGGACCGTCGGGCGGTACGGGGCCTCAGGGGCCGGTGGGTCCTACCGGTCCGACGGGGCCTCAGGGGCCCGCCAGTACAGTTCCCGGCCCCGCCGGGCCGCAAGGGCCGCAAGGTGTTCCGGGTGACGATGGCGCGGATGGCGCCACGGGTTCGCAGGGTGTTCAAGGTCCGGCCGGTCCGGCGGGCGCCAAGGGCGACACGGGCAACACGGGCGCCACCGGCCCCCAGGGTATCCAGGGCGTTCCCGGCACGGCTGGTGTGGACGGCGCGACCGGGCCTCAGGGCGTGCCAGGCACGCCCGGCGCGGAGGGTCCCGTTGGGCCGCAGGGACCACAAGGTATTCAGGGCGAGACCGGCGCCGCCGGTACGGGCATCAACGTCAAGGGCCAGGTGCCCGATGTCGGCTCGCTTCCGCCCACGGGCAATTCGGACGGCGACGCGTATATCGTCCAGGATACCGGCGATATGTGGATCTGGGACACCGAGACGGGTGTCTGGATAAACGCCGGGCCCATACAAGGGCCGCAGGGTGAACAAGGTATCCCAGGCCCGACCGGACCGCAGGGCGTCAAAGGCGACACGGGCACTCAGGGACCCGTGGGCGCGACGGGTTCCACGGGTGCCACCGGACCGGCGGGTGTGGACGGCGCGACCGGCGCGCAGGGTCCACAGGGCGTCCAGGGGCCGATAGGCGCGACGGGCGCCACGGGTGCCGATAGCACGGTGCCGGGGCCCGTGGGCCCCACCGGGGCCACGGGGGCGCAGGGTCCTGTCGGCGCGACCGGCGCGCAGGGTCCACAGGGCGTTCAGGGTGTCCCCGGCGTTGATGGCGATGATGGTTTCATAGCCGAGCCTGTCGGGGCCGGAACGTTCGGGCGGCTGCAAACAGGCGCGTGGCAGCGCAGCGTGGCCACCGTTGGCGACACGATGACCGGGGCGCTGATCGTCGGCGCGAAGACGACGGTGGGCCGGGGCGCGACCACGGCGGCTGTCGCCTCGCCAAACACCGACCTCCAGGTTGTCGGACCGGCGGCGGGCGGCTCGGCCAACATCACGCTGGAAGCCTACGCGGGCGGCACCCAGGTCATCCATCGCCGCGCCAACGGGACGGCGGGGGCACCGCTCGCCATCGCCTCTGGCGACGCGCTCATGTCATTCCGCACGGCGGGATACAACGGCACCGCCTGGACGCTCGAACAGATCGGGGTCTCGGTGTTCGCGGAGGAAGCCTGGACGGCGACCGCGAACGGGCGTCGGACTTCGCTGTGGACTGTGCCAAACGGAACCACGGCGCACCTGGAGCGGCTGCGGATCGACCACTCTGGCATCGTCATGATCGGCCAGACCGCTCCCATTGGGACGGCGCTGCTACAGGTCAACGGCGGTTTGAGCCTGACCAATGGCGACGCCACGTTGTTTCGCGATCCGACCGCGCCGCTGCACGCGGTGCCGTTGCAGTATCTGACGGCGAACTATCTGACACAAACGCAGGGCGACACGCGTTGGGTCAACGTGACCGGCGACACGATGAGCGGCGTGTTGAACGTCAACGCCTCGATCAACGTCAATCAGGCCGGATCATCATTCACGATCTACCCTGGCACTGGACCGGGCGCGTGGAACGGCATCACCCAGTCCAATGATACGGCGTTGATCTTCACACGAGGCGCGGTGGATACGGGCGCGCTTACGTTGACGACGTGGGGCAACGTGCCGTTGGGCATACGCATCGACGCACCGGCTGGCACCATCGCGATGACCGCCGCCAACGAACTCACTGTCAGCCACGATCCAACCGCGCCTCTTGGGATCGCCACGAAGCAGTATGTCGATAACAACACGATCAGCATCAGCGGAGGTGACACGCGCTGGGTCAACGTGACCGGCGACAACATGACCGGCCCGTTGAACATTTCGCACCCCGACGGTCAGTCCCAGTTGATGCTCCGGGGCTCCACCAAAGGCGTTCGGATGAACTCCGGCCCTGACTATTTCATGATCGAGGGGGTCGATAATACCGGAGTAACAAGCTACCAGCCGCTCTGGCTGGGCGGCTCACAGATCGGTCTGGCCGCGCCGGTCGTGGTCATGAACAGTCAGTCCGTCACGCTTGGCCGGGACCCCGGCAGCGCGATGGAAGCGGTGCCGCTGCAATACCTGACGAACAACTACTCAACCAACACACAGGGCGATGCCCGGTGGGTCAACGTGACCGGCGACACGATCACCGGCCATCTGACCGTTGACAACGGCATATGGAACCGGGGCGAGTTTCTGTTCACGCAGCAGAACACCGGGCCACTGCCATCCGTCGGCGGCGGTTATCTGACATGGAATACCGACGGCGCGGGCGATGTCGCGTTCGTCAACGGCTGCAACTGGATTCCGGCTGGTTTCTCTTGGTATAACGTGCTCAGCCCGAGCGGCTGGAAACGCACGATGTTCCTGCGGTTCGACGGCGTTCTAAGTTTGAGTGGGCCAGGGGTCGTTTACACTCTGGGCGGTGCCGGAACGAACGTCATGGGCTTTTCATGGGGCGGTGACAACGCCATCCATGGATGGGTAGACGGCAACGAGGTTGGCGTTCTGGCCACGCAATACTGGGTCAGCCAGAACAGTGTCACGCAGGCGGCGGGTGACACGCGCTGGGTGAACATCACTGGCGACACCATGACCGGTGATCTGACCGTCAACACGAGCATCAACGTCGGTACGTCGGTGGGCACATCTGGCGTTGTCTATGTGAATTCACGCAAAGTCGATGTAGCGGGCGGCATCACGCAGGGCGCGGCTGGTTATAGCTGGCTGATTGGTAGCATCCAGCGTTGGCACATGGGCGTCTCAAACTATCCAGATGAGGATGGCACAGACAGAGGCGTCGATCTCGTGTTGCACCGTTACGGTGACACGGGTGGTTATCTCGGCTCCTCAATAGCCATGGAGCGTAAGACAGGCCGGTTCTTCACGCATGGCGGTCTAAGTCCACAGAACCTCGGCATCGACTTCGGTGGCGCGGTCGCCAGCGTGCCGTGGGACCTGACGAAGCATATCAGTTTTCATTACGCGGGTTACGGTCAGTCGGTCACCAGTTTCCGCATGAACCATGTGGCGGCGGGTGACGCCCGGCACTACTTCGTTATTGGCACGACCGACGCCGCGTCCATCCACCCCACCGGGATTTCTTACGACGGCCTGCCGAACGGCGGGCACACGACCGGCATCACATGGTTTCCCGACAACACGGCTCACCTGTTCATAGACGGCGGCGATCAGGGTGCGCTCGCCATGAAGGGCGCGCTCCCTGTCGTCTACACGAACCCGCCGCCGATGGACGGCGCGGGCAGCGCCGGATCAAATGTCTGGTATTATGCCCAAGGCGATCACGTCCATCCGACGCAGTTTCAGACCGCCCTTCTGGACGCCAACACCAGCCGCGTGGTGGGCGTCGGCGAAATAACCGCCCACGGGCTGTATATGTGGGGCTCACCGACTGGTCCGGTGACCCTGACCATGCCCGTCGCCACGGTCCCCACGAAGATATGGGCGGCGATGAACATCACCAACCAGCCGATAACCCTCGCGGGGGCGAGCGGCGGCACGATCACGGTGCAGGCGGGGGGTAACCAGACGGTCTGGACCGACGGCGGCGGTGTCTACCCGGTGAACACCACGACGGTGACCCCGGCGGCGGCGAGCAACGACGACGCGGTCGCGAACACGCGCTGGGTCAACGCCAACTTCATCACGCCAGTAGCCGGTGACGCTCGCTGGGTGAACGTCGGCGGCGACACGATGACCGGACGGCTCACGATCAACTACGGCGTGGACCCGCTTTACATCACGGTGCCAAATAACAATTGGGCGCGCACGTTCTACACTGTCACCGGCACGCGAACCTGGGGGGCGGGGCTTGAGCCAGGGGGTCATTACGTCGTCACCGACGAGGGCGTCCCGGCGGTTCGGTTTCGTATCGACACTAACGGGAACGCGGCGTTCTACAATGCGCTCAATGTCGCGACGGACCTTACCGTCCACGGCGCCATCGACCTTGACAACGGCTACATTGGCGCTGATCCAAACGACCGGTCGCGCGGCATCACCCTCTACGGCCCAAGGGTCGGCCTGGGTTATGGGTTCCTCGTCACAAGCTACACGCTCAACTACACAACCCAGAACACCACCGACGCACATGACTTTTATACCGGTGGCAACCTGTTGTTCCGCGTCAAGGGCGGCGACAGGGTCACATCTTACCTGCCTGTTTACGCCAGGAACACCGTCCAGATAGACGGCGCGTCTGGCGCGTCGTCGGTCCTTGTTCTCAACAATGGTGGCGGTGGCGGTGTCAACGATGCCATGGGATACAACAACGGCTCGTTGCGTTGGATCATGCGGCTGGGCGGCAGCAATGACCAGAGTGGCGATCCGATCACCGGGACCGGCGGATCGGCATTCGCGATATTCGCTTACCGTAATGATGGCGCCTTCCTTGGCCAGCCGTTCTACATCACGCGTTCCGCGACCGGCGGCGACACCACGATCAACGGCTACGGCTACGTCGCCAACGCTCCAAATGGGGCGTATGGCATCGTCAACCTGGGGTATCTCCAGGCGAACTACTACACGCCCGCGCAGCAGGACGGGCGGTATCTCAAACTCACGGGCGGCGATCTGAGCGGCACGTTGAACGTGACGCCACAGATCAACGTCAATTATGCCGGAACCGCTGTCTCGTTGCTGCCTGGGGCGGGGTCGGGTGCGTATAACGCCATCGTGCAGACCAACGACGCTTTGATCGTCGCCAGTCGATACGCACCGGACACGGGCGCGATCACCATCGCGCCATGGAGCAACTCCGCGCTAGGCATCCGCATCGACGGGTTGGCGCACACAATCGCGATGACCGCGCAGAGCGGCGTGAGGATGTCTGTTCCTGACGGGTCTTCAATCGCGCTCCTCATCAATGGAAACACCAAGGGCGTTCGTTTCAGAATTGACGGGGCCGGATCATATATTGAAGGAGTAGACAACACCGGAAACGCTTCGTATCAGCCGCTGTATTTTGGTGGATCGTCAGTCAGTATCAGTTCAACGCTCGCCGTTTCTGGTCAGGCGACGTTCCAGAACGGCATCTACATGAATAACTTCGTGGGTGCATCGAACGACGTGACCCATGGCCTCAATATGTATGGCGGGGCCTACGGGCTGGCGATCTCGGGCGGACGGATGAATGTCGTCGGCGGTTCGGTCTACATGGTCAGCAGTTCAAACACTGACTGGGCGCACTTCGATGATGGCGGTATGTCGTTGCACGTCGGTGACGCGTGGCTGGCGCGTGATCCTACTCAACCCATGCACGCGACAACGAAACAATACGTGGACGCGAAGTTCGTCGCGATAACCGGTGGCGATTACGTCAAGAAGACCGGCGACACCATGACCGGCGCGCTCCAGGTCGGGACGGGCGTGGGTTATTCCAGGCTGGACCTGGGTAGCGCCACCAACAGCGGCCACCTCGGGTTTCACACGCCCGACGGTACGCGACACGGCTATATCGGCAACGCCACCGCGACGACCGTGGAGTTCGCGGTCGACGCGGGGATGACTCAACTGGCCCTGGTCGCGCCGACCGTCTACATGAGTGGTGTCGCGAGCGTTACCAGCGGCATCATCTACCGTAGCCTGTCCGCCAACGTCATCGGCTTTGGCTGGGACGGTCCCAACGGGGCTCTGAACTACTTCATTGATAATTCGTTCCAGGGAACAATAGCCTCGCGGGCCTGGGTCCAGGGTAATTATTATACCACTCCCGCCGCTGACGGGCGCTATCTTTACAAAGCGGGGGATACCTGCACGGGCGCGCTTACCGTGAACGGCTACTTCACCTGCGCCGATATCATGACCATCAGCGGTCGCGTGTATGTCGCCAACAACCCCAACTACTGGATGGGCCGTCAGTCATCCGACGGCGTTTGGATGATCATCGACAACACCGTCGGCATCCTGACGCTAACCCACACCGGAATTTTGTCGATACCCGGAACGGCGTCCGTCTCGGGGGCGGGCATGTATTATAAGAACCTGGGTCCGGTGGCCAGCCACGCGTTCTACTTCGACGGCCTCACCGGCGTGTGGGGCCGGGTCGATGGCAACTATTTGACCGACTACGCGGTGGGGTCCTGGAGCGACCGGAGACTTAAACAGGACATCGCACCCTCGACGTTTGACTGTCTCGCGGCGATCAACGCGATACCACTGAAACAGTATCGCTGGCGGAAACCGTCCGAGCCCCGAACCGTCGAGGGGAACACGCGGGAGGTGGACGACACCATCATCATCCCGGTCGGGCTGATCGCCCAGGAAGTCGGTGAAGTCTACCCCGTCGGCGCGCGTCCGGGGCTGAACGGCCCGGAAGGCGAGGGCTACTGGCAACTCAACGATCAGGCGCTCATCGCGGCCCTGATCGGTTCCGTGCGACAACTGACGGCGCGTCTCGAAACACTTGAACAGAGGATACACTGATGGCCGCTCTTATCATTCCGACCAATACGACTTTCGGCAGCATGACCAACCAGACCGTGGGCAGGCTGCTCGGCCTGAACACCACCATGGCGCGGCTGCAGGATGCCCTGGCCACGGCTTCGGCTGGTTACGTCGGTACTCCCGGCACCCAGTACGAGGCGGGTAATATGACGACGCCAGGTAACATGTTCGTGCAGAACAATTTCGGCATCGTTCCCGACGGCGTCACGCCGGGCAAAAACGGTACCGACTACGAGTTCGCGATGAACACCCTGGCCGGTCATTGGACCACGTTCTGGACCGCCGCCGAGGCCGCTATCAATCAGTTGGATAACGGCTCGTCGTCAATGTAATTACGGGAGTAAAATCATGAGTGGAACACAGCCGCAACAAGACATCACGACCCTGATGGCCATGGTGACGATGCCCATCTCGCGCTGGAACCAGGTCCTGGAAGTGCTGGGCCAGCAGCCCTGGCGCGAGATCAACCCGGCCATCATCGACATTCATCGTCAGTTACAGGACGCGGTGAACGCGCAGACCGGCCAGGGCAACGGCATGTCCACGCTGCGACAGATGAAAGAAACGCAGTCATGACGGATATGTCCATCCCGGAGTTCCATTTTAATCCGGTAGTAAACGATCCCGACGCGGTCCCCTTGCTGGGACCGACTCCGATGCCGATGGTGGCGGGATCTTCCGAGTGGATGCGCGCGCCCGCCTGTCCGAACACGGCGCAGGATTGCCGTATCACCGTGACGAGGCAGGCCGTGCGGAATCCGATCCCCTCGGCCGTGAATTCCGGTGACGGCGTGGCGCGACCGGTTCTGTACGTGCAGTCGTTGCCGCGTGGGGCCTGCTCCGTGTGCGGGCTCGCGTGGGACATAGCCGGGGGGCCTCCGGGTCCGAACGAAATACCGTTCGTGCCCGATCCGGTGCCTCCTTTCCCGTATACTCCCGCAACCTGACGGGGCACGCTTATGTCGGGGTCGCTCACCTACAGTTCCGCCATTGGACAATTCGTCATCGGGTTCAGCCCGATAGAGGGCGTGTTCGGCATGCCCGCGCCGACCGGCGGCGACGTGGAGCGGCTCTACGACAACATCCAGACCATGCTTCCGGCGATCACCTTGCCGGTGATCGAGATGGAGTTGTGGAACACGGTTCAGGAGTTCTGCATCCGGAGCACTTACTTCCGTAGTAAAATTCATTGGGAGATGGGGCCGGGCGTCAGCACGGTGGATTTCAATCCGTTCAACGCCGACATGAGCGTGGTGTGGGTTTTGTACACGCACGGATTGACCCATTGGGAGATCAACCCGCCAGCGCAACTGGTGGATTTCCTGCCGCCCTTGGCGGGCCGTTCGGGCTGGGCCCTGGTGGCGTTGCGTCCTCTCCGGTTCGACGTGGTCAAGCTGGGCGCGATCCCGGAATTGTTCACCACCTGGTTTGAAACCATGCTGGACGGGACCCTGGCGCGGCTCTACGCCATGCCCGCCAAGCCCTGGTCCGCGCCGCAACTGGCGCAATATCACGGTCAGCGGTACCGCCAGGGTATGGGGCGCGCGCGAGACATCGCCGAGCGGTTACACTCTCATCAGCAATCGCCCCGCAGGACGTATCCTTATTTCGCGCACGGCAGGAGAAAACAATGACACTGCAAGCGCGGGTATATAAAGAACCGCCGGACATCACGCGCATCGTCGTGGACATGGCGTGGTGGCTGGACGTGAACGAGATCATTACCCAGATCGTTTCGTCCGAGGTCATCCAGGGCATGTCGGGCTGGTCGGAAGCCCCCTATCCGCCGCCCGACAGTCCGCCGCCGTATGATCCCACGCCGTTGATACTGCGCGAGGTGTTGCTGGACGCGACGCACAGGCAGCTGATCATCTTCGTCGAGTTCGGCACGTCCGGCGTGGCCTATACGCTGCAATTCATATTGGACGGTTCGACGAACCGCCGCATCACGTTCGAGGTCGGTGTCCAGGTCACGGGCGTGCCGCCGGAACAACCCATGCCGTTGCCGCCGCCACCATCCGGGGGAGCGGGGCAGCAGCCGGGTGACCGGTATCTGAACATCCTGGGCGGCATGATGGAGGGGGAACTCTATCTCTTCCATGATCCGCTTTATCCGACCGAGGCGGCGACCAAGGCTTACGTGGATGGCGTGGTGGCCGGGGCGGCGCCCGGCGGATCGTTCATGCCAATCTCGGGCGGCACGTTCACCGGCCCGGTGCACATGGGCAGCAGCTTGCTCACCCTGTCCCAGGCCACGCCAGTGGGTCAGTTCGAAGCCGTCGCCAAATGGTACGTGGACAGCAAAGCCGCCAACGCTGGCGTAACGATGTTCAATACCCGCGTGGGCGCGATCACGCTGGTCACCAAGGACGTCACCGACGCGGGCGGCGCGCCCGTGGCCAGCCCCACGTTCACGGGCACCCCCGCCGCGCCCACGGCGGCACCCGGCACGCAGACGACACAACTCGCCACCACGGCGTTCGTCACGTCCGCCATCGTCGCGTCCACCACGGGGGTAAGCACCTTCAATGGCCGCTCTGGCGCGGTCACGTTTCTCTCCGCTGATATCTCATCCGTGGGCGGCGCTCTCCTCTCCTCGCCCACGTTCTCGGGCAACCCAACCGCTCCCACGCCCGCGCCGGGAGACAACGACACATCCATCGCCACCACGGCGTTCGTCACCGACGCCGTGAACACGGTCTCCACCAAGGGCGTGGTGTCGTTCAACACCCGCGTGGGCGCGGTCACGCTGACGACCCAGGACGTCATCGACGTGGGTGGCGCGCCGCTGGCCAATCCGACGTTCACGGGCGTTCCGGCGGGCCCCACGGCGGCGCCCGGCACGCAGACGACACAATTCGCCACCACGGAGTTCGTCACGTCGGCCGTCGTCGCGTCCACTACCGGAGTAAGCACCTTCAATGGCCGCTCTGGCGCGGTCACGCTGACGACTCAGGATGTCACCGACGTTGGCGGCGCGCTCGTGGCCAGCCCCACGTTCACGGGCATACCAGCCGCGCCCACGGCACCGGCTAATACGGACACGACACAACTCGCGACCACGGCTTTCGTCAAACAGGCCATGGCCATAACTGGCAGCTATCTGCCTTTGACGGGTGGGACGTTATCTGGGGGTTTGAATATCAGTTACGCCACGCCCCGGTTCTTCCTGAACAACACGGCTGGCGCGGTGGACAGCCGGGCTTATGATTTTTCCATCGTGAACCATGAACTGATCGGGCGGGCGATCAGCGACAACGGAGTCCTGGTCAGGCCGTGGATCACGGTGACGCGCTATCCTGGGTCCGAGGTGCTGCTGGAGAAAGTCACGTTCGGCGCGGGTGTCCACGCACCGACGATTTTCGCGGACACCGACGTGGTCGTGGGCCGTAACCTGACCTGTCAGGCCATGAACAACTCGACGGGCAAGTTCATCGTCAATGACAACAACGGTTATTATCTGGCGCGCGATCCGGCCAATAGGACATGGGAGTTCGTCGAAGCCAGCGTCGCCACGTTCAGGATTGGTCCGACGGGCGACGCCCAGGCCGCCCAAAGCATGCAGGCGGGAGCGGGTTTCTATCCAGGCCCGGACACGAACTTCCGGATTTTCTCCGGGTCCGGTCTCTACCTGATCCAATACACCCCGCAGTATAACTGGTATTTCACCACCGCCATTAATGCTCTCACGTACGCCTCGGGCGGCGGCACCAACTGGCAGTTCAACGGCTCCGACTGGAGTTCGGTCAACTTCGCCGGGGCGGTCGGCGGGCTGGGTTCTTTCGTGACGGTATCGGACGAACGCAGCAAGCGCGATATCACGGATGCTCAGCACGGTCTGGCCACCATCCTGGGCATCAGACCGATTGTGTTCCATCGTTGGAACCCGGCGACCAAAGTTCGCGCCGAGCGGCCCGAGATCGGTTTCTCCGCGCAACAGATCAGAACGGTTTTACCGGAAGCGGTGACAGACATGGACCCGCCGGACGCCGCGTGGAGAGATCTGGTCGGTGACGGCAAGATAATGGGCGTTCGCACTGATCCCATCGTCGCCGCGCTGGTGAACGCGGTGCGAGAGTTGCAGGAGCAGATTCACCAACTAAGGAGCCGCAAATGAGCAAGATCGGGAGCACGTAAATGCCTACTTTCGCGGTATCCGGTACCAGTTTTTTAGAGAAAGGCGCGACCTTCGGTTCGTTGCCGACTACCGGTGGCACGCTAACCGGACCGCTGACCATTGGCGCGGCACCAGGTAACGCGCTGACGATCACGCCTGGCGCGGCGGCGGCGAACACCATCGAGTTCGCTCAGAGCGGCACTGGCGGCATGACGTTCCTGGGCCAGGTGAATATCGGACCGGTTGGCACCAGCAGTCCGATAGCCCTCACCGCTGGTTCGTCATTCTCTAGCCCGGCCACGATTGGCGTTGTCGGTGCCGGATTGAGGTTCACCTGCAATGTCGGCTTCAACAGCTTTCCACCCCCGGCGAAACCAACCGTGGCAGGATCAAGGGGCGGTAACGCCGCGCTGGCGTCCTTGTTGACCGCGCTGGCCAGTTACGGCCTCGTAACCGACTCCTCGACCGCTTAGGAAAACGTGAGAGTAACAGGAGAGCAGCATGTCTAAAACCGGACCGAAGAACGTCAATCCAAGTTCGAAAGGAAGCTCGCCCACGCATGGCGTGGCGGGTGGGCCGGGGCACAGTTTCGCCCAGCAACCCTTCGCCGGTCCCACGTCGTCGGGCCAGCCGAGTTCGATGAAGAAAGCCCTGGCGAAGAAGTCACCCAAGGGGTTGGCCACCGGCTTCCCTGGTAAAGTCCGCTGAAAGGATAAACGCCATGCCCAGCTTCCTGTTCAATAACGGATCGTTCTTTCCCGACTCCAATCTGGCGCCACAGACGGGCGCGCCGGTCGCGGGAGCGACCGTCTCCATGTCGGGGCCCAGCCTGTTCCTCACCCCGGCGGGCACGCTCGCCACGTTGACGGTAAGGCTGCCGCCCAGCCCATCAGCGGGCGAACAGGCGTCCATCGTGTCCACGGCGGCGGTGACCGCGCTGACGCTGCAGACGGCCACGGGCGGTGCCGTGGCGGGCGCGCCGACGGCGTTGGTGGCCAACACCAAGGTCACCATGCAGTACGTCGGCACCGCGTGGGTGTGGGTGAAGTAGGTGCCGCTCAAAGGCACGCCCGAGGACAAGAAGAAGCAGGCGTTTCATGAATTCGCGCATGGGCGTCTGCACTCCGGTAAGGGCGGACCCGTCGTGAAGGACAAGAAGCAGGCGATAGCCATCGCTCTTAGCGCGGCCCGGCGAGGTGGGAGTAAACGAAAATCGTAGCGTTCGCGGTAAAGGATTTCGGCGGCGAGATACCTCGGCGGGAGCCCCGGCTCCTACCCGACAACATGGCCACGCGCGCGACCAACACCGACCTGGCGCATGGTCCGTTGGACGGGCTCCCCCAACCCGAGCCGATCATCAACCTGGCCGGGATGGCGCCCTGGCCGGTACGCAAAGCCTATCGGATACCCGGTCCCGAGTCGGGCGATCCGGATGTGTGGCTACCCCTGCCGAGCGAATTCTCCTCGGTGTGCGTGTCGCCTTTGGCCAATGACACACTGCACCGGATCTTCTGGACCAACCCGCCCGGTTCGCCGGACGCGGGCGCGTGGTGGAATACTTACGACCGTATTAAAGCCGGTAACTCGGGAACCGACGCGCATTGGAGCATGGGGTTCCTACCGCCCGACTCGTCAGCCGGGGCCGCGCCCGTGGTCACGGTATCGGGTGGGACCCTTCCGGCGATGACCGGGTATGGAGCGACCATCGTCGACGCGGGCACCGGATACATACCGGGGCAGCAACTGTCTGTTTTTGGCGGGACGCTCGCCGAGGGCGGTCAGCCGATGGTCGTCAGCATCGCGCATACGTTCGCGATCAGCGCCCGCAGTCATTTCGGCACGGCGGGGACGGGAGGCACCGACGGGCCGGTGACGCTTACCGGCACGACGGGGGTCGGCGTGCTGACCCAGGTGCGGGGCATCATATCCAGCGGGACACTGTACTCGGTGGATGGCATAGCCGATCCCGGCGCCTACACGACGAACCCCACCAACGTCGATATCGAGCCGGTGGCGGGAGGCGGACTCACGGGCGCCGCCATCACCTTGACCATGGGCGTACGGGACGTAGCGATGGTCAACGCGGGGTCTTATACCGTGTTGCCGCCGAACCCCGTGCAAACCCGGGTCGTCGGTGGTGGGCCGGGGCAACTCTGTTTGCTCGACGTGACGTGGCAGAGTACCGGCGCGCCGCCCCTGGAGGAACGGTCCTACTGCTACACGTTCATAGACCAGTACGGCACCGAGAGTTCTCCGTCCGCGCCGTCCCTGGTCGTCGCTGGTCCGAGTAACGGCGTGTGGCATGTCACCAACCTGCCCAGGACCGCGCCCGTCGCGCCGACGGGCAGATACTACCCGCCGCCCGTGAAGACACGCCTGTATCGCACGCTGGTCGCCGCCACGGCGGGGGCGCAGTTCTACTTCGTGGTGGACCTGCCCTTCGGCACGACCAGCTACGACGACCGCATCCCCAATACGACGGTCGTGAACAACAACATCCTGCAGAGCGTGAGTTTCGCTCCCCCCGTCGACGGATTGGACGGGTTGTTGTCCATGGCCGGTGGGATGATGGTGGCGTTCACCGAGAACACCGTGCATTTCTGCGAGCCCAACCGGCCCAACGCGTGGCCCGCCGGTTACGATCAGAGCCTGCTTTACCAGATCGTCGCCATGGGCGTGTGGCAGCAGCAACTCATCGTGCTCACGTCCGGGTTCCCCAGCGCCGGGGTGGGTAACCGCCCCGATCAGTTCACCTTCGCGCAGATCCAGACCGCCGAGCCGTGCATCTCGCGTGGTTCGCTGGTCACCGATCTGGCGGGGATTTACTACTCCTCGCCCAACGGTCTGGTGGCGATCAATTACTACGGCGCGCAGAACCAGACCCTGAGCAACCTCACCCGTGAGATCTGGCTGAAACGATTCCATGGCGACAGCCTCGTCGCCGCCCGGCACCGCGCGCAATACCTCGCGGTCAACGGCACTGGCATGGGTTTCGTCATCGACTACACGGAACAGCGTCTGGGTATCTGCTCGCTGAGCCCCTTCGTCGGCATCGTGAGCGTGTGGAACGACGTCTACACGGGCGACACCTACATGGTGGGCGACCAGACGGTCTACCGCTGGGACAGCATGGAGACGCCGGTCCTGACATACCGGTGGCGGTCGCGGGAATTCTACTTCCCCGCTCCCGTATCACTGGGCGCGTGCCAGATATCGCTCGATCCCGACGTGAGCCTCCCCAAGCCCAAGGACGCGATCCCGCCGCCCACCGACGGCATGAGCACCCTGAACCTGCCTAACGGCGTGAACGCCATCTTCCGGATATTCGCGGGGCCGTCTCAGCAACTGGTTCACGAGGAGTGGCTGCAGCAACCCAGGTGTATCTTCCGCCTGCCGTCCGGTCGTAAAGCGTTCAACTGGCAATTCGAGATCATCGCGCGCGTGGCCGTTCACAGTGTCGAACTCGCATCGACGATGAGGGAGTTGAAAGGTGTCTAAGAACCCCAACATCCCGGCCATCTCGTCACCCCAGGCCGACGTCAACGCGCTCGTGTCGGTCGTCATGCAGCTGCGTCAGGGCGTCGAGTCGCTGGCCGGGTTCCGTGGCGGGACACTCGACCGGGCGGTCACGTTGCGGGATTTGGTCGATCTGGGTTTGGTCAGCGCGGCTGATATCCAGGCCAAACTCAGATGAGCCACCGCGAAGTCCGCGTGAACCACCCCGGCGACGGCGACTGGATCATGCTGCGCGTGGGCGGCGTGTTCAACGAGAAGACCGATCACACCGTGGCGTTGCATCGTGACGGCAAGATCGCCGGGGGCGTGGTGTTCACGGGTTACCTGGGCGCGTCGATCACGGTGCACATGGCCGGATCGGAGGATAACTGGGCGACACGGGACTTCCTGTGGATGGTGTTCCATTACGCGTTCGTCCAACTGGGTTGCCGGAAAGTCATCGGTCTCGTCAGTTCAGCCAACGCGAGGGCCATGGCGGTGAATGTACGTCTGGGGTTCGTCCCCGCCGCGCGCATCACCGACACCTATTCGGACGGTTCCGACCTGATCGTGCTGACCATGGAGCGATCCCAGTGCAAATGGTTGGCCCTGACACCGAAACACTATCGCAGTAACACACCGGAGCATGTGTAATGGCCAAGGGTAGCGCGCCGCAGGCTCCGGATTATTCGCCGATAGCGCAGTCGTCCTCTGAAGCGGCGAGGATACAAGGAGAGGTCTCCAGGGAACAACTGGACTGGGCCAAGCAACAATACGCCGATCAGGCGCCGCAGACCAAGGCGTTCATGGATAAGATGCTTTTGGCGTCCGATCAGTCCAGGGCCGCGCAGGACGAACAGCTGGCCAACGCGCGCAAGGCGCAAGGTTTCTACGAAAGCACTTATCAGCCCATCGAGGCCCGGCTGGCGTCCGAAGCGCAAGCTTACGCTTCGCCCCAACGCGCGGCGCAGCAATCGGCGATGGCGCAAGGCGACGTGTCGGCGGCGTTCTCGGGCCAGCGCAACGCCGCGCTACAGACCCTGGAGGGGTACAACATAGACCCCAGCCAAACCCGCTACGGCGCGTTGGACCTGGGCGCGCGCATCTCCCAGGCGGCGGCGCAGGCCAGCGCGGGCACCCAGTCCAGGCTGCAGACCGAAGCGGTGGGGCGCGGGCTGGAGACGGCGGCGGTCAACGTGGGCAGAGGCTACCCTGGTCAGGTCACCACCGAATATGGCGGGTCCGTGGGGGCTGGCACCGGAGCCGCCGGGCAAGGCGGGGCGGGCATCAACGCCGGGATCAACACATCGAACGTCTATGGCTCCATGATGGGCAACCCGACGCAGTGGGCGAGCGCCGCCAACGCCTCGCAGGCCACGGGTATCAGCGCGACGAACGCGGGCTATCAAAACCAGATGGCCGGGTTCAACGCCAACGCGGCCATCGCGCAGAACACCTCCTCGGGTATCGGCAGCATGGTCGGCGCGGCGGCTGGCATCGGCGTGATGGCCATCGCGGTATGACCGACCAGGACAAGCTCACCACCGCTTCCGAGATCGCGCTGAAAAAGGGTCTGCGCGTGCTGCAGGGGTTCCGCCTGGAGGACACCGACCAGGGGCACGTCGCGGCGTTGCTCGCGTTCATGGCTCCTGGCCGTGGCACCAAATGGGTGGATCTCGGTTGCGGCTTCGGCGAACCGGCCAAGCTCATGAAGGAGCTACGCCCCGACCTGATGTTCTGGCTGGTGAACAACAATACGTTTCAGCTGTCCAAGTGCCCTCCCGACATGCCGACGTTCTGCTGCGACATGCACGACATGCCGTTCGATCCTGGCGAGTTCGACGGGGCGATGTTCCTGTACTCGCTGTGCCACGCGGATGATTTCGTCGTCGCGCTGCGCGAGGCGGCGCGCGTGGTGCGGCCCGGCGGCAAGCTGTTCGTCTACGACTACGTTCGTTTCGATGGGGACGACGCGCTGGCGCACCAGCATCTGAACGCCCGGTTCATCCCCTTCGACATGCTCCGCGCGGTGGCGCGCGCGGGCGACTGGGACCTGGAGTCGTTCGTGTTGCCCCGAGGCAGCGACGCGGTGTTCCGCTCCCTGATGCCCAACCAGCATCTGTACAACCTGATCTTCAAGGGGCTGCGTCCGATCCTGTGGAAAGCGGTGAGGCGGTGATCGACCTCGCGCCCCTGTTGAGGCACGCGCCCGGCAAGCGGGCGCTCTCGTTCTCGGGGGGCAAGGACTCCATGGCGGTCGTGGAGTTACTACGGGAGTATCTCGACGGGATCACGATCTACCACCTGGACACAGGTGACCTGCTGCCCGAGATGCGCGAAAGCGTGGCGCGCGTGGAGGCGTTCGCGCCTCACTTCGTTCGTGTTGAGACGGATGTTTCCAAATGGATTGAAGCCAACGGGTTGCCGACGGACCTGCTCCCTTTTCATAGTCATGTCGTTGGACATCATCTCGGACAGGCTACCGCTCGTTTGGTCGGGCGATACGATTGCTGTTACGCGAACCTGATGTGGCCGCTCTTCAAGCGCGTGTACGACGACAAGAACACCCTGCTCATACGCGGCACCAAGCGGGTGGACATGCCCAGGCTGCCAGCCGAGGACGGCGCGGTCGCCGATGGCGTCGAGCTATGGTATCCGTTGCTGAACTGGTCGCACGACCGGGTGTTCGCCTATCTGAGGGAGCGGAACGTCCCGCTCCCCAGGGTCTATGATTATGTAACGAACTCGCCCGAGTGCGCGCGATGCTCGGCGTGGTGGGGCGAGGGGCGCGCCGCCTACCTGAAGAAGTATCATCCGGAAATATGGGCCGAGTACGACGCGCGGTTGCAGGTGGTCATAGACGCCGTCGCCCCGTCGCTGGCCCTGCTCCGTCACGAAGCGGGGATAACGTAGATGGCTGGTGGGATTTATCTGGGATCGTTCGCTGGCGGGTTGTTCAGCGGCGCGCAGAGTATCTTCAGTCTGTACAAAGAATACCAGGGTGTGCGTCGTCAGGTGAAGCTGGACGAGTATGACGAGCAGCGTCGGCTGGCGCGCGAGGAAGACGAGAAAAAACGTCTGGCTGGAACCGGGGCCAGCAAGGTTCCAGGCACGCAGGATTTCACCAGGGCTCCCGGAACGACGGCGCTACCCGCCCCCACGCCCGCCCCCACGCCCACGGCGGCGCCGGAAGCCAAACCGGATATCCTGACGCGTCCGCCCGAACCCGCTTACCCACCGGCACCCCTGACCGAGGGCGATATCGCCCCGTCGTTCCGGGGGCAAAACCGTAGCGCGGCGGGCACGGAGAACGATCCGTGGATCACGGGAGGCGGGTATCCGCGCACGCCCATGGTGGGTGGCGTGCCGCGCGCGCTCTACCCATGGGACCCGTATAATCCCGTCGGTACGCAGACATTACATCCCCAGGAGACGTCGCAAGCCGATGTCGACCGCGCGCTGGCGGAACATCAGGCGCGGCGCGCCATGGCTCGTGACCCGGCTTACGGGCCTACTCAGCCGCAGCCCACCGGCCCCGCTCAGATGCCTGACCGTGCCGCGCTTGGTTACGCGCGTCAGTTCAACGCGCCGTCCCCCGGCGTACAGTCCGATGTGGACGCGCACGGGGCGGTGCCGGACCCGACACGTACGCCGCCCTGGCCCATGACGCCTACCAACAGGCCGGTTGGCGCCACCGTGGGCGCGGGTGGCGGTCCCAGCGCGATAACCAACCAGCCGGTCGGAGCTTCGTTGCAGCCCGTACCCGCGCCTCCATCCGTCATGGCTCCCACCAATGAGCCGATACCGAGCCGTCAGCCAGGCGGACCTTATACGCCGCCGCCACAGCAAGACCCGCGTGTTCCGTCATACACGATGCCGCAGCCCGCCGTTCCCCCGGCGGACGTCGCGCAACCTTACCAACCCCCGCCGCCCGTCATGGCTCCCGGTACCGAGCCCATCCCGAGCCGCCAGCCCGGCGGGTTTATCTCACCACCCCAACAGCAAGACCCACGCGGCCTGCCGCCGCCCCAGCCTTACTCCCCGGCCCAGGCGACACCCCCCACGTCGGTCCCGCCCCCCGCGCCGTCACCGGCCACGCCGATGGGTGGAGCGTCCTCGTTGGGTGGGCGCATCCTGAGCATGATCAACCCCATGGGTTCGGCCCAGGCCGCCGAGATCACGCCCGCCCGTCCGGTGGGCCAGGGCGACCCCAACGCGCCCGCGCCGACGCCGACGCAATCGGCGTACGGGCAACCCCCCGCGCCCGCGCCCGCGCAACCCACGGGCATCACGCCCGCGCAACCCCCCACCGTGGATAAGAACCCACCCACGCATCCGCCGCCCGCGCCGGTCGCCGTGGCGGGGACCGGCGGCAAGGTCCTGCAATCCGAGGGGACGCCGCCCGCGCTGGCCCCGCCCGTGGACATGAGCCACTACAACAACACGAAGACGCGGTATCCGGAACGCCTCGCCATGGTCGAGCGCGCCATCGCGGCGGAAGGCGCCCAGGGTATCGTCTCCCCCGAATTCATGCTCGCCACCATCGGGCGGGAGAACGCCGGTTGGAACAACGCCATCAGTCACGGCACGAGCGCGGCGGGATACACATCCAGCGCCAAGGGGCTTGTACAAATCATTGACGGTACGCGACGCAGCATAGACCCCCGTGGAGAACTGGACTGGCGCGACCCGGAGCAGAACATCCGGCTGGGCGTGCGGCTCTATAAGACACAGGCACTCGATCAGGGCCTGGGTTCCGATACGTTGCAAAACGCCATGGTGTACCGTGGCGGCTATGATTTCCTGAACGGTGTCGCCAAACACGGTTTCGATGGTTACGCCGCGCAGGGTCCGGAACAAAAAAGTCAGGTCGTCGACATGATGAAAATGTTCCCCGGTTCGAAACTGGCGGACATCCCCATCACGGCGGTCAGTGGCAACCATAAAAATTATGACGCGGTGGCCTTGTACCAGCGCGCTCAGGCCGAGGGGCCCGACGGGTTGTTACGTGGGTTGGTCGAGACGGGACCGGCGGGACTGGGCATGTCCGACCGCTGGCGCGCGGCTCAATCAGCTCTGGAGAGCTACCTCATCATCAGCGGGCATCCCGAACAGGCGGGCATGGCGGGCGAGTGGGTCGCGCAAATGAGCCAGCAGGGCACGGTGTCGAACCTGATCGCCGCCGATCAGGCGATCATGAGCAAGGACCCCCAGACGGCGATTGGCTACCTCGCCAAGGCGCACGCGTTCTTCCCCGACGGCACCTATGCTCGTTTCGGTGCCGACAACAAAGGCAACATCTGGGCTTATCGGTTGTCGGACAGAAACGGAACCCCCGTGGGTCAGCCGTTCCAGGTCACGCACGAAGACATCGCGAAGCAGATCATCGGATTGCAGAACCCGGTCACCTACGTGAAAACATTGCAGGCCCACCAAAAAGAAAACGCCAAGATGGAATTGGATAGGGCGCATACGGAGTATTACAAGCAACTGCCGGGCATCAAGGAGGAACAGGTCCGCGCCGGTATCGAGAAAGAGCATCTGCGTCAGCAGGGCATACGGGAGCGAACCGAGCAGGCCGAACGGCATCAGCAGGAAACAGCCGCGCTCAGGGCCGAACGTAACACCGCGCTTGAAGCGGATGTTGAAAAAGCCTATCCGCCATCGGAACGTCCTAAAGACGCGCCCGAAGGTGAATACGAACGCGCGGCTGATATCTACCGGCAGATCCGTAAGGTCCCATCGCAAGGCGGCGGCGATATGAGCCAGGCATCCGCCAAGATGTACGCGGATGGGCTGGCCGCTGGTAAATACGACCTGGCCCTCATGGCGACCCAGCCCGGTAAGCCCCCCGTGTACGCCGTCAGAGACAAGCAGGGTAAGAACGTGGGCACCGCGCCGCTCTCGTATGAGCAGGGCGAACTTATCAAACCGTTGCTGGGGTTGGCCGGGTCGGCGCCCTTACAGGGTGCTCCCAACGTGGCGCCGCCCGTCCCATCGCCCGCGCCCGCGCTGACGCCAGCGAAACCGCCGCCACCCATGAACACCAACGCGCCTTCCGTGCCGCTTACTGATCCGATGGGTAATATGTCGGCGTTACCGAGGCAGGGTTTATCCAGGGCGGCATGAACCATGGCATATGATGACGAGGGCGATACTACCGTATTAAACGCGCCGGAAGAGGGTGGGTCCGCCCTGGCCCAGGAACAGGATCTCGCGGACCGGCGAGAACTCCAACAGATCCAGCCTTCTCCGGGTGGTTACGCGCTGCCGCAACGCACTGGCCTGACGCGCGCCGCGCCGCCGACGCCGCTGGCGGTTCGCGCGCAGCCGCGCCCGTCGTTCGCCGACATTGATCCGAACGCGAAACCTTTGGCGGTGTACGGACGGCCCGCGCCACCGCCGCCCGAGAAAGGCTGGCTCGGGCAACTGGCTGAGAATACCGGCTCGGTGATGTGGCAGGGCGTGCTGTCCAACGCCGCCGACATCATGGGCGCGGCGCGGTTCGCGGAGCAGCAACTCTCATCCGATCCTGAAACGAAAACCTGGATCGAACGGCAGCGCGAGTCGCTGGACGCGGAGGTCGCCAGGGGGTTTTCGGACCCGAAACTGCAAAAGATCATGTCCGCCAGCCTGATGTCGTTGTTCGGCGGCGGCACCGACGCCAAGGGCAATCACATCCCGTCCCCCGGCGAAGTCGGGTGGTTCAACTATTTCCATTACAATACGATGGCGATGGTGCCGACGGTCGTGCTGGCGCTGCTCCCCGCCACGGTCACCGCCAAGCTCGCCACCAAGGTCATGTCGTCGCTGGGCGCGGTGGCGAAGACCGCCAAGGCGGTGGGCACGGGCTTCGGTGTCGGCGAGTCGGCGTTGCAGGGCGGCGCGCAGAACATGGGCGTGCTTTACAACAGTGTCGCCGACGTGGTGAAGCACGCGTCGGAAGCGGAGATGATGAAGTCGCCCGCTTACGCCGAATTCCGGCGTGGCGGTTACTCCGACGAAGCGGCCAAGGCCGAACTCATCAAGCAAACCATCCCGCCCATGGCGCTCCAGGCGTTTGGAGTGGGTGGGCTGGCGGGCGCGGGCGCTACCAGCATCCTGGCGCGCGGCGCGGCGTCGCCCATCGCCAGCACGGGTCTCAGGAACCGCGCTTTGGGCGCCGCCGTGGGCGCCACCGAGATGGGCGGGCTCATGGCCGGGCAGGCCGGGGTCACCACCGCGCTGGGCCAACAGGCCGAGCAGGGCATTGGTATCCGTGAAGGTTACGACACCGACGCGATCCGCGCCAACGCCGTGGCGGCGGGTCTTGGCGGCGCGGGTCTTGGCATGGTGTTCGGTGCCATCCATCCGCCCAGACCGCGTGCCCGGCCCACGCCGGACGTGTCTCCCGACGTGGCCGGGGCGTTGGACGCGGCGTTGCCGCCGTCCGAGCCGCCCGAGCCGCCCGAGCCGCCCACGTCACCCATGCCCCCGCCGCCTCCACCCGACCCGCGTACGCCCGGCCAGATGGAGTTTTCCGGCATGTCTCCGCAAGGAGAGATGTTCAGCGGCGCCGAAACTGGTCTGGCTCCGCGCCAGCCGATCATCACGGGTGTCCAGCCGGGCATGCCGCCCGAAGCGCAACAAGGCGGGCTGTTTGATCCCGGTGTGCGCATCACGCAACCGCCGCCCACGCAGGGTGAGATGTTCCCGCGTGAGCCACCGCCACCCACCACGGCCGTCGAGCCGCCCCCAGGTCCCACGCCGCCGCCCCCAGGTCCCACGCCCCCAGGTCCCACGCCGCCGCCCCCAGGCCCCACGCCGCCGCCCCCAGGCCCCACGCCCCCGCCGCCACGCACGCCCGCGCCCGACATCAGCGCCTACGCGTCGATGAAGAAGACCGATTTGATCGACGCGCTGAGAACGCATGGCGAGACCGTCAACCCCAACGAGTCGGCGGACCGGCTGCGCATACGTCTGGCCCGCGTCGAAGCCGAGCGCGGCGCATCGACAGGGACTCCTCCGGATACTACAGGAGTAACCTCCACTACTGGCGAAGCGGTCACGCCCCGGCGAGACAGTAGTGCCCCGTCGGCGACGGAGAATTCACTCCCTTCGGCGTCGGCGGGGGTTGAGCCCGCCACCACTGTCCTGGACCGGGCATGGCTGCTTAAAGCGGGCAGCGCTGGTGAGGGCGAGGGTAAGTTCGCCGGGACCGGCTACGATATGAAAAAGGGTGCCGACGCGCTGACGGCGGAAGCCGAGAAGGCGCTCGCCGCCGGGCACACGGTCGAGCTTGTCACCGACCAAGGTCGTAAGACCGTTCCTATAACGCATATAAAAAATGGCATGTTGGCTGATGCCAAAGGGCAAGCCTGGGGCACGGCATCCCTGGCCACGGACGGTACCGGCAAAGAAGGTTTGCGCATTACACGCCGTGTTGCCGAGAATAAAGCGGCGGGGGTTGGCCCCGAGCCCCGTGTCACCGAACTGGAAGGCGAGGCGGCGGCGACCAGGGATTTCAGACCCGGCGCTGAGCCAGAGGTTTTGTCCACGCTCGTCGCCGAGCCCCGTCAAGAAGTGCGAAACGTTAGCGCGCCCGCGCCCAGAAAAGAGACGAAGACCCAGGAGGCACAGAGGAAGCGCGAGGAACTGCGGACCCTGGGCGTGAAAAACGCCGGTAAGATGAAGCTCGCCGAGCTTAACGAGACCTATGACCGGGTCATGCGGGAGCAAGAAGAACTAACGAGAGGGCACGTCCCACCCCCCGTCGAGGCACCCGCGCCCACCAAGGCGGTCATCTCCACCGAGGTCGAGGCGCCGGTAAAAAAGGTCGGCCCCAAAGCGGCTGAGAAACCCAAGGGTCGTCAGCCACCCAAGACAACGACGGTAGTAATCGAGAGGAAAGCCAACGAGCCGAAGCCGTATGTCGCCGAAGAAGTGAAAGCCGAGCCGACGGCGGAAGAAGCCCAGGCGGCGCGCTCCACGGAACTGGCGCGCGATCAGGCGCTGGAAGATATCAGTTTCGTCACGCGGACCGTGGTTGGCGAGGTTCCGCCCGGCACGCCCAAGGGCGCGGCCATGCGTAAAGCGGTCGAGGATCTTGGGCGGCTGGTCAACCTGACCGACGGTTCGCGCGAAGACATCACCAGGATGACGCACGCGCTGATGGAGCCACGGGCGGGAGAGCCCGAGGTCGCTACTCAGGCGCGGCAGGAAGTCGCCAGGGCGTACTACGAGAAGAACATCGGTAAGAAGTTCGGCGAAGCCGTCGTCGACCCCGACGCGGAGCCCACGCGCGGCGAAGTTTCCGTTGTTCGCGAAGAAGAACAAACACGCGGCGCGACGGAGGGTCCGGCCAAAGCCGAAGACGTAGAAACAAAAGCGGTAGGTGGTGGGGAGGGGGAGAGCGCCGGGCTGACCATGGGCCTGGAGACCAAGAACAAGGAGGTTACCCAGGCTACCGACGTCAATCGTACGTCGGGTGACTGGATCAAGAAGATCCTCGATACGTCCGACCCGACGACGGCCACGGAAGCCGCCTCCCAGTATGATCCGAAGAACAACATGGGACGGCCCCGCTCGGAAGGTTTCCGTACGATGGCCGAGGCGCTCGATACCGAGATCAACCGTGTCACCAACGAAGAGAACGCGAGCAAGGATCGGGAAGCTCTGCGCAAGTCGGTCAGCGTGGAGATAAAAGGCACGCCGGGAACCGACGCGTATGATCGCGCGGTGGCGCGGAAAGACGCGAGAGAAGCCAAACTGGAAGCGAAGCTGGCTGATTTCGCTCTCGAACGCGTTGAACAATTGAGGGCGGCGCGCAGGGAACTCGTCGATCCTGTCGGTGTTATTTCCGACGAAGCCAAGGCCATGGCCGACCGCGCCGCGCTCAAGGGGGCGATGGGTAGGCGTAACGTCCAGGCGTCGATGCGCGACACTTCGTCCGCGCCGGAACCACCGTTACCAATCACCAACGGAATAGATCCGCGTTCGTCACGCGGTTACAAGATGGCGACCGATCACCGACTCGGCGCCAACCTGCTGGCCTGGTTTGATAACGCCGTATTCAATGGCGTGCAGCCCATGTCGCACGACGCCTACCGGATCATCGCCAACGATCCGGTGGTCCGCGCCGAGGCGCCGGAACTGGCGACACTGGCGCATAAACTCATAAGCCTCGCGCCAAACCTTCCGGTGCACAGCGGTGCTGAAACATTCAGACTCAAATGGATGGGGGAAGATCTCAGGGACGACTTTTTCACGGGTAAATTACAGGGATACAGCGACGTCTCTGGGGTACCAGGACGCGTACCGCCTCACATAATGTTGAGCGTGGAGAACATACCAATTAACACCTCGCACGCGGCCATGACCATGGTCCACGAGGGGTTACACTCGGCCACGCAAAATTATATCCATCATCTGGAACGGAACGAGCCGTGGCATTTTCATATCCAGGCACTGGATCTTATTCGCGAAGAGCTTGCCAAACGAATCGGAGGCGCAAAAAACTCGCATCTGGCTGAAGCTGGCGATGTCGCTTACGCCGTGACAAATAATCACGAACTCGTATCGGAACTCATGACCAACCCGCATGTCCAGGCGGCGGCGACGACGGGAAGTTTATCTCCGGGATTCCGCGAGGGCATGAAGTTCTTTGGCTTCGAACCGCGTGGCGCGAAGTCGGTCTGGGCCTATTTCACCCACTGGGTGCGTAAGTCCCTGGGCTTCGGAGCGCCCAAGAGCGCCAGTGAATACACGTTGCTCGACTACGCGTTGCGTCCGATCCAGGAAGTCATAGAGCACGGCGCCAAATTTCAGAAGGCGCGTGACGCCGCTAAACATCTGCCAGTGGAACCGAGGTTGCGCGAAGCGGCGGAACCGATGGCGCGCACCGCCAGCGACGCGTTCGGGGAGCGCACGGGCCGTCTGGCCGAACGCGCGTACCACGCCGTGGGCGACCGGCTCGGCGCGGCCAAGGCGCATGTCCTGCTGCAGAGCATCCACCTGGACCGGATGGTCGATAGTTTCGGTCACGTGATGCAGGACGGTGACGTCAACCACATCAAGGACGTGCGCGCGGTGATGGAGCGCGCCGACGTGGCGGGCCAGCGGTTCCTCAAGGACTTCGCTGGCGAGGCGGGCGAGATCACCCGCGAACTCGTCAAACACGACGACGTGGCCGCGCTGATGAACGACGCGGGCTATGCCCGTGCCGCCCTGGGCACGCGCGAACTTGCCCAAAATGCACATTTGACCAGCGCCGAGGATCGCGCCCAGCTGGCGGCGTTGCAGACCCGGTTCGACACCATGCCCGCCGAGAAGCAGGCGCTGTATACGAAGACGCGTGATTTCCTGACCAAGAAATATGCTTTCGAGCGTCAGGCGGTCGCCGACAATCTGGTCAACCGCTTCATGCCCAACGCCACCGACGCCGAGAAGGCGCTGATGCGCATGACCATGGCGAGCAAGACCCGCCTCGACGCGTTCCTGGCCGACCCCGACAACGCCGGTATCGCCGACGAGCGCAAACGCATAGCGAAAGGCATGGCCAAACTGACCCGCATGGGGTTCGTCGACGGGGACTACTTCCCGATGCGCCGCTACGGTGACTTCGCCGTGGAGTATGGCGGCGCGCACGGCACCCCCGAATACGGCGTGCAGTTTTTCGAGAAGCACAGCGAGGCGGCGGCGTTCCGCGCCCAGCAGATCGCCGACAACGTGGCCGACGTGGGCTCGGTGCGCGAACGTCATGAGATCGTGACCCAGAACAAGGGGCGCCTGTCGCCCGTGGTCGAGGACATGATCGACGCGGTCAGGAGAGACCCCGCTTTTTCGCGCGCGCAAGCGGATCAACTGGAGGAGATGGCGGGACACCTGCAGCTTCGTTACGCGTCCGGCTGGGAGAAGGCCACGGCCAGACGCCGCTACGTGGCGGGCGCGTCCAAGGACGTGGCGCGCGCCATCAACACCGATGTCAGCGCGACCAGCCGCCGCATCGGCACCATCATGCACGGCGGTGAGCGGGACGCCGCCTTCGAGAAGATGAAACATTTCGTCGATGAGAAGGGGCGGGACACCGGCAACCCCGACAACACGACGCGCGACCGGATCTACCACGAATTACAGAAGCGGTTCCAACGCGGCGATGAACTGGACCAGACCGGCGGGTGGGGTATCGCGCGGCGGTTCGCGCAGTTCGGTTACGCGCAAAACCTGCTGAGCCTGTCTCGCGCCCCGGTCGAGACGTACGAGATGACGTCGAAGATGCTCACGTTCATCGGGGCGAGATATGGTTACGGGCGCGGCGCGCTGGAACTGGGCCGGGCGCTCACGGCCATCGGCCCCCAGCTGGTGGGCAAGGGTGGGAAGAACACCATCGACGCGCTGATCGGCAAGCCGCTCAGTTCGGCCAACTACAAGTTCACCGAGATCGCCCGACAACGGTTCCTGGACAGGGGTTACGACCGTAGTGAAGTCGACGCGCTGTTCAAACACTTCGAAGCGAACGGGCTATGGGGTAACACCGAGGGTGGGTTCCTGCGGGAGTTGTCGCGCCCCACCAAGCTGGGCGGGGCGTGGGACCGCTTCCTGGAAATCTCCAGCGCCCTGACCCAGGCCACCGACGAGATGGGCCGCATCGCGGGCACGATGGCCGCGTTCAGAACCGCGCGTGGCAAGGGCGTGTCCGTCCCCGACGCGATCAACTTCGCGGAGGACACATTGCGCAAGGCCCCCAACTACTCGTCCACCAACCGGGCGCGCATCACCACGGAGAAAGGTTCGCTCAAGGGAGCCGCCCCGGCGATCATGCAGTTCAAGATGTACGGGCTGAACGAAAGCTGGCTGATCGCCAACATGATGCGCAACTCGTTCGGCCCAGGCGTCGACAAGGCGGTGCGTATCGAAGCGGCCAAGCAGTTCGCTGGCACGATCATGATGCACTCGCTGGCGGCGGGCGCGCTGACGTGGCTGGCGGACCCGGTCCGCTACCTCGGCGGTGCTTACGATCTGATGACGGGACACACGCCCAAGGAGCGCATGTCCGCGATGCGGTCGTGGCTGGCCGACACCATGGGTCCCACGCTGGGCGAGGTCGTCGGCGCGGGCGTGCCGCACGCGTTCGGCGTGGACATGCAGCACCGGCTGGGCGTGAACAACATGTTCAACCTGCCGCAACTGAACGGCTACGCGCCCAAGGACTTCGTGGAAGCCGCCGGAACCTTCGTCCTCGGCTCGCCCGGCGGGGCGGCGGTCAACGTGGCGAGCGGGTTCATGAAGATGCTCCAGGGCGGGTTGTCCGGCGGGCTTCACGACATGGCCTCGGGTGCCGCCGTGGCTCTCCCGCGTATCGTCCGTGATCCGATCAAGGCGGGCTTGCTGGCCGACCGTGGCGTGGTCGACCCGCGCGGCAAGGAGATCCTGGCCCCGGAAAAGATCAGTCCCCTGGACGTCGGCTATCAGGCCCTGGGTTTCGCCCCCTCGCGCGTGACCGAGGCACGGGAGGGCCGTCAGGCCATCGTGCAGGCCCGTCAGCAGGTGGCCGACACGCGGAGCAGGCTCGTGCGACGCTGGCTGGAGGCGGACCCTGGAGACCGCGCGGCGGTATGGTCCGAGATCGCCCAGTACAACGCGAGCCGGGAGGTCAACCTGGGGTCGAAGATCACCAGGGACCAGCTGTTGCAGCAACTCAACGAGCGGCGGAAGGGCAAGCTCCATCCGGGCGCGTTCGGCCTGAGGTTGCCGAAGTCGAGCGAGCGTCAACTCATGGAGTACGGCGCGTTCGCCAACCACTGACAGGAGCATGTGATGAGCATCGGGCTGTTGTTCTGGGTGATCTTCGTGATCGCCGTCATCTTCGGAGCCTGGGGGCGCACGCCCGGCGGGCAGGTCTACTGGACGAACTACAATGGATGGGTGTTCGTCGTTCTCATGTTCTTGTTGGGGTGGCGCGTCTTCGGGTTTGTCATTCAGGGATAGGGTTTTACCAACGGCATAAAAATACCCCCGGTGTTCTGAACACCGGGGGGAAGTTCGCATTGGGGTATATCAGTCGGTTGATAACCGCTCCAGATATTGAAGGAAGCCGCCGTGGTCAGCAAGTCTCACGCGAACTACATGCGCAACCGGGATTGGTACCTGGCCCGCGAGGCATCGCCCGAGGGCGTGAAGAAACGCGTGGAGCGGGATCAGGCGCGGACCAAGGAGATCAAGGCGGGGAAGATATCCCCGCACTCGAAACTAACCGTGGACCACGTGAAGCCCCTGTCCAAGGGTGGCGGGAACGCGATGAGCAATCTCAGGCTCACGAGCGGCAAGGCGAACCGTTCAAAATTCAATCATTAGGCGTTTACGACGGTAGTTATTCCGCCGCGACAGGCAGTTCGATGACCCATTCGGGCAGACCGATGGCGATCATGCTACGCACGTTGCCGTTGGCGTTAACGCAGCTACGCCTGCCCATTTCCACGACGGTGCCTTCCTCGATCATGGCCGGACGTCGGGGAGACAGGCTGTCACGCCCCATCGCGTTCGCGGTGGCGAGTTCCATCATGGCCATGGGGTGGCCATAGTCTTTGAGGGTGAGCAATATTATTTGCTTCAGAAGCGTCGTGCTGACGCCACGCGCCGCTTCGTGGGACGTATCCGGGTCGGTGTACCGGGCCAACCCCTCGGCGTCTTCGCCACGCATCCTGGCCAGGATAGCCTTGGCCCGCCGCATACGGTCTTCACTTTCGGCACTCATGTCGATCACTCCTTGGTTGGTTACTTCGTCGCGTCCGCCGGGGACTTACGCAGCATGGCCGCGACCTCGTCGTCGCTGATCGGGTTGGCTATGTCGGCCAGCCTTCCGGTCAACGGGATGTCCAGCACATGGCCCGTTCCGCCACCGAAACCAGTGCCGCCACCCAATGTCTTACGATAATCCTTCGCCCCCATCTTCTCCACCAGTTGTTTGATGATGACGGTGGCCGGAAGGCCGCGCGAGTGCAGCCACTCGTTGAACGACGCCCGGTTCACCCGCAGCACCTTCGCCGCCACCGCGATCTGCAGGCGCACCACGTTGCCCCTCGGCACGCCCAGCAACCCAACCTTGCCCGCGCCGGACCCGGCGAAGTTGTCGGTGCGCAGCCGGTAGTCGGCCATGGCGTAGACGTAGTTGTTGACGATCTCCTCCACGTCCAGCCCGCCCGACGCCGACACCATGGTGCGGCTGGATCGCGCCTCGCGCTGCGCCAGGAACGCCCTCTTGAGCACGTCGTGGATGCCCGCCAGATCGAAGTTGAACAGGTTCAGCTTGCGCGCGATGGACGCGCCCACCAGCACGCAGGTCATGGCGGTCACGCTGAACCGTTCGTCACGTTGCATGTTCAGTCCGATGCTGAGCGACTTCATGACCGAAGCCAGCTTGGACTGCACCTCGGGCAGGTGCGTCGCCAGATACTGCAGGTAGACCCGACCGGCGTGCCCGTAGTTGTTCTCGCACAGCTTGATGGACTGACCGGCGAGCGGATCGAACACCGTCGGGACCTTCGCCATCTCGACCTCCAGCAGCCGGGCCAGACCCGAGTCGGTGCCGTCGTCGCGCGCGAGCAGGTAGTCCTGGCATGGACGATTGCTCGTGAACACCAGCATGGTCTCCCACTCGCCCACCTCGCGCAGCGTGGTATCGGATTGCAAACGAGCGCGCTCCTTACCCTGCGGGATGGTGAAGATCATGTTCACGAACGCTTCCTGATACTCCTTGCTCACGCGTAGCTCATCCCAATAGCGTATCAATATGCGCGGCTCGCTGAGCGAGCGCATCACCGCGTTGGGCGTGTCCTGCATCGACTGCATCGCCTTGGCGTCGCCCCACACCGACTGGCCCACCTTGATCGCGGTGCTCTTGCCGATGCCGCTCTCGGTCGACCAGAAGCTCATGGTCATGCCGCGTATGTCACCGGACAGGGATATGAGCGGGGCGCCGAACGACGTGCCGATGACGGTCTGCAGATCGGCGCGGCCATTCTCGAACAGCGCCGCCGCCTTGCGCCAGTTGTCCATGGTCCCGGCGGGCCGGTACATGGCGGCGATCTTGGGGTCGCCACCCGGTACGCGGTCGATACTACCGTCGGCCTTGTAGAGCGTGCCCGCGATGGCCACGCCGATCCGCTCGCCCTTCACGCCGATGTTCCATCCGAAGGGGCGCACCACTTCGTTCTTGGTGGTCTGTTGCAGCCGCAGCTGCGATATCCACGCCATTACGAAGTCTCCCGCGTGCGCGACACTATGCCGCGTGACCGCCACGCCCTGCTTCGAGAAGTAGCCCACCTGGATCTGCGAGGTCATGTCGGCTTCGTTGGCGCCGACCGAGTGATCCCGCCCCGCCAACCTGTAGGTGAAGCTCAGCCGGTGCCCGCCCGTGGCGAGTTCGTCCAACCGGGGGTGCGCCACGTCGCCCAGGAACAAAGGCACCCACTCGGCGTCCTCGCCCTTGCCGTCCATGCGCTGGATGGCCGGTTCACCCGCTATCACCGTCCGTCTGTACTTATACGGCAGGTCGGTCACGTCCACGCCCAGCGACAGAGGCGATGTGACCTTGCCGTTGAACGGACAATTCCCGCACACGCCGGGGCGGTTCTTGTCGTAATGATTACAGGTGGGCGCGCCGAGGATCTTGCTGTCCGTCTCCTTCTCGGCCCGCGCGTAAGCCTCGTCGACCTTCCCGGCATCGTAACGAGGGTCGCCCTGGCTGATGGGGTGGATGAAGTCCTTGCCGTCTTTGGTGTGCACGGCGGTCGAGACGTGGCCCAGATACCAGATCGGATAGGGGTCACCGTTGCCCCCCACGGCCAGGGACTGCTTGATCTGCTCGCATCTCTTGGCGATCTCGGCGAACAGGAACCGGCTCTCGACACGAGCCGACTGGTTCAGCCCCGACCCACCCGGCGGGATGTGGGAGGGGCGTGGGCCGATGGACGTGACGGTGGCGCCGCCATGCGTGCCGGTGGCGCGCGCCTTCTGCGCCCCCATCCAGGGCGTCAGCTTGGTCAGGATATCCTGGTTGGCGTAGTCACCCTGGGAGAGCTTCGGGAACCCCTCGACCGGGACGGGGATACCCGACTTGAAGTTGTATGTTCCAGGCGGGCGCATGATGCGCGCGCCGTCCACCGTGGGCGCCGTGTCGCCCACCCAGCCATGCGCGATCATCGCCTCGCGCAGCGCGAACGCCATGGGTTGCCACGCGTCGAGCCCGACGGCGTCCTCCAGCACCCAGTACCAGTGGAACCCGTAGCCGCTGTTCACCCACACGCTGGGCATCGGCATGTCGGTGGCCTTGGTGAAAGCCTTGAGCCACTCAACGGCTTTACTACGGTCGTGAAAAACCTTGGTGGGATCTTTGTTGTCGCCGTCGCGCTTGACGTCGGCGTCCATGACCAACGTGCGTATCAGGTGGACGTTGGTCTGTTCGCGCTTGGCCCGCACCGTGGGCTCGCCCTTCTGGGACGTGCCGATCTCGGCCATGTTGTAGGCGGCGACGGCGAAGTAGGCGTCGGCTTTGACCTTCACCGCCCAGCGTAACCAACTCGCCGCCTGGGGTATGCTCGACGGAGGGAAGCTCCGTACCGTCCAGCCCCGCCCCTCGCCCTTCCATGTGATCGTCAGATAATTCCCCTGACCGGGAACCACGCGCGTTAAAAAGCCTTCTGTATCCGCTGCCGTTCTCATTGTTGACCCCCGAATAAACAGGGGGCGCGGTGCCAGCCGCGCCCCCCAGGAAGGTCGGCCTCAGTTATCGCTGAGCAGGGAACTGATCTCGTCCTCCAGCGAGGCGGGAGCACCCTGGATGACGACGGTGGGCGACGGCGTTGTCGGCGCCGTGAACCCCGTCGCCTTGCGCGGCGTCGCGGTCGCCGCTGCCGGTGGCGCTGGCGGGGGCGGCGGGGTAGGCGTCGGCATGGGCATGGGCGCCGGTTGTGGTTTGGGCTCCTCCGGTTGGTCCGGAGCGACCTGCGCCGCCGGGGACTGACGCACGATCTGAAGGTGCGCCGGACGCGCCCCCAGCGCCGCCGGTTCGGACGTCACCTCCACCGTCGCGTCCTCCAGCATGCGCTGCACGATGTCGGAACGACCATGCTCGATGACGGTCGAGTAGTCCTCGGCGCTCTCGATCCAGCCGATGCTGTTGAACGTCAGTTCCTGATGCGTCACCTGCGGATTGAAGCCGATGCGGGTGACCACCTGGGAAATGTCGGCGCCCAGGCGTTCCAGATGACGTGTGTAACGGTCGAGATTAGCAAGCGACGTCGGCGGGATGTCCAGCAGCATGGGTCCACCAAAGGTATCGTTATGCACATCGCCGCTTGGGACCATGGCGATGCGGCGACCGTCGCGGCACGCCTTCGCCTTGCGTCCGTTCTCGGTCGTGGCCGAGCCCCAGATGTTCTGCGGGCATGTCGCGCACATGGTGTTCTGCACCAGCGCCGACGCTGGATCGGGTGATACCCCGTTCACGCTGAAGCAATCAGGAGCTTTCGCTTCACCGCTGGCGAAGCCCGACTGATACCACTTCTTGCTGATCGCCGTGGCGATACCCACGACCACCATGTCGACGTATTGCACGGGCGTTTCCGGCAGCGGCCTGCCGTTGTGATCGGTGCCAGCCGACATCGCGATCAGGGTTTCGTCACCCCGATAACGCACGCGCCAGTTCTTGCCACGAATTTTCAGAACCGCGAACGACGCCTGCAGATTGGCGCGCGCCGCCTGATTGAGCTTGAGCCCGGCGGCGCCCATCAAATGACGTGGCGCGGCACCGAGGGTAACCAACTGATTGTCCATGGGTATCACTCCCTGTCTGTGGATAAAGTTTTAGTATCGGTGGCGCGTCGCACATTGACTACCACCTCCGATGAAGTTTCAACACCCGGCACGACGTCTTTCGTCGTAGCGGTTAGCTCCTGTAACGCGAGTTTGGAGATCCGCGCCTCCAACAGATCCCATGCCTGATGTTCACGTATGTACCCCAACGCCGCCGCCCAGTCCGTGACCTTGGCGGACGTGCGCACAGCCTGATAAGCGGTGCCGTGCGGTGACTTCATCGACTTCAGCCCCGACTGGTTCATCGCCTCCAACATATATGCTTCCAGTCTGTCGAGCGTGTCGGTGTAGGGCTTCATCGCCTCCTTGTGCTGGTCCTCCAGCACCTTCTTTTTGTCACGAATTTTAACGTATTTTTCTATCATGTTGTCCATCGTCATGCGTGGACGTTCGGCTGCCTCGCTCATGTTTCACTCCTACCGAATACATGCCGCAGATTTCGTTGAAGCTCCTTGTCACCCCGCGCGCCATCGCCCGGCGTGCTGCTCGTGAAGACCACGCCGGTCACGCCGGGCTTGGTCAGTCTGAGATGCTGGCCGTTGGTCTTGGTGACCACGTAACCCTTCTTCTCAAGTTCACGTATCCTCTTTTGAGTACTCACTCCTTCACTCCCGTCGTAAACCCCATTTTCGTTTCGCGGGGGGTGGTCCGCGAACCTACATTACATTCAGAACGCCTTCTTCTGTTGATGGAACAACTCCAACAAACAGTTCTGCATGCGCTGCTTGAAGCGCAACTTGGTGTACGTCGCCTGTTCGACGGGGGTGCCCACCATGTGGACGATCATCGTCTTATGGAGTTGACCCGGTCGATTGATACGCGCGTTCGCCTGTTCGTAGATTTCAAGAGACGTCGTCGGTGAATACCATACGATGGTGTCCGCCTCGGTAAGCGTCAGACCATGCGCCAGTGTCTGAGGGTGCGCAACAATTATCTTTGGGTTCGGTTTATTTTGAAAGTCACCGAATATGATATCCCTCGCGGTCCTTCCTATGCCCCCGTGAACCACCGCTATGTCGTAATGGTTCTTGCGCAAATACGTGGACACACCCAGCAACGCGTGCATGAACGGCACCATGACCAGTACCTTGCGGTCGGTCTCGTCCAGCACCTCGGTCAGCGCCGACAGGCGCGTCGTCGCGTCCATCTCGTAAACGGTGTGATTATCGGTATAGAGATAGCCGCACGACACCTGCAGTAGCTTATTATGCAACACGCCCTGGTTGACCGCCGAGATGTTCTCGTTTTTCTGGGTCAGCATATGCGCCTTGTTGTATAACAGGCCATAGGCTTTCTTCGCGTCCGCGTCGAGCATGACGGCGCGGTCGACAATCGAGCACTCCGGTAGTTCCATGACGTCGTCGCGGGTATATCTGACGGACGGCGACATGGCCTGACGCACGAGGGCGTGCGCCTCGGGTTTGGGATACCAGCGGAACTGATTGATGCGCCGCATGGTCATGTCCTGGAACGCCGTGAAGGATCTCACGGTGCGTTCCGGCGTAAGCAGACGTACCTGTGCCCAGGCGTCCGTCGGGGCGTTTGGCGTGGGAGAGCCGGTAAGCCCCCAGGCGAATCGGACGTCGGACCGGGCTATAAGGGCACGCGCGGTGTTCCACAACTCCGTACGACGGTTGCGATAAATAGCAAGCTCATCAAGAACAACGATATCAAAGCCAGCTTCCTGGACCGCCGTTCCAAGGACCCGTAATCCATGATGGTTAATCACACATATGTCAGAGGATGATTCCAGCAGTTTCAGACGTTTCTCACGGGAGCCGTAGAGAACAACCACCCTGCGGCCCATGACAAGCTGAAATAATTCCTTTTCCCACACGGGGGTGAGCGTGCTCAGAGGCGCCACCACCAGCATGCGCTTCGCCATCCCCGCGCGCATCAGATAGTCGGCGGCGTAGATGACCGACCGTGTCTTGCCCGTCCCCATCGAGCTTAGCACATAGCAGCGCGGGCTCTCGACCAGCAGCGCCGCCGTGGTGCGCTGGATATCCCACGGCTTGGTGTTCAGCCAGTCGTAGCGGGTCAGGATGGGCGCCGGGACGGGGATGCCCACGTTGCGGGCGATACGAGCCTCGTCGGGCTGGTTGGGCAGCAGGAGCATCCGCGACCCCTGCCATTTGAAGGGGCGGGCGTGAGGCACCGCCGAGGCCAGCGCCTGATCCCAGGGGACGGCCACGTGCTGGCCGTCCCTGGTGATGAATGTGATCGGTGTTTCGACGTTCATCCTTGTACCATCACTCCTTCCAGATATTCTTCCAGTTCGCCGAAGCCCTCGACGTCGTCTTCGCCGACGATCAGGAACGTCACGGCGCCCGCGTCACGCATGCGGGTCATGACCACGTCCTGCAACCGCGTCACGCGGCCCTTCTTCGCCTTCGCCTCGATGGAGAAGAAGCGCCCATTGGCGCAGCACAGGAAGTCCACCGTCCGCGAGCCGAGACCCATCGGCACCGGCATGAAGTAATATATGTTATTTTCGTATCGGTCAAGCAATTTTCTGATTTTATTTTTTACCCTGCCTTCCGGTGTCGGCATCTTTTACTCCCGTCGTGAATCAAGGTAGTTCCAGTAAGATCCTGGAGATATGTTCGTCCGATGGAAAATGCTCCACGTCGAACAAGTCCAGTTCACGCATGTTATCGTAACGTATGACGATGCGAGGCGGGACCTCTTTCATATACTCGACGCGGACTATGCGCGACAGCGCGCGCAACGACAATTGTACCGTGAGGCGTTTTACCCGCTCGTCGAAAGCGATACGCATCGGATCAAGCGAAGCGACCGGCGTCTGTAACGCGGGTCCCAGAGCGGAGTTCTTCTGGTAGACGTTCTGGGCGTTCCACATGTTGACACTCTGCTGGTCGATAGCCGCCTGAGTCGCCATCGCCCGACCCAGGTTGTTGTAGTTGTTGTAGTTGCCGTAGTTCACCGACGCCTGGGCCTGGGAGCCGGGTACCCCCTGGGCGCGAGATAGGTTGGGGCCGGGGCCGTCCATAGCTTCAATCGCTCGGTTTCCAGCAGATCCCGTTGGAGTCTCAGGGTTTCCACCTGGAAGAACCTCTGGTCGAGATCCCGCTGTTGGGTCACCACCGTCGTCTCGTGGTCGCACGCCGAAAGGGAGACCAGGGCGAGGCCGACGAGGAGTGTTTTCATTTTCATTTTCCATGGAAGGGACAGGAAGTAACGGCGCACCAACGCCGACATAGCCCGCCAGGGTTTGGAGGATACTCCTGGGTTTGTCTGGCATCGATCATTTTCCTCACGCGGGGAAGGATATCCCCCCAGATCTCGGTCACGCTCTCACGGGTGAACGTCGCCCGTTCGATATGATCATACGCTATGAACACCAGGGCCGCGCGGATGCGTTTGGTCCTGGTCGAGTGGGCGAAAGTCATGACCGCCGCCAGCTGAAGCTGCGTCATATCCTCGGTCGGCTTGCCCGTCTTGTAGTCGATGACGGTGGCGTTCTCGCCGTTGATGTTGGTGTAGTCCAGCACCATGCGGAACCACGCGCCGCTTCCGAAGAATTTGGACGGCGTCAGCCCGCTGTCCAGCGCCAGTTTTTGTTCCGTGCGCACCGTCCCCTCGGCGTTGGCCAGCTTGTTCAGCAAGCCCTCGTGCGGCACCAGATCGGGCGGCAGGGGCGTGCCACGGCCCACGCGGGCGTCGAACGCCTCGTGGATGCGCTTGCCCTCGACCAGGGCCTTGCCCTCGGGCTCCTTGACGTCCCTGGAGACGTTGTAGGCGTAGTAGCGGCGCGGGCAGGTCTCGAAATTCTTCAGCGCCGTGTAGCTCCAGGAGAACCTCTCGGGATTTACGACCGTAGTGCTCATCGCGATACCTCGATGCGTTCCGGCATGGGTACACCAGCCAACCGAGCGTTGCGAGTGAACTTATCAGCGGCCTTGCGAGTGCCCGTCGCCACGGCGTTTTTATGGCTCATGACCTTCAGGACGAAGTGCCCGTTGTCAGGCACGGCCAGAACATAACCAGCGGCTTTCTTACCGTGTCCCGACGCGATGAACCGTTCAGGCAACCGCTTCTGCAACGCTGGTGTATTTTGCCGCTTGACGCCATCCACCTCGATGTAACCTTTGAAAAAGGCTTCGGCCATGGGGATGATCTCCACGTCCTTGTGTATATCCTGAAGCATATCGCGGATGTAATCCCAGCGGATCGAGTCGGCGAACGCTTCCAGGTTCAGGTCGGCGATCACGGCGCTTTTACGAAAGCATGTGTGCAACACCAGATATTCAGCGGCCCGGTCCTTGATCGCCTGATAGATTTTGGATTGTTCCGCCACGGTGCGGCGCAGGTAGGTGCTCATTTCAGATCTCCCTCGATGGCGCGCAGTTTCACGACCGCCGCCGGTTTGGCGCGCAACTTCTTGATGCTGGCCTCATTACGCATAACGGAATGTTCCAATGCCAGAACCACACGGTCGAGTGCCTGAAGATCTTCCAACAGTTCGAGGTTTGGCAATGCCTTGACCATTTCGTCGATCTTATCTTTAACCGTGTCGCTGTTGTTCCAGCGCGCGATCTGTTCCACCAACGATTTCGCGAACACGGCGAACAAGGGGACCTTGCTTTCCTTCCTGGCCTCTTTCGCGAAACGATATGTATTGACGGCCACGGTCTCGCGCAGGTTTTTCCCTGTCACGCCCTTAACCTGTTTGTCTTTTAGGTCCGCGATTGTGCGCGTCACGGCCCTGCCGACTTGTTTGCGAGCCGCCGCGATGTCTTCCTTTTTCGCGCCGACCTGCTCACTGATCTCGGTGATCTGCCGCGCGATCTTCCGCGCTCCACCACACACCTCACGTGCTTCCTTGACCGTCAGCCCCTCCAGAGCGGATCGCTGGATCAACTTCTCGGCGATTAGTTCAGAAGCGGCGACACATGCCGTGGCGGTGTCGTTCTGAAAGTTTGTTTTCTGCTTCGCTTTCACCACTGTCCAACCCAAAACTCGCGCGATTTCAGTGGGTTGGGTTGGTTTACTAGGCTGGCCTAGTAAAAAGTCCCGTGCCGCTTCCCAGGTTTCCAGCATCACGAGGAAGTCAGCGTTGAAGTCCTCCATGTTTTCCCGGCCCATGTAACCGAGCATTTGCTCATCGCTCAGATCCATGATGGTCAACGCCATGGTCTTCATACCCGAACGGCGCGCTGCTTCCTTACGGTGGTGGCCGAACGCCAGTTGGTAACGGCTGCCTGCTTTACGGGCGACGACCCCGCCGGGCCACATGCCGATGTCCGCGTAGGACCGCATGAGGGTCTCGACCTTACGTTCGATATAAGGATAGTCGCCGAGCCGTCGGTGGGGGTTGATGTCGATCTTGTCGAGTGGGACGTTGGTAATAGCGGCATCGGGCATTGGGTTCTCCTTTTACGACGGTAGTAGCGTCGTGGAGATTTCGCGCAATGTCAATATGCAACTATGGGGAATACCTCACATACCGTTCCGGGGAACGCCCGCTCCGTCTCGGTCTCCATCTCGTAAGCCCCATCCTGGGTAATCCAGAAAGTCGTTTCGGTGCTACCATCAGGCTTACGACACTCGCATACCCATGCACAGTCCTCGAAACCTTCGGGAACGTCGATCATTGGTTCACTCCTTTCTCGGCTTCCAATAATGTGCGCCCCCAACCCCCCTCGCTCGCCAGCGGAAGGTCCGGTGCCCATGTGGGGGCGACGGCGAAAGCACGTTCCAATACCGCATCGAAGTCACGCGCTTCGCTTTCCGGCACGATGTAGTCATGACTGTCATACGTGGACATGAACGGACGATGCCCCGTGTCACGGTCCACGTGGAGCATGATGTCCGTAACGACGATCCGTGCCAAGCCCTGAGTGATATTCTCGATGAATTTAGCGCCATATATTTTGCGCGGGCCACCGAACACGCCACGATAAGTCGTCTTACGCCCCCATACGCCATCGTCCGGCTCTTCTTTCAGATCCGGGTAGGAGATGGCCATGCCGTTGGGCAGGTAGACACACTCCGCGCCGATCTCGATGGCGGGGATGCCGGGGTCGGGCACGTCGCGCGGGTTGATCATTCGTTTCAACGCGGCGTTGCCGCGCCACCATAACTGTTTGATCGGCGCGTACTCCTCCCGGTAGAAGTCCACCAGCTTCACGGCTTCCTCCATGTCGAGGGCGACGCTGACGCCGCCATTGCCGATATACAAGGCATGGCGGAACTTCACATGGCCCGCGCCATAGCCGAGGCTCAGGATCGCGGTCTTGCCGGTGAAGCGTTCGAGCGTGTCGGCCCTGGTGATTTCACGACCGTAGAACTTCCATGCGAACTCGGAATAAACGTCGCGTCCCTCGCGAAACGCCTTGACCAGCTTGTCGCACCCGGCCAGCCACGCGACCATGCGCGCCTCGATCTGCGATGAGTCCCGGTGCACGACGCGGAAACCATCAGGGGCCTCGATGGCGTCCCTTATGGGTGAGCCCCGGCGCAGGTTGGCGAAGTTGTACCCGCCGTCGCCAGAGAAGCGCCCGGTATGCGCGCCATAGTATTTGTAGGGCACCGGCATCCAGGCTTCCCCCTCCAGCCCCCAGTTCCAGCTGGCCAGCTTCAGCAGGGTCAGGGTGCGTGTCTCGTCGATGGTGGACTTGGCACCCAGGCGCACCGCCAGCGCCACCTGCGCGTCCAGGGGTATGTCGGGGTCGGCGCACAGATCCTTGAATTCCCGGTCGTTTTTGGCCAGCGCGAAGGTGGGCTGCCCCGTCGCGGGCGACGTCTTCATCGGCGGCTCGACGCCATACGACCGTAGTAACTCGGCGAACTTAATGTTCGAGGAGAACACTTCCTCCGGGATATGCGCCATGCGGGCGAACGACGCGGCCTTCTCGGCCTGTACCAGGTTCAGATACTCAGCCAGTTTATTTGGATTGAGTCTCGCCTGAGGCTGGGTAAACATGCGCAGGGACAGGTCCAGCACCCGTAGCTCGCTCGCGGGAAACACCTTGATGAACTTGTCGAAGATGGCGCGACACAGGTCCGTATCGTGCGCGCAATAGTTCGCGTAGGCGGTGCGTTCCATGACGCTCAGGCTGGCGAGCGTGCGCCCCATCATGTCCTGTACCGTGGTGCCCTTGGCCTCCAGCCCGTAATACGCCGCCAGTTTGGCCAGCGAACCATACGTGATCAGCGGCCTCGTTATCGCGTTGGCCATGCCCAGCGTGTCCAGATACAAACCGGGAACGATACCGAAACGCCACGCCAGTATGGCACCGTCGAAGCGCATGTTGTGGGCCAGCACGGCGTGCTTGCTCCAGTCGATACACGAGAAGGCGGTATTAACCGCCTTCTCACCCACGTATACCTCGGTGGGCCGGTCGCCGAGCTTCATCGAACACATGATCACTTCGAAGCGCGGGTCGAGGATGTAGTCCACTTCGCTCATCCTGGTGAGTGAGTAGGCTTTGTCGTAGTACGTTTCGAAGTCGATGGTAATGATCATGGATACCTCTTGTCCGTCGGCAGCGCCTCCCAGTAATCAACCACGGCCTTCACCGTGCCGGGCTCCGTCTCATAGGGCGCCAGCATCATACCCGCCGTGAGCACGGTGTCGGCGGCTTTCATGAGCGGGCGTATCTCCTCCATCACCTTCGGATCGGGATCATACATGGCCAGGGGCCGGTGCCTCGCGTGCAGCCTGTCCTTCCACGTATCATGCCAGAGCCTGTCCCCCGTCCTGCTCCTGTGCGTGAGAGTGCCATCCACGCTGTTGATGAGCGTGGCGAGCGTGGGCCATATACGATGCAGATGCGCGCAGGTCTTGGCGTGTTTCTCCAGGACAAGCGTGGTGGCGAATTGCGTTATCTCGGCCAGACGCTTCTGCCGCACCGCCCGGTTGAGCCATGACACCAGGGCTTCGCGCTTCTCATCCGGCAAGGGTTCACGCTCGAAGTCGAGATGCGCGAACTGCCGCGAGTTGGTCGTGAGCCTGATGTCACGAGCGTAGGACTCCGGAGGCAGGGCCATGTACATATTCTTCGGCGTCTCCAGCATCACCGTCACGCCGCGCAACAATCCCGGCAGCTGCTCGCGCAGGAAACCGAGCCGTTGCTGGTTGTACGCCGGGAGTGAAACGCCCTTGAACGCCAGATCCCGCATCGTCATCACCTGCTCACGGTCCATCACCAGCATCTGGAGCGTCTCCTGGTCGAGCGGGAAGTCCGCCTGCGCGTAGTCGCGCGTGCGGTCCGCCAGATGGTTCACGCGATAGCGCAGGAATTTCCTGACCTGATCGTTCAGTTCCCAATTCGGCATGTGGTTTCACTCCCGTCGTAAACGTTGTCCTATCCCCACGCCGATAAGCACGCCCATGCATATCAGTATGGTGGCGTCGAAAGCATCGAAACTCACGGTGGACAGCCAGTCCATCATGGGTCGCATCATTGGTTGTTATCCTGCGGCTGCGAGTGCACGGCGAAGTATTTCGGCGTGATGTGCATCACCATCCCTTGCTGCTTCATCACCGACAGGCGCCCCGACGCCGTGCCCGTGGGCATGTCCGTCAGGTTGGCCAGTTCCCTGGCCGTCAGTCCGTCCTCGCCCGCCGCTTCCAGCGCGGTCCGCACCAGGGCAGCGGTCGGCACTTCGTAGTTCCTGGCCCTGTAGGCGCCACGCTTCTTGCTCTTGCGCGGCGCTTTCTCGACCGCTATCGGCGTTAATGTCGGGGTCAGTACCGGAGTAACTTTCGGCGCCGTCTCGGGCAGGTCGTCGAGCATGCCCTGGATGACACGCATATGCGTGTGCAACATATCAATCTGGTCGCGCAGCTTCTCATGCTGCGCGACCAGGAACGTCCTCACTTCGTCCATGCGCCCCTCACTCCTGATTGATGTTGATCCGCACCATATCGCCCCACGGTGCTTTCGCGTCCGTCGTCGCCGCCCAGATGACCGGATAAGCGGGCGCTTCGGTCGGGAAAGTACCCAGCATATCGGTCAGATAGATCAGCGTCTCGGGCCGCAGGTCGTGCTCTCTCACGTAGTCGAACACGGGCTCGAAGCGCGTGCCGCCGCCACCCTTGATACCCTTCTCGCGCAGGGCCTCGAACTCATCGACCGAGTACACGTCCTCGACCTGAGAGACGTCGTGGTCACACCCTATGACCACGATCCGCTTCGGTCTCACATCGCACAGCACGCCGTTCAGTTCGCTCATGAACACTTTCATCTCGTCGCCGCCGACCGAGCCCGAGGTATCCACGCCGACCACTACCGTATTACAGCCATACCCGTTCCGGCCCGGCATGATCGTTATCGGCCGCATCACCAGCCGCCTGCGGTTGGGTTTCGTCCACGTCTCGCCCCGGTAACCCACCTTGCCCGTGATAAGCAGCCGCACATGCTCACGCCAGTCGATTTGAGGCGCGAGGATAGCGTCAACCAAACGTTGCACCGAACCCGGCAGCTTGCCCATGACCTTGGCCACGCTCACCGCGCGCGCGACCGCTTCCCTGAACTCGTTCACGTCGGGCAGATCGACCTCGCCGGTCACCGGGTCCACGGGGGACTCCAGAACCTCGTCAAACGACCCATCGCCGTCCAACGCCCGCTGGTCGGGCTTCTGCCCGCCCTGTCTGGCGCCCTTGCCCCTGCGCTTCGGCGGCGGCGGGCAGGGTCCCTGTTTGAACAGCCGCTCGTAGACGTCCTCCCATAGCTCGCTTCCCTTGATGTCCTTGTCGAACAGCCATGCCTCGTCGATCTCGCCGACGCCGGTCTCGACCAGGTCCGCGTTGATCACGTAATCGGCGCAGATATTGCCGAGCTTCTGGTCGTAAGGCAGCCCGCGCAGGTTGTTCGCCTTGAAGTAGGACGTCATCCTGCGTGGGTGGTCGCACACCAGATGGCTCATCTCGTGCGCCAGCATGAACACCTGCTTCGACACGGGGAACCCGCAGAAGTAATCCGGGTTGATGAGAATGTTACGACCGTCGGTCGCCAGGGTCGGGATATCCCGCGTTATCACCTCCCGGCCCAGACTGTAATAGAGGTGGCTGTAGAACGGGCTCTGCGTCATGAAGGCGACACGCGCCACCTGTAGCGCGTGCTCCTGCTGGGACGTCAGCTTCGCTTGTCTCATGTTTCACTCCTGTCGTAAGTTTTCCTCTCGCCATACAGCCCCGGCGATGAACGCTTCACGCAGCGCCCACTCGCGCGCGGTCAAAGAGGGCAAGCTGTCCGCTCGCGGCATCATGCTCGCCACGAACTCATGAGCCGCGTTTATTAGTTTTTCATCGTCGTCCATTATTCCACGCCTGGAATGGGCAACTCCCTCGCGTCGGGGTGCGCGTCGAAAAACCTGCGGCGGTCATCTCGCAGGTTGAGTCCTTCCACTATCGTCACCGCGTCATCGTGCAGCGCGCGGCGCGCGAGCACGCGGTCCATCCGCCCCGGCTCGTGGAACACGATGTCGTACCAGTTGTCCTCGCCGGGTCCGCCAGCGAGCACCATGCCGAACCTGCCGCCGGACGCGCGTTCATTCGTTACCATGTCATAATCCCCATGATGTGAGTTTGTCGTTGATGGCCTTGGCCTGTCGTGTCACGTCGGCGCGCGCCTCCTGCGATTGCCTGAGCATTTTCGGCGTGATCCCGTCCAGCATGCGGTCGATATCGGCCACTACCGTATTAACCCGGTCGTCCCCGGCACAGTTGAAACCGGGCAGCAGGGTGATCAGTTCACGCACGTTGTCGATGGTGTTCACCTTGAAGATGGCGGTCGGGTCGTCCAGCCGCTCGATCATATTGTCCACCGCCTCGCGAACACGGTCCCACATGGCCGCCTGGGCGGTGTTCACGGCGGCCAGCTGGCGCGCTCTCAGCTGATTACCCAGGCGCTCCAGCATGCCGTCCGGCAGGCCCTGGAACGCCCCCGCCGAGGGGATGGGCAGGAAGTCGAACGAGAGTTTGAACGATGCCCTTATTTCCTCCTGATCGGGATAGTCCTCGGGCTTGGCCATGCCCGCGAGATTGTTCTGGGCCTGGGCCACGAGACGCGGGTATTCGAGCACGAAATTATCCCGCTTGCCGATGGCCGCGCGCCGCAGCTTGCTCATCTCGTTGAGGTAGCGGTCGAACAGCATGTTCGGCAGCAATCTGGGTCCCTGCTGGCGCTGCGACGTGGCGTTGCTCACCCATGGCAGCGTGAGTTGGTAGTGCGCGGCGCGCGCGGCCATGTAGGACGCTTTCACGTCCTTCAGTTCGACGTCGCAACCGGCCAGCAGGTTCTTGAGGTAGCGTCCGGTGTTGCCGACCGCGCCCTCGGCGTTCTTGATCTTATCACCCAACGCGCGGTCGGTGCGCTCGCCGGACCACAGGTGGATGGTGAGATCCGCCAATAGCGCGGTGGCGCGCACCGCCTCGGTCAGATCCTCGCGCCTGAGTGTATCATCCACGGGTGCGTCGGTAGCAGTGCTCATAGAATCCATTGTTCACTCCTGTTGTTTACGACGGTAGTCACAGGGATACCGGGACAAGCACGATACCGCCCTGATAGTCGTCGTCATTGTCAAACCATGTGTTGACGTCGCCGACATCGACCGGACAGGCCAGCGGAACACCTAACAAGGGCCTTTCCCCGGACGCGTAAATCGCGGCATCCAGCGCGTCGGCCCGCGCGTTCATCACGTCTCTGATGAACCCGGTCGCCAGCATCAACACGTCCTCTTCCCAGAAACTCAGGAACTCCGAGCGAGACTCAAGCACGGCGTCGGGAAATTTCGTATAGTCGCGACGGAAATCGTACCAGAACATATATACCTCGATGTGGTCGTCGTGCGCGGCCAGCTGGGCGGCGATGTTGGCCATGGCCGACAGAGGTTTGGGTCCCATTATTCACTCCCGTCGTAAAGGTTGTATCGCGTGGGCTCACGCGTGCGCCGCGATCAGAAGGTCTTTGTGGTCGATCAGCCATTTCGTGAACATCGGCGAGTTCGCCACCATCTTGCCCCGCTGGGGCTGTTTGGTGATGGTCTGCACCGCCAGGGTTTGCATCTCGATGTTGAGACGATTGATATACCTGATGATTTTGTCTCCGTTGGTTGGTGAGACGTTATGCGCCAACATATAGGCGCACACCATCTGCGCGTCACGCGCGGCGGGAAGTTTCGCGGTCATGGGATCTTTCTCGATGTCCGCGATATCCGGTAGCAAATCCGCGAACCTGATGTGAGTGAAATACTGCGCGGACTCGCCGCCGCCGATCCAGCCCGAGCATACCTCGCGCGCGACGGCGTCCATGGGCAGCCGACCCGAAACCACCTCCTCTTTACTACGTAGTGCCCGAAGATCCCGGTCCATCAGCACGAGCGTGCGCGGCGTGCAAAAAGGACCGTCACCGGGCGGCACGGCGTCGCGAAATACCAGGTCCGGGGACTTGTTCGCGAAACTCACGGTCAGGTGATGCGGCTGTTCGGCGATATCGAGCCCGTCCACCCAATCGTTCCACGTCGGCAGGTGGCCCTCCACGAGTATCTCCATCCGCCTGTTGGTCACGAAGGTCAGCGCGCGCATGACACCGGCCCGGTCGCTCAGGCGGTTGCTGGCGGCGATGACGCGCCATCCCTGGGGCAGGCGCGTGTTGCCCACCTCGCCATGCAGCACCAGTTCGGCGGCGGCTTTCTTGCAGTCGTCGTCGGCCTGACCGAACTCGTCGAGGAAAGTGATGCCCACGCGCGGCGTCGGTCCGGTCCACTCGCCCTTGAGATACTTCCTACCGTCGGGCGTGAACACGATGGTATTCAACGCGGTGGGATACCATGGCGGGGTCGAGAAGATCGTGCCCAACTTACCGTCGCTGGTTTTCTGCGGGATCATGAACCCGCGTATGTCGATGCTCTGGATGGTGGCGAGCATCTCGACGGTGAGCCCAACGGGCTCGTTCAGCATTCGCGCCAACAGAGCGCATACCTGGTCGATGGCGCTGGACTTGCCGACGCCGGGGCCCGACTTGAGTTCGATGGCGTTGGCCCGATGGCCCGCGCTCAGCGCCGCGATATGCGTGCGCGTGATGACCTGTACAGCCTGATTGAGGTTCATTCGTTCACTCCTTGTTGATCCCGGTCGTTCGAAACCGCTCAGCCCAGCTGAGCGGGTCTCACTCCCGTCGTAAGGTTTCAATTATCACCAGCAATACCGGCGAGGTTTCTCCCGTCGTAAGGTTTCAATTATCGCCAACAATACCGGCGAGGTCTCGTCGAACCGGGCCGCGCGCCCAAACTCGCCTGGGCGCGTGAGCGGGATGGCGGCGACACTCCCGCCTGGATACCGCCACCCGTCCGCGTATAACGCGCGCAGCCACGTCTCCAGCGCGAGCGTCGCCGTGTCGGCCTCGACCCAGGCGGACGCGGGCATGCCGTCACCGCCGACGTATGCGGCGCTCATGAACCAGTTCACCGGTCGCCGACTATTTCGTCCGCGCAGTAAGGCTCGTCGCACCATGGCGGACTCAGCATCGTTATAAGGATGTAACTGGCGACAAGCAGTAGCAAAATAAATTTTCCCATCTTTCACTCCTGTCGTAATGTTTCGATGATGGCCATGATGGCCAGCGAGTTCCGGGGCGTCATGACGCCGCCGGGTTTGTCCTCGTGCCACGCGTCCCAGCCGAGTGAAGGCCACGCGGATATCGCACACCCGCTCCACTCGTACCCAGCCGCGTGACATAGCCGTAGCCACGCCTCGATGGCGCCGATGCCGGTGTCCGCCTCCACCCAGCGCGACGCCCCGCCATCCTCGGGGTAAACCGGCCCGACATACCAGTCCATCACTTGCACGGCGGTGGCGCGCCCCATGCCGGGACGCCCGGTTGCGGCGGGAAATGGAGCGGCAGCAACACGTATGGTTGCCACTGCGCCAACAACAGGTACGTCGTCAGCGTCAACTCAAGCATCATGACCACCGCCCTCCCCGAGTATCTTGCTCACGCTCTCGAACCATGGGAGGAAGCGAGGGTCCATCGCCAGCACGCCTAGTTCGCGCATGGTCAGGGGTTTCAGGAATTCGATCTGCTCCTCGACCGTTTTGAGCGCGAGCACTTCGTCCATCAGTATCACCATGTTATTTACTCCCGTCGTGATCAATCGAGCCCTGGTCGGCGTCGCACCACGGGCACACGCCGTCGACATAACGGTGGCGACCGTCTGGCACCCGACATCGTAGCTCCGTCGCTTCGACCGTGGCGCGGGCCATGAAACCGCGCACGCCGCCCTCGCCCTCCAGCCTGAGCAACGCCGCGTGATCGACCAGCGCGCACCGAAAGAAGTCGGTGACGTGCGCGGGGTCGTCGGTCTTGAGTTCGTAGGTGACCGTCGCGGTCACGTGCTCGATGACGATACGTATGCTCATGTTTCACTCCCGTATTAAGTTACGTCCCGGCCTCCCGCGTATCGTTCGGTCACCCGAGCATCGCCGCCACCAGGTAACCAAACACGGCCCAGACGAGGCACCACGCCACGGTCCACGCCACGGCCCGCGCCATCATGTTACCTCCGTCCTTTTTGAATTTGTCGTCAATGACGTTCATGTTTCACTCCCGTATTAAAGGTCGACGTCCCGGCCTCCCGCGTATCGTTCGGTCGCCCGTCCGGCTGTCCACGTCCAACACCGGCTGGATACGCGGTGAAAGCGGCCAGGACGATTGGTCATAACAACCAATTCACTATCCATATGAACCCGCGCGCGGTCCCGTATATACCCAGGACCATCAGGGTCATGCCCAGCGCACTGGCGGTCCACCTGCGCCACGGCCAGGGCAGCGCCATGGGGATGATGACCGATTTGGGCCGGGGTTTGGGTTGGTGGCGCATGGCGTTGGCCAACTGGGTCACGTCGCTGTTCATTATTTCACTCCCGTATTAAGCGCCGCCTTCACTTTCGCACGCTTCACCCTGGCGGGTGTCGCCTCGTCGGATAGCATGTCGCGATACCGGACCACGCCGCACGCGGCCAGCCACGTGTCGAGGTCGAAACGCGGGTTGTCCTCGCATAGCGCCTTGCCCAGGGTCCTGGCCGCCATACCCCTGACCAACGGGTGCTCGATGGTGGCGATGGACGCGGCAAGCACCTTGTAGTGTTGTCTGGTCATCATGCTATTCTGCTCCCGGAATGGTGTAAACGTGGTCGAGCACGGTCCGCAGTATCCGCACCGCGTGGCGGGCGGCGCCGAGCGCCCGGAACCCGTCGCTCCTGGCGTCCGCCTCGAAAGCCTCGTCCGCGTGATCGAGTTCGTGCTCGATGATGAACAGGGTTTCGAGGATGTTCAGTTCACGTCTCATGGTTTCACTCCTGTATTAGTTACCTCGCGGTTCGCCCCGCCCAAGAGCGGTGCGGCCCTGCTCGACGCGCGGGATCATTCGATGCGCTGGATGCGATGCACCCGCGCGTCCTTTAGTTTATCGTGCGGGTTGGACGCGGCCATGAACACGCGCCGCATGGCGAGGTCGCACGCGGCGTGAAAATCCTCGCACTCGACACGCCGGTATATCCAGTCCTCGTCGGTGCATACCCAGGTTATTTCATACGTAACCATATTTCACTCCCGTATTAGTGCAACGTCGGCAGGCACAGCAGCCGCCGCCATGCCGCCTCCATGTAGGCGTCGACCTGTTCGGGCGTCATGCCCTCGAAACGTTTCTCCCATTCCTGGACAATGGGATCGTTGTCGGCGTCATAGTCGTCATCATCGTCATCGAAGTTCATGGTTTCACTCCCGTATTAACGTGGCAGTTGTGGGTTGCGCCAGCGTATGGCCCGGGCTTCGGGGTTGTCGCACGCGAGGCAGACGCGCGCCCAATCGGTAAGGAACTCGGTGATTGGTTTGTACACATGGCACCGACGGCACACGCGGGCGGCGAGCCGAGGGCCGGTTATCTCCTTCTGCCCGCGCTTTTCGCGGTAGCGGTCGCGTTGGTATTTGGCGCGCCCCTCGTACGTCATCGTGATCGCCGGAACCCCACTCGCCTTCCGCTCGGCTTCGAGCAACTTCACCCGACCGGGTAGCGAGCGCATCACGCGACGTTCCTTACAGTAGAGACAGATCTTATGCCGGTGCGACTCGTAGTCATTATTGGCCCGATATTCTCTACAGGTGCGACACTTGCGACCGGGATTGTTAGCGTCGAAGCGTGGGGTATTGGTCTCGAAGGGCGGCGGAGAGGGTGTTTCAGGTTTCTTCATGGTACGCTAAATCCTTACGTTGGGGTTGATCGTTTACTACCGGAGTGCATAACAAGATACAGCCCGTCAGTGTCAGACATATGCTATTATGGACAAAATGTCATCCTCGACGGTCAAACTCCGAGAAGCTTGACCACGGATTTGACAGAGTTCACTACCGAATAAGTGACTGATCAAACATGATATCATACGCGGCATGTTATCACTGCTGTATAATTGCTCCAAACATGAGGCCCTTAGGGAGCGGGGGGTATTGCGTAATGCATGCATTGGAAGTCTCACGCATCACGTATCGTTGTCCCGATGCAATTATACATCAGTTATAACATACTATATATAAATTTTAATAATATCAATAAGTTATTAGGCGGTCGACCCTGATAAAATCGCTGTCAAACTTAGTTATAGCTCGTCGGATCAATGAGTTATTCGGCAGCACTCGACATTCATGGCGCGCCAAACAAATGTTAGTGTGCACTGGCGTAACGGATCATTCGATTTGCCCTAGCTCGTTGGTTATATTTGCTCGCCTAGCCTAGCGCGTGCGAGCTAACGCACGCGTTAGAGCAAGCGAGCGGGGGACGTAATCCCCCGCACACTGCTTCCCATACTACCGTAGTAAATGATTGACCACCTCACGCCGCTACGAGCGCGGCCATGACCAACTGACTCGCCTGTTGACGCGCCACGCCATCGCCCAGGATATCGTCCTCATAATCAAACACACCGTTAGCTACCTCGTCGCCGCTCCCGGCTTCGCCGGTATCGGCCTGACTCACGCCCTGGATGGGGGCTGGAGCGGGCGAGACCAGGACGGGCGGTGTCCACACCGGAGGCGGGTTCAACGCCGCCCGCGCGGCCACGAGGGCCTTGCGCGCGGCCATCAGTTCGTCGGTGCTGATGGTGCGCAGGTAGTCGGCCGCGATCTTGAGCTCTTCCATCTCGAAGTCCGCGTGAAAACCGTCGATCTGGCCGATCAGGGTTTTGAGCCGCGCGGCCACTTTCGTGGCATTGTGGTCGGGATCGTTCGCGACCGCGTAGGCGATCAGATCGTCCTTGCTCATCGGCGCGGTCAGCTTGCCCTCTTTGACCGCGCGTGAGACGTTCATGATCAGGTGATAAAATCGGCTTTGCCACTTGCGCACGGGCGTTTCGATGGCGTCGCGGTCCTCGCGTTCCACGCTCGCCAGCAATTCCGTTTCGTCGGCCCAGACCGCTTCGCAGGTGGCGCGCAGGTCGGGCAGGTGGCCGCGAACCTTGGGCGAGGCGAAGGTTTTCATCTCCGATATGAACACGCCCACGGACCGCGCGGACCGGGATTGTTCGCCGTCGGCCGAGTTGCCCATTTTCGCGGCGCGTTCACAGGCTTGCGCCACTTCCGCGTGGGTCCATTCCTCCGCGTGCGACATGGCCGCGATGTCGGTTATGACGGACAGCCGGGTGTTGTTGCCGTCATTGGCCGCGCCTTGCGCGGCTTCCATCGCTTCGAACTTGCGGTCCTCGGGTTCCGCGAGGGCCACGCAAGCCGCGCGAATACGCGAGGCGATGTCAAGCACGCGGTCGGAAGCGATCTCGACGATTTTAGCCATGTGGTTTCACTCCGGTAGTAAGGTTTGGGACAGGCGCGCGGATCATTCGATGCCGCGTTGAGCGGTGCGCTCATGAAAGTCCGGACATCGCGACGATGTGACGATGCCGGACTATCATCAAAGCACCGCGACGGCGTGGCGTATGCCAGACCGTGGCGTGCGTTCCAATCGGCGCGGGTGATCAGACCGCGCCGCCCGCTACAGCCCCGTGCGCTCCCTCGCGGGTTAGTGTCGCACCATCGGGCTAGCATAATCGCATGGCAATTCCTTTCGGTCAGGTATCGGCGCGGTCCGTCGCGAGCGGTGCGCTTGCTGATAGGCGCGATGCGTCGCGCCTATCCGTAAGCTCAGCGGTCGTAGCGTTGAAAGAATTCAAGCACGTCCATACCGTGATCATCGGGGTATGGCGCCAGGGGTTCGGCCGGATCGTAATCATCCTGATCCGGCGAGGGTATGCTATCGTCACTACCGTCGTAAACGATCAGGAACGAAAGCACGATATCATCATGTCGCATGGTTCAACCTTTCTTGTTTGAGATAAAGAAACTCGCGCCGAACCGTCCGACGCGGACGAAACGCAGCCCGCCTACCTTGCGGTAGGAGCACGCGGGCAGGAACCCAGCGGCGTGTGAGAGCACGCCCGCGAAGCCAATCAGTATTGGTAACGTCATGATGTTAGCCTTTCGTTCCGATGAAAGCCCGCGCCACGTCCGGCGCCGACGTGATGCCTTTGCACGCTCCCGTGCTCCCGCCCATCATGTTTCCCTTGATCCGCCATGTGTTGGTCTGGGGACCGGCGGTGAAGCGTCGGATGATCATCCGTTCGGGCCAGATCGTCGGGATCTTTTCGCTGTCAGGCGCGGCGCGATGTATCGGGCGAAAATTGTCCAGCGGCACGCCGCGCGGGCGTTCCGCGAACGGTTTGCTCGGTTTGTTCGCGAGTTCGCCAGCCTTGGGCTGGCGCTTGTGTTTGGCCATGCGTTACTCCCGTATTGAGCGGTGCGCTCATAGATGCGCCGCGCGCGGCGCATCCACGAAAGCAACGATCAGAAGCGGGTTTCCACGTTGTCGACGTTGCACCAATTGGTGGGTAGGATTGGCACCGCGTACAGGTAGGTCATGATGCCACTCTCATATTCGCGGCGCAGCACCTGGCGCGTTGCCTGCTCAAGTGTGCGGTAGAGTTCGCACGCGGGACGCACCATGGTGCGGCCGGTAGCGGGTTCGCGAGTGCAGATCAGAGTGATTGTGCGTTGGGTTTGCATTGGTTACTCCCGTAATATCAACGCCAGATGTTGGCATTGCGGGAGTAACGCTATTGGCGCGCCGATAGTCTGGCGCGCCAGGGTTAATGCGTTGGGTAGGCGTTATGGCACTTTGGGGTTTGTCAACTCTCACACGCTGGGTATGCCGCATTCACGCGTTCGCCAGAGGCTAAACGCGCCGCGTCCCGCCGGAACCCATTCGGTCACGTGATTTGTCGTGATCTGGCGCAACCGTTGAAGGTTAGGCCAATGTGAGGGCTTGCTCATGTTCTTTCCGGAGTTGAGCAACTCCACACCGCTACCGGAGACGTGATTCCCGGACGTTAGCTTGCACATGGTTTGTCAGACCATGGGCCGCAGCGGCGACGCAGACCTTAGGAGCGCACGGCGCTAATGTTCTGCTAAGCACGGGCCCGGTCGAACCCGCACGTCCCCTCTTTCAGTCGCTCGTCTCAGATCCGCCACATAGCAATCCAACAAGGTTGCGGCGGACCCTACACTTAGGCCGAAGGGATTGCCTGCCCGCGATTGCCGGGCGGCTATGCCAGTCGCGAACCGTCGCGACCGGAGGCTAACGCTGGTAGCGACATCCCGTTGGCCGGGGGCTTTCCACACCTTGCGGGAGCGGTATTTAGTCCCGGCATAACCCCCCACGCCCCCACCCCCGACCTGTCCAAGGGGGGCCCCCGCCGCCCCGGCCCTTTAGGTACTCTTGCCCTACATGACTACGACTTCTGAAACTGCAACGAAAAATCCAGGCTGTATTCAGAACCTACATTACGTTTCAAATTATAATCTTGTGATCACGAACCTTTTGGCTCATGATGCGTTGACAACTCAGGAGGTCGTCATGGCCAGGGAACCCGAACACAAGCCCGTCGATACGAAAGCGGATCATCCGGATCGCGCCAAACCCGATACGAAAGCGGATCATCCCAGGGTCGAGCAGGCCAATACCGCTCTCGGGCGGGAGGGGCCGCGAGGTAAG